>Ga0304730_1000335_pt1 | contig 41557 bp, 26 predicted proteins | sample M_130628_MF_Meta_FD_190474 | JGI IMG/M metagenome (GOLD analysis project Ga0304730, IMG submission 190474) | Freshwater microbial communities from Lake Montjoie, Canada to study carbon cycling - M_130628_MF_MetaG (v2) (version 2) | ecosystem: Environmental > Aquatic > Freshwater > Lake | place...
AAGGTTCGGTGCTCTTTATCGATGAGATTCACCGTCTCCCGATCGCGGTGGAGGAATTCCTCTACCCGGCGATGGAGGATTTTCGGATCGACATCACGCTTGGCGATGGTGTCTCGGCCCGCACGATCAACATGCCGCTGCGACCGTTCACGCTCGTCGGCGCGACGACGCGGCCCGGCCTGCTCTCGGCACCGCTCCGCGACCGGTTCGTGATGCGCGAGCACCTCGATTTCTATTCTGAGGACGATCTGGCCGAGATCGTCCGACGGTCGGCTGTGAAACTGTCGATGCAGATGGACGACGCCACGGCCGATGAGGTCGCCCGTCGGAGTCGGGGTACGCCGCGACTGGCCAACAACCGTCTCCGCTGGATCCGCGACTTCTCCACCAGTCGGGCCGAGAGCCGCATCGACGTGGAGATCGCCCGCACGGCGCTGGAGATGCAGGGAATCGACGAACTCGGGCTGGACAGTTTTGATCGCCGCTACCTGGAGACGATCCAGCGGGTTTTTGCTGGCGGGCCGGTCGGCATCGAGGCCATCGCCCACACGATGAGTTCGGCCCCTGACACGCTGGAAGACGACGTTGAGCCCTTCCTGCTGCGGTGCGAACTGGTGGTCCGCACCCCCCGCGGCCGGCGGCTCACATCGAAGGGCGAGGAGCATCTGGGGGCCATGCCAAAGATCGGCCCGCAGGGACGGCTGTTTTAGGTCGCCGGTTTGCCGGGTTTGGTCCGCTTTTCCGCGGCGATTGACCGGGAGGAGAGTCATTAGGTAGAGTACGCGGCTTCACCATTCAGACCCGTAGGTCCCTGTTCAGGTAGTTCCATGGCCGTTCCCAAGCGACGTCAATCGAATCAAAAGACCCGTTCACGGCGGGCACACGACTTCCTCACGCCCCGCCAACTGACGTTCTGCGCGACCTGTGGCAAGGCTGTGCCCACGCATCGTATCTGCGGTAATTGTGGCCACTACATGGGACGGGCCGTCATCAAGACGGAGCAATGATCCCTCTGTCAGCGGCGACCCCTGGAAGCACGGCGGCATCCGCAGGTGGCGTCACGGAGGCTGCGGCAACAATGGAATCAACCGCGGCTGCAACGGGTCCGTCGGCCCTTTTGTTTCCTGGTCAGGGATCCCAGGCCGTCGGCATGCTCGGCGAGTGGTGCGAGGGGCATCCGGCAGCCACGGAACTTTTCTCGCGCGGTTCCGCGATTCTGGGCTACGACCTGGCCGCCGTCTGCCGCCAAGGGCCGGCCGAAAAACTCAATGCCACATCGGTCAGCCAGCCGGCGATCCTGGTGACGAGTCTGGCGGCGCTCGAGGTGCTCAAGGTTCGCGATCCCAGCCTCGTCAGCAGGGCCTCGATCACGGCTGGGCTGTCACTCGGTGAATACACAGCCCTTGTCTTCGCGGGCGCGATCGATTTCGACAGTGCCGTTCGGCTTGTCGATATCCGCGGTCGGGCCATGCAGGAGTGTGCCGGCCAACGCGGGGCTGATGGAGCAACGGCTGGCGGCATGGTTGCCGTGCTTGGAATGGAACGCGACCGCCTTGCGAGCCTCTGCGATGAGTGCCGCGGCAACGACGTGTTGGAAGTGGCCAACGTGCTCTGTCCCGGCAACATCGTGGTGTCGGGGTCCGCCGCGGCCTGCCGCCGCCTGGAAGAGGCCGCCACGGCCGCCGGCGCGATGAAGTGCGTGCGGCTCGAGGTAGCTGGGGCGTTTCACACCGTGCTCATGCAGGAAGCCGTCGACAGACTCGGCGCCGCCCTCGCGGAAACCACCATCCGATCGCCGCGGATTCCGGTCGTCAGCAATGTCGATGCTCGACCGCATGCCGATCCCGCGGAGATTCGCAGCCTCCTGTCCCGGCAGGTCTGCGGCGTTGTGGAGTGGCATGCCTCGATGGACTATGTGTTGTCGACAGGTGTTCGCACCCTGTGTGAGGTCGGCCCCGGACGGGTTCTCCGTGGCCTGCTCAAACGGATCGACCGCAGTGTGGTCTGCTCTGGAGTTCCCGAGTAACGTGATGCCGACCACGCCCACCGACTTGATTTCAGGCCTGGAAGGCCGACGCCTGCCCGTTTTTTCTCTCATCCTTCACGAACGATCCAATTTCCGCACGGCTGGGGAGACACACCATGACCGAGAGCAGTAAGCAGCCCGCATCATCAGCCAATGCCACACCGACTTCCGGAGGGGCGGTGCCTGGCCCTGGGCCGAAGCGGCTGCAGGTTGACCTCTCCGGACAGGTGGCCCTGGTCACCGGTGCCTCGCAGGGGCTGGGCCGGGCGATTGCCGAGGCCCTTGCCGCCGCAGGCGCGTCTGTTGCCCTGGTAGCGAGGAATGCTGGAAAACTCGCCGAGGTGGCGGCGGGCATCCGCGCCGCTGGCGGCACGGCCATGGAACTGCCCTGCGATGTTTCCAAGGGCGAGGCGGTGGCTGGAGTGGTTGAACAGGTCGTTGAAAAACTCGGCAGGCTCGACATTCTCGTCAACAACGCCGGCGTGACCCGGGATACCCTCCTGCCCCGGATGAGCGACGAGGAATGGGATGAGGTGCTGACCACCAATCTCCGCGGGCCATTCCTGTTCATGCGGGCGGCGAGCCGGCCGATGATGCAACAGCGGTACGGGCGAATCATCAATGTTGCCAGCGTTTCCGGGCTGATTGGCAACCCTGGCCAAGCCAACTACTCCGCCTCCAAGGCCGGTCTCGTCGGTCTCACGCGGACTGTTTCCAAGGAGCTTGCAGGTCGAAAAGTGACGGTCAATGCGGTCGCGCCCGGGTTCATTGCCAGCGACATGACTGCGGCGCTCGGCCCTGCCCTTCTCGATGAGGTCAAGAAGCGGGTGCCCGCCAAGCGACTCGGTGAGGCGTGGGAGATCGCGGAGGCGGTGCTCTTTCTGGCAGCCCCCTCCTCTGCCTACATCACGGGTCAGGTCATCGTGGTGGACGGCGGATTGATTGGCTGACGGCGGCCGGAGAAGGGCCGATTTCCAGGAAATCCGCAGCGAACCTGCTGGGAACCAGACGCGGGATGGCGGTGGTGGTGCCATTTGCCCGGTATGGACATTTCTGGGTGGCAGCGGTTATATCTTCCGGCAACCCCTGGAGGTCATCGCCGTCACAGGTTGCACAGGCTGTTCAGGTTAGGTGGTTTTTCGTGTTCGGTTGTCAGGAGGATCTACAAGGTGGCTTCAGTTCAAGAACGCGTGATCGATATCGTCGCTTCCCAGTTGGGTGTCAGCAAAGAACAGATCACCGCTGAGACGTCGTTTATCAACGACCTCGGAGCCGACTCGCTCGACACCGTTGAGTTGGTCATGGAACTCGAGGAAGAGTTCGAGATGAATATTCCCGATGACGCGGCTGAAAAGATTCAGACGGTCGGCCAGGCGGTCGAGTTCATTGAGAAGCATCAGGCCTGATCCCCACCTTTCATTCGGGCAGTCTGCTGCATGAAGCGACGCGTCGTGGTGACGGGGCTGGGCGTCGTCACCGCGTTAGGCAGATCGGTTGAAACCTTCTGGGATCGTCTTCTGCGCGGAGAGAGCGGCGTGGGCCCGATCACGCTGTTCGATGTCTCTGCGTTTCAGGTTCAGTTTGCGGGCGAGGTGCCCTGGAATCCTGAATCGGAAAACATCGCCAGTCCGAAGGAATTGCGGCGGCTCGATCGATTCACGCAGTTCGCCATGGCGGCTGCAACCGATGCCGTCGCCGACTCCGGCATCGACTTCTCCAAAGAAGACCCGTTCTGCTGCGGCGTGGTGATCGGTTCGGGGATTGGAGGGCTCTCGGAATTCGAGGCGCAGCATGAGCGGCTGCTCACCAAGGGCATCGACAAGGTCTCCCCGTTCACCATTCCCAAGCTGATGGCGAATTCCGGAAGCGGTCAAGTCTCCAGCATGTTTGGTGTGAAGGGTCCGAATTATACGATTGCGACCGCGTGTGCGAGTGCCACCAGCTCGATCGGCGACGCGCTTCGGGCCATTCAGTATGGCGATGCCGACATGATGATCGCCGGTGGCAGCGAAGCGGCTCTGACGCCCATGGGGCTCGCTGGCTTTCAGAACATGCGCGCGTTGTCGGGCCGTGCAGATGCTCCGCAGAAAGCCAGCCGGCCGTTCGACAGAGATCGAGACGGTTTCGTGCTCGCGGAGGGGGCGGGCGTGGTCGTGCTTGAGGAATTGGAACACGCCCGTCGTCGGGGGGCCCGCATCTACGGCGAACTGATGGGCTACGGGGCCAGCGGCGATGCTGGCCATATCACGCAACCTGACGCAGAGGGCCGCGGGGCCGCGCAGGCCATGGCCATGGCGCTCGCCGATGCCGGCCTCAATGCCGACGGCGTGCAGTATGTCAACGCGCATGGCACCAGCACGCCATTGGGTGACAAAGCCGAGACGCTGGCCGTGAAGCGGGTGTTCGGAGACCATGCCAGGCGGCTGGCAATCTCCAGCACGAAGAGCCAACTGGGGCACACGCTCGGAGCCAGCGGCGGCATCGAATTGGTCGTCTGTGCCCTGACCCTGCTCCGGGGCGTGATCGCGCCCACGATCAACCTCGAGAACCCCGATCCTGACTGCGATCTCGACTACACGCCAAACGTCGCCCGCGATGCGAACGTCAACGTGGTGATGTCGAACAGCTTCGGATTCGGTGGCCATAACGCCAGCCTGGTGCTTGGCCGGCTGGCCTGATGGGAGGCACGGCCTCCTTATGGTCGCGGTCTCGCGGATTTTTGGAGGACGATTGTCCATGTCCCCGATCCAGATGGCCTGCACCACGATCCTGACAGCAGCCTTTTTTGTTGTGACGGAGGCTCTCCACGCGCAGCTTCCAGCGGACGGTGGGCAGGTCTGGAAAACCTACGACATCAGTCCGTTCGTCACGCAGGCCGGGCCCGGCAGCCAGCGGCATGTTGTCGATTGGGTGCTGCAGGAGACGGGGTCTCCGCAATGGCACGGCGATACCGTCGCTTCGCTCTCTGCGGACGCGTCGACATTGCGCTGTTTCCACACCCCCGAGATGCAGGTTCGCGTTGAGGAGGTCGTCCAGCGATTCGTTGGGGATGCCGCCACTCCACACCGGTTTTCTGTTCGTGTGCTGGGTGTGGGGAGCCCCACCTGGCGGAACGACATGCGATCGATGCTCAGGCCGATTGCGGCAGCCACGCCAGGGGTTCAGGCCTGGATGCTGTCACGGGAGGAGGCGGCAGTGCTGGTGGCCCGGCTCCGCTCCCGCAGCGACTGCGAGGAATTGCCCACGGGAGCGGTATTGGCAGCCAACGGCATTCCGGCGGTGCTCACCGGGGGCCGCAAGCGGGCATACGTGCAGGACGTCACGCCGGCCGGGCCGGGGTGGCAGCCGGTTGCAGGCAGTTGTGACGAGGGAATGGCGATCGACGTTCATCCGCTCATTTCGCGAGACGGCACCGCTGTCGAGGCGGTGGTCCGTTGCCGGATCGATCAAATCGAGAGGATGGCCCCGGTCGGGACAACGCCTCCGACCGTCGATGGCCAGAGGGTGCCGATCGAAGTGCCGCAGATGTCGGCCGTACGAATCGGCGAGCGGTTCCGCTGGCCGGCCAACAGCGCGCTTCTGATCGGTCTCGGCTTGGTGCCGTGGCCGGTTCCGGGGCAGAATAAGGCAGGTTCGCCGGCGCTGTTCTCTGACGCCAAGCGAACCGATGTCGTGGTGCTGGTGGAGCCAAGGCTCACCGACACGCCATGATGCATGCTTCGGACGTCGTCCGGCATGAGACGAGATGGTATTGAAAAAGTCGTTCAACCAGTAGGAAGCATGCCATGAGTGCCGCACCAGGCCGCCGCGTCGTGATCACCGGGATGGGAGTTGTCTGTCCGCTCGGCCTCTCGCTCGAAGATCTTTGGACGGGTCTGATCGAAGGCCGGAGCGCCGTCGGATCGCTGGAATCGTTTCCCAGCGGCGGGCTGCCGCTGCACCATGCCGCCGAGGCACGAGCCTTTACCGGCGACATCGACAATTTTGGACCCCTCGATGGCGAACGAAAAAAAGCGATTCGGAAGGGGCTGAAAGTGATGTGTCGCGAGAGCCAGATGGCGGTGGCCGCTGCCCAGCGGGCCCTCCACCACAGCGGCCTGTTCGCCTCCCTGTCGCCCGCTGGTGGCGTGCAGCCGGAGCGGTTTGGTTGCGTTTTCGGGTCTGATTACATGCTCACGCTGCCCGAGGATTTCACGGCCAGCGTCGCCAAATGCCGCGGGCCTAACGGGGCGTTCGAATTCGATCGGTGGGCTTCCGATGGCATGCCGCAGCTCACGCCCCTCTGGCTGCTGAAATATCTGCCGAACATGCCCGCCAGTCACATTGCCATCTACAACGATCTGCGGGGGCCGAGTAATTCTCTCACGCTTCGCGAGGCAAGCGGACACCTGGCGCTCGGGGAAGCCTCAATCACGATCCAACGCGGCGCCGCTGACATCATGGTCGTGGGGGCCACGGGCACTCGCGTGCATCCCATGAAGACAGTGCATGCCCTGCAGAGCGAGCAGGTGGCGCTCGAGGATGGTGCAGGCAACGCCACCGCCATTGCCGATCCGACCCGCTGGAGCCGTCCGTTCGACCGCTTGCGGATGGGGATGGTGCTGGGTGAAGGAGCGGCGGTGCTCATCCTCGAGGAGTTGGAGCATGCCAGGGCACGCGGTGCGGAGATCCATGGCGAGGTTCTCGGGCACGCGGCTCGGAATGCGGGATTATCGGGAGGCGTCGGCCTCAAGCAGAGGGCGTTGACGCTGTCCATGCAGCGGGCCCTCTCGATGGCCTGCATCAAGGCCCCGGATCTCTCGCACATACACGCCCACGGCGCGAGTACGGTGGTGGGGGATCGCGAGGAGGCCGCGGCGATCCACGAGGTTCTCGGGCCGGCCGCCGCCACGATTCCGACGGTGGCGGCCAAGAGCCACTTTGGCAATCTCGGGGGGGGCAGTGGGCTGGTCGAATGCATTGCCAGCCTGTTGGCAATTCGGCAGGGCGAACTCTTCCCATTGCTCAATTTCGAGGAGCCCGACCCGGACTGCCAGATTCGGCCGGCTCGCCGTGGCGATCCGTCAGGAAACGTCTTTATTTCGTCGGCAGTAACCCCTCAGGGGCAGGCCGGATCGGTCGTGATCAGAGGCCTGGCTCCTTGACAGTTTTCCGCATGTGCCGTAACTTTCACGGGTTGCGTCACGTCTTCAGAGGCTGCTGGTATCGCGGATTCTTTTCCAAACACCACCGGGTGTTTCGGCGACCATGTCCCATGGCGTCGGCTTTGCCGGCAGTGCTGCAACTGCCAGGCGGCTGGCAGTGCCATCTCTGGGCATGATGGTGTATTGCCGGGCCGCAGGCCAGGCTGAAGTTGGAGTGGTCCATCTCCTGATCATCGAGGAGGGATCGTCTGATTGAAGCACTGGGTTTGAAGCAGTGGGTTTGAAGCACTGGTTCGAAAGGTTCGTCAATACGCCCTGACCGCATCGCATGACAGTCGCCCGAGCGTTTGTTTGAGAAATCCATGAAGCCAGAAGAAATCCTGCGAATCGTCGATGCCATCCATCGCGATAAAAACATCGACAAAGAGGTCGTCTTCCAGGCGATCGAAGCGGCGCTCGTAACCGCTCTCTCCAGGCAATATGGTGAGACTGCACAGATCACGATCGCCATTGATCGCGTCAACGGCCGGCTTACCGGCACCCACGACGGTGCTGAGATCGATACGGCCGAACTCTCGGGACGGATCGGGGCGCAGACCGCCAAGCAGGTGATCATCCAGAAGATCCGCGAAGCAGAGCGGGATGCCATTCACGACGAGTTCGAGGAACAGGTCGGCCAGATGGTTTCTGGGATGGTGACGCGGGTCGAAGGTGCGACCGCTTCGGTGTCTCTGGGGGCTACCGAGGCGATCCTGCCGCGAAGCGAGCAGATTCCTGGCGAGAGTTATCATGCCAACGAGCGAATCCGGGCGACGATTTTCGAAGTCAGGAAGGTTGGCAGCCGCGTCAAGATCATCCTCTCACGAATCCGTCCTCAGTTGGTGCAGCGGCTGTTCGAGCAGGAGATCCCCGAGATCGCCGATGGCGTGATCGAAATCAGGGCGATTTCCCGTGAACCCGGCTATCGCAGCAAGGTGGCGGTGATCAGTTCTGACAATCGCATCGACTGCGTCGGCGCATGCGTGGGCGTGCGGGGCAACAGGATCAAGAATATCGTCGAAGAACTCGGTGGCGAGCGGATTGACATCGTGCGCTGGAGCGAGGACCTGCAGGTCCTCGTGCCCAACGCCCTGCAGCCGGCCGAAGTGGACGAGGTGATTCTCTGCCAGATGCTCGGTCGCGGGATCGTGCTTGTGCGGGAGGATCAATTGTCGCTGGCCATCGGCCGTCGCGGTCAGAATGTCCGGCTCGCAAGCAAGCTCTGCGGCTGGGACATCGAGATCATGACCCGCGAGGAACTCGACCAGCAGATCGAGCGAGCCGTGACCGGCTTTTCGTCGATCGAGGGACTGGATGAATCGGTGGCAGAACGGCTGGTGGGTGAGGGCTTCCTCTCCTACGACGATCTGTCGGTGATCGAGCCCGACGATCTCATGGAGATGGGCGGTCTCTCTGCCGAGGCGGTTGACGCGATCGTCGCCGAGGCTGAAAAGCGTGCGTCGATGGCAGAGGTGGCAGCTGCCGACGAGCGACGCAAGCAGCGAGAGCAAGACAGGGTGGCAAAGGCGACCGCGGATGCGGATGCTGCCGAGGCGGCGCTGGCGACAGATGCCACAGCTGCGGAGGCGGTGCCGCCGGCTGAATCGTGATCGGCGGTGGTGCGGTTCGAGGATTCGGGCTGGTGTCGGAATTGGATCTGAGGGCTGGTGGCCGGGATACTCCGGCGCGGAGGCGTTTGCGTGGCGGTTCGCATCTACACACTCTCGAAAGAATTGAAGATCGACAGCAAGGAGCTTGTCGACCTGTGCACCCGCGCGGGCATTCAAGACAAGGGCTCGGCGCTGGCGAGCATGTCCGACGAGGAAGTTGCCAAGCTCAAGGAATTCATCGCCGGGAAGTCGCGGCCACCTGAGCGGCCCGCTGCCGCCGCAGCCCCCGCCGGCCCGGCGTCGACGCCCGCTGCACCCAAGCCGGCGACACCGGTTGCCCCCGTTGCTCCGAGAACCTTGGGCACAGCGGGCACATCTGGAACGCTCAAGCGAGAAGACTACATCGCCCCAGGCGGGGTCGCCGCACGCGGCAAGCCCCAAGAGATCCAGCCCTCAAAGCCGGCCGCAGAGATGCGGCCGCGGCCAGCCGGACTGAGACCAGCGGGAGACGGGAGCAAGCCGGTGCCAAGGCCGGCGTTTAAACTTCCGCCTCTGCCAGCGGCCGGCCGAACGCCCCCGCCCCGTGTGTCGCAGGAGCCTGTGGCGCAGAAGCCGGACGTGAAACTGCCGCTCGACGCGATTCGCAGTGCGAAGGCCGGTGGGGCGAAGCCGTTGGCGGAGCACATGCGGAAGCACGAGCAGCGGCAGGCGGAAACGCCGCGTCCGCGGCCGGGTGGCGGTCTTGGTCTGCGGGGTGGCATGGCTGGTGGCGCCGGGACGACGCCGCCTCCCTCGACGGAGCCAGGGAGCCGTCCGCGTCGGACGGTGGTGCCCAGGCCTCATTCGGGGAAGGCCGACGATCTGCTGGGCGGCCGCGAACAACGCCAGCTCAATCGCAAGCGCGTCTCGGAGCCCCGTGGCGACGACGAGGATGGGATGGGGCGACGGCGGCGGGGATCGCGGCCGCGGCGCGGATCGACCGTGTCGACTGCGGCTCCCCGCAAGACAAATGCCACCATTCAGGTGCCCTGCAACGTCCGTGCCTTCTCTGAGGCGATCGGCCTGCCGGCGAGCGAAGTTCTCAAAAAGCTCCTGGCGTTCGGCATGTCGACGATGCCGAGCATGGCGTCGATGCTTGATCGTGATACGGTCGAATTGCTGGCCGCCGAACTCGGCGTGCAACTCGACATCAAGACGGCGGAGGATCTCGAGAAGGAACTTCTGGCCGGATTCGACGCAACGGACGAGGATCCCACCCTGCGTGTGTCACGGGCCCCAGTGGTGACGTTCTTGGGTCACGTCGACCATGGCAAGACGTCGCTGCTCGACCGCATTCTGGGCATCAATGTGGCCTCTCGTGAGAGCGGCGGCATCACGCAGCACATGCGGGCCTACACCGTGCAGCGAAACGGCCATCCGATCACGTTCGTCGACACGCCGGGCCACGAGGCATTTACGCAGATGCGGGCCCGCGGGGCCAACGTCACCGACTGTGCCGTCATCGTGGTGGCTGCCGACGACGGCGTGATGCCGCAGACGGAGGAGGCGATCAGCCACGCACGGGCTGCCAACGTGCCGATCGTCGTGTGCATCAACAAGATCGACCTCCCCGGCGCCGACGTCGACCGGATTTATCAGCAGCTCGCGGCCAATGAACTGCTGCCGACCGAGTGGGGTGGCGAGACGGAGGTGGTGAAGACCAGCGCCGTCACGGGTGCCGGCATGGACGAACTGCTCGACATGCTGCTCACCATCGCCGAACTGCACGATCTGCGGGCAAACTCTGACCGCTCCGCCGCCGGCGTCTGTCTCGATGCCTCGATTCACGAGGGACGTGGCGTGGTGGCCTGCCTGCTCGTGCAGAAGGGCACCCTCAAGGTCGGCGATGCCATCGTCTGCGGCGAGTCGAGCGGCCATGTCAAGGCGATGCACGACACGCTGTTGCGTCGGAAGATTGCTGAAGCCGGGCCATCGGTGCCGGTGTTTGTCAGTGGGCTCGATGTGGCACCGGGCCCTGGTGATCGTTTCCAGGTGGTCGATTCCATCGCGATGGCTCGGGAAGTGGCCGTCAAGAGAACGAGCATCAGCCGTCACAGCACGCTCGTCAGCGCACCTGTTCACGTGACGTTTGAGAACCTGCTCGATCGTCTGGGCACCCAAAAGACGCCCACGCTGAACCTCATTCTTCGGGCAGATGTTCGCGGATCGATCGAAGCAATCCTCAAGGAACTCCAGAAGCTCGATCATCCGGAGGTGAAGATCCGTGTGCTTCAGGCGACGGTGGGCGGCGTGACCGAGGCCGATGTGCAGCTCGCCGACGCCTCCGACGCCGTGATCATCGGATTCAACGTGGTGCCGGACGAGCGAGCCCGCTCTCTCGCCGAGGATCTCGGCGTGCAGGTGCGACGTTACGAAATCATCTACCAAGTGACCGACGACCTGCGCAAGGCCCTCGAGGGCATGCTGGCACCGGAGAAGCGGGAGGCAACGCTCGGCCGGGCCATGGTGCAGCGGACCTACTCGATCAGCCGGCTGGGCGTGATTGCCGGTTGTCGCGTCATTTCCGGCGTCATTGCCAGGAATGGCCGGCTCCGCATCATTCGGGACAGTCGCATCGTCGGCGAATACGGAATCGAGTCGCTTAAGCGAGAGAAGGACGACGCCCGCGAGGTCCGAGACGGCCTGGAGTGCGGCATCAAGGTGGCCGGTTTCAATGACATCAAGGAGGGCGACATCCTCGAGTGCTACCGCGTCGAGGAAGTCGCACGGACGCTCTCGTGAGCACGCGACGACTTCTCAAGGCGGCCGAGGCGGTGCGGGAGGTGGTCAGCATGGCCATCCTCACGCAGGTGCGCGATCCACGGGTGAAGGATGTGACCGTCACCGGAGTGGAGATGGATCCCGACATGCGGGCCGCGACGGTGCACGTGTCGGTGATGGGGAGCCCTGCCAAGGAAGAACTCGCCCTGAAAGGCCTGGCGAGCTCGGCAGGTTTTCTTCAGGCCCAGGTCGCCGACCGCATCGAGACGCGCTACACTCCGCGTCTCAAATTCAAGCTCGACAGCGGCGTGAAGCGATCGATCGAGATCGCCCGCGTGCTCAGCGAGGTTCTGCCCGCGTCGTCGTCCACGCCGACGCCCGAAGGGCCCCCGCACTCATTCAAAGAACAGGCGTCCGGCGGCTCGGCGCCGGCAGCACCGGAAGATCCGGTCAGCCCCTTGAACATGGAAAAGCCAGAGGAACACGCATGACAGCAGCGAAGCAGCCACAATCGGGTCGCAAGGCACTTATTGCCAAGCTCCACAAGGCACTGAAGAGCCAGTATCGGCCCGTGGTAGCCAACACCGGCCGGTCGATGCTCGAGCAGGTGCTCTTCGCCTGCTGTCTGGAAAATTCCCAGCACGATGTGGCGGAGAAGGCCTTTGCACGGCTGCTCGAGAGCTATTTCGACCTCAATGAAATCCGGGTGACGACCGTCGCCGAACTCGCGGAGACCCTGCAGGGCCTACCCGATCCGGCCCGGGCAGCATTGGCCCTGCGGCGGGTGCTCCAGGGGGTGTTTGAGTCGACCTATAGTTTTTCACTCGACCACGCCAAGAAGCACTCGATCGCCCATGGCATCAAAACACTCGAACACATTCACGGCATCCCGCCATTCGTGGTGCATCATGTCGCAGCGACCGCTCTCGGTGGGCACGTCATTCCGCTCGACCTCGGCGCACTCTCCGGCCTCTACCTGGCAGGCATCATTGGACGCGACGAATACGATGCCGGAAAGGTTTTGGGGCTTGAGCGGCTGATCGCCAAGAAGGGGGTGCTCGAGTTCAACTCGCTGTTGCACCAGTTTGGAGCCGAAGTCGTCACCAACCTCCATGGGACGAACGTCAGGAAGGTTCTGCAGTCGGTCAATCCCGAGGCGATCAAGGAGCGGTTCCCCAAACGTGGTGAATCGCTTTCCGCCCCGAACCCGCCGCCGCCGGCTGCGGGCAAGGAGGGCCGTCGGGCCGCCGAAGCTGCGCAGACTGCCGCTGAGCAACACCGCCCAGCCGGGCCGCAGGCTGCGGCCAGGCCGGCTGGCAAAACACCGCTTCCGCCCCCAGGGGCCGGTCCAAAACGCGCCGCCGATGGCACGGCGAAGACCGGTGGCAAGGCGGGCCCCAAGCCATTCGTCGTGAAGCCCAACGTCGGCAAGCCGATCACGATCAACTCGCAGCCCGCGCCGGTCGCGCAGCCCCCGGCCTCCGGAAAGCCGATCGTTTCAAAGCCCGCAGTGACGAAGTCGGGAAAGAAGCCGATGGCGGGCAAGAAACCCCCGATGGCGGGCAAGTCGGCTGGTGACGCGAAGCACAAGTCAAAGCAGCCGGGAAAGCCTGCTGCCTCTGCGGGCAAGAGTCATTCCGTGCAACTTGCAAAACGGAAGCCGCGCTGATCTTCGTTTCAAACGCTCGCAGCAAGGCGAGCCGGGCATACGACTCGGGAACACTCCATGGCAGGACATTCGCACTGGGCAAACATTTCCCGCAAGAAGTCGGTGATCGACGCGAAGCGGGGCAAGCTCTGGAGCAAGCTCGCCAAGGCGATCATCGTGGCGGCCAAGCACGGAGGCCCTGATCCCGATGCCAACCTGCGACTTCGCTACGCGATCGACGCGGCGAAGGCCGTCAGCATGCCCAAGGACAACATTCAGCGGGCGATCAGGACCGGCACGGGTGAACTCAAGGGGGGCAATCTCGAGGAGTCGATCTACGAGGGCTATGCCGCCGGCGGTGTGGCCGTGATGTGTGAGATCCTCACCGACAACAAGAACCGCACCGCCCCCGAGATTCGGAAGATTTTTGAAGTCTGCGACGGCAAGCTCGGGAGCACCGGCTGCGTGGCCTACCTGTTTCAGCGGCTGGGGGTGGTTCGCGTGCCGCAGGCATCCTGTGGCGAGGATCAACTCATGGAACTGACGCTCGAGGCGGGGGCCAGCGACGTGAAGCTTGTCGGCGATCGTTGGGAAGTGACCTGCGAACCTCAGTTGATGGCGGCCGTGATCGAGGCGGTGCAGAAGGGTGGCCTGCAGGTGGAATCAAACGAGATCGTGCGGGTGCCGACCAACTCGGTCGACGTGGACGACGTCGAGACGGCTCGCAAGGTTCTTGACCTTGTCGAGCGGCTCGACGATCACGATGACGTCCAGAGCGTGGCCGCCAACTTCAACATCCCCGACGAGGCGCTCGCCCAGTTGGGCTAGGCTCGCCCATGACGACGCGGCTGCTGCAGCGGTAGTCGAGTCACGTGTTCAACGTGCCCGGAGTTGACGCTGCTACTGCGTGCTGAATCCAGCCCACCGGCTGCGGCATGCTCGTCGCAGGCGGATTCTGCTACGGGAGGCTCTTGGACGAATCATGCATCGCTTGTGAGTCGCAGAATTCACCGACTCCTGCGCGTGCCTCCGACCGGCTCCTCAGAAAAAGGAGTCGAGTGCTGCAATGGCTGCACCGTCCATGAACCCGTGCGACTGCGTCACTTCGCCTTTTCGGCTTCCGATGGCGGAGTTGGATGTTCCACCTGCGGCCAGTAGGTGTCGAAGTCGAACTGCGGGCTGTTGTCGAGATCGTGACACTCCAGGCAGTTGTTGGTGGCCTTCTGCTTGCCTTCCGGAGTATCGATCGACAGAGCCAGTTCACCGCGGAGGCGGTCGCGTTCCGTGACACTTGCCCGTACGTCACCGCGTTCGACGGCGGCGTGCGCCGCGGCCGGACCATGGCAGTTTTCGCAGCCTTGGTGAGCCAGATGAGGAGTGGCCTTCATGCCGGCAAAGCCTCCCTCGAAGGGCTCGTACCGTTGCGGAGCCCAGCCGACGACATGGCAGGAAAGGCACTCTGGATCGCCGTCACGGCGGGGTTTTTGTTCCTCGAGGGTGGCCAGTGCGGTCGCGTGCGGCGTGTCTTTCCAGACATCAAACGCATGCTGGTGGCAGTCGGCGCAGGAGGCGCTGCCCGCGAACCGTCGGCCGGTCGGATGCCGCACGGCGGCAAGTCCCAATCCGGTGAGACCCAGCGATTCGAGTTGGCTTTGATAGGTCGCCAACAGCGAGATCATGTCCTCCGCTTCTCCCCAGCGGGCATCGAGTGGCACCCGCTGCGACCGGAACGGCTTCTGTGAGTCGGGGAAGAACGCGATCGCCACCGCGAACATGCCCTTGTGGCCGAGTTCAACCAGGCGGGCGCCTCCCGGCAGCGTGGGAAGTTCCGCCGGCGGTTCGTCGGCACCGCCGGCAGTCGCCACGATGTCGAACTGCGGGAACCGTGCCGCCAGGCTTTTCGTCTCCTCGGGTGATGCCCACGACAGCAAAATCTGATGCGCGCAGTCGGCCTTCTTCAGTTCGGCCGCCGCGGCCTCGATCCCCTGTGCGGCTGGCACGATCTCGATGGCGTCATTGCGAACCTGCTTCGCCTCTGCATCACCGAGCACGGAGACGATGCCGAATCGCATTCCACCGGCCTCGACGATCCGAAATCGCGGCGTGATGTTGGCGTCGAGTCCAAGCAGGCCGACGTTGGCGCTCACGAATGGCGTGGGGCGATCACCGACCGGCGCCACCGCGGCTACGAGTTCCTCTGCGGGGAGTCGCAGGTCGCCCGGTCCGAAGCCGACGGCCGCATAGCCCATGGTCCGGAGCCCGTCCGCGATCGACTGGAATTTGATCTCCGACTGACGACCAAACCGCTTCACCTGGCCACCCAGATCGACTGTCACGAGCGGCCAGTCGGCGGCCGTCATCGCCCGAAGGAAGTTTCGTCTTCGGCTGAGGCCGCCTTTCTGGTTCTCCTTACCCGTGCAGCCGCACGGCTCGATGTAGCCATCCAGTTCACCCGTCACGACCACGACGGCCTGCGGTTTCGACCAGCCTTCGAAGAGTCCGCCGTTTCGGTCCCGAAATGTCTTGACGAGACTGTCGTCCACCCCTGCCCCGCGATCGGGGGTGTTCGTGACGGTCGCTGGAGACGCGACCGACGGAGATTGTGCGGCCACCGCGGTCGATTCCGCGGAGGCCGGTGTTTCGGCGGTGCCGAGGCGTCCCATGGAGCACCACAGCAGGGCACAGGCGGCAACGACAGGAGGTGAAAAGCCGAGGCGGTTCATGGTCGGATCAGCGATCGTTACTCGCTCGAGTCGTTCCGCGGTGGGATCGATCGTGCTGGGGATACGTACTAGGGGATGATAGTGACGCAGACGGGGATGGTGAGCGTGGGCGAGTCTGGATGGCCCGTGTCGAGCACGATTCGGCCGGCGGGGGCCTGCGGCGAGCAAATGTGATTGGCTGTGCCGCTTCCGGGCGGGATGGTGATCGACAGCGGAATGCGGATCACGTTTCCGTTGCCAACCGGCCTGCCCTCTCCAACGACGACCTCCAAGAAATCCGGGACGACGTTTCGGACGACCGGCTTCACTTCCGCCCGATGGGGTCCCTTGGCGGTGAGAAACAGATTCGTCTGGGAGCCGGTGCGGCTGGAAACCGTTCCCAGCATCAGCGATTCACGAGAGGAATCCCACGCTTGGCCGACGAGTGCAAGATCACCCGAAACCGAACCTTCCACAGGAATCTCGATCGTCACCTCTTCCGGCAGCCGAAAGACGGCTTTGATCGTCTGCCGAAGCGGGCCGATCGGAAGACCGGGACGAATGTCGACAGAAATTTCAAAGCCGCCCGTAGCGCCGGTTTCAGCGGCGAATTCCGTCGGTTCGAGCGGCGCTGAGGCAAGGGAGTAAAACTGGGCTGTTTTCTCGTTGTCGAGCGTCAGGGAGTCGACCATGGGTGGCTCCCTGCCAAAGGTAAAGACGCGAACCGTGGCCTGTTCGCTCGTCCCGGCCGAAAGCTTCGACAGTGTGATGGTCTTGGGCACGGCACGGGAGATCGGGATGACGGTGCCTTCCACCACGAAGACGATCTGCGGTCTCCGGGGATCGTTGGTCGAGACGCTGGCCTGCTGTCGGAACGGCCCGCCATCTCCCTTGCCCCGCCACTCGACTTTGAGCTTCGTGGTGCCACCCGGCGGCACCACCTTTGCGTGGTTTGAACCACCTTCGGCCTGCTCGAAATCGCTGACCGTGCAGGTGCAACTCGTAGCGCCACGAGTGAGTTCGAGCGGAGCATCGCCCATGTTGCGGATGAGGAATTCATGGGAGCCCTTGGCGTCGACGCCGACGGTGCCGAAGGCGAATTGCGTTTCGGGCACTTCGACTATGGGCGAGGGACCGGATGGCCGCGCGCCACTCGGCGAGAAGTCTCCGGCCCGCCACGGCCGCGAGGCGGCCTCCAGCATCGCAATTCCGCCGCCCACTGCGACTCCCAGGCAGGCCGCAACTCCCGCGACGACCCACGCGTTTGGCAAGCGCATCACGCCGATACCCTCGGGGAATTCCAGTCGAAGCTGTCGTGGTTCGAGCAATGCTGAGTGTAGCGTCCGGCGTGCCCGCCGTCGGACGAAGCAATGGACGTGGTGAAGGCCCCCAGCCTGCCTGCGTCAGACGTGGCAAAAACGCTTCGGATTCACAACGTTTTGCGTTTGACAGAGAGGGCTCGATCGCCGAAAATTCCGCCCGATCCGGCGGCAGTGCATCCTGCGGCCACGGAGGTTCCGTGTCGGCTGAAACATCCCCCTTCAAACGCTTCTGGCCCCGACGTCGCCGCGCGGTAGGCCCACCACGCCGTGGGAGGTCGCGGCAGCGAACGGGACTCGCAGCAGAACGGCTGGAAGACAGGCGGCTGTTGGCCGCAACCCCCGGCGACGTGTTCAGCCGAGGTGATTCCTACGCCAGCGTAATGCCTGCGTGGTTTGCCGCGGTCTCAGATCAGTCGGCGACACTGTCGCATGCCGGCGGTGCAACGCTCTCGGGTGCGTCCGTTCCATCCGCGGTGGCTTCTCGAAACAATGGGCCGACGGTCGCAAGGCCGTCTGCCTCGGTCGCGGCGGCCTCTGGAGTAGGTGCCGGCGGCAGTGAGTGGATCGTCCGCCTCTCCAATCGGGCGTTGGAGGCCGTGCATACGGTTGCGGATGCGGCACAGTATCTGGGCGCGACGCCACTGGGGCTGGAGGTGATCGAGGGGCTGGGGCTGCCGGGGCAGTTGCTCGTGCGAGCGTCGGCGGCCGTCGGCGCCGTGGAGCAGTATTTCGCCGGGAACACCGACATCGCGTCGTTCAGCCGGAACGGCACCACGGGGCTGTCGACGATCCCCAACGATCCGTCCTTCTCCCAGCTCTATGCGTTCAACAACACGGGACAGACCGGCGGCACGATCGATGCCGACATCGACGCTCCCGAGGCCTGGAATACCACGACGGGGAGCCGGGCTATCGTCGTGGGCGTGATCGATACCGGCATCGATTACACACATCCCGATCTGGCGGCAAACATCTGGACCAATCCCGGCGAGATTGCCGGCAACGGCATCGACGATGACGCGAACGGCTTCGTCGACGATGTGCATGGCTACGACTTCGCCAACAACGACGGCGATCCGATGGACGACCATTACCACGGCACGCACGTGTCTGGCACCATCGGCGCCGTTGGGAACAACGGCACGGGCGTCACGGGGGTGAGTTGGAACGTCTCGCTGATGGCGCTGAAATTCCTCGACGCGTCGGGTTCTGGCTGGAATTCCGACGCGATCCGGGCGGTCAACTACGCGACGATGATGCGGACGACATACGGCGTCAACGTCCGGGTGACCAGCAACAGTTGGGGTGGCGGGAGCTACGACGCCGGCCTGCTCGATGCCATCAACGTCGGCGGCGCTGCCGGCATCATGTTCGTGGCGGCTGCCGGCAACGATGGGCGGAATGCAGACGTGTCGCCAAGCTATCCCGCGGCCTTCGATTCGCCGGCGATCGTGAGCGTGGCTGCGACCGACGCGACCGATTCCCTGGCATGGTTTAGCAACTACGGGCTGACCTCGGTCGACCTGGCCGCTCCGGGCGTGAATATCTACAGCACGCTGCCGGGCAATCGGTACGGCACGCTGAGTGGCACGAGCATGGCGACGCCGCACGTGTCGGGCGTGGCGGCCTTGGCGCTGGCGGTCGATCCGTCGCTCACCGTCGCCCAACTCAAGAGCAGTCTGCTCGACAACGTCGATCTGATTCCGGCGCTGGCGGGTAAGACGGCCACCGGCGGACGGCTCAACGCCGCCGGTGTCGTCAGTTCCCTCGTGGTGGGTGGGCCGACGGTTACGATCGCCAGCAGCAGGGCCTCGCTCGGAAGGGGCGAGACGGCCGCGATTACATTCACGCTGACAAGTCCGTCCACCGACTTCACGTTCGCCGACGTTAGCGTTGCCGGCGGTACGCTGTCTGCCTTCGCCGGTTCCGGGACGGTCTATAGCGCGACGTTCACGCCAACGTCGGGCTTCGACGGATACGGCACGGTGATGGTCGCGGCCGGGAGTTTCACCGATGCCTCCGGCAAGCCGAATGCGCGTGCCATGCTGACGCCGGCGATCGTCGTCATCACGAATTCGCTCGAAGTGTACGGCACCCCGCTATCTCTCGGATTTGCGCCGGACGGCTCGTTCGTCGGGCCGACGGTCGGTGCCAGATGGAAAGGCATCGAGTTTCTGCGATACGGCACCTTTCTCGCCGATTGGACGGTTGCGATCGATGGTGCGGTCTACACGAATGCCGCCGCTGCGGGCGCTACCTCGCTGCCGGTAGCGATCGTGGATGCGAGCTCGGGGGGAAGCCACGAGGTGCGGATCACCGGCAGTCCGCGGTCGGGCATCACATTCGCGCGGACGGTGCGGTGGCTCGACGGCGACGATCATGCCGTCGTGACCACAACGATCACCAACAACACTGCGGTGGCGCTGACGGGTGTGGCGATCCTGGAAAACATCGACCCCGACCCGGCGGGCGACCTCGTCACGTCGAACGACGTGCTCCGTGATGGTCGGATGGTGGTGGGGGCCGCGGCGGGAGGGGCGATGGCGATTGGCTCCGCAGATCCGCGTGCCGTGGCATCTGCAGAGGGATTTTTCATCAATAATCCCGCGGATGTGCTGCTCTCTCCGGTCGACCCGGATGGAGCCATGGACGACATCGCGATCAATCTGGCGGTGAACATCGGCACGTTGGCGGCCGGAGCCAGCGACAGCAGTTCGTTTGCCATGATGTTCGGTGTCGATCAGGCAGCCGTCGTCGGGCGGTTCGATGCGATTCTGGCGGTGGCACCGCCGATGGTCGCGGTCGCCGCGAGCAAGGCGGCTGTGCGGGCGGACGAGTCTGCCACGATCACGTTCACGCTCAATAAGCCTTCTGCGACGTTCACGGACGCCGACGTCGCCGTCGCGGGCGGCGTGCTTTCGAATTTCACTGGCTCGGGCAGCATCTATACGGCCACCTTCACTCCGCTGCCGGGCTTCATGGGTTCCGCCATGGTGTCGGTGGCGGCCGGCAGTTTCACCGACGAGAACGGCGTGGCGAATTTCGCGGGGGCGTTGCCCGCGCCCATCGCTGTCGACTCCGTGCTGCCGTTGATTGCGATTACGTCGAGCAAGGCGATCCTGAAGGCAGGCACGACCTCCGTGATCACGTTTCGACTGAGCGAAGCGGCCACCAACTTCACGGCGGCTGATGTGATCGTCACGGGCGGCTCGCTCTCCGGCTTTGCTGGTGCGGGCACGACCTACACCGCGACATTCTCGCCGACAACCGGTTATGACGGCGTCGGCACGATCGCGGTCAATGCTGGCACTTTCACCGACGCGGCCGGCAATCCGAACACGACAGGTGTGCTCGCGCCGGCCATCCGCATCGACATCACCGCACCGACGATTGCGATCACCGCCAGCAAGGCGGCCTTGAAGGCCGGCGAGACGGCGTTGCTTACGTTCACACTGAGCGAGACCCCTGTGAGCTTCACGTCAGCGATGGTGGCGGTGGCCGGTGGCACGCTCTCCGGATTCGCCGGTTCGGGCACCGTCTACACGGCGACGTTCACGCCCACCACGAACGTCACCGGCAGCGGCACCGTGACGGTGGCGGCCGGCAGGTTCGCCGACGCCGCCGGCAATACCAACCTCGCCGCATCACTGTCGCCGTCGCTGGTGATCGACACGAAGCCACCGACGCTGGCGATCGCGACGAGCCGAAGCAGCCTGAACGCCGGCGCCACGGCCGTGCTGACGTTCACGCTGAGCGAATCTTCCGTCGACTTTACGGTCGACGACGTGACCGTGGTGGGTGGCGTGCTTTCCAGCTTCACTGGCTCTGGTACGGCATACACCGCGACCTACACGCCGACGCCCGGCTATTCAGGATCGGGAACGGTCACGGTGATAGCTGGCAAGTTCACCGACACTGCCGGCAATGGCAACACGCAGGGCGCACTGTCGCCGGCACTGGTTGTCGATGCGAAGCCCCCGACGGTGGCCATTACGAGCAGCCTCCAAACACTCAAGTTTGGCACGGCGGCTGTGATCACGTTCAAGCTCAGTGAGTCTGCGACCAACCTCGTGGCGGCCGACGTGACCGTGTCGGGCGGCACGCTCTCAAACTTCGCGGGCACGGGCGCGACCTACACGGCAACGTTCACGCCGACGGTGGGATTGGTTGGCACTGGAACGGTCGCGATCGACGCCGGCGCGTTCACCGATGCGATCGGCAATCCGAGCCTTGCGGGCTCGCTGGCGACGCCGCTCAAGATCGACACGATCGTGCCGACAATCGCGATCGCCGCCGACAAGACAGCCCTCAAGGCCGGCGAGTCGGCGACGCTCACGTTCACGTTGAGCGAGACGCCGTTGAGTTTCACGGCGACGATGGTGACGGTGGCTGGAGGCACGATCTCCGGATTCGCCGGCTCCGGCACGCTGTATACCGCGACGTTCACGCCCACGGCGAGCTTCACGGGCGCCGGGACGGTCGCGGTGAACGCCGGCCGGTTCACGGATGCCGCCGGGAACGGCAACGTGGCGGGAACGCTCTCCCCGTCGATCGCCATCGACACGAAGCTGCCCACGCTGGCCATCGCGACCAGCCGGAGCATCGTGAAGATCGGGGATACCGCGGTGCTGACGTTCACGCTCAGTGAGTCGGCCAGTGACTTTGTCGCGGGCGACGTGACGGTGACCGGGGGCACGCTTTCCAACTTCGCCGGTTCAGGCACGCTCTACACGGCGACATTCACGCCCACGGTGGGATTCACCGGCTCTGGTGCCGTGAGCGTAACGGCTGGCAAGTTCACCGATGCGGCCGGCAATGGCAACGCTCAGGGCGTGCTGTCGCCATCGATGACGGTCGATACGAAGGCACCCACGCTGACCATCAGCAGCAGCCTGCAGACCTTGAAGGCCGGTACGACGGCCGTGGTCACGTTCAAGCTCAGCGAATCATCTGCCGATTTCACGGCCGCCGATGTGGTGGTGACCGGCGGCACGCTGTCCAACTTCGCCGGCACGGGGGCGATCTACACAGCGACGTTCACGCCGACGCCCGACCTGGTGGGCACGGGAACGGTGACGGTTGCCGCCGGCACGTTCACCGATGCCGCCGGTAATGCCAACCTGGCGGGCTCGTTGGCCAGTGCTCTGAAGATTGACATGATCGCCCCGACGGTTCTGATCACTGCCGACAAGACAGCGCTGAAGTCTGGCGAGACCGCGCTGCTGCGGTTTACGCTCGGCGAGGCAGCGACCAGCTTCACCGCGGCGATGGTGACGGTTGCCGGCGGCACGCTGTCGAGCTTCGCAGGATCGGGCACGCTCTACACTGCCAAGTTCACGCCCACGGCCAGCTTCACCGGCCCCGGCACAGTGACGGTGGCGGCAGGGAAGTTCACCGATGTTGCCGGCAACGGCAACCTGGCGGGCTCGCTCGCTTCGGCGATCGCGATCGACACGATCCTGCCGACGCTGGCGATCGCGGCCAGTCAGAGCAGCCTCAAGGCCGGCCAGACGGCCTTGCTGACGTTTACGCTCAGCGAATCGGCCACCGACTTCACAGCGGCTGACGTGACGGTGACCGGCGGAACGCTCTCCAACTTCGCCGGGTCCGGCACGCTCTACACGGCAACGTTCACGCCCACGGCCGGGTTGACCGGGGCCGGCACGGTGACCGTGGCGGCTGGAAAGTTCACCGATGCCGCTGGTAACGCGAACGTGGCGGCGGCACTGCCCGGCGGCTTCACGATCGTCGCGTAGGCCGTTTCGGATGGTGGCCTCAGCGCCGGTCACGGTTTGGCCGCGGTTCGGGGCTGCCCGTGCCCCGTCGCCGGACGTTCGCTACGGACATGCTGTCCTCCGCTCACTCGATGCTGACTGCGCTCCGGCATCCTGCCTGCGCTGGTCAGCAACGCCGGCTCTCGGGGCCCGGCCAGCCCCTCACGGATGCTCCATTCAACTACTGAGAACAGGCATCCGCCCGTCGGGTCGACACGATGTTGTCCGTTGGCCGCCTGGATGGCGGCCTCAGCGCCAGCGGGCGGAGGCCCGCCAAGCGCTGACCTAGGACAGGCATCCGCCTGTCGGGGCGGCAGGATGCTATGGCGGCTTTATCGACTGCCGGGCAGGATGCCCGGCGCAGCACCAGCAAACTGCGTTTGCCAAGAACTTACTGAGGACAGGCATCCGCCTGTCGGGTCGACACGATGTTGTCCGTTGGCCGCCTGGATGGCGGCCTCAGCGCCAGCGGGCGGAGGCCCGCCAAGCGAAAACCGGCAGGATGCCGGTGTTTCGCGTGTATTCAGTAAGACCGCGCCAGCACGCTCCGGCCTATCACCGGCCGGCCGGTGACGATGCAAGTGCCGGGATCGTCGTTTCCTTCGAGCGGGATGCAACGGACCGTCACCTTCAGAGGATCGAACATCGCCGTCACGGCCGGGTCGTCGGCCACGTGCACATGGGCAAAGCCCCCCTGCACCGGGCTCCCCTTCTCCGCCGGACGCTCGAAAAATTCAACCACCGCGGCCGTGCTGTCGAGCCGCACCGAATGCTGCTCGCGAAAGGCCCGCGCCCGCTCGAACATGCCCTTCTGAATCTCGTCGAGCAGTCCCGCTGCTTCCGCGACGAACTGTGCCAACGGCATCGTCGTCCTTTCGCGCGGCCCGCGGTCGCGGCGAGATACGCTCACGGCACCGGCTGCCAGATCGCGGGGGCCGATCTCCACGCGGAGCGGCACCCCCTGCTTCACATGCTGCCAGACCTTGTCACCGCCCCGCATGTCGCGGGCGTCGATCCGGGTGCGGATCGGCTCGTCAGCGAATCTCGCCGCTGCTAGTTCCGCCTCCAATTGCTTGCAGCAGGCGAGGACCGCGGTCCGTTCTTCGTCCGTGCGGTGGATGGGGAGGAGCACCACCTGCGTCGGCGCAATCCGTGGCGGCAGCGCGAGCCCGTCGTCGTCGGAATGTGTCATGATGATGGCGCCGATCAGCCGCGTTGACACGCCCCACGACGTGGTCCAGCAGAATTCCTCCACGCCGCTCGAGTTGGCGAACTTGATCCCCTGCGCCTGCGCGAAGTTCTGTCCGAGGAAGTGGGAGGTTCCGGCCTGCAGGGCCTTGCCGTCCTGCATCATCGCCTCGATCGAAAAGGTGTCGACCGCGCCGGGAAACCGTTCGCCCGAGGGCTTGGGACCCTTGAGCACCGGCATCGCCAGGTCGCGCTCGGCAAACGTTGTGTAGACGTCGAGCATCCGCAGCGTCTCCTCGACGGCCTCCTCGCGGGTGGCGTGGGCTGTGTGTCCCTCCTGCCAGAGAAATTCCGCCGTTCGTAGGAAGAGCCGTGGCCGCATTTCCCACCGCACGACATTGGCCCACTGATTGATGAGCACCGGCAGGTCGCGCCACGACTGCACCCACTTTGCATACATCGCACCGATGATCGTCTCGCTCGTCGGCCTCACGACCAGCGGTTCCTCGAGCTTGCCCGTCGGGATCAGCTTGCCGTCGGGGCCGAGTTCGAGCCGGTGGTGCGTGACCACGGCGCACTCCTTGGCGAATCCCTCGACGTGCTTCGCCTCCTGTTCGAGATAGGAGAGCGGAATGAACAGCGGGAAGTAGGCGTTCTGGTGGCCGGTGGCCTTGAACATGCGGTCGAGTATGCCCTGCATCCGCTCCCAGATGGCGTAGCCGTGCGGCTTGATCACCATGCAACCGCGGACCGGTGACTGTTCGGCCAGATCGGCCGCGCGAACGACCTGCTGGTACCACTCCGGGTAGTCCTGGCTGCGGGTGGGCGAGATGGCGTGGTCGGGCATGACGGGCTCCAAAGGCGGTGGGCGAAACGGCGGTGAGTGGCGGGGCCGCAAAGCGGCGGATTGTAGCCTTTCGTGCCCCTGCCGGGCATCGCGTCGGACGCCGCGGGAGTTTTCCCGCAGTCTGCTAGACTCCACGGGGTTGGTCCCCCTCCCTGGCTCCAAGTTCCCACGCATGTCGACCGCCCCCTTCTCCGGCCGTGATACCAATCCTCAGAGCGAGTCGCCGCTTGCGAAGGGGCCTGTGCGCCGGTCCGGTTCCGGTCGGAAGCGCATCACCGAACTGGCCGCCGGCGCGCAGACCGACCAGGTCTTCCTCGCCACGCGGAAACAGCTGCGGCCCAATCGCAACGGGCAGCTCTATCTGCAAGTGGAACTGGCCGACCGCAGCGGCTCGATCACCGGCCGGATGTGGAACGCCTCCGACGAAGATTTCGAGGCCTTCGACGAAGGGGACTACGTGCGGGTCGACGGCACGGTGCAACTCTATACCGGAGCGCTGCAGATCATCTTCACGGCGATTGGCCGGGTTGATCCGCGGTCTGTCGACGAGGGCGAGTTCCGCGTGCTCTCGTCGGCCGATGTCGAGCGGCTGACCGCCGAACTGACCCAACTCCTCGGCACCATCAGCCCGGGGCCCGTCCGCGGCTTGGTCGACGAGGTGCTGGCGGATACCGAGCTGATGGCGGTCTTCAAGCGCAGCCCTGCGGGTGTGAAGCAGCACCACGCCTATGCCGGCGGCCTGCTCGAACATGTGGTCAATCTGCTCCACCTGGCCAACACCATGGCCCCGCGGTATCCCGCGATCGACCGCGATCTGCTGCTCACGGGGGTGCTCCTTCACGACATCGGCAAAACGCTGGAGCTGGAGAGCGAACGCGGCTTCTCGTATACCGATGCCGGCCAACTGCTCGGGCACGTGCTGCTCGGGCTGGAACTGGTCGACGAAAAGATCCGCGCGGTCGAGGACCGTACCGGAGAGGCTTTCGACGCCGAGAAGGCGGTGCGGATCAAGCACATGATCGCCAGCCATCATGGCGAGTATGCCTTCGGAGCCCCCAAGCTTCCGATGACGCTCGAGGCGATCGCCCTGCATCACCTCGATCAGCTCGACGCGCGCATGGCGGGCACGCTGCAGTTGATGCAAAACGAGGCCGCGCTCGATGGTGGGTGGACCCAATACCACGCCAACCTGGGACGGAAGTTTTTTAAGGGACGCGGCTGAAGCCGTGCCGGAAAGGCTCCGCAGGTTTTCCATGGGCCGTTCCCGCCGTCCCACATCGTCGCGCGATGATCGCCCACGGGACGGGGCCGGCGGATCGAGCCGCCCCGCCACCGGTGGCGGCCGCGAGTCGCGGGCCGACGATGTGGTGGGTGTCTTTCGCCGTGCCGCGGGGGGCTATGGCTTCGTCCGCCCGCTCGAAGCGGCCGCCGGTGACCGGGCCGGGGATGTGCATATTTCCGTGGCGTCCACTCTCGACGCCGCCACCGGCGACACCGTCCGCGTGCGGCTGGCCAGGGGCCGCGATGTCCGCCGGCCCGGGCCGTCAGGCGAGATCGTGGAGGTGGTCATCCGCCGCACCACCCGATTCGTCGGCGGGTATTTCGAGGCCGCGGGTGGCGGCTGGGTGCGGATCGATGGCACGAATTTCGCCCGGCCGATATCGGTCGGTGATCCGGGCGCGAAGGGAGTGCGCGAGAACGACAAGGTGGTCGTGGAGATGGTGCGGTTTCCCACGCACTTCCGCGACGGCGAAGGGGTGATCGTCGAGGTGCTCGGTGCCGCCGGCGAGGCTGGCGTCGACACGCTGACGGTGATCCACGAGTTCGGTCTGCCTGGCCCGTTTCCGGAGGGGGCACTGGCTGAGGCCCGCCGGCAGGCAGATCGCTTCCGGGAAGAGGTGCCGGCGGATGGCGGCGCTGGTCCAGGGCGTCGCGACCTCACGGATCGGGTGATCGTGACGATCGACCCCGTCGACGCCCGTGACTTCGACGACGCGATCTCCCTGGAGCGGATCGACCGCGGCCACTGGCTGCTGGGCGTGCACATTGCCGACGTGTCGCACTTCGTCGAGGAGGGGTCGCCGCTCGACCAGGAGGCCCGGGCCCGCGGCACGAGCGTCTATCTCCCCGACCGCGTGATCCCGATGCTGCCGGAGATCGTCTCCAACAACCTTGCCAGCCTGCAGCCGGGCCGCGTCCGGTATGCCCGCACCTGCTGGATCGAGTTCTCGTCCGAGGGGATCCCGGTGCACGCCGAGGAGGAGCGGTCGGCGATCAAAAGCCAGCGGCGGTTCACCTATGAAGAGGTCGACGTCTTCCTTGCCGACCCCAATACCGCCGCCGTGGAGATGACGGACGCCGTGCGGGCCTTGCTCGGCCGGATGCGGGATCTGGCTCGGCTGCTCCGCAGTCGTCGGATGGCCCGCGGCTCGCTCGAACTCGCGATGCCGGAGGTGAAGATCGACCTCGACCGCGACGGTCGCGTCAGTGGTGCGCACGTCGTGGAAAATACCGAGAGCCACCAGGTCATCGAGGAGTTCATGCTGGCTGCGAACGAGGCGGTGGCTGGCATGCTCGCGGCGGCCGGAGCCGGGTTTCTGCGCCGGATTCACCCTGCCCCCGACCTGCGAAAGCTTCGTCAGTTGACGGAGTTTGTCTCGGAATTGGGCTTCGAGGTCGACACGCTGGAGAGCCGATTCGAACTGCAGCGGCTGCTCGACATGGCACGGGGACGTCCCGAGGAACATGCCGTGCACTACGCCGCGCTTCGCAGCCTCTCGCGGGCTGTCTACGGGCCGCAGGAGGATGGTCACTACGCGCTGGCCAGCGACTGCTATTGCCATTACACATCGCCGATCCGCCGCTATCCCGACCTCACCGTCCACCGCGCGCTCGATCTTCTGGCCCGTGGCCGCCGCGCCGCAGCCGACGGCCTGCCGCGGCTGGGCGAGGAATGCTCGCTCTTGGAACGGCGGGCCGAGGCGGCTGAGCGGGAGCTCGTGAAACTCAAACTGTTGCTCTTCCTGAGTTCACGAATCGGGGAGGAGATGGATGCAGTGGTGACCGGTGTCGAGGCCTTTGGGCTGTTCGTGCAGGGTCTCGCACTGCCGGCCGAGGGGCTTGTCACACTTGAGTCGCTGCCGGACGACAGCTACCGCTTCGAACGTGTCAGCCACACGCTCATCGGCCGCCGGCCGGGCAACTCCTTCCGGCTGGGAGACCGGGTCCGTGTGACGGTGTTTCGCGTCGACCTCGAGCGGCGGACGCTCGACTTCCGGCTCGTCGAAAATGGGGGCCGCGTTCGTCGCGGGAGCCGGCCTTCGCAGCCGCAGCGCGCAAAAAAGTCGCGAGGGAAGCCGTCTCAGAAGAAGTCTTCCGGGAAGTCCGGCAAACCCGCCGGCAAGAAGCGTCGCCAACGGTGACGCGGCGTCACTGGCAGGTTTGCGTGGGTTTCCTACAATCCGACGCGACATTCATTCACTGAAGGGAAGCATGCCCGTGTCGTCGACGCTCCTTGAAACTCCTCTGGTCGGCTGGCATGCGGCGCATGGTGGTCGGATGGTCGACTTCGCCGGCTGGCGGATGCCCGTCCAATACGCCTCGATCGTCGAAGAGCATCTGGCCACACGGCGGGCTGCGGGATTGTTCGATGTGTCACACATGGGACGCCTTACGATCGGCGGAGCCGGGGCTGTTGACTGGCTGGAGTCGCTGCTCACGCGGCGGGTGTCGGGCATCGAGATCGGCCGTGTCCGCTACACGCTCGTCACGAGCGACGCCGGCGACAGGCCTGTCGTGCTCGACGACGCGCTCGTCTCGCGGGATACCGATGCCCCGGATGGAACGGCTCGACTCGCGCTCGTGGTCAACGCCAGCAATCGAGAACGCGTCGTTGCCTGGCTCACGAGCCGGCTGCCGAAGACCGGAGTGACGTTCGCTGACCGCACCTTCGAGACGGCGATGATCGCCGTGCAGGGGCCGTTGGCGATGACGATCGTTTGTGGCTTGTGCAAACCCGCCGACGCCACCCGCATCCAGAGTCTGGGAAACTACCGAGCGACGTCAGCGATGGTCGCCGGACACCCCGCCGCTGTGAGCCGCACCGGCTACACGGGCGAGGATGGCGTCGAACTGGTGGTCGATGCCGGAGCGGCCGTGTCTCTCTGGGAAGCGATTCACGCTGCCGGTGAATCGCTCGGCCTTCGGGCCTGCGGCCTGGGGGCTCGCGATACGCTGCGGCTGGAGGCGGGAATGCCCCTCTACGGCCATGAGCTTCGAGAAGAGACCGATCCCAGTGCGATCGGCCTCGATCTGGCTGTCAATCTCGAGGGCCGCAGCTTTCCTGGCGCGGGCCACTACGCCGCCCTGCGCAACCACCCCTCTGGTCGGGTGCGGGTCGGTCTCCGGTTCGACTCCAAGCGGAGTGCCCGCGAGGGCGACGCGGTCATGCTTGGGGAGAGGCAGGTCGGCGTGGTCACCAGCGGGAGTTTCGCCCCGACGCTCGGAACGGCCGTCGCCATGGCAATGGTGGACCGCGATGCGGCTGCCCCCGGCACGATGCTCGATGGCGTCATCCGCGACACCCGGCAGCCGGCCACGGTCACCCCCCTGCCCTTTTACCAGAGGGACAAGCAGCGGGCGTGATGCGGTATGATCGCGTCGAAGCACATTGTGTTGATACCGGCACGTCGCGGGAGACGTGCGGTTGATCCGCATTCTTTCCGAGGAGCATGGCATGGCGGCTGATCTGAAATTTGCGAAGACTCACGAATGGGTCCGTTCCGAGGCGAACGGCGTGAACACCGTGGGCATCTCTTCCTATGCGGTCGAGGCGCTCACCGATCTGGTGTTCATGCAACTGCCCCCGGTCGGCAAGAAGGTCAAGGCTGGTGAGTCGTTTGGCGAGATCGAAAGCGTCAAGGCGGTGAGCGATCTCTATGCCCCGATCTCCGGCGAGATCGTCGAGGTGAATACGGCCCTGCCCGGAAAACTTGAAACGCTCGGAAAGGATCCCTACGGAGAGGGCTGGGTCGTGCGGATCAAGGCCGACAATCCTGCGGAACTGGATAACCTGCTCGATCGTGGAGCCTACGAGTCGCTGGTGGGAAGCCAGCCCCACTGATTGGCAGGGTCGTGAACACGCTTACGATCTGGTGGGACACGGCGGCAGACGGCCCCACCAACATGGCCGCGGATGAATGCCTCGCGGCTGAGGCTGAGCGGCGTGGCAGTCTGCTGATGCGGTTTTACGACTGGTCAACCACGACCATCTCGCTCGGTGGTTTCCAGAAGATCGAGGATGCCAATCGCGTCGGCGTGATTCGGGGAGTTCCGCTCGTGCGGCGGCCCAGCGGTGGCGGGGCCATCGTGCACGGAAGCGACCTGACCTACGCGGCCGCCGTGCCCAAGAGCCATCCATGGGGGGCGTCGCCTCAGGCGTTCTACGACGCACTGCACGGGGCGATGGTGGAGTCACTCGCCCAACACGGGATCGACGCCCGGCCATATCCGGCCGCGGGGACGCTTCCGCCGGGAGGCGATGGTGCGGTCGGCTCTGATGCCCGGATGGTGCCGGATGAATCGCGGTTTTTCTGCTTCGATCGGCGGGCCGCCGGCGACCTCGTGATGGCAGGCCCCACGGAGGGCACCTTCAGCAAGATCATGGGCAGCGCCCAGCGACGGCTGGCCGGAGTCGTGCTTCAGCATGGGAGCCTATTGCTCCACAGCAACACGAGCGTGGACGGTGCTGCCCGGCACCGAGGGGTAGCGGATCTGCTGGCGGAACAGCGGCCTATCGACAGGGTGGCCCTGTCTCGGGCCTGGGGGCGGCGGATCGCGACGGCACTCGGGGGATCGCTCCACGAGCAAGGGGCGTCCTTTCTCTCTGCTCACCAGCACGACATCGCTGCTCTGGCATTACGATTCCGAGAGGATCGCTGGACCGCCCGCCGATAAAGACTGGTGGGGCGGTGGTGGTGGTCGGCTGCAGGCCCCGAACAGCCGTTCTCGAAGGGGGCCCGCCTTCAAGGCTGGTTGTCCAGAGACCTGTTGGCATAGCGGGGCGTCGAAGGTATCATGAGAGGGTGGTGTGTTCGCGTGGGGTTGGCCGGCGTGGGCGTTGAAGAGCTTCGTCGGAGCTTTTCAGGGGAAGCTTTTTCTATCGAGTCCTCCTGTCTTGTCCCCCCAATCTGGGCCCGGAGCATCGCTTCATGGTCGCAAAATTGATTGTCGCCTCGGGCAAGAGCGCGGGCCGTTCCATCACCCTCAAACACGGCAAACTGCTGATCGGCCGCGCCGAGGAATGTGATATCCGGCCCTTGGGTGAGGAGGTCAGCCGTCGCCACTGTGCCGTGGTCGCGGAAGGCGGCGGATTGACCGTCGAGGACCTCAAGAGCCGCAACGGCACCTACGTGAATGGTGTGAGGATTACGGCCAAAGTGACCGCGGCTGATGGCGACATGATCAGGGTTGGGCCTCTCGAGTTGAAGGTGTCGTGCGTTGCACCGGTGGCGGCCAACCCTGTGGACGACATCTCCCGATGGCTGATGGCCGACGACGAACCGGCCGGCATGTTCGATACGACCCAGACGGTCCGCGCACCCGATGTGGTTCCGTCCGCGGCTGTGCAGCGGGGAGAGGATTCTTCAGAGAGTGCCGTGCCCGTGGGGGCCGAACCGGCCGCGGTCGCGGGCGATTCTTCGACATCGTCTGTCGCCGCTCTCTCCGGCATCGAGGCTCTGCTTGCGGCCCGGACAAATCCCGGTGGGCTGCCTACCGACGCACGGGCGGCAAAGCCTGGAAATTCAAAGGATGCCGCGGCTGATGCGCTGAAGAAATTCTTCGGCAAGCGTTAGCAGGGGTCGCAGTTGCCGACGTTCGACCGTTCCTGCGGGTTGTTCGGCCTGTGCGGCCTGCGCCCCCTCTTTATTTTTCCCAGTCGGCGGATTGCCCGCAGCTGTTATGGCGCATACTTGCGGCAGAGCTTGCCCGACAGGCAAACCTTCCCCCGCCCGCAACCAAGGAACAAGCCCAATGACCGCCTCTGCCCTGCCAAAGCCCCCCCGTTCCAGCCGTCGTGCCGCAGCCGCCGCAGCCGTGGGGCACGCCAGCAGCCGGCGAAGACAGATCGACCCGACGACCTGTGAGCGGGATTACCAGCCTGAAGAGTTGGAGTTCATGCAGGCTGTCGAGCAGTACAAGCGCCGTAACGGCCGGCCTTTTCCGACCTGCAGCGAGCTTCTGGAAGTCGTTCGCTCGCTCGGCTACGTCCGCGGGGCCCAGAATTGAAGGCCCGGGATTGAAGGCCCAGATTGAAGGCCAGATGGGGTTGTTGTGGTGTGGGGTGGCGGTTACGGTTTCGCCCCTCCCCGTTCTTCCCGCCGGATCGTCCGGCGGGGCGGCGGGCTCGGAGGGCGAACATGCCCACGCTTGACCAATGCATGAATAACGCGGCCATGGCTGGCGGGGCGACCGCCCGCGCCGGCATGCGATGGTGTCTTGCCCTCGCCTGCCTCGCTCTCTGCGGCTGCGGTGGGATCGTTACGAACGACAACTCCGCCGGTGTGCAGCTCTATCAACAGGGCAATTACCTGGGGGCCGTGAATCATTTCCAGCAGGCGCTGGCAAGACAGCCGGGCAACGCAGACTGTTTTTACAACCTGGGGGCCACCTACCATCAGCAGGCCAAGCTGCTCGGCCGCCCCGCGGATCTGGAGACCGCCGAGCAGTATTACCATCTCTGTCTGGCCCGCAATCCAAACCACGAGGCCTGCCAGCGCGGGCTGGCCGTCTTGCTGGTCGAGGAAGACCGTCGCGATGAGGCGATGGCTCAGTTGCAACAGTGGGCGCAGCGGCAGCCTGGCAACCCGAATCCACAGATCGAAATGGCCCGCCTCTGCCAGGAGCATGGCGATCTCAGGGAGGCCGAAAACCATCTGATCGACAGCCTGGCGATCGATCCCAACAACCCCCGGACCCTGGTGGCGCTGGGGCAGATTCGGGAGTCGGAGGGGGAGGCAGCGCAGGCGCTCTCAAATTACAACCGCGCGCTGGCCATTGATCCGAAGCAGCCGACGGTGGCGGCACGGGTGGCGACGCTCTCTGCCGCCCAGACCGGCGAGTCCCGGTTGGCGGCGATGCCCACGACTGCGGTTCCACTCTCTCCCGCGGTATACGCCGCCCCCACTCCGCCGGGAAATGCGTCCCGTTGACCATGGCCCGGGCGGCTTCTATCCTGCCTTCTCGGCTGCCCGGCTTTCCGGCCCAAGGTGCCGACCCTCGTGCACTTCTGGCCCGCCGGGTCATGGACTGTCATCCCAGCCGTCCAGGGCAGCCAACACCGGTTGCAGACAGTGAGAGGTGCGGGCAGGCCGGGATGGAGAACGAGCCAGTGACGGACCGCAGCGCCGGGTCGGCGACAGAACGTGTCTACAACTTTTCGCCAGGCCCCGCGGTGTTGCCGCTGGAGGTTCTGGAGCGAGCGCGGGATGAAATGCTCGCCCTTCCGGGCGTGGGCATTTCGGTACTCGAAATCAGCCACCGCAGTCCGGCCTTCGATCAGATTCTTGAAAGCACTCTCCAGTCCTTGCGTCACCTGCTGGGCATCGGGGATGACTACGAAGTGCTGCTCATGCAGGGCGGAGCGAGCCTCCAGTTTTCAATGGTGCCGATGAACCTCCTGCGGGGCCGGGAGGGCTCTGCCGACTACGTCCTGACCGGCACCTGGGGCCAGACCGGCGCCAAGGAAGCGCGGCGGGAAGGCAAGGTGCATGTGGCGTGGGATGGTGGCGGCACTGGATTCGACCGCCTGCCGGCCGCCGGGGAGATTCGGCTCTCGGAGCGTCCCGAGTACGTGCACGTCACGAGCAACGAAACGATCCAGGGCGTGCAGTGGAAGCACGATCCTGTTGTGGGTTCGGCCCCGCTGGTGTGCGACTGTTCCAGCGACTTCCTGTCGCGGCCGATCGACGTGCCGAAATACGGCCTGATCTATGCTTGCGCCCAGAAAAATGCCGGCATCGCCGGAGTGACCGTCGTCATCGTCCGCAAGGATCTGCTCGAGCGGTCTCGCGACGACCTGCCCACGATGCTCGACTACCGCACCTACGCGAAGAACGGATCGCGTCCCAATACGCCTCCGGTCTTCGCGGTGTATGTGCTGGGGCTGGTGTGCCAATGGCTGCGTGACAGCGTTGGCGGGCTGGCGGCCATGAATCGCCACAACACCGCCAAGGCAAAGTTGCTCTACGACGTGCTCGACGCATCGGGTGGTTTCTATGCCGGCCATGCCAGCCCCCAGTGTCGATCCGACATGAATGTCACCTTCCGTCTGCCCGACGAGACGCTCGAAAAGGCCTTCATCAAGGGGGCCACGGAGCGGAAACTGGTCGACCTCAAGGGGCACCGCTCCGTGGGTGGTATCCGGGCGAGTATCTACAACGCGATGCCGGTGGCCGGTGTCGAGTCGTTACGGGACTACATGCTGGAGTTTCAACGCAGTCAGCGCAGCTAGCGATCGGTACAACTTCATTTCCTTTGCGGAAACCCCAATCAAATGCCCTCGATCATCGTGCTCGACACGCTCAGCCCTGACGGCCTCGCGCTCCTCGATGCTGCGGCCCACGTGGGTGTCACTTATGAGGTCGTCACCGGGCTCTCGGGCCCCGGTCTGCGCGAGGCTCTGGCGCGTCACGACGGTGCGATCTGCCGCAGCGGCGTGAAGATCACCGCGGAGTCGCTCGCCGGCAATCATCGTCTCAAGGCCATCGTGCGAGCGGGTGTCGGCACCGACAACATCGACAAGGATGCGGCGACTCGGCAGGGGATCGTCGTGATGAACACGCCTGCCGGCAACACCGTCAGCACGGCGGAGCACACGTTCGCGCTGATCCTCGCACTGTCTCGCAACGTCGCCGCCGCTGACGCCAGCCTCCGCGCCCACCGTTGGGATCGCAACAAGTTCATGGGTGTCCAGCTGGCAGGCAAGACGCTGGGTATCGTCGGGCTGGGCCGGATCGGGCAGGCGGTGGCGAAGCGGGCTCAGGCCTTCGACATGCGGGTGCTCGGCTTCGACCCGTTCCTCTCCGCGGAGCGAGCTGCGGAGATGGGCATCGAACTGGTGGAGACGGTGCGGGGCATGCTGCCGCAGGTCGACTACCTCACCGTGCACACGCCCCTGACCAGCGACACAAAGCACTTGGTCGGCATGGACGAGCTGGCCATCCTGAAGCCGGGTGTGCGGCTGGTGAACTGCGCCCGCGGAGGCATCTATGACGAGAAGGCGCTTGTGGAGGGCCTCAAGAGCGGCGTGATCGGCGGCGTGGCCCTCGATGTCTTCGAGCAGGAGCCCTGCACCGACAGCCCGCTGTTCGGCATGCCGGGGGTGCTCGTCACGCCCCATTTGGGTGCCAGCACCGAAGAGGCTCAGTCGCAGGTGGCCGTCGAGGGAGTCGGGCTGCTCGTCGATTTCCTGTCGACCGGCGCCATCCGCCACTCCGTCAACTCCAGCCCCATCGATCCGGCATCGCTGGAGGGAGTGCGTGGATTTCTGGATCTCGCCTGGCGGCTCGGCGTATTGCTGGCCCAACTCGAGGAGGGCCCGCCACGGTCCTGTTCGATCGCCTATCGCGGTGAGATCGCGTCTCGGAACACTCGTCTGGTGACCGCGGCATTCGCGGCCGGGTTGCTCGAGTCGGCTCTCGAAGACGTGAATATCGTCAACTCCGAAGTGCTGCTCCGTGACCGGGGCATCGAACTGGTGGAGCAGAGCCGGACCGACCCGGGAGCGTTCAGCTCGGTCGTGGCCGTCGATCTGGTCTCGGGCGACCGGGTGCACCGGGCGGCAGGCACACTGTTTGGCCATTCGATGCCTCGGCTGGTCCAGCTGGAGGGGCACCGTCTGGAGGCCTATCTCGACGGCATCCTGCTGGTCTTCACCCATCAGGACGTGCCGGGCATCATCGGTCGTGTCGGCAACGCGTTTGGTGGCTTGGGCGTGAACATCGCCCAGATGACCGTCGGTCGCTCGACGCCGGGTGGTGACGCCATCGGCGTGCTCAACCTCGATCAGGAGCCTTCGCCCGAGGCAGTGGCGGCCGTTCTCGCTTGTCCAGGCGTCCGTTCGGCTCGCGTGGTGAAGCTGCCGGCTGCCGGACAACTGCCGTTCTGGTTGGCCGCCTCCTCCGCAGCTGGCCGCCGGTCGCCGGTGCAGGCCGGGAAATAAATCGCGAACCCAAATCCGCTCTCGCAGCCCGTGGCCTTCTTCACAGAAAGCCCTCGGACGTTCACAATCGGGAGCAGAGGCCCCTTTTCAGGGTGGGTGCGGGGGCCGCGTGGGACGCTTCCTCATGAATGCTCCTGGCTGTCGGCAGTTTGCTTGCCGGTCGATTGTCTCGGCGCTCTTCAGGCGGCGGGGCTTCCTGCGGCTTGCCCTGCTGGTCGGAGTTGTGGTGTGTGGCGGGAATGCCTGTCGCCTGGCTGTCGCTGCCGATCCGTTGCCGCGCACGACCGCGGAGATCTCCACAGCCCGGCTCCTTGATCGCCTCGAGGCGCGGAAGATGCCTGACGTTGCGCTCTGGGTGCTCGAGCGGCTGCAGCAAGACCCGCGGGTGGCCGAGGACTTCAAGAAGGAAGTGTCCTTCTACAGGGCAGCAGCGTTTCAGTCCATCGGCCGTTCGGAGTCGAACGTGGTCCGACGCGGCGAAATGTTGGAAAAGGCGGTGCGGGAAATCGATCTCTTTCTCAAGTCCAATTCGGAGGGCGACCGAGCCATTCAGGCCTACCTTCAGAAAGGCACCCTGCTCATCGAACAGGGGCAGGCGAAGATCGAAGAATCGAAGAGGCCCGAGCAGGGTGTTGAAAAACTACGGGCAGAATCATTGCCCTTCTTCGAGGCCGCGATCAAGACCCTGAAGGGGGCGACGCGGAAAGAGAATGTGCCGATTGACGTCGTGGCCAACGCTGAGGATGCGGTGCTGAAACGCCTGCGCGCAGTGGACGCGTCGCTGAAGGATCTCCGCGGCGAGGGAGGCGACAACGAGGGTGCCAGCAAAGAAGCGGGCAAGCCGGCGACGAGAGCGAAGAAACCGCCGCGCAAGCCCGGGGCGGTGCGGCAGATGGCCGAGTTGGAGGAGCGGCAGGACGAACTCCGCGGGCAACTCCTCAAGACCAGGCTGCTGATTGCCGGGGCATCCTACGAAAAATCCCGGGCACTGGAGCCGAAATCCCCGGAGTGGGAGGCGGCCCTGACCGAATCCGCGAAGCAATACAGGGAGCTCTACGAGAAGTACCGGACCCGGGGGGCGGGGTTGCTCGCCCGGTATTACGAGGGCCGGAACTACCTCGTCCTCGGCAAAAGGAAGGAAGCGTTGGCCGCGCTGGCCGACATCCGGGCGCTCGAGGGCGACGGCATCGTGCCCGGCCTACGGGCCAAGGCGATCAATTCCTCGCTGGAGTGCTGGCTGGAGGACAAGTACTACGATGAGTTCGACGACCGGTTGCAGAAACTGGCGATCGCGCCGCTCACGCCCGGGCGAATTGACAGCGACTGGCTCGGCATGAAGTATCGCTCCGCGTTGCTGCTGGAACGACGGGCCGCGGCGCTCTCCGACAAGGAGAAGCCAAAGCGGATTTCGCTCCTCCGGGATGCCAAACGGCTCGCCATGGAGGTGGCCAAAGTCAACAAGGATTTTTCCGCCGAGTCGAAGGCGCTGCTGGCCGAACTCGGAACAGATGTGTCGGATGAAATCGACGGTGGCGCTGCCACATTCGCGGCGGTCATGGATTCGGCGCGGCAGTCTCTGGCGGCGATGAAGTTGCGGCAGGCCGAGCTCACGCAGGTGGAGTCTGCCAAAAACGAGTCAGCCATCGAGGCGGCCAAAACAGAACTGACTGCTGAGCGATCGAAAGCGATTGCCAGCCTGCGGAAGGCCATGCGACTGGCCGGCCCCGACGATCTCGATGGGCTCAACCAGGCACGCTCCTGGCTCGCCTACCTGTTCTATGCGGACCGCCAATTCCATGATGCGATCGCGCTCGGGGAGTTTCTCATCGCCCGCTATCCCAATGCCAAGGGGAGCCCGGAGGCGGCGCAGATCGTCATGGTGAGTTGGCAGCAGTTACAGAGGCAGTCGGTGGCCAGCTGGGCGAATGAGGCATCGGAAAAGGGTGTCGAAGCTGCCGCGACGATCATGCGGACCTGGCCCAACGGGCCGGAGGCCGCCGCTGCGGCTGTGATCGCCATCGTCATGGCAACGGAGGCCCACGCTCCGGAGCAGATCATCGAGATTCTGGCAAAGGTTCCACCGACCTCAGCCCGTCGTCCCGAGGCGATGCTGCGAGCCGGTACCGCACTCTGGCGGGAGGTACAGGAGAAGTCGCAGCTGGATGAGGCCGCTCGTCCGCCCGCGGCGACGTTGGCCGGCTGGCGAGCGGAATCCGCCAAGGCCATCGACGAGGGGCTGGCGGGCATGTCGCTGGACACGGGGAACGTGGCTGTCGGTGTCGCTGCAGCGATCGCGCGCTGTCAGATGGCGCTTGAGGACGGCGACAACGGCCGTGTCGCCGCCCTGCTCGAGCACGAGGACTATGGCCCGTGGACGGCGGTGACTGTCGACAGAGAGGAGTTCAAGCCTTTCAAGACAGGCTCCCTCGCCTCGCCCGCAGCCACGGTCAGCCTCCGTGCGTTCATCGAGACGGAGCAGAATGACAAGGCTGTGCAGGCCATGAAGAAGCTCGAGGAACTGGCCGGAGCCGCCGGTCCAGAGGCGTCTGCCAGGCTGACGGCGATGTATCAGGCGATGGGCCGTGATCTGCAGTCGCAACTCGACCTGCAGTCAGAGCTGTTGAATCGTGCCTCCGGACCGAGTGCTGCCACGGCCGAGGCCAATACCCGGGCGGACGCCATCCTGGCGGGGTTTGAAACGCTTCTGGAGGCCGTGGCGAAGGACCCAAAGCTCTCGTCGCAGATGTGGTCGGCCACCACCTACCTCAATCTGGGGTCGGGCGGAGCGATGCGGTCGGCTGTGCCGAAGGCCAAGGCAGAGGGCTATCTCGACAGCGCTGCCGACATCTACGAGGGGCTACTCGACGAGGGCGGCGGAGAGATCGCTAGGTTTGAGCCATCGATTCGGTTGAAGTTGGCCTCCGTCTATCGGGAGCGGGAGAAGTGGGAGGAGGCGCAGAAACAGATGGACTGGATTCTCGCCGACAAGAAACGCCAAAACACACTCGACTTTCAGTGGCAGGCCGCGGAACTTCGGCAGCAGGCCGCCGCCAGCACGGCTGATGCGTCGCAGCAGGCGGCCTCCTATGGTCAGGCCATCAGCGGATACAAGCGACAGAGCAGCGACGGCGAAATCTGGGGCTGGGGCTGGGCCGTGATCTCCAATCGACTCGAGCAGAAGGCTTTTTCCGGATCGGACGAAAAGGCTCTGGAGGCCCGCCGGAAGTTTTTTCAGGCTCGACTGAACGCAGTCACATGTCGCATGGCGAAGGCGGATGCCCTGCCTCAGGAACGTGATCGTGAGCTGCAGAAGGCGTTCGACTACATCGTAATCACCTTCAAAATGCATCCGGAATTGGGCGGTCCTGAAACGAGCAAGCAATTCGACAAACTCCTCAAGGATGTCGAGAAGCGGCAGAACAAGCCGCCGCGTGGCCTCGACGGGCTGAAGCGGTCGGCCGAGACTGCGGCGGGGTGAGAACGATGGCGGGAGGGCGGAAGCGACCATGAATACCACACGGCATGGGAAGCGAGGCATGGACATGAGCGAGGGCATCAACGCCACAGCGACATGGGGCGGGAGTCAACGCATGTGGGCGACGTCGTGGAAATGTTTTGTGATTGGAGTTCTGTCGCTGGCGGGCACGGCCTGGGCACAGGTCGCCGACAGGGTGAATCTCGTAGGCGGTGCGAGCGTCGTCGGGAAAGTCATCGATGTCTCGCCAGTTGGCATCGACGTGGAGAGCAGCGACGGCACGACGCAGAAGGTCGCGATCGAAACGGTTCGCGAGGTACAGTTTGGAGCGGAGCCCCAGTCGCTCAAGAATGCGCGTGCCATGCTCCTGCGAGGGCGTGCCGCCGATGCCCGTGACGAGGTTGGCAAGATCGAAGTGGACGAACTTGACGGTGCCGAGCGGCTCGTGCTCGCCGAAGTCGATTTCGTCAAGGCGGCCGCTGCCGGACAGGCGATGCTCGACGGCGGTGGTGATTTGGCCGGGGCGGCCACGATGGTGGCCGACTATCTCACCAAGTATCCGACGAGCCACCATTCCTTCCCGATGGCGGAGTTGCTCGGTGACCTCCGTGCGCGGTCGGGCCAGCCCGAACTCGCGCTTGCCGCCTACCAACGACTCGTCGGTGGCCCCCCTGCCCTGCAGGTGCGGGCCGCGATCGCCAAGGCCGCAATGCTGCTTGCGCAGGGCAAGACGGACGACGCACTTTCGGAATACGAAGCCGCCATCTCGCTTGCTGCCAACGAAAAGACCAGCCAAACACAGAAGCGTTCGGCCGAGGTGGGCAAGGCTCGGTGCCTGTCGCTGCAGGGCAAGCATGACGTGGCCATCGAGATGGCAAAGCAGATCATCAACGATGCGAATCCCGAGGAGAAAGAACTGCTCTCCCGGGCCTACAACGTGCTGGGGGGAACCTACCGGGCGATGGGTGGCAAGGAACAGGATGCCCTGATCCAGTTCCTGATGGTCGACCTGGTCTACAACACGCTCCCGGAAACCCATGCGGAGGCCTTGTTCAACCTTGCTGAACTCTGGGACAAGGGAGGCCATCCGGAGCGGGCCCGCGAGGCGAGGCAGAATCTCAAAGCGGCCTATCCGGCCAGCCCCTGGGCTGCCAGACTCGATCCGTCCAAATCGTAAATGGTGGGGTGTGCTTGTTTGTTGAAAGTTGGGATTGTCGCTTTGCAGTCCCGAGGGGGGCGCGGCTAGTCTGTGGCCCGGAAGAGTCGCTGAGGATCAGCGGTCAGAAACGATTTTGTCGCAATCATTTCTCGAGCATTCTCACGTAGTCGCAAAACGTATTCGCAAAACGTAGTCGTAAGGAGACGCTTCATGCAGTGCGGGATCACCGTCAGCGGGCAACACAGCCCGAAGGGCCTTTTTTTCCAAGGGGTCGGTCGCTGCCTGCTGATCGTGGCCTCGGTCATTCCGTGGGTGGGGGCCGTTGTCGCTCCAGCGATCGTCACGCCTGACGTGGCGATGGCTCAGGATGAGGATGCCGCCGCCGACGGCGCGACCGAACCGGATGGCGAGAGCATGCTGGTCTTTTATTACAAGGCTCTGGGACTGCGGTATGTCATCGTCTTTTTGGCCCTGTCGTTCGCGCTCGTGGCCCTGCTCGTCATGTGCTTCCTGCAGATTCGCAGTGCTGTCCTGATGCCAAAAGGACTGAGCGAAGCGTTTGAGAAGCATCTTGACGCCAAGGAGTTTCAGCAGGCCTACGAACTGGCCAAGGCCGACGACTCCTACCTCGGCCACGTGCTT
>Ga0304730_1000337_pt1 | contig 41501 bp, 63 predicted proteins | sample M_130628_MF_Meta_FD_190474 | JGI IMG/M metagenome (GOLD analysis project Ga0304730, IMG submission 190474) | Freshwater microbial communities from Lake Montjoie, Canada to study carbon cycling - M_130628_MF_MetaG (v2) (version 2) | ecosystem: Environmental > Aquatic > Freshwater > Lake | place...
TTCACAGTCCCTAGAAGATAAAGCTCGTTGATAGTTTTCTAAATACTTGCGAAAATGTTGACTACGAAGTCTACGAAGTTCAATGTTTAAGTACTCAAGGATACCTTCAATTTCTTGAAGTTGATTAAAACGTTCTTCCACGATGCCGGGCATTTGCGAACTTGCCTTCTCGATGTTACCCGCTATGCGGACATCTTGTTTTGCTTCGATTAACTCAGCTTCATAATAGGCCGCAGCATCTGGAATGTTGCTTATATCTTTACTAACCTTGTCGTACCAATTCATTTATTCCTCTTCATCGTAGCTGTCTACATCTTCTTCGATTTCTTCACCGTCGATGGCGTATGTGATAGCTTCGTCAAGAAAAGGATCGACTCCTTGCAGACTGTCCAACACACTTTCTTTGATACCATAATCCAACAATGTGTTTACGAAATCAGTGGCCACATCCGGTCTTTGTTTTTCAGGGATATGTCCAATTACCACATGCCATAGGTCAGCAATTAAATCTTCTTTCATTGAGCTTCCTCCAAGTCTGGTTCAACTGTAGTAGTTATCTCAGATGTGGCGATTTCACCGTATTTAGAAATGTCTGCCATAGCAATGTCTAACCCGTCTTTCTCATTTCGTTCCCAAGCCTTGCGGAACTGTTTGATAATCTCACCGTCTTTGGTAGTATATACAAGGCTGTTACCTTCTTTCTTAAGCATACCTTTGGCTTCAAACAAGTCGACTAATCCACTATATGGACTCATACCTGTTTCATAAGGAATCTCAACCTGCACACTTTCAAAAGGTTTTGCATAACGAGTTTTCATGATCTTACAAGCGGCACGAATACCTTGCACAGTTGTGGTCTTATTACCATCCGCATCAAGCTTCAGCTTTAGCTTACGCATGGCCACAACAATACTTGATGCATAGATAAAGCCCTGCCCACCGCTGATCTTGTCATCTGGATCAAACATGTCTTGACTTGCATATGTATGATTGGTACATACCATACCAATATTGTATGCTCCGAACATGTTAACGCAGTTGCGAACCAGTGCTGTAAGTGCTTTAGGTTTACGACCCATGTCACCTTTCATATCCCCGGCTTGAAACTGGTTAACATCAGTAGGGGTCAGTAACATGCCTAATGAATCTATGATAAACAAGATCTTAGGACGATCTGCTTCATCCATGGTTTTATATTCTGCAATGAACTCTGTGATAGTCTTTGCCACATCGTCGATCATGGCCATGTTAAGTTTCAACAACTTGTCTGGACTTGTATCTACACCAAGAGCGTGTAGCCATTTTTCATCAAGGGCATTTTCTGTATCAATCAAGATAGGATAGATACCGGCTTTCTGTGCATTTGCTACAAGATTACCTGAACAGATAAAACTTTTGCCTGCACCACTTTCGCCTGCAAACACAGTGACTTTACCTAGTGGAATCCCTCGATCAAAATATCCGCTGATGAGATAGTTTAATGCGTAGTTGTTTGTACTAACCCAGTCTGTTGGGTCGTTAAAGCCAATACTTAAACCGTCAATAGATTTAGTAATTGACTTTCTAAATTTAGAAATATCAAATGCTTTTGCCATATTAATTGTCCAAATCCATTGTGTTCCATTCTTTAATTACAGCAAGAAGTTCTTCTTCTGTATTGCAGACAGTCTTGGTAGTTTTCCATTCTTCTTTTTTATCACGCCCACCAATTTCAACCATCCATGCGTTGTCATAACGATTGATAGTAATTGATTCGTTTACTTTTGCTAGTTTAGTTAGTTTTGCCATTATTATTTTCCTAGAAATGAAAGAGAGTGCGAGATTACCCCGCACTCTATGTTTAGCTCAATTACTTCTGACGATTGCGAATCATGGCAAGGATGTCTTGCGCACGACTAGCACCATCAGCTGATGCTGGAGTTGCCGCTGGTGCAGCCTTAGCTGCCGGAGCAGGCTCTTCATCAAAATCTTCACTGGCCTTGGCAGCTGGTGTTGATGTGTTAGCTGTTGCACGATGTGGATCGCCTGTTGCGGATCCCATACCTGCTGGTTTGAAGTATTGACCCCAACGATCCATGTCGTAGGCCTCGCCATCGACAGATGCTTCAAACATTTCTTTCATTACCTTGAGTTCTACATCAGTAGGTTTCTTAGGTAGGAAATCGCTCAAATTAAACAAGCCGTGAGCTTCGATGGCCGCTGCTTCAACTTCCGTTAAAGAACGTTCACGACGACTCCATTTAGAAGTAGAGTAGTCAGCAAAGCCACCTTTCGATGTCTTAGCAATACGGAAGTCTACACCCTTGAGGTAGTCAGTTGGCAATTCTTCCAACTCTGGATCCATTAATGCCGAACGGATAATTTGATAGATTTGAGGTCCAATAATAAATCTACGGATTGGATTCTCCGGCTGTTTATCTTCCTTAATAGGATCTTCAACAACAAAGCCTTGGAAAATGTATGAACGCTTTTTCCAGTACTTACGACCCATCTCTTCTAATGATTTATCTTTGAACCAACCACGCACTTCGCTAAGGATTGGGCAAACTGTACCGTCGTTGTACATTTCAACGCAAGGAACTTGCACCTGAACTGGACGACTGTCTGTTTCACCTTTGATACCTGCGAACGGCAATTTGATCATTGCACGTTCTACCCAGAAAAACGTATTGGCTGAATTGCCATCGGGTAGTAAACGGATAACCGCTTCCTTGCCTTCTTGCATGTTCCAATGTGGGTAAATTGCGTTGTCTCCACCGCCTGTGGATTGTCCGGTGGACTTTGATTGTGCTTCTTGAAGTTTCGCACGGATTTCTGCTAATGATGCCATTTTAAATGCCTCCTATGTTATGCCTAAAATGTTTATATGCCTTATGCACATGTATTATTATGCGCTTTTTATTTAGCAAGGTCAATGATTATCTGCTACTTTTTTGACTTATTTTGCCAATAAAAAAGCCCACGGCTTAACCGTGGACAAGTTTTGAGCTAAATAATATTACAAAACATACTCTGCTTCTTGCACATCCATTGTATGTCCATTGAGGATCTTACAATGACAACTCGCAAACTCACTACCAAAGCCATTGCCAAATCGGCCAGCACTTATATAGGCAAAGCAGGCGAATTATTCTACGATACTGCCACAGCAAGTCTTAAAATATCAAACGGTACTACGCCCGGTGGAGCAACTCTTAGCACTGATGGAAGTGGTGGTGGTTCAGTAACACTAACAAACGGTGCAGTGATAAAAGATACAGCGGCAAATGCAGTGGCATTTGGTAACGCGGCCGGTCAAACTTCACAAGGTGGTGGTGCAGTGGCCGTTGGTATCGAGGCTGGAAAAACTACACAAGGTGATAGTGCAGTGGCCATTGGTAATATTGCTGGAACAACCACACAAGGCACGGCGGCAGTGGCCGTTGGCACAGCCGCCGGTCAAACCACACAAGGTGCTGGTGCAGTGGCCGTTGGTTTTGGTGCTGGCCAAACCACTCAAGGCGCAGGGGCAGTTGCCATTGGTCAAGGCGCAGGCGCAACTGCTCAAGGCGCCAGATCAATCATCATCAATGCCAGTGGCGCTGCCTTGAATCAAACAACAACCGATACATTCACAGTGAAACCTGTGCGTGATGGTGGCGCCGCAAGTGGTATGGCCGCTGCCGGATTTAAACCCTGTTATTATAATCCAACAACTGGTGAATTTGTCTACGCAAGCTCATAATTATTCACACCCATAAAAAAGCCCAGCTTATGCCTGGGCTTTTTTGTATGCAGCCATTGCTCTTTGTCTAGCTAGCCATAATCTAAACTTCACATAGTCTGATAGTTCATCTTTAACTACCTTACCAAAATTTCTGCTTTTTAGATTACGACCAAAAGTGACCTCATCGTCTATTATGAGGTCACTGCCGTCTAAGTCAAATTTACTTTGCTGGGGTAGCAGGCTTTGCGTCTGCTTTAGGTGCGTCCTTCTTTGCACCGTCACTTTTTGCAGGCTTTTTCTCGTCCTTCTTGGCTTCCACTTTGGCTGGCGCGGCTGCTGGAGTTGCTGGTGCCTTAGCTGGTTCAGCGGCAAATACAGTTGCGGCAAACATTGCGGCGATTAGGGTTGCGATAGCTTTCATGTTAAAGTTTCCTTAGGTTAGTGTAGGAATTTATACCCTACATATATATAACGCCTTATAGTTACCGCCCGTTGACATCTTTTGAGCTAAATACTACTACAAAAACATACTCTGCTTCTTGCACATCCATTGTATGTCCATTAAGGATCTTACAATGACAGCACGTAAACTCAGTACCAAAGCCATTGCCAAATCAGCCAGCACTTATATAGGTAAGGAAGGCGAATTATTCTACGATACTGTAACAGCAACTCTTAAAATATCAAACGGTACTACGCCCGGTGGAGCGACACTTAGCACTGACGGAAGTGGCGGTGGTTCAGTAACATTAACAAACGGTGCAGTGATAAAAGATACCGCGGGTGATGCAGTGGCATTTGGTCAAAGTGCTGGATTAACCTCACAAGGCACTTACTCAGTGGCCATTGGTTTTCTTGCTGGGACAACCTCACAAGGTATTACCGCAGTGGCCGTTGGTCCAGCCGCTGGTGCAAACTCACAAGGCAATTCAGCAGTGGCCGTTGGTTATGGTGCTGGCAACCAAAATCAACTTGCGTCAGCAGTGGCCATTGGTAAGCAGGCGGGAGAGACTTCACAAGGTGTCAATACAGTGGCCATTGGTCCCGAAGCTGGACGAGACACACAAGGCTCCGAATCAGTGGCCATTGGTTTTGGTGCTGGAAAAACCACACAAGGTGCTTTTAGTGTAGCAGTTGGTCTCAATGCTGGCCAAACCAGTCAAGGCAACACAGCAGTGGCACTCGGTTACAACGCTGGATTAACCTCACAAGGTGCCTCAGCAGTGGCCATTGGCTTTTATGCTGGTGCAACCTCACAAGGCGCCAACTCAATCATTATTAATGGCACTGGCCTTGCCTTGAATCAAACCACTGCCAGCACATTCACTGTAAAACCTGTGCGTGATGGTGGATCGGCTGCTGGCATGGCCGCGGCTGGATTTAGACCCACATACTATAATCCCACAACTGGTGAGTTTGTCTACTCCAGTTCATAATTATTAGCCAAATAAAAAGCACCCGAAGGTGCTAGTGAATGTTACGCTATTCTGGCGATGAAGCTATGCTTACTTCTTTGTGCCTGTATTAACAAACCCATAGAACTTTTCAGCGGCTTCCATGATCTTGTCTAGACCTGGAAACTCTGGCATATCTATTCTGGTAACAACTTGGCCAGTCTTTTCATCCTTGGCCACTGACATTTCCCAACCGCGGAACTTTGAGTGGTATTCTTCCATAACAGCGTCTTTGGCCATGGCCAACACGTCTGTGCGGATCTCGTAACCGTTCTTGCTGAATTTAACTTCTGGTAGTTTTGGTGTTTCAAATTGTGACATAATAATCTCCTGTGTGTTAATGTCTGTATCGACAGCAACTTTGCTGTCCATGTATTTATTATACAGTGTTACGAACTGTGTGTAAAGCTGAATGACTTATTAGCGAAACTTGTTTACTCTTTCTTTAACAAGTTTCACAACTGCATCACTCAGCACAACTTCATAGTGGTTACAGTCCACTTCTACCAGTTCCATATCTGCATGATGCCGTTGACTGGCGATAGTTACCACACCGTCGTTGGGCTCATGCATAAATGGGCTTTGCCCTTTCACAGTAACAATGTTGGTCCACGGATGCTGTATCTTGATACGTTTGGCCTGTTTCATAACCCACGAACTGGGCCCAATGTCACGCATTAGTCTGCTGAATGGCAAAAAGTATTGGGCATAATCCGCCACTTCGGCGCCACCATACGGAGTGCTTAATGTTACAGCACCTTTAATGACTTCTGGCATGGCATTAGCCAAGTGTAATGCGTAAATACCGCCTAGGCTGTGTGCAACAAACACCAAGTTCTTATAGTTCTGCAATGTGGACTGCATGTCTTTTAGGTTATTTTCAAACCCATTGCGACTATCGTAGTTAATGTCTAGGCCCGTGCCCAGTTTACTTTTAATATAATTGAAGCTTTCGCTTGTGGCATTAGCCCCGTGTATGTACACCAAGTTCATGCCAATATTTATCAAGCGCCGTATACAGCTTTGGCTTCAGCAATTCTGCCCTGGCGAGCAAGACTAGCGGCAGCACGGGCTTGCCCAAATGCTTCTAAAAATGACCAGATTGAGTTGACGATTGTTTTCATAGATATCTTTCCTTTTGAGAGTTGAATTGTTGGATGTAGTTTTCCAACTGTGCGGCATCGGTAATGCCTTTGGTGCTTAGATACGCATCTAAACTTGATTGATAACTGCTGCCTGGAAACATCTCTGATAAGCGTTCCAGTATATTTTGCATTTTTTCTGATATGTATTTCATTTTGCTTTCCTGTGTGTTAAGTGTGTAGCTACTCATGGTTTCTACTGAGTATTTAGCAAGTATACATGGCACTGCAACATTTACCAAGTTATTTGATATTATTAATCAAACATAGTATACTATAAATACACTTGGAAGATCATATATGCGCAAAACAACAAGAAGTATTTTACAGGAATTAAGCGATTTAGGCATTAACCGAGACACTGACTTGGTTATCGAAAGCCGCGGTTCCAACATCATCCAAAGTGCTGTGAACTTATTGGAGCAGATTAGGGCCAGCTATGATATTGAAACGGCCGCTGAGTTAGAGCGCAGATTCATTAACAGCATTAGAACAGCTGATGCCAGCAAATTCAAACGTGGCATCAAGCGCATACAAGAGAGTAAAGAATGAGCGGATTTGCATTAGAACCAGCAGGGCTATATGGCGTTGAAGAAATCAATGCCGCACGATTAGGCCCTACTGCCAAACCAAAAAAGAAGATAGATCCACAAAACATCAAAGGTGTTATTGTGCGTATCCCACGCAAGGCTTACGATGCTATTGTACAACAAGTACAGCCAGTGTTAGATGCTCTTGGAACCAAAGGACACTGGACCAGCGGATCAGCAGGTTCGTGGCACCCAGAGCATCCTTACTACAAAATGGGCAGTGTCAAAACAACTGCTGGCGATATAGACATTCATATCAGCAGTAAAGAAATTGCTCCTAAGTTAGGTTTAGAAGCAGATGCTGACGACGGTGCAATCCGTAGCGCATTGGCACAGTATCTCGGCCAAAGTTTTGATAGTGTAACACAGACTGGCGAGCAAGTACACCTTGGAATTCCAGCAGGCTACACTGTTAATGTGCCAGCACTGGGCACTGAAGTAGCGGCTTACTACCAAGTGGACTTTCCCACTACAGAACATGCGGCCACCACAGTCAAACATCATGAACACGAATACTCACAAGACTATCAATATGACGGCCAAGACCAGCAAATGGCGCTGTCCAGCTTGGCCAACAGTATTCCTAATCATCTTGAAAAAGCGTTCTTGTACTACGGCATGGGCGGTGCATTAAAGAGCCGTGCCAACGGTGAAGTGTTGGAGCGTGATGTGCATAAGATAGCACAACGCCTGTTCAATGATCCAGCTGCCAATCAAGACTGGCTAGCCACTGTGGATCGCATACTGCAACATATTCCGCAAGGCATAGATAACCCACGTTTAGCACAGTTTAAAGGCGATATGCAGAAGAAATATCCAGATCGTTTTCTCAAGGAAGGATCAGTGGATTGGTTTAAAGCTATCCGTCAAATTGTTAGCATTTAAGGCGGGTTTTTACCAAAATAGGTAAATAAATATACAAAGGACACAGAGGGTGTTCTAAAAAGCATATAGAGGAGACATATTATGCCATCAGTAGACTCAACAACATCGGCCAATTGGCTAAAAACAGCACCAACTACACAGTTTGGTACTCGTGCATTAAAATTCATCAAAGTAGTAGTATCAGGCGGAACACCAGTTGACTTAACAAAGCAAACTGGTTCTTCAGGTGCTCATACAGATGCAGGTAGTTACTATTCAACAGCAATTCGCACAATTCAAAACTTTGCAGAAATTTATGCAGTTGGTACACCAACAAGCACAGCGTTCACAGTAGTTATTGCTGATGACACAGCTAACGGTGCTGACAGTGGTAACACACAAGGTACAGGTTTTGGCTTAATGGAAGCCGCAGTATTGGCAGCTTTAGGCTCATGGGCTTCAGGCGTTGTTACTATTACTGCTATGGACCTAAGCGGTATCACTTTAGCTTAATAGTTAAATTTCCTAGGGATGGGAAGACTAAGCCTACTTTTATAGTAGGCTTTTTTACGACTGTTAAATACTGCATGGAATATAAACTATACACATTGGTAGACATAACAAGTACCGGACAGTATCGCCATGAAGCCGGCAAAGAATCTCTACGTTGGAAGGAACAAAACTTCAGTTCTGTTGTGCAAACACTGGGTATGCGGGCCAACATTTCGTATGTACAAAAACCCATAGTGACCAGTGTCAAAGGAACAGTGATAGGACTTGACATAGAAGATGTTGTCAAAGTGTGGCGCTTTGATTTCAGCACTGAACGTGATTTTTTATATCAGAAAGATGATGACGCAGTAGGATATCTCAAAGACGATTTCAACGGTGTGCCCTACATATCAGGTCTTGACGAACTCATGGAACAACGTTTTGCTGTGTTTGTCACCAAAGGCCAAAACAAAAACATTGTTTTTCATCAAAAGTAATAAATAACATTGTAGGCAATTTATCCACGTAAACACTTAGGCATTCAATCATACAATAGGCACATGACTCGGAGCGAGTCCCTGACTTATAACATTGGAGAGCCCATGATGGCCACGAAAGAAGCACAAGCACAATTAGCACTGTTACCCGAGCGAGTAGCAATAGTAGAAACAAAAGTAAGCCAAATAGAAGAAAAACTTGATGATCTCAAAGCAGACGTCAAAGACATGCACGATTGTTTAGACAATACTCGTGACTTGCTGGACAAGAAACTGTGTGAAATGGCCGAAGCAAGCAACAGTCAACATGCAGAACTAGCTGATAAGATCACCAATTTAGAAAAGATCAAAAACAAATACACCATGTATGCCATGGTAGGTTTGGCATTTGCCGCAGGCGCAGGCTGGATCAATGCTATTAATTTCCCACATGTATTAAAGTTCTTAGGCTTGTGATTCTGTTAAATACAGTACCATGTATGCTAAAGAAACTCACTCAGAACTTGCACCCACACACAACACGCTAAATCCCAGCCTGTGGGACGGCGCTGAACTCAAACTGGAAATTCGTTATAAACTGCTACAAATTGCCAAGCACTTTATAGACTACATCAACATACCCAATTTAGATCTTACTGACATTACCATCAGCGGCTCAAACGCCAGCTTTGGTTACAGCAAGCACAGCGACATAGATCTACACTTGATAGCCAACATGCCCAAAGATCATCCAGATCTCAAGGAGCTGTTTAATGCTAAGAAAAATCAGTACAACAGCCAATACCGCATTACACTGAAAGATATACCTGTAGAAGTATATGTACAAGATGCCGCGGAGCCGCATCACAGTGCCGGCATTTTCAGTGTGCTGGACAGCAAGTGGTTGAGTGAGCCCAAAGAACTTACTCCAGATGTAGATCCCAAAGAAATCAAAAAGAAAGCCCGCAACTACGCAGGAAAGATAAACCAATCGTTGCGTTCAAATGACTTAAATACTGCTGAAGAAACAATGGATCATATCTATCGTTTACGCAAAGCTGGATTAGAATCTGGCGGCGAATACAGCATTGAGAATTTGGCATTTAAGCTATTGCGTTCTAGGGGACAGATAGACAAATTGCGCAAACGCATTGATCACTTACAAAGCAAACAACTAAGCCTCGGGGAACAAGATGAAGATTAAAGATATTGTAGAACATAAAAAAGGCCACAGAGCCAAGCTCTATACCAAAAAGCCACAACAACAAACTACCAAACCCGGCATGCCTCAAGCTGATGTTAACGAAGATGGTGAAGCATACAAAGTTACACAAAACGATCCCAACACTGGGCTGACTTTGGCCAAACCAGATGGCACACAGCTTATCCTTCCTCCAGAGAAGGTAGCATCCGTAATGGCAGATCCCAACAACCCAGACAGATTCACAATGAATCCAGATGCTGTTGCGGACACACAAACTGATCCCAACAAACCAATGGGGCCTGAAGTGGGCAAAGAAGTTGAAATTGCAGCCGCAGAAGACATTGGCGGCGATCCTACTGATGATTTTATTAAAGACGTTAGTGTCAAGCCGCATATAGCTGGCAGTTACAACTACGAAGCACAAGATGATAACTTTAGCATGAGCCCTGAAGAGTTTATGAAAGGCCTTGCAGACACAGCACGTGAAAACGATACAGATCTAAGCCCAGCTGATATGGAATCTGCAAAGAAGTTCATAGTTCCAGACGGCTTTGGCAATGTTGACATAGTGTTGACTATGCAAAAAATGGCTCAGGTTTTTAATGATCCAGAATTTTTAAAGATGATTGATGATTTAAAAGCGTTAGTGGGTGATACGCCTGATACGCCTGATACGCCTAAGAGCCAACAACCATCTGATAGACCAGCTTCTATCAAGCCAGTAACACCAAGTGCGGACACTGCGGCCAAACAAGCAGACGACGAGCTGTTGGAAAAAATGAGAACTATCGCAGGCTTAAGATGAAAATAAGCGAACTTTTAGACGGCTACGAACACAGTCCAAAGAACGAAAAAATATACAATATCCTTGACGGATTTGATATTTGGACTACCCGTGAAGAAGCTAAACTCTTAGCACGTTTAAAACAACCAGTTAAACTCAGTCAGCTGAGTGAGCAAGATCAATTCAAAGTTCAGGTCATGATACGCAAGAGTTTGATAACTAAAATAGGAATGAACGATCCTAGTGTAGTTGCAAATGAAAAAATCAAATAAACCTAAACCCAAATTTATCAAAGAGCTTGCCGGACAGTTTGAAGTAGACCTTGCAAACACTCTGCCTATAAGCATACAGCCCAACGGCGACATTGTTTATAAAGATTATGTAATAAAGCTAAACAAGTTCAACAACTGGGCACTACACTACAAATCTGGGCCATTCATAGAACAGTTTTATCTCAAAACCTGTGCTCTTATGGCCGCAAAAGCATATCATCGATTAGACCTTAATAAATTCAACAGTATCAAGCAGTTGGATAGGCACTATTGGACGCATTATTGTGATACCCTAGTATTCAAAAACAACATTGCCAAGAAGTCCATTGATTATGATAGGTATTTGATATTGTTAAATAAGTTGGAATACAGTCAGGATAGGTCGGATCATTATAAGAATCAAATATCACAGTCTTTTAAATGGACTTTCGCCAGCTGAAAAGTATAAATACACAATAAGATATCTTAGGACGCCATCATGCAAATTAGAGAACTATCAAAACCTGTTACTAGCAAAAGACTCAACGAAAGTCTAGCTAAGAACTTTGGATACAAATTGAAACTGGAACAATTCAACGATGTTCAGCTTTCAGACGTGCAAAACAAACTACGCACTGAAATGAGCCAACTCGAAATGAATGAAAGTTTTGACTCATTGAGTGGTAGTCCAGCTTATCAAAAAACTCGTGCTTTGCTTGATGTTATCAATCAAGAAATCATGGAACGCGAAGAAGGCAAATGCAGTGATTGCCACAAAGCGCCATGTGAGTGCGATCTTGATGAATCACAAGACGAAGAAGAAACAATGAAAAAACAAAAGAAAAATGAAAGTGTTAACCAATACAAAGCAACCATTATTGGACAACGTGCTAAGGGGTTTTCAGTTCCATCAAATTGGATCAACAGTGCAATTCAACGAATGACATTGGGCGAAAGCGACAACGCAGAACTCAAAGCAGAATTATCAATTCGTTACGACTTAACAGAATCACAAGCAAGTTATATTCTTGCTGAAGGCGAAGAAGACAAGGCCGAAATTATCATGGCTACAAAAGACATGGTAGACCGTATTACAGGCTGGCTAGAAGATGTGGCCGCAATGAAAGCAGAACAATTGCTTGAACTAATGGACTCTATAAGAGAAACTCAAGGAAGTGATGTTGCACAACAATATCAAGATGCAGTCAAACCTGCATTAGAGGCAGTATATACAGCATTAGAAACTTCAAGAACCGGTCTATCAACAGGCTTATCGTTAGTATCAGGTGGAGAAGCACCAACTATGGGAGCTCCAGCGGCACCAGCAGGTGGTCTACCTTCCATGGGCGGCGACGCAATGGCAGGCATGGCAGCTGACATGGCCGGCACACCAGGCGAAGAAACTCCTCCAGCACCAGAAGTAGGCCGAGAGAAGCGTGAAAGCATTGACTACAGCCGCAAGTTAGGCATGTTGTTAGCTTCAAAAAAAAAATAATTGAGAACATAGAACCCTTAGAACGTATTCTTTGGGTTCTTCAATCAGACGCAAACAATCAAGGCCCTAACGGAATCGAAGGCAATCTTCGATGGGATACATTAAACACTGAATTGGCCAATAGAGATATGCCCACACTGGGTGACAGTGATGCTGAAGCATATGATGCATTTGTTGCTCGTTGGGATGATCCACAAGAAGGCCCATTACTGAAAAAGTTCATTGATCGATTTGATGGTCAAGGCATTGTGTTAAAAACCAATAATCAACAAGACAGACAACAACAAGGCGGAGAAAAAACCGGCGAAGTTGAGAAAATGGCAAAACGTGCAACCAAATTAGGCAAATAAGCATTGACAAATAAGGTCATATAGTTTAACATACTGTATGACCTTATTAACTGAAAGATATGACTACACTCCTCTAAACAGAGAAAGTGTAGAAGGCAAGCGTTTATACGCAACGCCAGACGGTGGTAAACTGCCAAGCGTTACAACAATCCTAGACAAAACCAAACCAGCAGAAAAAGTTGCCGCCTTACAGGCATGGCGTCGAGCTGTAGGCGAAAAGAAAGCCACTGAGATTGTTACCGAAGCTGCCAGCCGCGGTACACGTATGCACAAGTATTTGGAAGATTACATTGTGCAAGGTGTTCTCAACGATCCAGGATCAAATCCATACAGTGTGCAAAGTCACAAAATGGCCAAACACATTATCGAACACGGACTTAAAAATGTTAACGAAGTGTGGGGTGTTGAAGTTGGTTTGTATTATCCAGGTTTATATGCGGGAACTACTGATTGTGTAGGACTTCATTTGAATGAGGGTGCAATCATGGACCATAAGCAAACCAACAAACCCAAAAAAGAAGAATGGATTGAAGACTATTACTTGCAAATGGTGGCTTATGCGCTGGCTCATAACGAAGTACATAAAACCAACATTCGCAAAGGTGTAGTATTCATGTGCGTAAAACCTCCCGAAATTACACCTATGGTTTGGGGAGAACCAGCTTATCAGGAGTTTATTCTTACTCCAGACATGTTTGGACACTGGGAAAAGCAGTGGTGGAATAGGGTGGAGCAGTACTACAGAGAAAACTGATAAATATCCTATATAGAGGATATTCTCATGGCTGTGGTTCAAATTAGTCGAATTCAAGTTCGACGCGGTAAAATTAATAGTGGTACTGGGCTACCTCAATTGGCATCGGGCGAAATGGCGTGGGCCATTGATAGTCAGGAATTGTACATTGGCAACGGAGCTGTCAGCGAAGGCAGTCCGGCAGTAGGAAATACAAAAATTCTTACGCAAAAGGATCTTGAAACACAATTCAACATTCTTAACACTATCAAACACATTTATCATGCTACCGATTCCAGCATAACTACTGGTCCCACAGCCAATAATCCCACTACACGATTACTACAAGACAAATTAGATGATGTTGTTTCAGCTTACGATTTTGGTGTAACTGGCAATGGAGTTGCGGACGATACTGTTACACTACAACGTGCTATCAATCAGTTATTTTTAAATCCCACTACCAAATCGTCAGGTACATCAGTTATTGCCAAACGAACTAGAGTAACATTGGTACTACAACCTGGTGTATATAACATATCGTCTACATTATATGTTCCGGCATATGCAAGCATAGTAGGTGCAGGCGCCGATAAGACTTTCATATATTATAATCCAGTATCTACTGTTACAGGTGCAACTACTAATGGACAGTCTTTATTAACTACCAGCAGAGCAAATGCACGTATGGTCGGTGCATTGATAACCGGCAACGGAATTCCTGCTGGAGCTACTATTGTTAGTGTTGTTCCCAACGTTAGTGTAACGCTGAGCGCCAACGCCACAGTCACACAAACTGCCATAACATTTACTGTTACATTGACCAAGTCTGCCATAGAGTTTGTTAATGATACATCAACAGTTGGAAATCCGTCCATCATCTCGTCAACTACTAACAGTAATCAACCACGTAACATACAATTGGAAGGCATGACTATTCATGCACCCACAGGTAAAAACGGATGTTTGACTTTGAACTGTGTCAAAGACAGTAAGTTTACGGATTTAAATTTACAAGGCGATTGGGGCGGAATAAACAACACTAAAAACATTGGTATTGCATTAAACAGTTTTAGCAGTTTGGTCACTTGCTCTGCTAACTTGTTTAAAAATATTCGATTTACAAACTTTACCTATGCAGTATACGCAAAACAAGATATAATTGATAACGATTTTGAAAATTGTTTCTTTGATAACGGTTATCAAAGTTTTGTGTTTGGAGAAGGAGCAGACGGACAAACAGTGGGGCAACAATATGGTCCGCGTAATACTAATATTACCAATTGCAGATTTAACAACATTAAAAGACACGCAGTATATCTAGGACTTGGTACTAACAATACTACTAGAAATTGTATATACAAAAACGTGGGTAATGATGGCGGAGTAGATAGCCTAAGCGCACGATATCCACAAATTTATTTTGCCACACACGGCAACGGCAGTATTAATGATATATCTGATAGACATATTGCCATGGCAACTTCATTGGTGCTGACTACTCAGTATGTACCTGAGTTTGCTGGTCATGGATCTTATACTCCGCAAATGTTTAATAAAATTATTTTAGGTTATCGTACTACTGCTGACTTGGCATTTAGATTGCCATGTTCAACTGATGCTTTTGGCGTTCCTACAGAAAGTATTACACATACTATCGAATATTTTTATAAAAGTACAGCACAAAATTTTACCAGACAAGGTACTATTCAAATAGTAGCTGATGTACTCAATGCTAAAATACAGTTAAGTGATGACTATAACTTTGCTGGCACTGACCCATCCGGCAATAACCAAATGTTGCTAGATTTTAAAGCTCAATTTATCGATGCCGCCGGTGCTATATTCACAGGCGCACCGGGACAAATACCAACATCAATTGGAATTTATTACACCAACCTTGCTTGGGGTAACCAAACTGATCAGGGTTATTTTAACTATTCTTATTCCAGCTACCTATAATCAAATATTTCCGCCGTTGGGCTAGACAAGTTTAAAAAATGCGTATATAATTTAGTTTACGCTAATGATAAGGACTTTTCTAGCCCAATGTCATTTTGTTAATACCTTAAAACGCCCATAAAACGGCGGTTATGCAGAAGAATATTCGAATAATATTTTACCACTAAATACTTCCTCGCAAGGTTAATTACAAGATGAATGGTAGGTTTCGACAACAATGAATAAAATTACAGTAATAAAAAGAAACGGTGAGAAAGAACCGTTAACCATTGAAAAATGGCAAGCGCAGGTGGCCAAAGTCTGTAAAGGTATAGCTGACGTCAGTCAGAGTATGATAGAAATCAAAGCACAGCCCCACTTCTACGATGGAATCACTACAGAAGAAATTGACGGTATAACTCTTCGTGCTATAGTGGATCTTATCGACGTGGAGAATAATCCAGACGTTGGACATGTTAATTATCAATATGTCGCAGGCAAACAGCGACTCAGCATGTTGCGTAAAGATGTTTACGGTAGCTACGCAGTTCCAGAACTTTTTGGTATTGTGCAACGTAATGTGGCAACTGGATTATACACAAGTGAATTACTTGAATGGTACAGTGAAGAAGATTGGAATCGAATGGACGAAATGCTGGATCACGAAAAAGATGAACAGTATTCATATGCGGCCATTGAACAGTTGATTGAAAAATATCTAGTAAAAAATCGTAGTACAAAACAAACTTACGAAACCCCACAAGTTAGATATATGGTTGCCGCGGCAACAATCTTTCATAAAGAAGAGCCAAATAGTGCTCGTATGAAATATATCAAGGAGTATTATAATGCCGCAAGTGACGGACTATTTACGTTGGCCACGCCAGTGTTGGCAGGGCTTGGTACGCCTACTAAGCAATTTAGTAGTTGTGTGCTTATTCGCTCGGATGATGATTTGGACAGTATTTTCGCGTCAGGCGAAATGATGGCCAAGTATGCCAGCAAACGTGCTGGCATTGGTTTAGAGATTGGACGTTTACGCCCATTAGGCAGTCCCATCAGAGGTGGTGAGATTATGCACACAGGTATGATACCGTTCCTGAAAAAATGGTTCGGAGATTTGCGTTCATGTTCACAAGGAGGTATCCGCAATGCTAGTGCTACTGTATTCTATCCTATTTGGCATCTTCAGTTTGATGATCTTATTGTGCTTAAGAACAACCAAGGAACAGAAGAAACCCGAGTCCGTCATATGGATTATGGGGTTGTGCTTAGTGCTTTCTTCTGGAGACGATTTAAAAACAAAGAACAAATAACATTCTTTGATCCCAACGAAGTTCCAGACTTGTATGAAGCATTTTATAAAAACACTGAGTTGTTCGAAGAGCTGTATGTCAAGTATGAAAAACAAAAAGGTCTTCGTAAGAAGACCATGAGTGCTGAAGAAGTATTCAAGAGTGGCATACTGAAAGAGCGTACTGATACTGGTCGTATCTATCTAGTGTTTATTGACAATGTACAGAACCAAGGACCATTTGATCCCGAGTATCATACAATTTACCAGAGTAACCTATGCTGTGAAATACTATTACCTACTAAGTCTTTTAAGCGTCTCGATGATGCTGATGGTCGCATCGCTTTATGCACTCTTGGTTCTATCAACTGGGGAGCCTTCCGTAACCCAGAAGACATGCGCCGGGCTTGTCGCATTTTGCAACGTAGTCTGTGCAACATACTTGATTACCAAGACTTCCTAAGCATACAAAGCAAACTAAGCAATGATGAAATCCAACCGCTAGGTATTGGTGTCACTAACTTGGCCTACTGGCACGCCAAGCGTGGCCACAAGTATGGCGAGAAAGATGCACTACAAGATGTCAAAGCATGGATGGAACATCAAGCATTTTACTTAACAGAAGCCACAGTTGAACTTGCTCGAGAACGCGGCCCCTGCACTACAAGTCAACACACACGTTACGGTCAAGGCATATTCCCCTGGGAATTACGAGCAAAGGGTGTTAATGAACTAGCAGACTTTGCTCCAGAACTTGATTGGGAAACACTACGTACTAACATGAAACAGTATGGTGTTCGCAATGCCACTTTGATGGCCATTGCCCCAGTCGAAAGCTCAAGCGTTGTTATAAACAGCACTAATGGAATTGAGTTACCCATGAGTTTGATCAGTGTTAAAGAAAGCAAAGCGGGATCATTTGTACAGGTTGTTCCTGAGTATGCGAAACTTAAAAACAAATACCAACTCATGTGGGATCAAAAAGACTGTGATGGTTATTTAAAGACCAGTGCAGTACTAGCGGCCTACGTTGATCAAAGCATCAGCACCAATACGTTTTATAATCCAGCACACTTTGCAGATCGCAAAGTGCCAACCACATTGATTGCCAAGAACTTGATGCAGGCACACATGTGGGGATTGAAAACATTCTACTACAGTTTGATTAACAAACAAGGCAGTAAACAAATTGCTGAAATAGCACCTGAACAAACACAAGTAAACGGAGTACAAGTGAATGGCTATCACTATGACGAACTAGAGGACGACTGTGAGGCTTGCAAATTATAATGGATGCTTACGATATACACCAAGAAATATTTAAAGCCTGGCAACAATTAGCACACAAAACTGATGCCAGCACTATTAAGAAGAACTTTTCCAAAGTTCCTGTGTACGTTAATGGAAAACAGGTAACGGGTGTAAAAATAATAGACGGACAACTAACATTGGAAACAAAATGAGTCAGGCGCAATATAACCTAAACACCAAGACAGACTATCTTAATCGTAAGATGTTTCTAGACCCAGCAGGGCCAGTTACCATTCAACGCTTTGAAGAAGTCAAGTATAAGAAGATTGCAGACTTTGAAGCTACTGCACGTGGTTTCTTTTGGCAACCGGAAGAGATCAGTCTTACCAAAGATTCAAATGACTTCAAAGATGCTAGTGAAGCTATCAAACATATCTTTACATCAAACCTGCTTCGTCAAACAGCATTGGACAGCTTACAAGGTCGTGGCCCAAGTCAAATCTTTACGCCAGTGATCAGTTTGCCTGAACTAGAAGCACTAGTATACAACTGGACGTTCTTTGAAACAAACATACATTCGAAGAGTTACAGTCACATCATTCGCAACATCTACAATGTGCCCAAGGAAGTGTTCAACACCATCCATGACACCAAAGAAATAGTTGACATGGCTTCAAGTGTGGGAGACTACTACGAAGCACTGCATGTGGTCAACTGCCGTAAACAACTAGGTGAAACAGTTACTGAAAAAGAACACGTCAGGGCAATCTATATGGCACTGCATGCCAGTTATGCACTAGAAGCGTTCCGCTTTATGGTATCGTTTGCTACAAGTTTGGCCATGGTAGAGAACAAAATCTTTATCGGTAATGGTAACATTATCAGTTTGATTCTACAAGACGAATTGTTACATAAAGGGTGGACTGCTTATTTGATCAATCAAGTTGTTAAAGAAGATACTAGGTTTGCCGAAATCAAAGGCGAATGTGAACAAGAAGTGTATAATCTATACATGGATGTTATTCGTGAAGAAAAAGAATGGGCTGATTATTTGTTTAAGAAAGGTCCAGTTATTGGTCTTAACGCTAACATCTTGCGTGATTTTGTGGATTATACAGCAGTTGGCGCACTGAAGGAAATTGGTATTAAGTATAATAACCCTGCTCCTAAGTCAACACCAATACCGTGGTTTAACAAACATACAGATACAAGTAAAAAACAAACAGCTCTACAAGAAAACGAAAGTACCAATTATGTTATCGGAGTGATGAGCGAATCATTAGACTACGACGACTTGCCAGCATTATAAGAGAAGAAGATGATTACAGTATATTCAAAAAATAACTGTCCGTTTTGTGACAGAGCAAAAGCATTATTAGAAAGTAAAGATATTCCATTCACAGTAATTAAAATGGAAGACGAGCCAACTGCACGTGAGTTCCTAATGGATCAGGGGTTACGTTCAGTACCACAAATTTTCAAGGATGGCGTTCTCCTTCCTGGCGGCTTTCAAGGCCTTGCAGGTAAAGACGAAGAATTTTTTAACACACTCAAAGGGTAAACATGCTAATCAATAAAGGTATCGCAGTAGGCGAAGTGGTAACAATCAAGACAACAGCAGGCGAGGAAATAGTTGCCAAACTAGTAGACGAAAATCCAATGTCAGTCACAGTCAACAAGCCGTTGGTATTGACAGCAGGTCAAAAAGGTATAGCACTTGTGCCATTTTTGTTTACAGTTGAAATGGACACAAATGTTAGTATTTCACGTTCGACTATTATGGTTTTAGCACCAACTGCTAAAGATGCTTCGGATCAATATATTCAAAATACCACCGGCATTGCTTTGAAATAAATAATATCATGCACAAGTTTGTGATAAAACGTAATAATATTTTGGAAACTTATACCAATTACGAAGATATTCCAGATGATTTTGACCATGTGATTGAATTCCTTCCGGATGTTCCGGATGGTCCACACTCAGATGAAGAACATGATGAATTGGCAAAATGGAATGATCGATTGCAAGAATTAATGAGGAAAGAACATGCCCGCAGTAACACGAGTAGGTGACGCAGACGTAGCACATTGTAGCGGAATGACTCGAGCAGTTGGCTCAGGCAACGTATTCGTTAACGGTATTGCTGTGAGTCGACAGGGTGATGTGAATACTGGGCATTTACTACCAGGTGGTAGATCTTGCCCTTCACATGCCGCTCCAATTGCCACTGGATCCTCTACTGTTTTTATAAACAATGTAGGTTGCGGTAGAATAGGAGATGCAATCACCGGTTGTACCAGTGTTGCGGCTGGAAGCTCGAATGTGTTTGCTGGCTAATCAATTAACTAGACATTTATTTTCTACCCTTGTACACTAGGTATAAGTACTCTGTACTTCATATAAAGGATTATTAAAAATGGCTACAAACAAACACGCAGAATTCACAAAGATCGTAGAAGCAATGGAAGCAGACTTTGAAAAGTTTTATGACAAGGAAGTTGGCGCGGCCGGCACCCGTGTTCGTAAGCATTGTCAAGATTTGGCCAAGTTGTGCAAAGAAACCCGTAACGATGTTACCGCAGTTAAGAACGCAAGATCTGAAGCAAAAGTTGCAAAATAATTTGATAAATATAATACGCTCTTTTTAGGAGGTGTATTATGTTAGAAACTTTATTTTGGTTAGCACTGGGTGCTTTCATCGGTTGGAATTTTCCTCAGCCAAATTTTGCCAAAAATATTCAAGCAAAAGTAATGGGTATGTTTAAGAAGGCAGAGTAAACGAAACTAACGCCTAAGGCGTTATATTAGTATAGCCTGGAGACTATTATGAAACAGATATTACTAGCAATCTCAATGTTGGCAATGGTAGGCACGGCCAATGCACAATGGCATCATCATGGTGGACACTATCGCGGCGGCTATAATAACAATTGGATTGCACCTGTGATTATTGGAGGAGTAATTGGATACGAGTTAAATCGTCCACGTTACTATGAACCTCCTGTGGTTGTACAACAACCAGTTATCATACAGTCGCAACCCGTGTATTCAGTAACTCCGCAACCAAGCTGTACAGTATGGACGGAAACCCAGCACTCAGATGGCACAATAACTAGAACTAGGACCTGTACACAATAATATGGCATATTCAGACAAAGTAATTGATCACTACGAAAATCCACGCAATGTGGGGTCGTTTGAAAAAGATGACCCCACAGTGGGTACTGGTATGGTTGGTGCACCTGCCTGTGGTGATGTAATGAAACTGCAAATAAAAGTGGATGAAGATGGCATTATCACTGATGCCCGATTCAAAACTTATGGATGTGGTTCAGCAATTGCCAGTTCGAGTTTGGTTACAGAGTGGGTTAAGGGTATGCATATTGATGATGCTAGCAATCTTAAGAACAGTCAAATTGCAGAAGAACTTGCACTTCCACCTGTAAAGATACATTGTTCAATTCTAGCAGAAGATGCTATCAAGGCGGCTGTAAATGATTACCGTAACCGACACGGCAGCTAAAAAAATAAAACAACTGCTTGAAAAAAGAGGCAAAGGTGCAGGCATTCGCATAGGTGTAAGAACCACAGGCTGTAGTGGGCTAGCATACACTATGGAATATGTGGACGAATATACAGCCGAAGTGGGCGTAACTAATTTTGCTCAAAAAGACTTTGTATTATTAGTGGATGCCAAAAGTCTAGCCTATCTAAATGGTTTGACAATGGATTGGGTTCGCAATGGACTCAATGAAGGTTTTGATTTCATCAATCCCAACGAACGAGATCGTTGCGGATGTGGTGAATCGTTTCGAGTATAACAATCCTTGACTTAGTCACATTTTATTAGTATAATACTAGTACTGTTATTACTTTTGGAGAATAATTTGAGTATGCATTTAGAAGGCCCGTGGCTCAGCACCACCGGCAAAAAGAAAGGCAAAAAGAAATTTGCTTCGGCAGAACACGCAAGGAAAGCTAGAGAATTGGATGACTCGTGGAAAGAACTCCAAAAACGTTGGGCCGTAGAAGCTGAAGATAAAAAACGTAAACGAGCACTTTCAAGCGAGATTTACAAATCACCTACCCCCACATATCGAGGCGCCGATGCTCCCCGTATTCCCAGCAAAGACTCTGGCGGCGGCAATGCTACCCTAGCACCAGCCAAAGTTTATACAGGAACCATGGTAAAAGGCATTGCCACCATGCATAAAAGTAATGCAGTGCCGGTGTTCAGTGATGAACAAGCTGTTGACATTAGTCGTATGAGACGTTAAACTATAAACTTAGTATTTTGTATAAGGTATACAGATGATAATTACATGTTGCCCTGATAGGTTTTGGGGCAATACAGCAGTAGGCTTTTAACGCACAAGGAGATGTATCGAAGCCATTTGTTAAATGACGGGACCAGCAATTCCGCGATCCAGCGTAAAGGAGAAAGAAAATGATACGCATCATAAAAGCAGTAGTATTTTTACTAGCAATAACGCTAGTGATATTTGCAGGGTATAGAGCAGTTAATTATAAATTTGATACCTTGAAGTCAGCCCGTGAACAAGCGAGCCCAGTTACAGCACAATTAAGACAAAAACAACTAGACTGTCTTGCTCGTAACATATACCATGAAGCAGGTTACGAGTCTTTCGAAGGCAAAGTAGCAGTTGCACAAGTCACAATCAATCGTGCAGAAAGTGGACAATTTCCGTCGGACATCTGCCAAGTTGTATATCAAAAGAATGTAGTATACGAACGAGTCCTTTGCCAGTTCAGCTGGTACTGCGATGGCCCTAGTGCTAAAAAGCCTATGAATGGTCCAGTATACACAGAAAGTATGGAAGTAGCCAAAAAAGTATTGTTGGAAGGATTTAGACTGCCTTCAATTAAACATGCACTTTACTTCCATGGCGATTACATCAACCCTAAATGGGGTAAACAACCTGTGGCCAAGATTGGCCGGCACATTTTTTATAATTGAGGACTAGTATGAACATGAACATTGAAAAATTCAAAGCAGAACTACATAACTTTTTTGACCTTAATCTATTGGTTAAGAATATCAAAGAACATGCACCCAACATTTCAGCAGAAACCATGGGCTGGATTGCAGTAGTGCTGATGCATCTTGCCACAATTCCAACATTGTTGGCAGTGTTAACGGGACTAACTGAGAAAATGCCACCAGTGGATTTGGTATTGTTTGCATGGAGCGGATTATTTTGTTTTTTTGTCAAGGCCACTATCCAAAAAGATGTATTAAACATTGTTACAATTGGGTTTGGATTCTTTGTTCAAGCCGCTCTTTTAGCCTTGATAGTGTTCAAGTAACGATAAATATTAGATATTAAGGAGCACATAAAATGCCATCAGGATTTCAAAACGACGCAAATCAGCTACAAGCTGAAATGTACAGAGCAACAATCACAATGAGTAATACCACATATTATCCAACCGCAGACACGGACGATAATGGTGCAGTTACGCCCAGCGCATCGGACAGTTTTGCCACATTGCCAACCACACTGGCCAAAGGCAAAGCCCGTGCTAGAGGCAACATGCGTTTCCGCAATGTTGTAAATCGCTTGACAGGATTGGGTGATTGTCAAATTCGCGATATCACTATTACCGAAACCAACGGCGATGCTCAAGCAACCAGTTTGGCATTTACAGTTGCGTATGATAGACCTGCTTTAATTACTGTTAGCGGAACAGCAGTTGATGGATCTACTGCAATTACTACAACTGCATTGGCCATCAGAGATGCAATTACACGTGGTATTAGAGATGTAACTGTTGCCAACGTTCGTGTATACAATGGTGCCACAGCAGAAGACACTCAAATGTCTCTTACAGTAACAACAACAGGCGCAACAGCCACACAGCAGTTTGGAACTGTTGCAGTTTCAATTATTGACGAATCAACACTTTTTGATTAAGATTATCGAATGATTTTAGCCTGGCTACTACTACTAACTGGCTTAACAATATCTGCGGTAGCGATCTATTACTCAGTAGTAGGTCTTACCGCAATATTTTCAGCGGCCGTAATTCCAATTATCATTATGGGTTCAGCTTTGGAAGTTGGTAAACTTGTTTGTGCCTCATGGCTAAAAGCCAATTGGGAACGTGCTCCACGTTTTATAAAATATTATATGATCACTGCGGTGATTGTGTTAATGATTATAACATCGATGGGTATTTTTGGATTTCTTTCCAAAGCACACAATGATCAGAACTTAGTGTCAGGCGATGTTCAAAGTAAGATTGCTATCTATGATGAAAAGATTAAAACCGCAAAAGAAAATATTGAAGCCAACCGTAAGCAACTCAAACAGATGGATGAAGCTGTTGATCAAATCATGGGTCGAAGCAGTGATGAAAAAGGTGCCGACAAAGCCAATGCTGTGCGTCGAAGTCAGCAACGTGATCGAGTTGCGCTGGCCAAGGACATTGAAGCCAACCAGAAGCTCATTGCATCTCTTAATGACGAAGCCTCACCAATTCGTGCAGAAGTACGCAAAGTAGAAGCTGAAGTAGGACCTATCAAATACATAGCCAAATTCATCTACGGTGATCATGGCGCAGATGAAAACATGTTGGAAAAAGCAGTAACATGGATCATTGTTCTAATTGTTGTTGTATTTGATCCACTTGCAGTTATCATGTTGCTGGCCGCACAGATGACTTTTGGTTGGAAGAAAGAAGAAGTTGAACCAGTACCTGTAAGTATTAACGACATTGTACCTCAACCACAAGAATATATTCCCAAAGAAGAATCAGCAGAGGATGACAGCCTGACTACGGAGAGCAGAGATAGCATAGTTATCGAACCTACTGTCATAGAACCCACACACACAGAAGTTCCAAGCGAAACACCGTTGACTGCACTAGGAGGTGATATAACAGCACCGGAGGAACCTTCAGTACCATTTACTGAAGAGTCAGAGCTAGAAAAATGGAACAAGATGATCGAACAAGCTGAACGCGAGTTGGAACATGAAGCTATAAAACAAGAAGAGGCAAAACGCTATCATCCTGAAACAATAACTGCTGACAATACTTTCATAGAAGTAACAGGTGACAGAATCAAACCTGATTTGACAGAAGTTATTGAGCCTGCATCAGAAGAGTCAAAAAAAAAGACTTACATGATCAAGGACGAAACAGGGACGATACAGATCAAGGCTCGAGAATAGGCTACATACAAAACGAAGAACAACAAGAATCAAACTCAATTTGGAATAGAATAGTAGCAAGACCAGAGATGAAACCCATCGACGAATTGTACACTTATCATTCACAAGGTGCATTTGAACAAGTTGCAGTAGATAATATCGCGGAACCTGAATTGGCAGATTTCTTAGAGAAAACTAACACAGACGGTCCAAGGTTTAATAGTTATCCAAAAGATAAACTGGAATATTTCGCAAGAAGGATATATGAACTTAGGAAAAATTACCCTGATAACACCGCCGGATAAGTTGTTCAATATGAACCTTAGCTATCTGTTAATCAAACCATCTACTCAAGTTAAAGAGCAGTTTCAAATTATTTTAAGCCAGATTTTAGATGATGTAAATGTATTTGTGTACGACGAAGACGATCACGATATTGGCTGGTTACTGAGTATTGCACAACAAGTTGAAGTTATAATTATTGATGTTGATAATTGTGATTTAATCACAAGTCACTTTATTACATTTTTATTGGCTCATCCTAATTCTTACTATATAACTAACGATGATACCATTCCTTATAAGTTGATTAGTAAAAATAGAATTTATAATTTAGACTGGATTATTGAAAAAATCAAACAAGACGAGGACGACACAGATGTTGAAGAAGAGTAAAGGCACAGGGATTACTGTTAGAGATAACGAAAATATTAATCAATCTTTGAGAAGATTTAAGAAAAAGATTGAGGAAGCAGGTATTCTAGACGACCTTAGAAAGCATGAGTTTTATGAAAAACCAACGACAGAACGCAAACGTAAAAAAGGTGCGGCCAAAGCTCGTTGGCGCAAGAAACTCGAAAGTCAACAATTACCTAAAAAAATGTATTGACATAACGCCTGTGTTATGCTATAATTTAAGTTCCTAATAAAGAAAGAACTTAAATGGCAAATACAGACGTTATGATTGATTTGGAGACGCTTAACACTACTCCAGATGCAACCATACTTACAATCGGCGCAGTAAAATTTGATCCGTTTGGCAGAGAATTACAAGAGCCAAAAATGGATAGTTTTTATTGTAAGGTAGACACAGATAGCTGTGACCGAATTGGACTAACCACTAACGATGATACTATTGCTTGGTGGGCTAGCCAAAGCAAAGAAGCCCAAGATGCGGCTTTTGATCCCACTGACAGACTTGATATAGAAGAAGCATTTGCTCGCTTGTATAAATTCTGTTGGGGTGCTAAACGTGTTTGGGCAAATGGCAGTTGCTTTGATATCATCATTTGCGAGCATGTTTACCGCAAAATTAATCGTGCTATTCCTTGGAAATTTTGGGAAGTGCGTGATGTGCGTACAGCATTTGATTTAGGTATCAACCCACAACGCCCGCCAGTTACTGCCCACCATGCATTGGAAGATGCTTGGAATCAAGCAGTTGGTATTCAAAATGTCTACAACACACTACGCACTAGCACAACCAGTGCAGGCGATTATATCGCACCATTTGCAAATCAAAGGTAATATATGGACAGTCAAACTAAAGAAGTAATGGATATTCTCCAAGAAGAATGTGCTGAAGTTATACAAGCGGTAAGTAAAATCAGCCGCTTTGGGCTAGATAATTTCAAACCAGGAAAACCCAAAACCAACAGAGAACATCTTGAAGAAGAATTGGGCGATATGCTGGCTATGATTGATATCTTACAAAGCATGGATATTGTTAGCTATACTAACATTGAACGTGCCCAAGAAGCTAAGATTGAAAAACTAAAAAAATGGTCAAATATTCAGAATTTAGAGAATATCTGAGATAAATAAATTTGTAAAACGCCGTAAGGGTTTTACATATTCTTGCTTAATTTAAAGGAGAAAATTATGAGCAAAATCATCGGTATCGATTTAGGTACAACAAATAGCTGTGTAGCAATCCTAGAAGGCGGAGTTGCTAAAGTAATCCCAAACAGCGAAGGTGCTAGAACAACACCATCAATCGTTGCATATACAGAAAAAGAAATTCTAGTAGGCGCAACTGCAAAACGACAATCAGTCACAAACCCCAAAAACACAATCTACGCAAGCAAGCGTCTCATTGGCCGCAAGTTTGACGAATCAGCTGTGCAAAAAGATATTGATCTAATGCCTTATTCAATCATCAAAGCTGACAACGGTGATGCGTGGATCGAAGCTAACGGCGAGAAACTTGCACCACAGCAAGTGTCAGCTGAAGTGTTGCGTAAAATGAAAAAGACCGCGGAGGACTATTTAGGTCATGAAGTTACCCAAGCAGTTATCACAGTTCCTGCGTACTTTAACGACAGCCAAAGACAAGCAACTAAAGATGCTGGCCGCATTGCCGGCTTGGAAGTACTCCGTATTATTAATGAGCCTACTGCGGCAGCTCTTGCTTATGGCGTTGATAAAGCTGATAAAAGAGATAGGAAAATTGCTGTTTACGACCTTGGTGGTGGTACTTTCGACATCTCGATCATTGAAATCGCGAATATCGACGGCGATAAACAAATCGAAGTACTAAGCACAAACGGCGACACATTCCTGGGTGGTGAAGACTTTGACCAAGTTATCATGGATCACTTAGTTGACGAGTTTAAGAAAGATTCTGGCATCGATTTGAAGAAAGACATGTTGGCTCTGCAACGCTTGAAAGAATCAGCTGAGAAAGCCAAGATTGAGTTGTCTAGCACAGCAAGTACCAGTGTTAACTTGCCGTACATTACCGCAGATGCAAGCGGTCCTAAGCACATGAATGTAACTATTAGTCGTGCTAAGTTTGAATCAATGGTTGAGCAACTTATCGAGCGCTCAATTGAGCCATGTAAGATTGCTATGAAGGACGCTAAAGTGACTTCCGCTGACATTGATGAAGTTATCCTAGTTGGCGGACAAACACGTATGCCTAAAGTACAAGAAGCAGTTGAGAAACTGTTTGGCAAGGCGCCACGCAAAGATGTTAACCCAGACGAAGCTGTAGCCGCCGGCGCCGCAGTACAAGGTGCTGTGTTGGCAGGCGATAAGACAGACGTTCTATTGTTGGACGTTACTCCATTATCTCTAGGTATTGAAACAATGGGTGGTGTGTTTACCAAATTGATTCAAAAGAACACAACTATCCCAACCAAAGCTAGTCAAACATTTAGTACTGCGGACGACAATCAACCAGCTGTTGACATCAAGGTAGCACAGGGTGAACGTGAACTGTTCAAATACAACAAAGCATTGGGTGAGTTCAAGTTGGATGGCATTGCTCCTGCACCACGCGGTATGCCACAAATTGAAGTTACATTTGATATCGATGCCAACGGCATTATGAAAATCAGTGCTAAAGATAAAAATACTGGTAAAGAAAACAATATCACTATTAAGTCAGATTCGGGATTAACTGAAGCTGAGATCCAACGCATGGTACAGGAAGCTGAAGAAAATGCAGAGTCTGACAAGAAAACACGTGAGTTGATTGATGCACGTAACAATGCAGAATCTACCACACACGGTGTTAAGAAAGACTTTGAAGAATTCAAAGATCAGTTGACTGAAGAAGAAAAGACTGCATACGAAACAGCATTGGCATCTGTGCAAACAGCAATTGCTGGTGAAGATGTAGAAGCTATCACTACTTCGTTAACTGCATTTTTTGAAGCGGCCAATCCGGTTACGTCTAAAAAACAAGCCGCTGAGCAGGCCAAAAATGCACCACAAACTGAAGGTGGTGAACAAACTGTGGATGCAGCCTTCACAGAGGTTGACCCCGCAGACAAGAAGTAATATAATATAAACATGCAGGACGCCTTCGGGGTCCTGCAAGGTTCTTGCTTATTTAAAGGAGAAAATTATGAACCAACTTAGAACTATAGACACAGCCGCTTTGGCACAACTGAGCAAAGCACTGGTAGGATTTGATCGTTACTTTAACGTACCAAGTCACCAAAATGGTAACTACCCTCCCCACAACATTGTTAAGTATAGCGATACCAGCTATGCAATTGAAGTTGCGGTTGCAGGATTTACCAAAGAAGAAATTGCAGTTGAAGTTGATCAAGATCAACTGACTATTAGAGGAGTTATGAATCGTCCAAACAAAGATGCAGGTGTTGAATATTTGCATCGTGGATTGGCAGCTCGTGACTTTGAACAAACATTTACTCTAGCTGAGTACATGGAAGTAGTGGGTGCAAAGGTTGATAATGGTATGCTACAAATTGATATAAAGAGAGTAGTTCCAGATGCGCTCAAACCACGCACTATTGAAATTAAATAATTGTAAATAACAATGGGGGAGGCAACTCCCCCAACTTTGGAGAAATAAATGGCAGGCACGGATATTCAACTAGATGAGAAAATTAAAGTAGTAGTTAGCGAACCCAAAAGATGGAAGGTTATCCTGCTTAATGATGATTCAACTCCAATGGATTTTGTTGTTTCAGTATTGATTGAAATTTTCAAACACAATCCTGATACTGCCCAGCGTGTTATGTCAGAAGTGCATGAAACTGGTAGCGGAATTGCTGGTGTTTATAGTTTTGAAATTGCTGAAGCCAAAGCTGTTGAAGCAACTAATCAAGCACGAACCAATAATCATCCCCTCCAAATTAAATTGGAAGAAGAATGAGCCTACGAGAAATTACCAAAGACCTCCATCATGAGGCAGAAACTACCAAATTTGCTCAATTGCTGTTAAGTGGCAAAATTGAAAAGGCAGACTACAGAAACTACCTGTACAATTTGTTAGCAATCTACGACCCAATTGAATGGTATGGCAAACGTCAAGGATTTTTTGACAACATGCCCAGCTTACCAAGACTACGGGCTATTGTTCAAGATTTTAATGAATTGGATGATGGCAGCTATCATTATTTGACCCCAGCCACACTTGAATATCAAACATACCTACATGCATTGTGCAACGACCCGGCACGTAAACATTTGATCAAGGCTCATTTGTATTGCAGACACATGGGAGATTTATTTGGCGGACAAATCATTGCTAAACAAGTGCCTTATACCAGCGGTAAATTTTATCAGTTTGAGGATGCCAATGCGCTCAAAGCCGCTATTCGTTTAGAACTCACAGATGATCTTGGAGACGAAGCTCGTGTGGCATTTGAGTATGCTATCAAAATGATGAAGGATCTTTATCATGGAGAGTAATGTCTGGGACACTTTGATCAAGATTGAAGAGTATCTTGAATCTCAATTCTATGCAACTGGCAGTATAATTCACGAGCCAGGCATGGATCGGTTCAATCAACCAGGCTGGGTCAACAAAGTATGGGCCAGCAGTAGATACCGCCGTGCTCATATCGATGTAGTGGATGCTCGCGAAACAAAAGGCCTGTGGATGATGCACTGCTGTATTTTCCCGCATACTCACAATCCAGCTCCAATTTTTGGATTTGATGTTGTGGCAGGCAAAAACAAAATCACAGGTTGCTTTATTGATTACAGCCCAACCTATGACAAATTTCATCCCATGATTGATCATTTTGGAGAAGAAGTTGGTCGTTATGAATGGAACAAAAAACGCAAGTTGCCAGAGTGGGCAGAGCGTATTTTCAGCGAGCACATGGTGGCCGCGGGTAATGTAAGCGACGAAACTGAACTAAAACAAATTGCAAATTTAGCACATGTTTTGGTAAATCATTATTTGGAAACAGTGAGTGAAAGTAACAATACAGTGATAGATACCAGCAGTTATCAAAATTATTATTGCGATAATCAAAAACAAAACCCGCATACGCCCAAAGTTATGGTTAGTTTAGGGCTCAGCGAAGAGGATGTACAGGTGTTTATTCAGGATTGTTTGTTCCCTGAAATCCGATAAATATTTACACTATGCGTGTAATTGACATTATATCAGAAGCAACACTTCAACGGTCATCTAGTACCAGCTGGCCTGACTATCTTAAAAATCTACTTACGGCTAACAATATTGGAGTGGGACCGCAAGGCGAAAAACTTGCCGGGCAACACTTAAATTCTAATTCAAAAGAACTAATTAAATCTCTAATCGCACAGTTTGCATCGGCTGACAATAAAATACAATTTTCTCAACAGATCGAAGATACCGTTGTAACGCTATTACCAAGCAAACAATCAATACCTCTTAAGTATCTGCACAAGAGTACTGAAATTAAAGGAAGCGCGGCTGAATCGGGCAAAGAAAAAAAACCATGGAACGAAGGCGAAGTTGCCGAAACTATCTTAGGTGCCGCACTTTATGCTAGATTTTTTAGCAAGAAAAAAGTTGGGCCAGAGGATGTATGGTCTGCTCTGAAAATGTTTACAAAAAACGTAGTTCCAGGCGGATTTGAAATTGTTGGAACAAAAAGAAATAAGAAAAGCCCTATTGCTATGAGGGCTATTAACAAACCTTTAAATAACTTAGTTATTGATAACCTTATACATAACCGAGCAGAATTAAAGAAACAATATCCCGAAGGCGTTGAAGCATTAGAACAAAAAGTAGTTGCCTGTGCCGCATATGTAAATGAATCAAGCAAAGTACTACAAGCATTGGAAGAAGCAGATGCTAATCCAGGTGCGCCAATTAACATTAAAACAGATGGTGTTGGTGATCAAAAAGGAACCAAAGCCGACTTACAAATTGATATTGGAAATTGGCAACAATTACTAAGCCTTAAAGTCAACGATATTAAACAATTTGGACAAGATAGCGGATCAAGCGGCGCTATCATTACAATTTTCTTCCAGCGTTTTATACCTGATTTAGATTTGTCAGACTTGTATATGCGGGAAGGCGAGCCTATTCCCTGGACACCAGAGACAGGAGAAGGATGGCCTGACATGGACAACAAAAAGGCTGTTAAACAACTTAAGGCAGATGGCTTATGGGATGCCGCATTAGATCAAGTTTATAGATTGACTGGCATGGCTTACCAAAAGGCGGCAGCTCATTTACAAGATAAATTAACAACACCAGAGGGTTCTGCAGAAGTAGTTACAAATTTCTACAAAGGTATTTTACATCATGCACAAGGCAATGCTCAGTTTCAAACACTAGTAATTTTAAATCCAGATAGTAAAACTGCCTGGAAAGAGTTAGAGTTTGGGGCTAGCTTAGAGCAAGCATTAGGCAACTATAAAATAGAAGTTACTGTAGAAATTGGTTCTCGCGGAGCAAGTAACCACAAATTACGTATATACGGCAAAGCTATAACACCAGAAGCAGTTGTTGCCTCTCAAATTAAAATTGATAGCGAAGAAGATGCCAAGGCAGCTAAGAAAAAAATAGATGGCGGCAAAGTACCATTGCATTCTGGTAATGAAATGTTATTACAACTGCGATCATATCAACAAGAAAGCGGTAATATGCGAAACCCTGTTGAAATGGGGCCTTTATTAAAGAGTCTTACTGAAGTACAAAAAATAGAAGATTTGCCAGATTTATCTACCATTGAAAAACCTGCTCAAGTAGCAAGTACACAAATCAAACCGACTGTTAAGAAACCAGTTGCATTTAAAAAACAGGTTATTACACCAGTAGATGTCGCACCAGTAGAACCTACAAATAGTGATAAACCCATAACTACTACTTTACAAGGCAACGAATTTACATCATCAGCATCCCAACAAGCAGGTATGCCAGAAAAAGAAGAACCTGCTATGATGGAACAAAAAATAGTACATCTAAAGTTTTAATAAATTAACTATAAAGTATACAAAATAGGACTTAGGTCCTATTTTCACGACTAAGTGTTGGAAAAATAACACTGTTGGAAAATTAACATGTTGTAATAATAACAGCGTAGTTTTATTAAATTTGTAACCAATGTAAATACTTTTGACTAAAAGAGGTATAGTCAAATTAGGAGCGACAATATGCAAAGCACGACAGGCGCCGGTGGGTTGTCGAGAAAATTACTCACCACATTACTAATCACTGCCTTTGTGTCTACCACAAGTATGGCACAAACATTGATCAATCAAGGCACTTATGACTCAAAAAGTCTAGTGGACACCAATAGTACTACTACCAGCACTAGTACTATCAATACCAATAATGTTAATAGTGGTACTGTTACTACTAATAATAATACTGCATTAAGCGGCGGCACTACTAACACTAACAACAACAATAATGTTAATAGTGGTACAATGACCAACAACAATAACAACAACAATGTTATGAGTGGAAGTGTAACCTATACTAATAACAATAACAACGTTAATAGTGGTACTCAAACATTTAACAATAACAACGTTAATACTGGTGATATGACTAACCGCAATATTAACACCAGCACCAGTACAAATACTAATAATAATGTCAATACTGGTGATATGACTAACCGTAATATTAATACTAGTACGTCCACTTCAAACAATACCAATACTAACATCAATAGCGGAACAATGACCAATAATAACAATAATGTTAATACTGGTACAATGACCAATAATAACAACAATACCAGCACCAGTGCTAATCAAAACGTTAATCAAAACAATAACGTTAATAGCGGTGACATGACCAATCGCAATATCAATACTTCAGACATTACACAACGTATTATTCAACCGCCTCCAACAGCAGTTGCACCTACCATGATGAGTGGCGGTAATGCCGACTTGTGTAGCACAGGAACAAGCGGAAGTGTACAAACACAAATCTTTGGTGTGAGCAGTGGCGGAACTGTGCGTGATATGAATTGCGAAAGATTAAAACTAAGCAAGACACTGTACGACATGGGAATGAAAGTGGCCGCAGTTGCAACCATGTGCCAGGATCGCCGAGTATTTGATGCCATGATGGCTGCTGGAACACCTTGCCCATACGAAGGCCAAATTGGTGCTCAGGCCAAAACACAGTGGGAAGCCAACGCAGATAAAATACCAAAATATGATGAGGCAAAAACAGATGACACATATAAGAAAGTTGGCATTGGCGCTATTCTTGGCGCTCTTGTGTTCAAGTTATTCTAACAGTCAATCAATTGACCCTGTTACCGGTAATTTAATCAATTACGGTACTAGTCCCACGGAAACAACAAGTACGTGGAATAATGGGGTGTATGTTAATCAACTGTGCTTTGGAGCAGGACAACCGGGCAATTGCGGCCCAAACCCCAGCATCAGTGAAGGCAACAATATCAACTTCTCTTACGGTACTGTAAACTTAAATCAAATTGTTAATATAAACAAGGCCTTATCTATAGGTGGAAGTGGTGTACAACTTAGTGGATTCAATTTTGGTTTTATGGCAAAGAATGGTAACGGCTGGGACGATGGCAGGCAAGATTATTTGAGTGCGTATGTTAAGTTTTACAATGCCGCTGGTGGATTAGCGGCAAACTACGATTATACAGATCAGACTAATAGACGATACAATTGGACACTGTTTAACTTTAGTGAAACATTCTCTTCGCCGGTACCTGCTACAAACTTTAGTAATGCACAAGTAGGGTTTGTAGGTCGCGATAATAACTTTTGGGCAGGTACATATGGCCCAGAAATATACAACGTAAACTTCAGTTTGAAATATTCAGTTAGGCCTGATCCCTGTATCGCTGACCCGTTATCAAGTCCTACTTGTCCAGGATACGCACTGGCCACTGTTAAAAATTCAATACTAGGATCCACAGTATCAAATGCATCAGTAACTTCGTTTGTGCCTGCGCCTAACTATGCATTAGTTTCTCAAGGTCCAGCGGCAGGCCCAGCAGTAACGGGTATTGACCTCGCTAATCCAGTTCCTCAACAACAAGGTCCGGCTGCTGGCCCACAAGGACCAATGGGTCAACAAGGTCCGGCAGCAGGGCCGCAGGGACAAGGCCCAAATCAAAATTCTGTCGGCCCAATGGACAGTCCATCGCAACCAGGTCCACAAGGTCCGCAACAAGGGCCGGCTGCTGGCCCGCAACCTGCAGGTGGCCCGCCACAACAAGCACAGTCTGCACCGCCACCAAGTTCAGGCCCAAGCCAAGCCGGCCCAGCAAGATCAAATGATGGCCCTAAGATGACTCCTGGTGCCGCATTGAGTGTGGCAAGAACTGCACAGGAAAAAGACAAAGCAGTGCAAGCAACGGCTGTACAAACTGCAACCCGAGCATTTGAAAATGCTATGCAAAATTCGCAAACTGCCAGTAACACTGCAATCGCAATGAATCAAGATATGAGTGCCAATAGTGCAACTGCCGCGGCACAATTTGCCAGCCAAACAACACAGTCAAGTCAGCAGATATCTAGTCAGACACAACAAATAAACAACGCAGGGCAAACGTATAGCGGTACTGGACTTACTGTTGCCAAAGCCAATACAAGCGTATTCAATATAGACAGTTTGAACAATTCTAGTACAGGACAGGTATCTGGTCAAACATCATCATTAATGCAATTCCGTAGTGAATCAAAGGCGTATGAAGTAGAAGAATCCACAATACAAGTTGGCGGATTTGGTGGCGCAGGCAAGGCAGGAAATCCATTATCGGACTTGATGAATCAACGAATGGACATATTACAGACTAATATAGAACAACGTGCAGACTCTGTTAAGAAGAATGTACAACCAAACGATTTGGCCGGAGGAGTTGATGTTGCCGCCATGGCACAGATTCCAAAAGGATATGAAGCATACAGTCTAGCGGTACTACGTGACGCACCATTTTACAAACCGGAAACAATCTACAAGGATCAACGTACAGTTGATAACGCAAGAGTGTTTAGAGGGTTAGCAGGCGGCAGTGATGCCAAACACCAACAAATGATTGATAGTCAATATCAAATAGGAAATTAATCATAGAGGAGCTACGGAAAATGACAGAAGAAATTAAAGATGTAAACGCAAAAGTTGATGAACTTGAAGCGGCCGCAAAGAAGTATGCCAGTAAAGACACAGTTATCAGCATTGGTGGGTATGAATTCACACCAGCTAAATTAATGGTAGCATTTACACTAGTAAGCTCATTACTTGGCGGGTTATACGGAGTATTTGAAGTGTACAAAGACTACATGGGCATGAAAGATAAAATTGCCAAATATGTAACACCTGATTTAACTGAAATCTACAAGAAGATGGAAGTGTTAGATGCCAACACCAGCAAGATGGTTGAATATACTGACACTATCAAGATAGATTTAAAAGGCGATGTTCGCAGATTAGAAGGAGTGGTTGAAAATGTAGAACGTAGCAGTAAGACTGATCAACGTTTGACAGATTCAGGCATGAAGGAAATCAAACGTGACGTTGACGGAACTGTGAAAGAAATCAAACGAGATGTTGACTCTACACTAAAAGACATTAATCGCGAGTTAGTGAAGAACCAAAAAGAGCAACAAGCTGAAATCAGGGCATTAAGGGCAGAAGTTGATAATAAAATCAAGCAGGCCTTGGATAATCCATTAGCGAATAAATAACATTGAAGTATATTACGTCAGGAGCGACAACCATGTCAGAAGAAAACAAACAAGATCAAAAAGGTGCATTTATAGAGAAATTGCTGTTTGCTCTATTACCACTACTAATAGGCAGCACAGGATATTTAATTCAAGCATTGGGTTCTATTCAACACGATGTAACTATTCTAAATCAGAAAGTAAGTCTAGTAGTGACCACGGACAACAAACAGGCCAGCAACAGTGGTGCTGAATTGGCTCGTGAGAAACTGCGTCAAGATCTTGAAAAAGAAATTCAAAAGAACCGTGATGCTATCATGGAGAATCGTCAACACATTGCGATCCTCGAAGATAGAGCACAAGTAAAAAATAAAATTGGTTCATTAAAAGACCATTAAAATGATTGATGGTGTTAAAAGTGCCGCCACGACTTTAAAAGGCGCCCAGACAGCTGGTAAAGAGCTGGGCGCAGTTGTGACCAGTCAGCAAGCCGATATGGAAGCTATTGTTCAGCGCGATCATAAGGCCAGGATAACAGCCAAACTGGCAGAAGAACAACGAAAATCAACCCTTGAATATAGAGCTCTTGAAAAGTTTGAGTCTAAGCTAAAGTACGAGCAAGATGTGGCCAGACTAAAAGCTGAAACTATTCGCAAGCACGGCAAGGATGCTTGGATCAAAGTGGAAGCAGAAAAAGCTCTTATGGAAAAAGAACGCCAAGCTGAAATGTCAGCTATGGATCACGATAGACAAAAGCAAGTTGATTTGCTTTGCTGGTGTTTTACTGCTGGCGCACTAATAACTTACTTTTTTAAATTATATAAATTATGAGATTACCGCAAATTGTTCTAGCAGTAACTTTGTTAGCTATCATGTTCTTGATGTGGCTAGAGTGGCAAGTAAAGTAATTTACCTCAAACGTGCCAAACCCACTAGCCTAAATAAACTTAGCCACATCCAACCAATATCAAATTCAAACCAGCGTCTACTCAGTTTGGGATTTGCAGGTTCGAGATGATGATTGTTATGTAAACATTCACCGCCAATAATAATACCCCAGGGCATAATGTTGCGACTTTGATCTTTCGTTTCGCCATTACGATATCCTATCCAGTGAGCAACACCGTTGATTACTCCGGCTGCCCAGAACGGTATCCAAAGCATTTGTACACCCCACACGATTAAGCCCCACGGTCCAAAGAACAATAGGTCTATGACCAGCATTAGAAGAATACCGAAGCGACTGTGTGGAGTATACAAATTGCGTTCAATCCAATCATCAGGCGTTCCCACACCATATTGTTGGATCATTTCTTTATCTTTACTTGCTGAATGATATAGGCCAGCACCCTTGAAGAACACACGCCAAATACCGTATACGTGGGGAGAATGCGGGTCTCCTTCCGCATCGCTGAATCTGTGATGTTTTCTATGTATAGCTACCCACTGCTTGGTAACCATTCCGGTTGTGAGCCAAAGCCAAAATCTCATAAAATGCTCTAAAATTGGGTGGAATATAATTCCCCTGTGAGCTTGTCCTCTGTGTAAATACAGAGTGACGCATATTATTGTAATATGAGTCATTGCCAAAGTTGCTATAAGTTCTATCATGCAATATTTATCTTAATAAAGACTACTATGAAAACCATAGCATTGTTTGTACACGACCCAAAATGCTCAGTTCAGAGCGCAAACGGCATTATTCGGGCATTAAGCCCGCATTACAGATTTAAAATATTTGGAAAAAACCCATTAGAAGACGTATTTTTTGATGATGTTGATATGATAGCAGTTCCTGGAGGAATTGGAGATTCTGAATCTTTTCGATATTTGCTTAGAAATAACGGAGATCTAATCCGTCACTTTGTTAGTAAAGGCGGCAAATATCTAGGTATTTGTATGGGTGCATACTGGGCTGGGAGTCACTATCTTAATATATTAGATAACGTTGATGCTGTACAATATATTACACAGCCAGAAACAGATACAAGACGACCACATGCCAAAGCTATTGATGTAACATGGAATGGTGTGCAAGATAAGATGTTCTTCTATGACGGGTGCGCATTGGTAGGCAATAGTAATAAATTTACAACAATTGCTACTTACACAAATGGTGACCCTATGGCTATTGTACAAAACAATATTGGCTTAATTGGATGTCATCCAGAAAGCGAACAATTTTGGTACGATGGTTATAGTTGGTTGAAGGGAAAATATCATCAAGGTCGTCATCACTCATTACTGCTTGAGTTTGTTAACAATTTAATGAAATAAAAAATGCTCACTTTCGAAATTCTAGGATTCCCGGCCTAGTCTCTCGCGCCAGCAGCCGGCGCACACAAGTAACCATAAGGTCCTAAGGTAGTGTGTTCTTTAATAAAGTATTTACCTTCCTATGTAGATTTGCGGTTGGGCTTCTCGTCGTCGTTCTTCCTCAGTTTTTGGAAAAAAATCGTTACCGTATTGTGGGTACATTTGTTGTCGACTTTGTGCTACTAACATCATGACAAAAAAGAAAAAAAAGATTATAAACAGCACACCTATCCCCCAAGCAAACTGAATATTAAGTTGTTTTCTCTTTGCGGCTTTACGTTTTTTTTCTATAGCTTGACGTTGCATTTGCTGAGTAATCAGAACTTTTTGTTCCTTGCCCATTTGTTTCATCATTTCTTCAACTTCGGTATATAATGCGCCAAGTTCTTTCGGGCTTTGATATACCATTATTTCACGGAGTTCAGTGCCCATTTGTTCTAATTGTTTTTTCATTAACACACGCTGTAAAGCACGTTTGCCTAAACTGTCGTCACCAGTATAGACTTCAGTTTTAGCACGGCGCTCTTCTTCTTCAAATACAGCTATACACTTGTAATAGTTGTCGTAATATGCGCCAAGATGGTTGCCAATTTCTGTGTATATGCTAGTGTGTTCGTCTGCATTGGCTTTTTTGTTCAATGTTATTACACGATTTTTTTCTTCTATGTAGGCATTCTTTTGTGCAGTAGTAGGAGGTTTTTCAGGAGGATGAAGTTTGTGAAATTGGTCGTCAAGATCTTTGAGTACGTCTTTAATCTCACCGGCTGCGCCTTTGATGTCTTTGTAAAGTTTACACCCAGCCTTAACTGCGGACACAGCTCCATTGGCAAGGGCAAATAATGTTAAGGGATCCATCTATTCTCCCTTTTTCTCCATTCTAAGCAAACTACACGCCGACTATAAACATCACCAGTCCATGTCCATCGCACACACTCCCACTCGGGCCATTTTTTAATGTCCGGTTCCTTGGCTAGTGCTAATGCTAAGATCCATTCAAGCATATGGTTATTTCCGATCTTTGAGCCAGTCTTTGAACATGACACTAAAAACCATTAACAAAGGTATCATGCATAAGAAAAATATTATGTCGTTCATTGTAATGATTATGTTAAAATACATGACTTATCCTTTAATTTTTAGCGTAATCGTCGCGTTCTTTCCTTTCGCGGGCTTCACGTTCTTTTTGTTGTTGTCTTATAAGTGCGTTTCTGGCCGCTACCTTTTGTTCATAAATTCTTTTTTCTTCCATAGCACCGTATACACCAACACCCGCCATGATGAATGCAAAAAGAAATATACTAACTCCTATAAAATACATGCCAAACATAAAATGGTCTGCCATTTTTTTCTTACGGGCTAGTTCGCGTTCAGCTTCTGCTTGTTCAGCTTCTGCACGTTCTTTGAACAGTCTGGTGCGTTCCTGAATCATCTGTTCCCAGATTTGAGGTTTGCCTAATTGCCAAAGGATCATGTCTTTGAGTTCGCGTTCTGCTTGTCTTAAAGCATCGCTATGCATGGCAATTTGTAAAGCTTCGTGGCCTAGTTCTGCATCTGTTTTGCCTAATCGGCTGGCTTTGGCTTTTATTTTTGTTCGTTCGCGATGTATAGCATCGGAAGATTCAAAAAATTTGCCAAATTGCCCTGCAAGACTGTTGATGTCTTTGCCTAGGGCAATAGCTTGTTTTATATGGCTGACTGCTGTTTGGGCGGCGGTGAACGCAAGGCCGATTGTGATTGGGTCCACACCACTAGCTCCTTTAGAACCAGAGGAACAAACCCTGGCTCATTAGAAAAATGCCAGCTCCACAAACTACAAAACTTCCCCAGAACAACGGCATACTAACAGCAAGTATGCTTGCAGATAGTAACACAATTGCCAGTTGATATGCTGTGCTAGCATAACTCATCCAAGGACTACGCAGTTTAGCGGCATCGCGATCTGCTTCTAACTTTTTAGCACGGGCCATAATGTCTTTCATGCCGTCATGTGGTTCATTTTCATAACGGTCAATTTTGGCAGTAAGTTCCGCTACACGCTTAGTGTCGTTGGCTTTTTGTGCATCATACAATGCATACTCTGCCGCAGTTTTCTTAATGCTTTTGGCTTGATAAAAACTCCACTCACTTCCTGCTTTGATTGTGTTGCCTAGAATAGTACTGGAATAAGTACCACCAAAATAAGCATTAACGGCCAACAGCAACGCAAAAACGTTGATGACCATACCTGCTTTGTCTTTGATCTTTGCTTCTCGCTCGCTACGTGAACCAACCGGCGGTTTTGGTGCGTCTGGATCCTTTGGGGTCTTGCTGACCATGTTTAATACTGAGTCTATTAATGACATTGTTTCGCTCCATTTTATTCAAGGGTTTACTGCTAAAAATCGATTCGCTCCCGACTTGTTCCTACACAATATTTAGCTTTTAAAGCACCATTTCTCTTGCTATACTAAATACAAGGCACTATAATAGTGTTTTAATAGGAAATTAAGTAAATGGCAACAGGTAAAGTAAAATGGTTTAATGAAACCAAAGGTTTTGGGTTTATTACTCCAGACAACGGTGGTGAGGATTTGTTTGCTCACTACTCAGCGATTCAGACATCAGGAT
>Ga0304730_1000339_pt1 | contig 41348 bp, 49 predicted proteins | sample M_130628_MF_Meta_FD_190474 | JGI IMG/M metagenome (GOLD analysis project Ga0304730, IMG submission 190474) | Freshwater microbial communities from Lake Montjoie, Canada to study carbon cycling - M_130628_MF_MetaG (v2) (version 2) | ecosystem: Environmental > Aquatic > Freshwater > Lake | place...
TTCGTCTACTCACGAAATCCCTCCAACTTCAGTGACTGCAACAGCTACGGGATCGACAACCGCCAGTGTTTCATTTGTTATGCAGTCAAGTTACCTTGCCTTCAGTGCCAACTATGGTTCATTCACTGCAACTTCCACACCAGGCAGTGTTCAGGCAAGCATCACTCCGGCAGAAATCGACTCTCCCACACGTACCGGTACAATAAACGTTTCCGGTTTAACCCCAGGCACCTCATACACGTTTAGAATTACAATTACCTGGGATTACGGTGGCGGCTGGTCAGGCACAACTCTTTCTAGTGCATCTAATTCGATTACTACATCAGGTGGAACTTCTGCGCCCGGCGCACCAACATCTGTAACTGCAACATCAACTGGTGCGACTACTGCCAATGTTTCATTCACTGCGCCTGTTTCTAATGGTGGCGCAGCAATTACTTCATACACTGCAACTTCATCTCCGGGTGGCATTACTGGCACGATCTCGCAAGCGGGTAGCGGAACAATTGCGATGACTGGTTTGACAGCCGGTACTGCTTACACATTCACGGTGCGAGCAACTAACTCAGTTGGTCCGGGTACCGCTTCGAGTGCTTCGAACTCGATTACAACCGTTGGTGCGCCAAATGCCCCAACAGCAGTTGTCGCGACAACCACTGGCAAGCGCAGCGCAACTGTTAGCTTTGGTGCACCTGCTTCAAATAACGGTTCTGCTGTTACTTCATATACGGCAACTTCAACTCCTGGTGGAATTACCAAGACATTGACGCAAGCCACTGGTGGAACATTTACTTTTGATGGCCTCGAGCCAAATACTTCTTATACATTCGCAATAACTGCGACGAATGCCATAGGCACCTCTGCGGCCGCAACATCTAATTCAACTAAGACGGATGCGCTGGTTCCAGCAAGTATTTCATCGCTTAGCTTTACCGATGACGGGACTGGCACAGGCGGAAAGATTGTTTGGGCAGGCAAAGATATCGATGCTGTTTTATATACCGGCCCTGCTAATTCCTACCCAGGCCCATTCAATTATGGTGCGTTCTCAAGTGGTTGGAATGGTCGCATCCGCAATCTGACAGCCGGTACTGAGTACACAGTTTCTCTCTACGCAATTAGCGCCGATGGAATTGGCGAATCCAAGTCACTTACCTTTAAGACGAGTGCTGCTTTACCTGCGTTAGTCGGAGCAGCAAGTGCAACCACAGCAAATGCCACTCCTGCGCAGACCGATGCTGCAAAACTTGCGCAGATGATCACCTGGATAAATGAGAATACTTTTGTTCCAGGTGAAGCTGGGAATATGTCGAACCTACTTACCAAGTTCATGGCGATTGAAACTTCACCGCATCGTTCATTTGTGAAGGTGCCAACATCACGAGTATCTAAAGTTCTGGCGATTTCGCTAACGCCTAAGTCATGCCGCGTTGAAAATCAAGGCATAGTTACAGCGCTTTTTGCTGATACTTGTACCGTTTCGTACACAGTCACTGGTGGCTCACGAGCGCCTGCGACGATGGTTAAAGATTTTGTGTTCTCTAAATTTACAAAGTAAAAGTTACTTAAAGTAATTTCGTAATTCAGAAAGTAGTTTTACGAAACGTACAACTCTCTTTAAAAAATATTGCTTGAATGCTCCGATCCGTGATAGAAAGAGCCCCTCGAGATTTAAATCCCGAGGGGCTCCTATGTTGCGCCTGGTTTTACCCAGAGTCGCCGTTACCGCGGCGACTTTGGCCTTTTCTCGACAAATAATCGAAAATAGACTTAATCAAAGTCACCGCAATTTGGGTCCAGTTAGTACCTGGATCCATGGGCATCACCTCCTTTCATCTATAGATCGAGGAAAGACTCGACAGATGAAAGTCCACCGATTACTCGGTAGCACTTAGAGGTCACAACACATTGCGGAACTTATGTTCTTTAGTTCTTTTGGAAATTGTTCTGACTCAATTGTGTGGATAAGTTTTATTTCTGTCTTAGAAACTTATTTGTTGATTGTTTCTATATCTCATTACAATATATGTGAATACGAAAATTGAATTTACAAAAACGCTGTTGACATTAATCATGGCTTGCGCAAAAAATGTGAAAAGTAAGATCGATAATGAGATATCAGCCTTAAAGACTCTAATTTGGCTAACAAATAAATAAATAATTATTATTGAAAGCCCAAGCGTCGCAATAAAACCAAAACTCAAAATTGAATTCAAGATTATGTTATGCGGGTCGACTTGAATTAGATCCTTTTCCTTCAATATCAAAAGCTTCTCTTCGCGATATTCAAGGAAGAAATGTTTAAAGTTTCCAGGACCAATGCCAAAAAGAAAGTTGTTTTCTATCATTCTTAGTGCGCTGCGCCAAATACTTAGTCTTATCTCTAATGATTCAACAATATGGCCGAAGTTGAAGTAAGTAAAAGTGGCAGTTGCAAGAAAACCTACGAGGGCAAAAAACTTATTGCTTGCCAGCCATTGCCGATATCTTGAGAACAAAGAGAGCAAGAAAACGAATAGGCCAATTATCGAGGCAGAGAGAATCATGGCTACCAATACCAGAGAATCTAAATATCTGGATGAAATAGTAATTGCCTTGGTTCTCGAGTATTCAAGCGTTATTGTCGAGGGAATTAGGAAAGTAAATATGGCTAACGCAACCGAGGCGACATTCGGGTTAAACCAAGAGCCGTGAAAAAGGCTTTCATGAAGGAAAGTGTCTTTGAAAATTTGAGGGTTAACAATGAGATCCACGAATAAGAGGGCGACGATGGCCGATGCCAGGTAGCCGATGTAATGGCGAGTCACCTTCATGCGGGCGAACAGGTAAACAGCTATTGGTAGCAACCAAGGTGAGTATGCGCCGAATAAAGTTGCTCTCACGTGGATAAGAATTGCGAAAGAAAGACCATTTGTCACCTCTAATTAGGACCATTTGTCACCTCTAATTAGATGGAATTGTTTGTCACTGCCGTTGAGATAGGTGTAAATTTCGGGGATGAATATTGCTAATCAGCGCATATCCGCCAAGTCTGCGATCGCAACATTGGTATTAAGCATCATGCTTGTTACAACTACTGCAATAGCTTTAGATGCAAATAATTCACCCGAGACTGGTTATATTCTTTGTGTAAATAAGAAGACAAAAGCGGTTACTTACCCAGCCGCACTTAATTGCGCGTCGACCGAGACTAAGCTTTTAATTGGTGGACAAAAGCAGAGTTCTCAAGGCGGTTCAGGATCATCTTCGACTGAATCACTTATCACAGCAGTGTTGCCAAAAGTAGAAGCGGCAACTTACGCAGTCGACTGCGATGGAAATAGTGTCACGGCTACCGGAATCAACGTAACCCTGAGTGCAGATGCGAAGAAAAAAGGCTACAAAGGTGCACTCGTAACTGCCTCCTACGGTCTTGAGAATTGTCTCGATAATTCTGTACCTGTTACCCAAAATGGCAAAAATTTCGGTGGCTTTGTATGGGAAATTGATGAAGAGAATAAACTCGCAATAATTATGACAATCTCGACTATTAATACGCTAAACCCTGTTCTTACGGCTCCAACACGTGGTTCATTCTTAATGACTTACATCAGAGGCTCACAAGGAAATACGTTGCCTGAAGGCTCAGTCGGAACTGGAACTCTCGCAAATATAAATCCAGATTTTGATGAAGAGATCGCAAATATTTGGGTTGGTGGAAACTCTCGAGATCTCCACGCACCGATCGTTGATAAGAATGGTGACTTCATTAGCATTGGTTTTAAAAAACCAGGTGTCTTTTGTAGAAATCTGATCTCATGTCCAAGCAGCAGTGATTTCTTGCGCTGGAGTAAATAAGGTCAAATTAGTTTTGCGGACCCTCTTCACGTAAATCATTTTCTAGATTTTCCGCGACGGGCTTTTTAGCTCTTCTACCGAGTAAAAATGCGATTAAAAGCAGTACTAATGCGCCTATTCCGATGCCCGCATAAATAACGTACTTTTTCACATTCGGAAGTTCTACAGTGGCATTTAACTCATTACGTTCGCCGATTACCGGGGTCCAGATAACTTGTTTTCCATCAGCACTAATTTCACCTGAAGACGAAATCACTTTGCCAGGGAAACGAACCGCAATTCTCATCTGAGCACTTGAGAATAAACCTTTTGCCAAATCAGCACCGAATAACTCTAAGCCCGATGTAGTTTCTTCATCCATTGATAAGTCGAGGACTCCTGAAACATTTACTTTGTTTCCTACAATTTTTATATTAAAAGAATCTTTATCTGCGCCATCACCGCTTAGCTCTGAAATAGCGACATGATCCAAAATATATTGCTGGCCCGTAAACCCACCCGACTTATATTCTTTAACGGTTACACCTGGGGTCTTCTCATCAAAAAGTGAATCAAGCTCTGAAGTAAGTGAATTCGAACTTGTATCGCCAGACTCTTCTGCCATCGCCGCTAGATAATCACTAACTGCGCCGATCACAGTGCCGCTAACAGTCTTGTCAGTGTTTACCGTCAAATCCATGTCTAGCTTTATGCAGCCGGTAAGAAGAAAGGTCGCAAGAATGGCAGCAATTCCTGCAGCCACCTTTCGCTTGATACTTTTAGACATAGCTACCTCGCAGTCAGAGTGTTTGTCGATCAAATGAAGATGTAGACATTGGTAGGGATATCCCCATGAGTCTAAGTTAACTTCTCATGGATCTCTTACACATTAGCTTGGAGTCCACAGAGATTCCAACTGGCAAATAAGCAAAACTAATCGCTAACTATCTTCGCTTCATGTCTGAGACCGAGATTGATGCGACGAATGTATTTGGGCCACTTGCGGCTTTCATAGCCGACCCAACTATCGAAGAGGTCTGGATTAATTCGCCTGAGCGCATTTTTGTTGCTCGCGGTGGGCGGTCAGAGCTAACTATGTTGCTGCTTACAGCTGAACAAGTGCGAAATTTGGTTGAGCGGCTTTTGCTCTGGAGCGGCCGCCGGCTAGACCTTTCCGTGCCATTCGTAGATGCGCGGCTGCCCGATGGTTCGCGACTACACGTCGCAATTCCTGAGATAACTCCGCAACATTGGGCGGTTAATATCCGTAAACATTTACTGCAGAAGATTTCACTTACTCAATTAGCCGAACGTGATGTGATGACCATTGAGATGGCTGATTTGCTTCGTCGAAGTGTTTCGGCTGGCATCAATATTTTAGTTAGTGGTGGAACTCAAGCTGGTAAGACCACCATGTTGAATGCTTTGGTTTCCGCAATCCCAGTTGCAGAACGAGTAATTACAATTGAGGAAGTTTTTGAATTGGCACCCCAACTACCTGATGTCATTGCGATGCAGACACGTAGTGCGAATCTGCAGGGCGAGGGCGAAATTTCCTTAAGACGTCTTATTAAGGAATCCTTGCGTATGCGGCCATCACGCATTGTGGTTGGTGAAGTTCGAGAGTCCGAAGCACTAGATTTGTTGATTGCGCTTAACTCTGGGTTGCCCGGAATGGGAACCCTGCACGCTAATTCAGCGCGTGATGCCATTGCAAAGTTACAGATCTTGCCGTTGTTGGCTGGTGAGAATATTTCACATCGCTTTATCGCTCCAACTATTGCCAGTTCAATTGATTTAATAGTGCACGTAACACTTGATCGCAACGGAGTCCGTCGAGTCAGTGAAATAGCTGTTGTGACGGGTCGCGTTGAAAATCTAAATCCCGAAGTTGATTCGCTCTACACCTGGAATAGCAAAACCGGCAGTTATGTGCGTGGCCTAGGTTCCTTGCCTCACCCAGAAAAGTTTGCGGACCTGGATTCTGAATTGAGAAAGCGATGAAGGTGCTATCGCCAAAGTGGCGCCAGATAGCCATTTCAGCAGCAGGCGGTCTAGCTGTTGGCTTTTCAATTACGGCACTTAGCTCATCTGTATCTATTGCCTTGGCCTTTGCAGTCATGGCTTCAGTAATCACATTTACGTTTCTGTTCTCATCTGCCAAACGCCGTGAAACAAAGTTCGAGCTACTTTGGCCTGATGTGGTTGATCATTTAATCACTGGAATTCAATCCGGAATGTCCTTAGTTGAAGCACTCTCACAATTAGCTGATCGTGGACCTCGCGAACTAGCACCTTATTTTGCTGAGTTTAATCGGCAGGTTCGCAAAGATGGTGATTTCACAGCTGCTCTCGCATGGTTACAAAAACAGTTCGCGCACTATGCCAGTGACCAAATCTTTGAAGCAATTATTCTCTCGCGATCACTTGGTGGCACTCATCTGTTGCAGATCTTGCGCATGGTTGGAGATTTTATTCGGCAAGATTTAGCGCTACGTAAAGAAATCGAGGTCAAGCATGGCTGGATTAAGAACTCTGCGCATCTCTCTGCGGCCGCTCCTTGGTTACTTCTATTGCTTCTTTCAACTCAACCGGCGACAGCTGCTGCATATGCGACTAGTACTGGCGTCATAATTTTGATTGCTGGAATCTTCATGACTGCTATTGCATATCTCTGGATGAATAAGTTAGGAGCTCTGCCAAAGCCTCCACGTGTCTTCGGGGGCACGCTATGAACGCGCTCTTTCTCTCAACTGCTTTCGCAGTGCTGGCTGCGTACTTAATTATTGCTTCCGATCGAGGCGATGAGGCAAAAGTGCTGAAGTTGAGCAAAGCTAAGTATCGTAAGTTCGCAGCGAACATAGATGATCGCAGTAAATTACGCGATCGCTTGCTTGAGCTAAACCGCACCGGCGAGCATGAATATTTCGAGTTTCGCAGCAGTCAGATCGCTACCGCATTTCTTGCTTTTGCCGTCTTTGCGTTGTTAATTTGGCTTGAAAGCGCTTCATTTGCTGGGGCTTTGGCCATAGGCGTAATTGCTGGTTATTTTGTCTTTGTTTTAATTGACCGCAACTTAACTAAGGCGGTTGTGAAGCGGCGAGCCCAGATGGATGCTGAATTTCCTGCGCTAATTGAGATGTTGACGTTATCTATATCAGCGGGGCAAACCCCCTTGAATGCAATGGCCGCGATTGCGGCGCGTTCAGAGTGTGAGTTAGCAGCTGAATTTGCCGTGGTCACAAAGGATGTAATCGCCGGGGCGCCTTTTCATATCGCATTAGATGCGATGGGCCGACGAATTAAGTCGGTCACTATTCGAAGGTTTATCGATGCCATGATCACTGCAATGTTACGTGGTGCGCCAATTGTTGAAGTGCTACAACGTCATGCGCAGGAATCACGAACTGCACATCGTAATCAGATTATGACCGCAGCTGGCAAGGCCGAAATTTCCATGATGATTCCAGTGGTCTTTCTGATCTTGCCAGTTTCCATGTTATTTGCACTGTGGCCATCACTTTCAAATTTAAATGGCTTTATGTAGTTGTTGTAATCCCTCCACCAAACCAATAGAAAGAGGAAATATGGAAAGCATGACCGAAGTAAATGAAAGTCCGAAGGAATTTGTAGTTACGAAATTGTTGAGTAGTGCAGAGTCAGCAATGACCACGGCAGGGATTGCTGCTGCTCGCAGAATTAATCGTTTGCGCAAATTTGATCTTGTGGCAAAAGTGAAAGATGAGCGTGGAGATGTGCCAGGTTGGGTATTAGTAGTGCTTATGACAACTGGGCTAGTCACCGCAATCTGGACAATAGCGGCACCTCGCTTGACAACTATATTGAAGAATTCACTAGATGCTATGAACGGCATTCGGTAATGGTTATATCGCTGCTTTCGGGGTTGCCACCTAGGCCTCGGGGTAAACGTTGGCTCCGAAGTGCGTGGCGGCGACGATTGCTCCGAACTCGACGAAAGCGAGATTTATCTAATTTCGCAAAATCACTACGCAGTGAACGGGGTAGCGTTGAAAGCGCGTTAGTTGTTATCCCGTTAATGACGCTATTTTTGATTTCATTTCAATTAGTCCTGACCATCAGTAGTCGCAACATTGAAGCTAGTTACGCCCAAAGTGCGGCAACACATAATTCAATTTCTGGTCACTTTGAACAAGGCGATGTGATTATTGATCTCAACTCACCCGATGCATTCAATAAGTTGCGAGCTGTTGTCACAACACACAATCGAGCGTTGCCCAACCTAGTTCCACAATTAGGAAGCCAGCAACACTCAATAAAGGTCCATGGATTTTCAATACTGGAAAGCCAGGGTTAGTTTTGAGTCTTTTTCATAAACTGAAGAATGAAAACGGAAGTGCCGTTGTCGAATTTGTAGCGTTAGCACTGCCGCTATTTGTTCCCGTCATATTCTTTCTCTCACAGTTTGCAGCGCTAAGCAACGATGAATTCATCGTGCGCACTCTGGCCCGCGAATCTGTGCGGGCATACATCCTTAGTGCAAATGACTTAAGTGCAACAATAAATGCGCGAAACACCATTAAAACAGGTGCTCGCGAGCTAGGTCTAAAAGAGGAACGAATCAAGGATCTAAATTTCACGGTTGATTGCGCGGGGCTGTTCTGTATTACTCCAGAGAATAAGGTCGAGATCACAATTACGTTGCGCAGCCAAGATGGTAAGCGCTTAAGTACTGCAACTGCGCGAGAAACAGTCTCGCCTTGGGTTTAATGAAGCAGCTAAAGCGATTTAAAAACGAAGATGGCTCAATCTCAGTTTTAGTCTTTGGTCTATTTGCTGTCGTGCTTCTATCTGGGGTTGTCCTCACCGATATTTCATCCATGATTGTTGCTCAACGTTCTTTAGTGCAAGCAACTGAATCGGCAGCTCAGAGTGCAGCACATGCGCTGGACCTAGATACCTACTATCAAGGCAAGCACTCCACCCTTTCTCTTTTAGTCAGTGATGCGAGCCGGATAATTCCAATTGATTGTGAGGCAGCAAGTAGGCGCGCAAGTGAAACATTGGCTGATATCGCAAATACTGCAAACCGTAATTACGGGGGCTCTAGTAAAGAACTAATTCGCCGGGAATTAAGCAATGTGCGCATTAGTGAATTCCAATGTAATGGCACTGAAGTCTTGATAACAACGTCCGCAAAAGCATGGCTGCCGATTTCACTTTCACTCTTCTCCTTTGAAAGTGTTGATCTTTCGGCATCGGCAGGAACTACCAGTGTGAAGAAACGCGTGCTCTCAATATTTGGTATCAACTTTTAGCCGCGTTATTACTGGGTTTGCGCGTCCACTAGACTCACCTCCATGGCCGCGCGTGAATATGATCTAGAGATTGCTGCAATCGATGCAACTCTGGTTTCAATCGAGAAGGTATTAGACCTTCCTAAATTACGCGCATCCGCAATAGAACTAGAGGCTGCCGCTGGCGTTCCTGATCTTTGGGATGACCCAGAGAATGCGCAGAAAGTAACTAGTCGTTTATCTCGCGTGCAATCGACAATTGGCCGCCTAGAAGGCTTGCGCCGTCGAGTTGAAGATATGCCGATCTTGCTAGAACTAGCTAATGCCGAAGGCGATGAAGGCGCACTTGCAGATGCCGGCACTGAATTAGATTCAGTAAAGAAAGCAATCGGCGAACTTGAAGTTCAGACATTGCTTAATGGTGAGTATGACGAACGCGATGCTTTAGTAACTATTCGTTCTGAAGCTGGCGGCGTTGAAGCTGCTGACTGGGCAGAAATGTTGATGCGTATGTATCTGCGATATTGCGAACGCCATAATTTAAAAGTCGATGTCCTTGAAACTTCATATGCCGAAGAAGCTGGAATTAAGTCAACCACGTTTCGAGTTTCGTCACCATATGCCTATGGCACTTTGTCAGTGGAACAAGGCACGCATCGCTTAGTTCGTATTTCGCCATTTGATAGTCAGTCACGTCGCCATACTTCATTTGCTGGTGTTGAAATTGTTCCTGTGGTTGAACAAAGTGATGCGATTGAAATTGATGAAAAAGAAATTCGTACCGATGTTTATCGTTCATCGGGTCCTGGTGGACAAGGTGTTAACACAACTGACTCTGCAGTTCGATTAACACATATTCCAACTGGCATTGTGGTTTCTTGTCAGAACGAACGATCACAGATTCAGAACAAGGCAACTGCAATGGCAGTTCTGCAGTCAAAATTACTTGAACGCCGCCGCCAAGAAGAGCAGGCAAAAATCAATGCGCTAAAGGGCGATAATTCAGGTTCTTGGGGCAATCAGATGCGCTCTTATGTATTAGCCCCGTATCAAATGGTTAAGGATTTGCGCACCGACTATGAAACAGGAAATACCAGCGCCGTATTAAATGGCGAAATCGATGAGTTTATCGAAGCTGGAATTCGCTGGCGTCGCAGTAGCTAAATCAGCTATTCATGCCAATTAGCGAGATTTCAAGACCTAATTCATCAGACTCCGCATATTTCCTGACTGCGCGAAAAACGACTACGTATTCAACAATCTGCGAATCTCAGCGTGATTTCACAGCCAAAAAGCGCGTTAGAGAGCCCGATTTGTGCCGCTTTTACCTAAACTAAGACAGTTAAGGCAGGCGCACGCTCATTGTGTGCCAGCTCAAGTTATTTTTCGTCGAATGCAGGGAGTTGAAATTGATTCGCTTAGAGAAGGTCAGCAAGACCTATCCAGGAATGGATCGAGCGGCGCTAGAAAACGTGGACTTGGAAATTACCAAGGGCGAATTCGTTTTCTTGGTTGGTCTTTCTGGTTCCGGTAAATCGACATTCTTGCGTTTGATTCTGCGCGAAGAACGCCCATCAACTGGCACGATTCATGTGGCTGGCAAGGATTTAAATAAGTTGGCGAATCACAAAGTGCCAGAACTTCGCCGCCAGGTCGGAACTGTTTTCCAAGATTTCCGTTTGCTGCCAAATAAAACTATTTCCGAAAACGTTGCCTTTACATTACATGTACTTGGTTATTCGCAGAAAGAAATCAACCGTGAAGTTCCTGAAGTTCTAGAACTTGTTGGTCTAGAAGACAAAGGTGATCGCAAGCCAAATGAGATTTCAGGTGGAGAGCAACAGCGTGTGGCGATTGCTCGTGCGTATGTCAGCCGCCCATTGATTTTGATTGCCGATGAACCAACTGGAAACCTTGATCCAAACACCAGCGTGGGCATTATGAAGCTACTTGATCGCATTAACCGCGAAGGCACCACAGTTTTGATGGCAACGCACGATTCCGGAATTGTTGATCAGATGCGCAAACGAGTTATCGAACTCGAAGGTGGTCACGTTATTCGCGACCAAGTTCGCGGCGTTTATGGATATACGGGTTGATGATGGCAAATTCAAACGCTGCGGTTTTAGGAATTAATAGGTATCAGAAGGCAATATCACAAGGAATCTTTAGTAACTCTGTAGCTTTCGGAATAAAGGGATAGGGGCAGATCAATGCGCGCTAAGTTTTTGATGAGCGAGGTTGGTATCGGCTTGCGCCGAAACATGACCATGACATTTGCCGTTGTTGTGACAGTTGCTATTTCGCTATCACTGCTTGGAATCGGCCTGCTTTCGAACGCACAAGTCAGTGCCATGAAGGATTATTGGTATGACAAGATCGAAGTTTCAGTATTTCTCTGCGGACCATTGAGTGAAACTCCTTCATGTTCGGGCGGAGTTATAACCACTGATCAACGTCTACAGATTCAAAAAGATCTCGAAGAGCTAAGCGTTGTCGATAGCGTTTATTACGAGTCGCAATCAGAGGCATTTACCCGTTTCCAAGAGCGATTTAAAGAATCTGCAATTGCTCAAAATGTTTCAGCGGATCAATTGCCCGAGTCTTTCCGCGTGAAGTTAAAGGATCCAACGCAGTTCGCAGTAGTAGTTAGCGCGTTTTCGGGTCGCCCTGGTGTTGATGTGGTTCAAGATCAACGATCAATTTTGGAAAAGTTCTTCCAATTGTTATCAGTACTTAGAAGCGGCGCGCTATTAGTTGGTTTAGCTTCGGTGTTAACAGCGGCCCTATTGATTAGCAATACATTGCGCATCGCAGCCTTTAACCGGCGCCGTGAAACTGGTGTTATGAAACTAGTTGGCGCATCTTCGTGGTCAATTCAGTTGCCATTCTTACTTGAAGGAATTTTCTCAGCATTTTTAGGTTGGGGTCTGGCCACAGGTTTATTGGCAGCTCTAAAGAGTGTGATTGATAGCAAAGTTGCACCGTTATTAACGTTTACTAAATTCTTTGGCTGGAATGAAGTCTGGATCGCCTCTGGCTGGTTATTGCTAACTGGTATTGGCGTTTCAACAATTGCTTCGCTGGTAACACTTCGTCGCTATCTCAAGGTCTAACGCCAAATATCGGCGGTGCATCGTGGTGAAAGAAGTTGGCAAGAAGTTAGTAGCGCAGAATAAGAAAGCGCGCCACGATTATTCGATCGAAGATGTCTTCGAATGCGGCATGGTTCTAACTGGTACTGAAGTTAAGTCATTGCGCGCTGGTCGTGCCTCATTAGTTGATGGATTTGCCATGATTGAAAATGGTGAACTTTGGTTACATGGTGTGCATATTCCCGAATACACCGAAGGCACATGGACTAACCACACTCCCCGTAGAAATCGAAAGCTACTTGTTCATAAAGATGAGATCAAACGTCTTCACGCAAAGGTGAAAACGGGTGGACTTACATTGGTTCCGCTCTCGCTTTATTTCAAAGATGGAAAAGCCAAGATTGAACTAGCTGTAGGGCGTGGCAAGAAAGCGCACGACAAACGTGATGCGCTCATGGAAAAACAAGCAGGTCGCGAGATTGAGCGCGAAATATCGCGTCGGAATAGCGGTAAGAGCGGGCGTTCCAGCAAATACGACGACTAGCGCTTAACTTTTGCGCTTAGTTGGCAGATAAAACACATAAATCTCGGATTAGATTCCTGTCATATCTCTGCCTTACACTTAATCCATCAAGCGTTGGTTTATTGGCGGAAATTTTTTCCGTAACTAACTCGACCCTTGGTATGACAACTAAATAGCGAAGCAATATTGCTTCCACACCCATGGGGGTGAACGGTCTCGACTTTGGATGTTGGGATAGGGGAAGCGGGCCGAGGAAGCCAGGATGATCTCGTAAACCAAAAACCTGTGCAAAAAATCAAGCGCCAGTACAACTGCCGCTGATTACGACCTAGCTGCCTAAGCTAGCTCTCTAATCCGTTAGCCCAGCGCTCCGCCTTCGGACTGGGATCTAACGCCGACAGAAGGCTTTTCATGAAGTTGGCTTTGCGAACGACTTCAGAGAACAGTTTCGCAAATGAGTTTGTCGGATACTTGTGTGTAAGAGATCCGGAACTGAGAAAACGATAAACGCACTACGCCCGTAGAAGCCCTATGTCAGTACCGAAGGACCCGGGTTCGATTCCCGGCACCTCCACTTAGAGTTAGAAACATGAACGAGGCGCATAGAAATGTTTACATTTTATGTGGCCGAGTGAGGCGTGGTGGTTTAGCGCTTCAGCGCAAACCTCCACCATGTTTATTTAGTGTCGCAAAAAACTAGTGCTGTCCGCTTGGACCATTGCGGCGGTCAGAACTGCCACCGAATTTTCTTCCGAATCCATTTGGAAAGTATTCGCGTTTAACGGCAAAGAATCCGGAGATGGATCCAATCGCTGCTATAACTGTTGTAACTAGATTTACGCTGGCGAGAAATAGATTAAAGGAAACAAAGCTTCCCAACAGGGTTAAACCTGTTACGAAGATTCTACGAACTAAGCGAACCGGGTTACTCGTGCTTTCACGATTAAGCGCAGGTATCCAAGTTAGCAATAATGCAATCGGTCCACTAAATGTTGAAATAACAAGAATAATAAAGACAAGTATTGCTAGTGATTCCATGGTTACAGGCTAACCCAGTTATCTGAAGTTGCGGCAAATAAATCCATATCAATTTGGCTGCCATCGGAGCGCGTAACTCGTGATTTCATCAAACCCTCATGCTCATAACCAGCAGTTAGCAATACTTTCTTTGAAGCCTCATTATCGCTATCTACTAGGCCAGCTAGACGACGGAAGCCTAGAGTTTCGAATGCGTGGCTAGTGACCATCTTGCAACCGATTGATCCGTAGCCATGACCGCGCACATCTTTATTTAGCCAATAGCCAATTTCGCCAATGTGGTTATGTTCCTCAATACTATGAATTGAAAATGGCCCCAGGAATGTTTCACTATTGATTTTAAAAGCAGCTGGGCTGACATCTTTACTAATTGTTAAGGCCCAGTGGATAGCTTTACGCTCATCAAATAAGCGTGGCGTTTTCCCGCGCACAAAGCCCTGCGCTAACTCAATTGTGTAATTGGCAGGAACAGTCGTGAACTTTGGGATTAGCGGGTCTTGGCAAGATTGATGAATTGCATCGATGTCTGTGTCCGACAATGGCCTTAACGTGAACTGGCCATGTTGAATTGTCGGAACTTCATTAGGCCACCAGATCATGTGCCAAAGGTAGTGGTTTAAATTCGATCCTCGTTGCCAAATTAAAGCTTTTAAGAATTAACCCTCTTGCAGAGTTGTTGGCGCACCATGAACATCTAGAACATCACTTGAATTCGGCGTATTGGAACCGCCTAGCTTCGAACCTTCGCCGCCACGATTTAGCGCGGCATTTGGGCGATGACCTTTTTCGATTACTGGAATCGAACCCAAAACACCCTTTTGGAAGTCCTCAAAAGCCTGTAGTACTTCGCGCTTGGTGTTCATTACAAATGGACCCATCCAGGCAACTGGTTCCTTAATTGGTTCGCCGCCGAGAATGAAAAGTTCCATTTCAGGAGAACGTGATTCTTGAACATTTGCAGCGCGCACAACGATTGTGTCACCTTCGCCAAAGACTGTTAGTTGACCCATTTGTACTGGGCGAGATTCTTCACCAACAAATCCATGACCAGCTAGCGTGTAAACAAGTGCGTTGTAATCCTTGCGCCATGGCAAACGAATTTCAGCACCTGGCTGCAGGGTTGCATGAATTAAAGTAATAGGTGTTTGGGTTGAACCTGGGCCTTGATGTCCGGCGAGTTCACCAGCGATTACGCGAATTAGTGCGCCACCATCTTCGGAAGCAAGCAACGCAACTTCACTTGCACGTAAATCTTGATAAGCAGGTGGCGACCATTTCTTAGCTGCTGGCAAATTTACCCAAAGTTGGAATCCGTGGAAAAGTCCGCCACTCATTACTAAAGATTCTGGGGGAGTTTCGATATGCAGAATTCCAGCACCTGCGGTCATCCATTGCGTATCGCCATCGGTAATTGTTCCGCCGCCACCGTTGTTATCGAAGTGATCAAAAATTCCATCAATAATGTAGGTAACGGTTTCAAAACCACGATGCGGATGCCAAGGAGTTCCCTTTGGTTCACCTGGTGCGTATTCAACTTCACCCATTTGATCTAAGTGAATGAAAGGATCTAGCAACGCAATATCTACGCCGGCAAATGCGCGACGAACTGGGAAACCTTCGCCTTCGAAACCTTGTGGCGCAGTGGTGATGCTACGAACTGCGCGCGCACGTGTTCCAGGAACCGCTTTAATGCGTGGAAGTACGGTGATATCGGCAACGGTTACTGCTGGCATTTCGGCTCCAATTTAGCGCGTACGGATTCGCTTATTAGCCAAGAATAGTTGAAGATTCAACTATCTCGCAACTCGAACTAGGTAGTGGTCTTACAGGCCTTTAAGCGCGCTAACAACTTTGGTCAACGAAGCCTTCGCATCACCAAACAACAACATAGTCTTTGGGTCATAAAGCAATTCGTTTTCAATACCCGCAAATCCTGGGCGCATTGAACGCTTCAAGAAAATAACGTTGGCAGAGTTAGCAACCTGCAGAATTGGCATTCCGTAAATTGGGCAACCAGGTGTTGTTTCAGCCGCAGGATTAACTACATCGTTCGCACCGATCACGATTGCTACATCGGTCTGTCCAAAGGTTGGGTTAACTTCATCCATTTCAGCGAGTTGTTCATAAGGAACATTCGCTTCAGCAAGCAATACATTCATGTGTCCTGGCATGCGACCTGCTACTGGGTGAATTCCGTAGGCAACATCGATTCCCTTTGCGATTAACAAGTCTGCTAATTCGCGAACCGTGTGCTGTGCTTGCGCAACTGCTAAGCCGAAACCTGGCACGATAACAACGCGACGAGCATAGTTAAGCAAGATCGCAACATCATCAGGTGAACCCGAACGGACTGGGCGCTCTTCGGCTGTGCCACTTGCTTCTTGTGGTTTGGCAGTGAAAGCACCGAATAAAGTTCCAAATAACGAACGGCCCATTGCTTCAGCCATCATGCGAGTAAGAATTGTTCCTGATGCACCAACCAAGGTACCGGCAATGATCAACAGTGTTGAATCTAGAACATAACCACTTGCCGCAACTGTTAAACCAGTAAATGCATTTAACAGCGAGATAACGATTGGCACATCTGCGCCGCCGACCGGAAGCACGAACAAGATTCCGAAAAGCAGCGATAAAGCAGCCAAAACCAATAGCGGCGTTGTTCCAAGGGCGGCAACAACCCAGCCAGATACGCCTAGAACAGCGACTAAAGTGCCCGCAATTACAAAGCGGCCACCAGGGAAAACCACTGGTCGAGTGGTCATAAGCTCCTGCAGTTTTAAGAAGGTAATAATCGAACCGCTGAAGGAAACACAGCCAACTACTACCGTAAATACAGTTGCGATAACTTCAGCTGTGGTCGCATCGGTACCAAGGTTCAGGTACTCAACGATGGCAACTAGCGCTGCTGCGCCACCTCCAACACCATTAAAAAGCGCAACGAGTTGAGGCATCTGAGTCATCTGGACTTTTTTGGCAGCAGGTACGCCGATCAAAGTACCAACGGCCATCGCGCCAAGGATCCAACCCAGATTATTAATTGGGAGTGAAGTTGCTTCACCATTTGCTTTTGGCATTGCGTAAAAGAAAATCACAACAGTTGCGATCGTGGCACCAAGTGCGCCGATTAAGTTACCGCGACGAGCACTCTTTGGTGAAGATAAACCTTTAAGTGCCAGAATAAAACAGATACCGGCGCTAAGTCCGATTAAGTCATACACGAAGGTGCTCATTATTTAGCCTCCTTCTTCTTGGCCTTAAACATTTCGAGCATTCGGTCTGTGACGACGAAACCACCGATCATGTTAATTGTTGCCAAAATAATCGCAGCAACTGAAAGTCCAAGTTCAAGATTAGTTTCACTATGTGAAGCCACGATAATTGCACCAACAAGAATCACACCGTGAATCGCATTGGCACCAGACATCAGCGGAGTATGAAGTGTTGATGAAACTTTAGATACGACTTCAAAACCAACGAATACCGCTAGTACGAAAATCGAAATAATTGCGATCGGTTCCATTTACTTAGCCCCTCCACCACGACGTGATCCAGCATGAGTGACGGCTGAGCCATCGATGATTTCATCCTCAAAGTTAAGGTTTAACGCGGCTTGTGTACCCTCGGTCGGAGCCACTGTTAACAGCGTTAACAGGTTAACTACGTTGCGTGAGTAAAGGCTCGAAGCGTGGAAAGGAAGCTGGCTGGGCACATCTTTGCCGCCCCAGATGTGAACGCCGTTTGCGGTGATCACAATTTCGCCAGGCTTAGAACCTTCAACATTGCCGCCGGTTTCGGCAGCTAAGTCAACGATTACGGTGCCTGGTGCCATTGAGTTCACCATTTCGGCGGTTACTAATCGTGGCGCTGTACGACCCGGAACTGCGGCCGTAGTAATTAGTACATGTGATTTAGCAATGTGCGGAGTTAATAATTCACGTTGCTTTGCGGCACGGTCTTCAGTCATTTCGCGCGCATATCCTCCAGCACCTTCAAGTGATTCCAATTCAAGTTCAATGAAAGTTGCACCCATTGATTTAACTTCATCAGCTGAAGAAGGTCGAACGTCATATGCCGAAACAACAGCGCCAAGTCGGCGAGTTGTTGCGATTGCTTGTAAGCCAGCAACACCGGCACCAAGTACCAGTACTTGAGCAGGTGTAACTGTGCCCGCTGCTGTCATTAACAACGGGAAGAAACGTGGTGAAAGTTCGGCACCAACAATTGCTGCTCGGTAACCGGCGCACAGTGCTTGCGAAGTTAGCGCGTCCATTGATTGTGCGCGCGAAATACGTGGAACGAGTTCGAGCGAGAACGCCGTTACGCCAGCACTTGCTGCGGCATCAATTGAATCTGAGGCCGTTACAACAGAAAGGAATGAAATTGTTACTGCGCCTTTTTTCAAGGTTGCCATTTGTGCGGGTGTAAGTGGCTGAACCGACAAAACAACATCGGCGCTCTTTAATACATCACCGCTTTCAACCTTGGCACCAGCTGCTACATATTCGGCATCACTTGCTTGCGAATGTAGCCCGGCACCAGACTCGATAACAACATCGAGACCTAGGCGAGTCAATTTATTAATGACATCGGGCACTAGCGCTACGCGCTTTTCGCCCTCACGAATTTCCTTAGGAACGGCAATTAACATGGGTGAAAACTACCGCTTACCTAGGAGTATGTCGCGAGAAAACTGAGACTTGTCCCTCTGGTACTCATGAGTTTGGACTCAATTCACCCAGTGTTAAGCCTCGAATATGGCTCTAGTTCCCTAGTTCCCTAGTTCCCTAATTACCTAATTACCCAGTTGCCAATTTGCCTAGCGCCCTTGTAGCTCACCGCGTGTTAAGTGATACAGCAGAGCCTGGATTGTGGTGCGGCGATGGTAAGCCTCGCGCCAAATTACAGATTTAGGGCCATCAATAACAGAGGTAGCGACTTCTTCTTCGCGATGCGCCGGCAGACAATGCATGAAGATGGAATCTTTGGCAGTTAGATCCATAAGGTTTTGCGAAACGGCAAATGGCGAAAGCGCTTTGGTTTTTTCAATTCGCTCAGTTTCTGGATCACCCATCGACATCCAGACATCGGTATACAAAACACTGGCATCTTTTGCCGCAGCTTCAGGATCGTTAGTAACTTCAATTGTTGCACCGGTTGTGGCAGCAATTGCTTTTGCTTGCGCAACAACTTCCGCATTAGGCGCCCATGCTCCTGTTGGAGTAGCCGCAACTACATGTGCTCCCATGATGGCACCCATCGTCAACCAAGCATGTGCCATATTGTTTCCGTCACCGAGATAAACAAATTTGCGGCCATCAATTTCATTGCCAAAGTTTTCGCGAATTGTTACCCAGTCGGCAAGTAATTGTGTTGGGTGATCATCATCGGTTAAACCATTAATCACCGGAACTGACGCGTTAGCACCAAGTTCATCAACATCAGATTGTGCGAAGGTACGAATAATTAATGCATCGCAATAACCGCTAATGATTCGCGCAGTATCTGAAATTGTTTCGCCACGACCTAACTGCAGTTCATCGCCACGGATAAAAATCGGGGTTCCACCCAAGTGAGCAACGGCAGTCTCTGATGCCAGCCGAGTCCGAGTAGACGGCTTAGTCATATAAATAGCTACGCTCTTATTTGCTAACGCAGTATTTGAACGCAACGGATTCGCGGCAAAATCTGCAGCAGTATTAAGCAGCAGCTCAACATCGGCTCGACTTAAATCAGCAGTGCGCAGTAGGTCTTTCATTAGGAGATTCTACCCCGCATAGATCTATCCGCGGATTGCCCTTAAAGTCCGCAAGATTGGCAAATTATTGAGCAGGGTAAGATTTGAACATGAAGCAGCGAATGGGATTCTTCTCGCGCCCCGGCAAAGATGCGCAAACTGATGGTGATTTACTTACTCGGCCAGAGCTTGAAGAAGATGACGGTGGCCACGATCGTTTCTCGCATTATGTGAAGAAAGAGAAGATCGTTGAATCAGCAGTTACCGGCAAGGCGGTTAAAGCTCTTTGTGGAAAGAAGTGGATACCTTCACGCGATCCCGAAAAATATCCGATCTGCCCAACCTGTAAAGAAATTCACGCAGGGTTGCGGCCAGCGCCAGAAGATAAGTAGCGCTTACCGCTAAATCTTTTTGCGCTAATTCCAGTAGTTCTATTTATGAACTGCTAGCGCGCGAAAACTAAATGCACCAAGTGCGCCGCCCAGAAGTGGCGCGATTACGTAGATAGTCCAGTTCTCCCAATACTCGCCAGCAATAGCCGGACCAAACCAACGAGCAGGGTTAATTCCGGTACCTTCAATTGGTCCGGTAATTAAAATCAGCACAAATATTGTTAGCGCAATTGTGATCGGTGCCGAAGCTGCATTCTTATTAGCTTTATCTTGCGTCATTAAGAGAATTACTAATACCAAGATAGCCGTCATTACTAGCTCGAGAGTAAAACCAGTTAAGTAGGTTGCTTGTGGTGACATTGCTGGTATGCCATTTTTAACTTCAGCTGCAACTTTCTGGGTATAAATTGCTTTGAGTGTCAAAGCTCCGAATGCGCCACCAACTAATTGCCAACCAACGTATGCAGTAAAAGTTTTTAAGGAAATCTTCTTGAGTAGCAAAAACGCCAGCGATACTGCTGGATTTAAGTGCACATCTGAGAAGTGCCCGAGAACCAGAATCATGATCATCACCGCAATAGCTGGCGAAGCCGCAATTCCAATGAATGGCACATCTTGCGAGATGATTACGCCAGTTGCTGCGATAACCAAAAGATAAGTTCCGAAGAACTCGACGGCCAGTTTCTTTAGCACCAGGGTTTCTCGCTCTCATTAAGCCGGGTATTAGCAATATTTCGTTAAGATCTGAACTCTATCGAAAACGCCAACGCTAAACTTTAACTGAAAACAAGACTTATGATGAAATTCCAGCGCAATGTAATGGCGTTCAATAGCCGTTCATTTAGTGCTGCCGTAACACAGCGATCATCTCCCCGAGCATTTTCCGGTTCATTGGCACTAGCGCTTGCTATCGCAATGATCATTCAATTGATACCTAGTGCAGTTGCTGAAACTAATAATTCGGCGAGCAGCAATCCCACTCCACGCAAGATATTAACTGGCTGGATCCCTTATTACGGAATGAGCACATCTCTGCCCACCGCGGTAGCCAATGCTGACTTAATTAATGAAGTAATGCCCTTTTGGTACACCTTGAAACTAAACAGTAAAACTCAAACCCCATATATTTTGGATCTCTACACGCCAGGAAACCCAAGTGTTGTAATTGATGTTCCGCTTACCACAATGCGTAACGCTGGATTTAAGATAATTCCAACAATTACTGACGGTACAGATAAATTAGTTCTGGCTAAACTACTGGCGAAAAGCAGCGATAGAGCAAATGTCATCAAGTCAATAATGGATTTAGTTACGAGCAAGAACTTCGATGGTATTGATTTAGATTTTGAAGGATTTGCATTCGTTGACGGAACATCATCTTGGCCAACCACTAAACCCAATTGGGTGCTATTGGTAAAAGAATTAAGTGCTGCGCTGCATGCGAAAGGCAAAATTCTTTCAATTACCGCCCCTGTGCATTTTCCACTAACCGAGAAACAAAAGGGCTACACCGTTTATGCCTGGGCCGAGATCGCACAATTCATAGATCGCCTGCGCATAATGACGTATGACTACTCGACTTCTAAACCAGGTCCAATTGGGCCAATCTCTTGGGTGGAACGAACAATTCAATATGCTGTTTCAGTCATGCCTGCCACGAAGGTATATATAGGTTTAGCGGGCTATGGTCGAGATTGGGTTACTAAAGTCGATGGCGCCTGCCCAGCAAATGTTTCAAAAGTAGTATCAACAACTGCCAAAGCAGCAACATTCGTTATGCGAAACGCGACGACACTAGCTGCAACATATGGTGTTACTCCTACTTACAACGAGGAATATCAGGAAGCAACATTTTCCTATCAAAAAACTTATAACGGAAACAATGCTGGTGGCCAAGCCACTTCTTGTACAGCAACTCGCACTGCCTGGTATCAAAACCCGGCAAGTTATCTGGCACGTGCGAAATTAGTGGCAAAGTATCGGTTGGGTGGCTTAGCCGAATGGACAATTGGCATGGAAGAACAAAGTGCCACCGATGGAATCCGAGCGACAGCTTTAACAATTGCGCCCGATACCGTTCTGCTTGCGCTCGCATCTGAAAAGACCGCAGTTAAATACGGTTCGTTCATTAATCTCACGGGCCAAGCAACTCTTAAAGATAAATCAATTCTCCCTGGACTACCAGTGTTTTTAGAATTTAAAGGTTTCGATGAGAGCACTTGGCGCCAAATCGGAAAACCAGTTACTTCTGACACGGGCTCATTTACTACTTCACTTTATTTAGCTAAATCCGGAAAACTCCGAATTACCAGCGAGGGCAGTTGGGAACGTGGCGCTGGCTTAAGCTCTGAAATTTCAATAACCGTAAACCCCCGACTTAATATCACTGCCCCAACTTCGGCAAAAGCCGGTACCGCATTTAAGATTTTGGTTTCGGCGGCGCCAACGACCCCAAGGACGCAAGTAGCGCTACGGCGCCTTGATGGCAAGGTTTGGAACACCGTTAGCCTGGTGCCGTTATTGGCAGCCGGCACAGAATTAAGCCAGATTGAATTAATTCGCGGCGTCTATAGCTATCAAGTATTGGTATTTGATAACGCTGAAACATCGGAATCGACCTCTGCGCCATTTATAGTGGTAGTTAGATAGCGCTGGTTAGGCAGTCCAATGCAGTGGAATTTTTCACAAAGTGAAATGATTGAGCCATGGGTAAGTTAAAGCCGCAACCAACTGTCTCTGAAGAAACGGCTGCCGAAATTAGTGCGATCTTTAGCTCTGATCGACCATGGGTAGTTGTTGTTTGGGATGATCCAATAAATTTGATGACCTATGTAACTTATGTATTCATGACTGTATTTGGTTTTTCAAAAGAAAAAGCAACTGAATTAATGATGCAGGTTCACAATGAAGGTAAATCAATCGTCGCCAAAGGCGCGCGTGAAGAAATGGAACGATACGTTCAGCGTCTTCATGAATATGGACTCTGGGCCACACTTGCTCGCGAGGATCAAATTTAATGTCACCCACTGAAGGTTTTCTAAGACACGGTACCGATTCTTACATTGCCAACTTTGCCGAAACCGAGCGTGAGGTATTAGTTAATTTAGTTCAACAAATTATCGAGATATTGGCCGAACGACATGACCATGCCAATGAAGATCCACTCGCTGCCATGGTTGGCATAACAACACATGACTCACCGCCCGATGATGAAGTTTTACTTCGACTGCTGCCAAATGCGTATCAAGATGGTGTTGATGCTGCCGAGTTTCGGCGTTACACCGAAAGCACGTTGCGCGATAAGAAGCGTGCGCATGCGATGTCGATTCGCATGCTCTTGTTAAGTGCCACCGATGGCGACGTGGTTCTTGATTTTGATAATGCCCAAGCTTGGCTAGGTGGATTAAATGATGTACGACTAGCACTTGGGGTGCGACTTAAAGTTGATCAAAATTCGCATGACGATCTTGAATTACTAGCACCAGATGACCCAATGCGTGCTGTTTATGCCGTTTATACCTGGCTGGGTTGGTTACAAGAAACTTTAGTTGAGGCGCTTATGGACGAAGCGAACTCTTAAAAGCACGGAGATCAAATTTCGCCGTAGTTGCCATATGCGGAACTGTAAGTGCCCAGATGATTACTAAAATAATCCAGAGGAAATCACTTGTAACCTCTGTCGAACCTCTGACAACAAAGAAAATACCAAGCAGAAATATTCCAAGTATTGCGTAAAGACCAGGTGTCACGGCTGCGAAGAAACTGGCTAAAGGTTTGCCGTTTGAAACTTTATGCATCGCACTCGGTAACTTGGGCACCAATCGAGCGGTATGTCTAACTGCATGCCAGAGCCCAAAATAAACAGCGAAGGCAACTAGCGGTGGTGCGAAGAAAGAGAGCATCAGCAATAAAACTAAATCAAGGGCAAGTGAATATTTCTTAGTTATAACCAAAAGCAAAATAGAAGATATCGCTAAAAAAAGAGTTGAGTTTCTTAGTGACTCTGTAAAAGTTCCAGCCCAATTCGTCAAAGCCGGGTTCAATTCTTCTAGTACATCGAATGTTCGCTTATCTGTTAGAGGTAGGACCACTGGTAAGAATCCGGCTGGGATCGCATAAGTAGCTAGAACAAGTTTCGAGTAACCATTTTTCCCAGCTGCTCCTTGGCTTTCATTTGCGTAGGCCGAATCACCAAACCCAAAGTGAAGCGCACTCATAAGCACGACAAGTTGAAAGCCAACTAGATTCCAATGCGCAATAGCTAATGCCGCAATTATGGCAATCAGGGTGTAAATAGCTATAAATGCGGTAAATCTTCTGGTCGAATTACGTGGGATAGTAATCAAATGATCGATTGCCCCATGCGGAATACCTATTGCCAGCGCTATAACAGCTAGAACGACTTGAGCTTTCATCGTGATCTCAAAGTCGGTGAACTGAATTCCCGCAAAAAGAAGAACCGATAAGGCCGCCATGACTCTCGAAAATTGGCCTGTCCCTTGATAAATTCTAAAAAGGGTCTGGTTCATGGCTATAGATTAGGCTCAATTTACTTAGATTGCGAGAGGATTAGGTGTGGAAAATCTGCACTACGCATACGTATTGATTTTCATTGGACTTTGCGCCATCGGCGTAAATTTCGGCTTCAAACTGCAGTTTTCCAAAAAAATAAAATTATTCCTTCTAACTGACTCTCTTATTCTAGTTATCTATCTGATTTGGGATTTTTGGGCAGTTAGTAAAGGAAGTTGGTTCTTTGATTCCAAGCAGATTTTAGGAATTATGCTCTTAGGCAAATTACCAATTGAAGAGGTTTTGTTTTTTATTATCGTTCCCTTAATGACAGTACTGACTTATTTAGCGCTCACAAAATTAACCGGGTGGGGCAATAAGGAGTCTCGTGATCTACTCTGACATCGCGCTCAGCGCAGTATTTGTAGCAGTTGTGCTAGATCTCTTTCTGCTTAAGTCAAGAATGATGACTAGAGGAATATTTTGGTTGACTTACTTTTTGATTTTGCCATTTCAATTACTTACAAATTGGTGGTTAACTTCAAACAAAATTGTTATGTACTCAGATACTGAAATTATTGGTCAGCGGCTAGCGGGTGCACCGATTGAAGATTTGCTCTTTGGATTTTCAATGATCTTATTGACGATTTCAGCTTGGGAATTCTTTAAAGAGCGCAGCTCAATTGATACTCATTAATTTACAAAGGCGTAAATAAGAGCAATTACCCCGATTGTTCCCCAAAAATATCTAGCGTTCTTACTATCTAATTTTGCTGCAAGGTAGGGAATGAAGGTGGATGCCAGCAAAATGGCCCCCGGAGCAATAACAAAGAGACTTTTTACGAAGATGCCTTCGGTATTACGCTGATAATCCCAATTGATGAAACCAGTTGCAATTAGGGCATATGCCCACATGCGGTATCTATTTAGAATTTTTCTCTCCTTGGATTAATGATCCATTCTGGGTAATTTAATTGTAATACCAAAACTAATGATTGCCTTGAAAATAAAACTGGGGGAAAGCGATTATCTCGCCTTCCCCCAGTTTTAATTTATAACTTAGTGATCTTCCTTCATACCTTCTGCAGCTGACTTCATGCGAGCGATCTTTAGAATTGTAAGACCGAATACGCACTTAGCTAGAACGTCAGCGACTGTGTAACCAACCTGTACGCCAACGAACTGATTTGCTGAAGCCATTCCTTCGCCCATACCAAGGATGTATGAAACTGGGTATACGCCCCATGTCGCAATTAGAAGTAGACGCAAGCGACCAACGGTTGCTGCCACACCTTCTGGTTGACGATCTAGTGACTTACCAAGCTCTACGAATAGTACGTAAAGGATGTATAGGAATGGAAGTGTTGAAAGAACACCGTAAAGAATCTGAGTGTTCTGATCGTTTGAGATTTCACCTGGATAACCAAGTGCGATCATTGCAGCTGATGCTGGAACCAAGCGAGTGATTAGTGAACGTGAAACTTCCTTTGCAAGTGCAAGCACTGCAATAACTTCTACTAGAAGTAGAGGAACAGTTAGAAGCCAGTCAACATAACGGTATGCCTCATTGAAAGCACCCTGATCGCCTGAAACCTTGACGGCCATAGCAGTTGATGCGTGGTCAAATGAGTTGAAGATACGCCAGTAGTGGTAGCCAGCAATGAATGTAACCATTGATGACATTACAAGGGCATTGCGGTACTTAGGCAATACGCGTGCTTGTGACACAAGTGTGTACACGGTGCATGCGAGCATTGAGATTAAACCGAATGAAAATACGTTATAAACGAGGTTCCATTGGTTTGAGTCTAGATTAATCATCTAATTAAGCCTCCGTGGGGCTTCGTAAAACCAGACCTCGGGCGAGGCTGGCGTTCAGATAAGCACCGCAGGGCATACGAGAAATCATATGAAAGTCTCGTCTGACGCAGCGGTTAAACCGAACCAAGGTAAATGGTGCGCCTGATTTGGGCATTTCGCAAGAATAAATGCGACTGATTCGCAACTTTTTTTAATAATTACCAACGGGTAGACTCAATTTCATTAGGTTAAGGGTTATTCCAACGGGTTATCACTAGATTTTTTTAATATCTGAGTTACTATCAAAAAGGACAAAAAAGGCACATGACGACCGTGACCGGATTACGAGTTCCGCAAGCTATGGCCGATGAAATCTTGGCCCAAGCCCGAGCTGAATATCCGAACGAGGCATGCGGTGTAATCATTGGTCGCAATGGAATTGCGGAACGCCTAAAGCCCATGTTCAACGCAGCCGCATCACCAACTTTTTACGAGTTTGATCCAAAAGATTTGTTAGCTCTTTATCGCGAAGTTGATGATAACGATGAAGAAATAATTGTTATTTATCATTCACATACTGAAACTGAAGCGTATCCATCACGCACAGACATCTCTTACGCCGGCGAACCTGGTGCGCATTATGTATTGGTCTCTACCCGCGAAGAGATTGCACCTGCAACAGAATTTCGTTCCTATCGAATAATTGATGGTGTAGTTACTGAAGAGCCAGTCGAATTCATTGCTTGATTAATAAAGAACACGTACAGAATAGATATTCCCTTTCAATTTGTATCAAATACTAGAACCAGAGAGAATTAAGACATGAGCGCAACTGTTGAAGTCCGTATCCCAACCATTCTTCGTCCTTTTACTAAAGAGCAGAAGTTGGTTTCTGCAACCGGTGCTGACCTTGCAGCAGTTATTGCAGACCTTGACGCTCAATATCCAGGGTTAGCTGATCGTCTTCTTGAAAATGGCGCCCTACGTCGCTTCATTAATATTTATGTTAACGATGAAGATGTTCGATTCATTGGTTCATTAACTGCGCAATTAAAGAGCGGTGACTCAATCACCATCTTGCCTGCTGTCGCTGGTGGCTAATAGTGGCTCGCTTTGATTCGCTCGAAGACTCGGTTGGTCACACACCGCTAATAGGTTTGCCACGTCTTTCACCTGCACCAAATGTGCGGCTATGGGCAAAGATGGAAGATCGAAATCCAACTGGTTCAATAAAAGATCGCACAGCCATTTCCATGATCGACGCTGCCGAGCGAGATGGTTTATTAAAACCTGGTGCCACAATTCTGGAGCCAACTAGTGGCAACACCGGAATCTCGTTAGCGATGGCGGCAAAAGTTCGCGGTTATAAATTGATTTGTGTAATGCCTGAAAACACCAGCCCTGAACGTAGACAATTACTTGAAATGTGGGGCGCAAAAATAATTTCTTCCCCTGCAGCTGGTGGCTCAAATGAGGCAGTGCGCGTTGCGAAAGAATTAGCTGCACAAAATCCAGAATGGGTTTTTCTCTATCAATATGGCAACCCAGCAAATACTGAAGCGCACTATCGCGGTACCGGACCAGAAATTTGGCAAGATTTACCAACAGTTACTCATTTTATTGCAGGGCTTGGAACCACCGGAACCTTGATGGGTGCCGGCAGATATTTACGCGAACAGAATCCCGACATTGCAATCGTCGCAGCCGAGCCACGTTATGGCGAAGTTGTTTATGGATTACGCAATATCGATGAAGGTTTTGTGCCCGAGCTTTATGATGCATCTGTACTAACTAGACGCTTTTCAGTTGGCGCTGAAGATTCAGTTCGACGAGTGCGAGATTTATTAGAAGTCGAAGGAATCTTTGCCGGAATTTCTACGGGTGCGATTCTGCATGCGGCCCTTGCGATGGGCAATGAAGCCATAGCAGCTGGAAAATCGGCTGATATCGCCTTTATTGTCTGCGATGCAGGGTGGAAATATTTATCTACCGGAATTTATGGCGCTGCTAGCGAAGCTGCTGCCGAAGGCCTAGATACGCAGCTTTGGGCTTAAGCCTTCGTTTATTTACCGCTCTTTTCGCCTCGCCCGTTAGACTTCAACACATGAGTAACGCGCCTATCGGAATCTTTGATTCTGGCGTCGGCGGATTAACTGTGGCTCGCGCAATTCTTGATCAATTACCAAACGAATCCACTCTTTATATTGGCGATACTGCGCGCGGCCCGTATGGCCCACGACCATTAGCCGAAGTACGTGAGTTTTCACTTGAGTTAATGGACTTTCTGGTTGAGCAAGGTGTGAAAGCAATTGTGATTGCCTGTAACACAGCAAGTGCTGCGATGTTGCGCGATGCGCGTGAACGTTATTCGATTCCGGTAATTGAAGTAATTCAACCAGCAGTACGGCGAGCAGTTGCCGCAAGTCGCTCAGGGCGCATTGGTGTAATCGGAACTCGGGCAACAATTGATTCAGCGGCTTACTTAGATGCCTTCGCCGCGGCGCCACACTTAGAGATCACTTCAATTGCTTGCCCTCACTTTGTTGAATTTGTTGAACGCGGTGAGACATCGGGCGCAGAAATTACAAAAATTGCTAAAGAATATTTAGCCGAAGTCATGAAAGCTGATGTCGATACCTTGGTTTTAGGTTGCACGCACTACCCACTTTTAACTGGCGTTATCTCATATGTAATGGGCAATAACGTCTCGCTAGTTTCTAGTGCCGAAGAAACGGCTAAAGATCTTTATCGCATCTTGGTCGAGAGTGATTCCTTGCGTACCGATAACAGCACACCAGCAACACATCGTTTCCTAGCAACTGGTGATGCAGCTGCATTTGAAACGCTAGCTCGACGATTTTTGGGCCCAGAAGTTGGACAAGTTGAACATCAAACCCTGAACTAGAAAACAATTAAATTTAAAAACTAAATATTCACTAACTAAAACGAGAGACGATTGAGGAAATGATGACAACCACACGTAATGATGGCCGTGCTGTAACTGATCTGCGCGAAATCAAAATAACTCGCAAGTGGCTTGATCATGCCGAAGGCTCAGTATTGGTTGAATTCGGCAAGACCCGCGTTCTCTGTGTGGCTTCATTTTCGCCAGGTGTTCCACGTTGGTTAAAAGACAGCGGTACTGGCTGGGTAACTTCGGAATATGCGATGTTGCCTCGTGCTACTCACACTCGCTCTGATCGCGAAAGTGTTAAAGGTAAATTAGGTGGTCGCACGCAGGAGATTTCTCGTCTGGTAGGCCGATCACTGCGGGCTGTCATTAACACCAAAGAACTTGGCGAGAACACGATTGTGATTGACTGCGATGTTTTGCAAGCCGATGGTGGAACTCGCACAGCAGCAATTACTGGTGCCTACGTTGCGTTAGCTGATGCAATTACATGGGCAAAGAGCCAAGGTCACATTAAAGCAACTGCCAATCCGTTATCTGATTCAGTTGCGGCCGTAAGTGTGGGCATAGTTGGCGGAGTTCCGATGCTTGATCTTTGTTACGAAGAAGATGTGCGCGCAGATACCGACATGAATGTTGTTTGCAGTGGCGATGGCAGATTTATAGAAGTGCAGGGAACTGCTGAGGGTGTGCCATTTGATCGCGATTTACTAAATCAATTGTTAGATCTAGCAGTTGCTGGTTGTAAAGATTTAGGCAAACATCAAGCAGCAGCACTAGCTAAATAATCATTAACCAGAAATATTGCCAGGAGAGTAATGAAAGATTTAGTTTTAGCTACACGCAACAAAGGCAAGATCGAAGAATTTCGGCGCATCCTTGATGAGTTAGCCCCCGGAAGTATTAGGTTGCTCGGGCTAGAAAAATTTCCAGAGACAAGCGATGTCGATGAGACTGGCGAAACTTTTGAAGAGAACGCACTCCTAAAAGCCCGTTCAATTTGTGCCGAAACTGGGCTACCTGCGATAGCTGATGACAGTGGCCTCTGTGTCGAAGCCCTTTACGGAGAACCTGGTATTTATTCAGCACGATATGCGGGAACTCACGGTGATGACGCTGCAAATAATGTGAAACTTTTACAGGAATTAATACATGTGCCCGATGGAAAAAGAACCGCTTACTTCATTTGCGTCACGGCACTAGTAATGCCCGACGGCCGCGAAGTAACCCGCGAAGGGCGCTTTTATGGCTCAATCCGCCACGAATTGATCGGTAAAAATGGCTTTGGGTACGACCCACTATTTCAGCCCGACGGATTAAGTATTTCTAGCGCACAAATGAGCGCTTCCGAGAAAGATGCCGTCAGCCATCGCGGAAAATCGCTAAGAGCAATAGCCCCGTTTGTCTTAGAAATGCTGTAATTGCTGCGGTAACCTTGGCTTATCCGAGTGCGTTACTTGCGCGCGTACCGCTACCCAAGGAGTCAACGTGGCTGTAAAGAAGAAAGTTGCTAAGAAAGCAACAAAGAAGGCACCAGTGAAAAAAGCTGTAGCCAAAAAGAAGACCGCAGCTAAGAAGCCAGCTGCTAAAAAAGCTGTAGCCAAAAAGAAGACCGCAGCTAAGAAGCCAGCTGCCAAAAAAACTATTAAGAAAGCTGCTGCTAAGAAGCCAGCGAAGAAAGTTGCTAAGAAAGCAGTTGCGAAAAAAGCTGTTGCTAAGAAAGCAGCTCCAAAGAAGCGCGTAGTCAAGAAAGCTGCTGCGAAGAAGACTTCGGCATCAACTGTAAGAGTTCCGGCAGTTCCAGTAACTTCTTCTGCCCCTCGTGCTGCAGCTCCAGTAGCGCCAGCTCGTCCAACTACATCAGCGCCTGCTGCTAAACCACAACAAGGTGCATCAAATCGTGTTGTTATGGCAGTAATTGTTGGTATCGCACTATTAGCTTTTGTTGTTTGGTCACAATCATCTTCAAAAGAAGACGATGCAGCGCCAATGCCAACTGCTTCTGCATCTACCGAACCAAGTGCATCAACTGAAGCATCTGCAACTCCAACTGAATCAGCATCAAGTGGTGCTGCAGTTTCTGCGATCGAAGCACCAGCAAAGTTTGTGGCACTTGGAACAGCTGAAGGAATAAAGTTGCGATGGATTGCTCCAGCAGCAACTGATGGCTTAACCGGCTACCTAGTTGAAATTGCGCCAGACGGAAAAGAATGGCAGAGCGTTGCCACAGTTCCGGTTGATCAAACAATTTTAGAAATGGCTAAGAGTGAAGGTGGCTGGACTCAGTTCCGCGTGTCTAGCGTTTACTCAGATGGTCAAGTTGCGCCAGCGAAGATTTTCGGATTACCTGGTCAATATAAGTAAGCACTTAGATGTAAAACCGAATTAATAAGAAAGACCTCGAGTAATTTACTCGGGGTCTTTCTTATTTCAAGATTCTTGAAACAGTAATTTGAGTTGAGAACTTACTTATCTAAAGCTTCAGCAATGGCTGCTACATATACCTTGATTCCAGTGGGCCTTAAATGCACGCCATCAGGCGCGAAATACTCTGGATGATTCTGCGAGATAGTTGCCCAATCAACTACTCGAGCACGCGGATTAGCCGCTGCATATTCGGCGATTAGCGCATTGTTCGTCTCACGCCAGGGGCGTGGCACGGCGGTATTTACAACAATAATCTGACTTTGATTTGCCACCTCAGCAAAGACATCAGCAACTTGATTTCGAGTGAGGGCATTGTTATTTCCTAAATTGAAAATGACGGGGGCATCACCCACAGATAATTTATCTCGCCTAATAACTTCTAATAACTCTGGTGCTTGTCGGCCCACTCGAGCATTTATCAAACCGATGGTTCGCAGGTCCCCAAGTTCATAACGGATACCAAGAATTACTGAATCGCCGGTAACCCAAAGATCAGGCAATCCCACATCAGAAATAACTGGTCTCTTTTGTGTTGAAGGTTTGAGTTCTTGGGTTAATTCTTTTTCGAGCGCAGCTGCTTCTCGGTCTGCGACTGAAATCGCATTTGCACTTATCGCTGTGGTCGCGGCGATAAGCGCAGTGATGCCTACGGCGACCGAAATCTTTTGTCGTATGCGCACCCTCTTAGTTCGATATTTCATTCCACGGAACCAAGATTCAACTGCGCCGCTTCGAACTGGCAACTCAACTAGCCGCAATGAAATGTCAGCCAATGCTAAAACGATTAAGAAACGCACTGTGTAGAGCGCCCAATCTTGCCCAGCAAGATCAACGCTAGGGCGAGTTAACTGAAAGACAATCCAGTGCCATAAGTAAATTGCATAAGATCTTTCGCCAATCCAAACTAAAGCACGAGTTCGAAGAAGCGGCGCAAAACGAGATGCTGGGTGCACGATTGAAGTCAGAATCGCGCAACCAAATATTCCGGCAATTGGAAAAGCGATGCGATAAAGCGTGGTGTCACTTTCATTAATTAGCAAGAATGCGCCGAGAATTCCAATGAAACCAATTACGCCAATGCCATCAACAAAATCTTGAGCTCGTTGCGTGACCTCACTCTTTAAATTCTGTGGAATCCAGCTGACCGCTAGTGCTGCTCCTAGGAATAAGCCAATGCTGTGGGTGTCAGTTCCGAAGTAAACATGGCTAACTTGCGAGCTACTTGAAGCATCGAGTGAGAGCGAGACGATAAAAAGCGTGATTCCCGAGATTGCGGCGATAGTTAGCGCAGCCCCAGGAATTCGCTTCTTGCCGAACCATTTAAGAATGAGGAGCAGTACCAATGGCCAAACTAGATAGAACTGAGCTTCAACCGCTAGCGACCAAGTGTGCTGCAGAAGAGGTGGGCGACCAATTGCCTCAAAGTAATCAGTATGGCGAAAAACTAGCCACCAATTCATTCCGCCAAGAATAGAAAATGGTGCGTCACTGACTAAGCGTCGGGTTGTTTCTGGTGCCCAGACACCAACAAAAACAGCAGTTCCAAAAATCATGAACAGCAGCGGTGGTAGTAATCGCCGTGCGCGTGCCAGATAGAAAGCGCGTAGATCTAACCCGCCACTTCGTTGAATTGAATCAAGCAATAAGCGAGTGATTACATAACCGGAAATTACGAAGAAGAGATCTACGCCAAGAAATCCGCCGGGAATCCATGAAAAACCCAAGTGGTAAAGCATTACCGCGATTACTGCGACAGCGCGCAAACCATCGATCGCAGGGATATGGGTAATCCCACGTTTTTTGGATGACATAGCTTTTGGTGCTCGGTAAGAAACTACTTACGTTTTGCAGCAGCTTTCTTTACAGGTTTTTTAACGGCCGCCTTTTTGGCAGGCTTGCGGGCACTTGACTTAGCTTTCTTCGGCGCCTCAATTGCTACCTTGGTTCGTTCGCTAGCAACACGAATTGGGCCACGACTAATTAGTGTGTCATCTGCATTTAAATTCTGAAGTACTTGCTCCTGCAGCTGAGCTAAACGTTCAAAAGAACTTTGCAGGCGGGCGCGAGATTGTTGAATTGCGCTTTCGGCTTGGTCAAGTGATTGAGTCTGCACTTTGTATAAACGTTCAGCTTCAGAAATTACACTGGCAAGCCATTGTCGATAGCCGCCAACTTCACCAGTTGCTTCAGTAATTATGCGTTCGCCTTCGCGACGGGCAGCTACTGCCATTGCACTTATTTCGCGCTTTTTGTTTTCAAAAAGAGTTTCGGCTTCAACTTCAGCCTTAGCAACCATTTCTTCAGCTTCAGATTCAGCTGCTTGTAGATACTTGCGGCCACGAGTTTCGGCACTGGATAGAACTGAGCGCGCTTTCTGTTCTGCGTTCTCAAGCGCATCTTTCGAGGCGCGATTTGTCTCGGTAACTAGACGGTCAGCAGCAGCTTGTGCTTTAGCTTCGCGAAGTTGCGCTGACTTGATCATGGTCATCGCAGTTTCGGTGGCCAGAATTTCAAATTCTTCTTTTGATAGCGTGGTGATATCGCGACGTGAGCGCAGATCGTTTAACTGTGCTTCAAGCTCGCGAATGCGATCAACCGAATTTGGTTGACTACTTTCTTCGCCTTTAAATCCAACCCAATTAAGGAAGGAGTTCTTCTCGGCCATCGCTACCTCTTTTTGTTCTTTAAACACTTACGGAAGGCTTAGATTAGAGCAAAAGTGCCATACCTAAAAGTGGGGTTAGCGCAACGCTGATGCGGGGTGAAAATGGGCCTAATTAACGGGATCTATAAACGGCAATACAGATTGCCACATACTGCGAGATCCATGCTGCTAGCACGAAGATATGGAAGAGCTCGTGAAAACCAAAGTACTTTGCCTCTCGACCTGGTCGCTTGAGTGCGTAGAAAATCGCCCCAATCGAGTAGAGCAAGCCGCCGAAAATAATTGGCAGTATGACCCACCAACCACCTGCTCGATAAAGATGCGGAGTATAAATAACTGCAACCCAGCCGAGAACTAAATAGTTAGCAACATATAACCACCGTGGTGCGCCAACCCAAAAGACGCGAACGGCGACGCCAATTAAAGCGCCAGTCCAAATAACTGAAAGCAGAATTGTGCGATCGCGGCCTTCTAGCAAAGTGACCGCGAATGGCGTGTATGAACCGGCTATTAACAAATTGATATTTGCGTGATCCCAGCGGCGCCATATTTTCTTTTTAGCCGGTGACCATGGAACTCGATGGTAAATTGCCGAAACGCTAAATAATAAAATTGCAGTTAATGAATACAAAGCAATTGCGAACTTGACTGAGTTGCGACTAAGTAAAAAGAGTATGAGCGAAGCGATGATTACAGCCGGAGTTGCTCCTAAGTGAAACCAACCACGCAACTTTGGTGGCGCTACCGGATTAGACACTGGCTCACTCGCTTTCAGCTAGATACCTTTAGTGGAGCCTAACTCCTTAGTTGAATCAATGCGCTCTTTTTGGCTATACCTGCTAAACGAGTGCAGACTTAACGCTAGTTTTCGCCGCGAAGCGCCTTTTCTATCTGGCCTATGTGATCAGTTGGATGAGCGGTGTAGTAACGACACCATTTCTCAATTGAGAACTCGCCACTTTCAGAGTGAACCCCAGTCTTGGTTAAATCTGCTTCAGTTAAGCGTTCCAGCATTACTAACGAAGATGCTCGGACAGCGCTAAATACCTTTACTGAGAAATCAATTGGTAGCGTGGAATAACCCAATACTGCTGAAGTTGCCCAAGCATTTTCGTCATAACCTTGAATGATGGTTCCGGCTGGTTCGGCAATTAATCGACGCAATCTTGCATATGACTGAGCTTCAGAGTCAGCTAAATGGTGAATAACTTGGCGCGAAGACCAACCTTCGGGGTGCTTATTATCTAATTGATCTGCCGGAATCGAGGAAACTAATTTCTCAAATTCTTCGGTGCTCTGGCGATACGCGGCGGCAATATCTTTAATATTCATATCAACTCTCCAATGCTTGCGATCAGAGTTGAACTATAGATTGAATTAGATAATCTCGGCTAACAATTGCGTTACCCGGCGCTTAATTTCATCACGGATTACGCGAACTGGCTCAATACCTTGACCAGCTGGATCTTCGAGAACCCAATCTTCATAACGCTTACCTGGGAAGAATGGGCAAGTGTCGCCACAACCCATAGTGATTACAACATCTGATTCTTGAACAGATTCGGTGGTAAGAATTTTAGGAACTTCATGAGCGATATCAATGCCAAGTTCAGCCATTGCTTCAATCGCAACTGGATTAATAGTTTCCTTCGGAGCTGATCCAGCAGATAGAACTCGCACTTTTCCGCCAGATAGCGAAGTCATAAAACCGGCCGCCATCTGTGAACGACCCGCATTGTGAACACATACAAAAAGAACAGTTGGCTGGGTTTTGTCTTCGCTCATGGATCAATCCTAACTTAACTTTGGACTTACTTTCTCTGAGATAGAGATGGAAAAAGAGGGGCTTGGAATTAATCCAAACCCCTCTTTCGATAACCAGTTAGTTATTTATTAGTGCTTACCGATATTTGCTTTCACCAGACGAGGCGTAATTGTCCAAAGTGAATCGCTACGTGGGTCAATTGTTAGCTCAACCCAGTGGTTGAATCCGGACCCGAAAGTCTGAACCCGGGTGAAGTTCTCAACCAAAGTTCCCTTATCAAGTTCTACGATTTTTCCAGCAGTTTCATTCATTGGCATATCAACTTGGAACCAATGGGAATCACCATTTTGGAGCAATACTGGCTTTCCGAAGGCAAGTGTTCCGGTTAGAACTGCTTGCTTAGTAGCAGCGAATGCAGCCGTATTTTCGTTATTTGGAGCTGCTGCATTACGTGCATAGCCTTCCCAATCCATATCTGCTTGTAGCAAGATAATTACGCCAACTGATTCATCAGCCTTTGCCTTATTGAATCCCTTTGCTATCCAAGCCACGTTTGCTGCATCGCGAGCTTTGTATTCAACGTCATCGCCATCTACAGCGGTGTCGTTGTAGGTCTTAAATGCTGGTGAAGCAACCGCTGAGTTGTTCGCAGACCCTGGTACGTGAGGAACAATAAATGTGATGCCCTTGTATGAGAACATCTGCATTTCAGGATAAACCGCATCATGTAGAACCTTTGGGGTAGTTCCCTTGAATTTTCCACCGAGTGAAATATAAGCACCTGTGGCATCTTGGAAGAAGTTTGAACGAACTAGCTTTAAACGAGTAAGTGGGTCGTAGCTACCTTTAACTGCACGATCACAGTCAACCCATTCGTTATCGCCAATTGTGTAGATGATTGGGCGAGTAAATTTGTCAAAGAAGTTTGTGCGAAGAGCTGGGTAGGCAGCATCGGTGCACTTATCGCCTTTGCCTGACATGGTGTCGCCTGAGAACAAAGTTAAATCAATTTTTGGATTGTTGTTGATATCAACAATTACATTTGCTGATTCAGATAATCCTTTAGCGTCGTATGGCATGTCGCCAGTTAGCGCAATGGTGAAGCGCATTGGTGTGTTCGCAGCGTTAGCAGGAACTTGTGATGTGATGATGAAGCTAGCTGACACTAAAACTGTGGCAGCGATAGCTGAGATTTTTAGGTTTTTCTTAGAGATATTCATGCGCGAACCATCTAGGTAGCAAAACAATATTTGGGGTAGTTAATAGTGCCTGCTAGTGAATAGAGCATGAACAGCACAATTTTATTTGGCTAAGAATCGCCAAATCGCTTGAACTTTTAAGCAAAGAGATGGAAGTAAAAGAAATCAAAAATGCTGTGTGCGGGAGGCGGGACTTGAACCCGCACGTCCGAAGACACAGGTTCCTAAGACCTGCGTGTCTGCCATTTCACCACTCCCGCTTAAGAGTGCCTACCGTGCCTAACCTTTAATTTTTATCTATCAGGATTTCCGTTAGCCATGTTCAAATCATGTCCAAATGCTGTCCGCTAGATACTGGGCAAGATTAGAGGTAAGTTCGGCATAGTTACAAACGAGCGCGTACGAAAGGGTCAAACCATGGCTTTAACACCTACCCCCGCAGATAAATTCACCTTCGGCCTCTGGACCGTCGGTTGGCAGGCACGTGATCCTTTCGGTGATGCGACCCGTGAAGCTCTAGACCCAGTTCGAACCGTAAATGAGCTTGCCGCACGCGGCGCCTACGGTGTGACTTTCCACGATGACGATCTAATTCCATTCGGAAGTAACGATGCTGATCGTCAAGCACATATTGATCGCTTCAAGGCCGCCCTTGCCTCAACAGGAATGAAAGTTCCGATGGCAACAACAAATCTATTTAGCCACCCAGTATTTAAGGATGGCGCATTTACTTCCAATGATCGCGATATTCGTCGTTACGCAATTAAAAAGACAATGCGTAATATCGATCTTGCTGCTGAGCTCGGCGCCGAAATTTATGTTGCTTGGGGTGGTCGCGAGGGTGCTGAATCAGATGGCGCAAAAGATGCCTACGTTGCACTCGATCGTTTTCGCGAAGCATTTAACACACTTGGTCAATATGTTTTAGATAATGGCTACAACATTAAGTTTGCGATTGAACCAAAACCAAATGAACCACGCGGCGATATTTTCTTACCAACAATCGGTCACGCTTTAGCATTTATCAATTCGCTAGATCATCCAGAACTAGTGGGTCTAAATCCAGAAGTTGGTCACGAACAAATGGCTGGCCTTAACTTTGTCCACGGAATCGCGCAAGCGCTTTGGCACAAGAAGTTATTCCATATTGATCTAAATGGTCAGCATGGGCCAAAGTACGATCAAGATTTAGTTTTCGGTCATGGCGATTTGAAATCTGCCTTCTTCTTAGTTGATTTACTTGAACGCTATGAATACAGCGGACCTAAGCACTTTGATTACAAGCCAGCTCGTACTGAAAGCGATAAAGGTGTTTGGGAATCAGCAAGTGCAAATATGCGCACCTATTTGCTGCTAAAAGAGCGCGCACTAGCATTTCGCAATGATCCACGCGTAATAAATGCGATGGCAGAGTCAAATATTCCAGGCTTAGCTGAGCCAACATTTGCCCCAGGCGAAACTTGGCGCGATCTGGCTAACGAATTCCTTGATGTTGAAACTGCGGGCAAGCGCGGGTACCACTACGAAGCACTAGATCAGCTAGCTCTTGAGCACCTAATGGGTGCCAAGTAAAACGTAGTTAGACGGCACTGCCGCGGCGAGAAACCGCATCAACGCCAGCAGAAACTAGTAGCACCGCACCGGTAACAATAAATTTGATGCCAGCTGCGTAGCCGAGCAAACCCATTCCGTTATCAATTACGGCAACTACTAAGCCACCCAGAATCGCATCGCGCATCTTTCCTTTGCCACCAAACAAACTGGTGCCACCAATAACTGCAGCGCCAACTGCATAGAGCAGTGTTGATGAGCCACCTGTTGTTGGTGAGATCGAGTTCTGACGAGAAGCAAAAAGCAACCCAGCAATTGCAGATAGCGCTGAACAAATCACGAAGGCGGCAATGCGAATATTCTTAACATTGATACCTGCGCGACGAGCAGCTTCGGCATTTCCGCCAACTGCATAAATGTGACGACCAAATGCAGTGCGACCAAGTACGAAAGTTCCGATTACAAGTAAGAACAAAATAACAGGAACTACATACGGAATACCTTTGAGGCTAACAAGTTCGCGGTTGTTGCTGCGCTCTAGGTTAAGCGCCCAAACGGCAAGGCCCGAAATTCCAACCAAGCTAACAGTCTTGATCAACCACAACTTAAATAGTTCAGCTTTCAAGCCAGCTTTGCGACGAGCATTAATGCGACTTAACCCAAGTAATACATAGAAAACTGAGGCGGCAATATAAAAAGCCCAACTCAAAGTTGGTGAGAGATTGCTATTTTGAATTGCTAAAACGGTTTCATCGTCAACGCGAATAGTTCCGCCTTCGCCAGCCAAAATCAGCAGAATTCCTTGGAAGCCAAGGAAGGCAGCCAAAGTTACGACGAAGGATGGAATTCCAAGTCGCGCAACCAAAGTTCCTAAACCAAAGCCCATAGCCATGCCGACTGCAATGCTGGCAGCAAGTGCGATGTACCAAGGTTGACCATGATCGGTTATCAAAATAACTAAAACTGCTCCGCATACACCTGATGCGTATCCAGCAGAGAGATCAATTTCGCCCAATAACAGAACGAAAATTAAACCCATCGCAATAACAATTACTGAAGCTGCTTGTGTTAACAAGTTTGCAAAGTTTCCGGGAGTTAAGAAAACACTCGACATTGAACCGAAAACAATGCATAGAACAAGAAGGCCTAATACAGCGGGCAGGGCACCAATGTCGCCAGCCTTTACCTTTGACCAATAATCCTGTGCGGCGCTTTTAAGCGATGTATCTGGAACTTCAGTAGTTGAGGTAGAAGTGCTCATTACTTAACTCCTGCCTTCTCGACACCAGCAGAGACGCCAGTAGTGATTAACTCAATTACCTGTCTTGGAATTACTTCATTCTTCGCAACTTGCGCAGCCATGGTGCCAAGGTAAAGCGCTGCGATGTTGTCTGCTACCTCAAATACATCGTTGATGTTGTGACTAATCAAAATTACGCCTAAACCGTTATCAGCCAAGCGGCGCACTAGATTCAAAACTTGTTCAGTCTGAGCAACACCAAGGGCGGCGGTTGGTTCGTCAAGAATAACTACCTTGCTATTCCACAGGACAGCTTTAGCAATTGCCACTGTTTGGCGCTGACCGCCAGATAGAGATGCCACAGTTTGGCGAATAGATTTAACGGTTCGAACACTCAAACTATCTAGGGTTTTGCGAGCGAGCGATTCCATTGCTGACTCATCAAGTACTGGGCCTTTTTTAACTTCGCGACCTAAGAACATATTGTGAACGATGTCTAAGTTATCGCAGAGAGCTAAATCTTGATAAACAATTTCAATGCCTAAGGCAGTGGCATCGCGTGGCCCAGTGATATTTACAACTTGGCCATCAAATTTAAATTCACCATGATCTGGTGCGTAGATACCAGCGATGCACTTAATCAGCGTGCTCTTGCCGGCTCCATTATCTCCAACTAGCGCGGTCACTTGTCCAGGATGCACATCGAGGTTTACATCCTTTAGAACATGTACTGGACCAAAAGATTTATTAACTCCGCGAAGCGAGAGAATCGGTTCGGTCACTTTGAGCTCCTGTTCATTTTTTAAATCCGTACTGCTGAAGGTTGTCCTAGTTTGGTGTTGCTTTACCTGAATTACAAGGATCTAGATCTGCGCATTTGTCACTAATTAAGAAAGTTCGGCTCGAGACCAATTGGCCCCGAGCCGAACTTTTACTTATTTAACTCGTTACAGATCGGAAATTAGATTCCGTTTGCTGTGCAGAGGTCTTCGATATCAGCACAAACTGCTTCACGTGTCTGGAAGCCATCAGCGATGACATCCTTAACGTTGGCCTTTGTGATACCGACTGGAACTAGTAGAACTGAAGGAACATCAACTGTTCCGTTGTTTACTGAACCAGTTGCTGTTGTTGCATCTTCACCATTTAGAAGAGCAATAGCTAGAGCTGCTGCGCCTTCTGCTTCAGCCTTGATGGCCTTGTAAACAGTGTTTGATAGGTCGCCAGTAAGGATCGCGCGAAGTCCGTCTGCTGTTGCATCCTGACCTGATACGCATACCTTGCCGTTTAGCTTGTTCTTCTTAAGAACAGCAACTGCAGCTAAGCCAAGACCTTCGTTAGCTGATACAACTGCATCAAGCTTTCCGCCAGCCTTTGACAACATCTGCTCGAAGATTGTTCCAC
>Ga0304730_1000340_pt1 | contig 41328 bp, 44 predicted proteins | sample M_130628_MF_Meta_FD_190474 | JGI IMG/M metagenome (GOLD analysis project Ga0304730, IMG submission 190474) | Freshwater microbial communities from Lake Montjoie, Canada to study carbon cycling - M_130628_MF_MetaG (v2) (version 2) | ecosystem: Environmental > Aquatic > Freshwater > Lake | place...
GTTGTTCTATTAAATGGAGTTGTTGTGTTAACCGGAGTTGTTGTATTGATTGGAGTTGTTGTATTTAATGGGGTTGTTTCTGGACTTGTTGTATTAAATAGAGTTGTTGTTGGAGTTGTTCTATTAAATGGAGTTGTTGTATTGATTGGAGTTGTTGTATTGATTGGAGTTGTTGCTGGAGTTGCTGGAGTTGCTGGAGTTGTTGTGTTAACCGGAGTTGTTGTATTGATTGGAGTTGTTGTATTTAATGGGGTTGTTTCTGGACTTGTTGTATTAAATAGAGTTGTTGTTGGAGTTGTTCTATTAAATGGAGTTATTGTATTGATTGGAGTTGTTGTATTGATTGGAGTTGTTGCTGGAGTTGCTGGAGTTGTTCTATTAATTGGAGTTGTTGTGTTAACCGGAGTTGTTGTATTGATTGGAGTTGTTGTATTTAATGGGGTTGTTTCTGGACTTGTTGTATTAAATAGAGTTGTTGCTGGAGTTGTTCTATTAAATGGAGTTGTTGTGTTGATTAGAGTTGTTGTATTAGTTGGAGTTGTATAAATAACAGGTGGGTTAACAACTTCGATTTGAACAGGTTTAGTTGTAGGTCTACGGGCCGGTTTAATAATAGATGGTTTGACAATTTTATTCTCAATATCTTTTGTTTTTTTACACAATGAAGTTTTAAAATCACAGCTTGTGCCATTTGGACAAATACAATTTTCTTCTTCTAAAACACATTCTCCTGTTATTGTTTTAGGTTTAATTTTTAGTACAAAAAAAATTGCTATTGCAACACCTGTGATCATTGAAGCAATAAAGAATATTATTCCCGTAATTTTTTTACTAAACTGTGACGATATTAGTTGATTTTCAAGTTGCATATTTATTATAATAATTATAATAATTATTATAATTATTATAATACAATTTTTTAGAAATAAATAAATAAAACTAAAAATTGAATTATTGAATGTACTTTTAATGTAAAGTTAAAATATCAAATGGAGAACAGACTAAGTAAGTTTGAAAAGGTTAGAATACTTGGACAGCGTGCTGAGCAAATTTCGATGGGTGCACCACCTCTTGTAGATATTAAAGGTCTTACAGATGCTCTTTCTATTGCTGAAAAAGAGTTTAAAGAGCGCAAAATACCTTTTATTATTGAAAGAACTTATCCAAACGGTTCTATCAGGAAAATGAAATTAGTAGAAATGGAATATTAATAATTATTTACCTCTCTATACCAATTGATCACTTTTTGGTTTTCGTCACTTCCCCAAGTCATACCATAGCTGTACCTTTTCATAAAAGCGGCTTTTGCAAGTGTAGTATCGGTCTTTGCTTTATCGTACATGGTATTAGCTTCTTTAATTAGTAAAGTGTTGTTGTTAAAAGTTATTTGCAAGTCGTAGTTATCTTTACTTTCTTTTTCAGCAACAACAGCAGCCTTGGCAGCGTTGTAAAATAATTCAATGTTATTTGCACCATCCCAAGACTGATCTCGTTTGGTAATCTCTGTATTGAAGGCAATAATAGCAGCATCAGCCTTGTCAGCAGCAGCCTTGTCAGCAACAGCCTTATCAGCATCAGCCTTATCAGCATCAGCCTTATCGGTAGCATCCTTTGTAACAGCATCCTTATCGGTAGCATCCTTTGTAACAGCAGCCTTAGCCTTGTTAGCAGCCTTGTCAGCCGCGGGCTTTTCAGCAGCAGCCTTATCAGCAGCTTTCTTTCTAAAAATAACTATACCTGCAATAATCGCAATAACAACCAGACCACAAAAAATAGGTGTTCCTATTTTAGCATTTTGATTTGACTTTCAGTTAAAGTCATCTTTATTATATCATTTTTAAAAAAAATTGTTTAATTTTCATATCTCTTCATATTCAAAATAATATGAAGATGTTATCATTAAATTAAATTTTTTTCATTTTATACCCATTGTCCACCCCTTTTTCGAGCATCGGCAGACAATGCTTTTTTTGCAAAACCTATAGCTGCAATTCTGTTCATTTTTGTTTCATTTTTATCGGAAATTACTTTATTATATACTTCTGTAGGAACATATTCTGTAAATACAGGTCCTTTAGATGGACTTGAATTTAAAAAATTCCAAAGTACATCAGAATATTTCAAACCTTGTAGTTGTGGTGCTAATTTATCTAGTGATGTCATATCTAGCATGTTATTAAATTGCTTTATAACGCTGAACATGAGTTTATTATTTCTGGTCTTCACCATATCAAGCCATTCTTGAAGTGTCACCCCAAGTGGCAAAACTTCAACGAGAACTATTGGATAGGCGATAATATCAGACCATTCAGTCTCTGTATAGATTTTTTGAACTGGTGGTATAGTCTGCGGGTTTGGGACATATTTTTCTTTTGATGTATCACCAAGATCTCTTTTATCAGTAGAAGCCTTTGATTTAGAAATAACTATACCTATAATAATCGCAATAACAACCAGACCCACAAATATAGGAACACCTATTTTTAGGATTTTGATTTGACTTTCAGTTAAAGTCATCTTTATTATATCATTATCATATTAAAAAAAATTAATTTTCATATTCAAAATAATATGAAGATGTTATTCATAGAAACAAGTGGATAAGAAGTGGGAGTAAGAGCGAACCTTTTTTTGTTTATTAAATTACGCATTATAATTCCTTTAGTAAATTCATATCAAAGTTTTTAACTTCACCACCGTGATCTTGGTAAATTTTACGTCTTGTGTTAAAGTGTTTGGTCAATAAACTATAATCGTCTACTAAATCAACTATAATAGGTTTCACATCCTTTGTTCTAAAAACTCTTCCAAGATATTGAAAAAAATATTGCTCAACATCTCCGGCTAATAGTAAAGCATCTAATTTTGGATGATCAAACCCAACTCCAATCTTACTACTTGTACCTACCAAAATACGACTAGAGACCTCGTATTCTTGATTACTACCAAGTAATGATGTTACATCTTCTCCTTCTTCCTCTAAACGCTTAAGAAGATATTCTCCTTGTGATACTCTTTTTGTCAAAACAAGAAAATTACGTTTAGAATAATATTTCAATAGTTTGATAATCAATTCATTGCGTTCCTCGTCGTTAGCTTGAGAATCAAGAACAATACCCCAATTTACTCTACCATTAGCTGTTTGTTCAACTGTTGGTTTAAATCCTGTCGAAACTTTATAAGCAATGTGTTCTCTCCATAAAGTGCGAGCAATTTTATATTTTCCAAAGTACATATCTAAAAGTGAATTTAAACCATCCATTCTATAAGGAGTTGCAGTCAAACCGATGAGATAGCGGGGATGTACCCATTGAAGACACCGTGATAGAGTTTCTGCCATAATTAAATGAGCCTCGTCAACAATTACAGTACCTATATCTGAAAAGAAAGTTTTTCCCATTTTTTCAACTCTTTCTATTGCTGAAAAAGAGTTTAAAGAGCGCAAAATACCTTTTATTATTGAAAGAACTTATCCAAACGGTTTTATTAGGAAAATGAAATTGGTAGAAATGGAATATTAATTATCATATATCTTCATATTCAAAATAATATGAAAATGTTATCATTCCGCTACTAGATTCATACAAATTTATATGAATCTAGACCCGTAAAGGAGATTCTAAACCATGTGTAGTACATTTACAAAAATAATTTTTCCTATTGTCTAATATTTAGTTACAATTTAAAGATGAAGTCTTTTATTATATAATAAAAGACTTCAAATGAACAAAAGATCATCACTAGATTTGGTACTTGATGAAATTTTAAAAAGAGAAAGAGTGCATCGTTCAAGAATTGTAGACCCAGAATTACCTCTAGATTAAAAGTAAATATAAATAATACTTTGTATTATTTTATTACTTATAGCAGAATGCTGTTTCTCATACCGTCTGCCACCTGTTTCTTTTATGTTTGTGAGGACATACAGTAAGGCTTTTTATAAGCTTCATGGAAAGTTGGTTATGGAGCTTCGATCTCAACCGAAACGGATGTATTGGGACTGGTTTTATACTTTCCGAAGTAGGGCTTGATCAAATCGTCACTAAGCGTTATAACATCTAGAACGAAATCGTCTGATGGGCTCAAGAATTTAGCTGTTATGTTGATCTTATAACCGAGCCGACTAGCCACATCTAGTGCCGAACTTTGTGTAATGACTTGGTCGCCAGCACTCTGACGGAGGCGATTAATGATTTCCATGACATCTTTACGGAGAACATTTACACGACGAATTGTCTCTTCTTTTACAGCTTTGTCAACGGCATAAAAATTTCGCGCTCTTGTACTTTCCGATGGATCTATAGGGTTTGTATCTTCTATCTTTTGTTTTTTAAGATGATTAACAGACACATATTCTAATAAATCAGTCGGAACAACTGGTTCTTCAAATATACTAAATTCAGGTATAGTTTTAGTATCAAAATGAAACACTGAATTGAATGAATTAAATTCATCCTGTAAACCAGAATAATCAGAATTAACTTCGTCGTCTTTTTCACCGTACGGGTATTTACTAAAAAATGGTTGTGTAATACCAGATAACAATACACAATTTCTCATATGTAACTGAGGTTTTTCTAAATCACCTGCACTTTCTACTTGTCTAAATCCGAGATATTTTAGAAACTTTCGATATCTTTGAGAGTGCAAATTGCCTGCATATATAATAATATTATGAGCTTTTTCTGGTTCGTCGGTTGTTCTAGGCTTACTATCAATGTTAAATTTTTTAAATATACGTGCCAAAAGGTATGCATCTATTATAAGACAATTAAAATGTAAAGTTCCTCTAATATAAATATGATTTATTGATTCTTTAATAGATTTAATATCTGTAGATCTAATAGCTAAAGATCCGATATTTAAATAGTTATCTATCATATAATTAACTTTTAAAACATTATCTGAATGTGTTGATACTCCTTCATAACCTTTATCAAGTAAATCATCCAATTCCTTTTTAATAAATCTATTTAGTAATGGTTTTACATCATCATCCATCACATCCATTTCTTTTTTAAGTATTGTAGAATTATATATTTGATCATACCAAAATTTTTTATGGTTTAATTTTGTGTTTGGTTCATTGTTAGAAAAATTTTTAAAAAATTCAAAAAAATGATTCCATCTCTTAACAAAATTATTTATTATATTTAGAAATAATCTATTATGTACAAAATCCCCATGTTTATCTATATCTTTATTAAAATATTCATATTCTATTAAAAATTTTTGAATATCAAATTCAAATAAGGATGCTGAATTCGTTCCACCCTTAACTTCACCTTTTCTGATATCAAAAAAATGCATTCTTGAACTGTTACAAGAAGATGCATTTTCAGGAGCGGTACGTTCTGGTCCTATACATTTCTTAAATAAGATTCTTAAAATATTAAGACGTCTCTTATTGGGTCCGTACTCTGGATATCCATGTGGTATTATATAAGCCGGCATTTCAAGAAAAAAATCGGTGAAAGCAATCTGATTTTCAATATGGTCCAATAAAAAATTTTCAATGTTAGTAGTTTTTATAACTTTTGGAAGTATAGGACAATCTACCTTTTCATCATGTATTTCACCCCAAATGTATACTGCTTTTTTGTAATTAGTACTCCAATGATATGTAATATTGTGTGGGCCTCCAACAAAATGAACTTTGGACGGGTCTATTTTGCTTAGTTGTTGTTTATTACGAATAAGTGATGCAAGTACTTCTCTTTTTCTTCCATTACTCATATCATTTGTACTACTACATTTTAATGCTTCTTCCATTAAAGCATGTTTTAAACTTGGATCAAAATAATCAATTATTGAAGTATTGTAAGTTTCTATTAATATATTGCACATATGTTCAGCTTCAGCATCTGTTACAGTTTTTTGTTGCGTGTATTCGGCTTCCATAATTAAGCTATTTATACTAAAAAAGATTTTTAAAAATATTGAAAAAATAATTTAACTATATTAAAAATAAAGTTATAATTAGAAAAACAAATATACACAGTGTCAAACTAACTAAAATTTAGTTAGATGCTAGAGGATAAAAGAACATATTTATCAAGAATAGTAGGTTACGCTGTCCTCAAAGTTTAGATTTTTCTAGATTTAAAAAAGCGGTCGTCTGGAAAAACTCTTTTGAAGCAAGTGGCACAATAACCGTCATATTTAGACTTTCCGCTTCTTGAATCAATCCATTCAATACAGTTTGGACATCTTTTACATAGCTTTCTTTTTTGTTTTTTAGGAGGCAAACCTCTTAGTTTTAGGCATTTCTTAGAAGTTTCTTGGTGTCTTTTCAGACTTCCAAGAGTAGACAGAATTGCGTTACATTGTTGACATTGCATTTGTAAATAAAGAATTTATTCTTAATATTTAGTCAATAAATATCAAAAAAAATCAATTTATTTTTTAAGAATCTTGATATCAAAATTTCGTACTTCACCACCCAGCTCACGGTAGATCTTTTGTCTAGTGTTGAAATGTTTAGATAACAGACTGTAATCATCTACTAAATCGAATATGATAGGTTTAACGTCTTTTGTTCTAAAAACTCTTCCAAGATATTGAACAAAATATTGTTCTAAATCACACGCCAATAGCAATGCATCCATTTTAGCATGATCAAAACCTGTTCCGCATTTGCTGTTTGTTCCTACTAGAATACGACTAGTTACGTTGTATTCTTGATTGCTACCAAATAATGATGTAACATCTTGTCCTTCCTCTATTAACCGTTTCACTAAGTAATCTCCTTGTGATACTCGTTTTGTTAGAACTAGAAAATTTCTATCTTTATGGTGTTTCAATATTTTGATTATTAGTTCATTTCTATCTGTATCATTGGCTTGAGATTCCAAGACTAAAGACCAGTTGACTCTTCCGTTGATGGCCTTTTCAACTGTTGGTTTGAACCCTGTCAACACTTTATAAGCGATATGTTCTCTAAACAATGTCCTTATGATTTTATACTTTCCGAAATAGAAATCAAGTAATAGATTTAAGCCATCTTGTCTGTATGGTGTGGCTGTCAAACCAATCAAGTATCTGGGATGTACCCATTGAAGACATCGCGATAATGTTTCAGCCATAATCAAATGAGCCTCGTCAACAATCACGGTTCCAATATCTGAAAAGAATGTTTTTCCCATTTTTTCCACATTTTGAGCGTTTATAATGTAGAAATCACAATCATCCTTTTTTGATTTTGTTGTAACTTTTTGAACGGATGCATTAGGGCAAAATATATTAATACCCTCTTCCCATTGTTTCATCAATATAATTTTATTGACAATGATGAGTGTCTTGAGACCAATATCGCAAGCTATTTTCATGCTTGTAGCACTCTTCCCGAAGCCACAGTACATCGACAAAAGGATACTCCCTGAACTACTCAATTGTTTAATAGCCTCTTTGCGAACTTCTGTTTGTTCTGGTCGTAAAACTCCATCAAAAGGTATATTTAAAGTTAGAAAATTTTCTCTGACAGGTCTTTTAATTTTTTTCGTAATTGCATATGCAAATGGCAGTATTATATTTTCCCCTTCAATTTCAAAAGGATAAATATATCTTGGAGGTATACCTCCAAATTTGTTCTCTATTTTTATCTCAAGATCACTATTAATATTTTTTCTAACTTCCCATGGAATTGTTTCAATCGAAAGAGAAATAGACATTTACTTTACGTATTTCCTTCTTTAGACAAAATCATTTTTAGTATTTCTCAGTTGAGTTAATTAATTAACATCTTCTCCATGAGAAGATGGTTCTGTGCCATCTAAAATACAAGAATAAACATGCCAACCCATTACTATAAATTTCATCAAATCAGATTTGCTAAACTTTCGGTTAGATGTATCACTTTCAGATGTATTATCTCCATCTTTAATTGCTTGCTCTTGAAATTGGTAAGACATAAAAAATTCCCCAACGCTTTGAAGTTGACGAGGTAAAAGACGACCTTCTTCTATTGATTGAGCCAAATTTCTCAAGAAAGGTGCTAAACATGCATCTGGATTCTCAACTTCTTCCATTTTTAAATTATTAATGATTAATGATTTCTTTAAGCAATCAAGTTATAAAATTATTTGAAACGATGTTATGTGAAAAAAATTTTATTACGATGACGTAATAAAACTAGTAATAGGTTATTTTTATGTGAGTATTTTATTGACACTCTAGGCCTAGGCATTGCGCATATTTTCGTTATTGTAGGCACCTGACATACCACCATAACCCGACATACCACCATAACCTGACATACCACCGTAACCTGACATACCTTGCATACCTTGCATACCACCTTGCATACCACCTTGCATACCACCTTGCATACCACCTTGCATACCACCTTGCATACCACCTTGCATACCACCTTGCATACCTTGCATACCACCTTGCATACCACCTTGAGTCTTATCGTTATAATTTTTATAAGAATCGTAACCTCCGCACGAAGTCTGAATGTTTGAACCAAACTGCAAACCAAAGTTACCAGCAATGTTAGAACGAGATTTCATATCAGCATCTCGATCATATACATCTTTTATCATCGAATGATCACCGTAAATGTTTCCAGCAATGCCATTTGCAGAAAGAGTAATGTATTCCATATATTGGGGACGAGAAACATTGTTCTCGACTTCAACACGATCGGTTGCACTGTTGCAACCACCACGCTTTGTATTGAAAGAATCTTGGCAGACTTCACGACCAGAAGTATCCATGCCATTCCAGACTGGACAAACCATATTGTTGGGATTTAAAAACCTATCGGACTCAATTCGTGTCGCCCAAGCGGTATCGACCTTGCATGTCCTAAGTGCAGATTCAAGTGATATTGACATTTATTATTAAACAAGAGAAAAAAGAGAAATATTTTTTTACATTTTTTTTTAAAATGTAAAAAATAATAGTAATATAAACATTTAAGAAATTAACCAAATATCTTTTTTTTTAAAATTACCTATTATATTGTCTAAAAGATCATCATATTTGGAGTAAAATGACTTTAGAGAATGATAGTATTACTTTTGGAAAATATAAAGGTTCTACTCTATCTCGTGTACTTCGTGATCGCTCTTATTGTAAATGGTTAATTCTTCAAGATTGGTTTCAAACAAATTATGTGTTTTTATACAATCGTGTCTTAGAATATGACCCACACTCATATTTTATCAAAAAAATGGAAGCAGAAGGAGATTTTCTCAGTACATATGAGTATTTTAACTTAATAGAACCGGAAGATCTTCAGATAGAACTATCTATGGTTGATATGGAGTGCTATAAATATTATGTTCGTATTGTGTCAGAGATAAAAGATAAAATTTATCAACGTATGGAAAATGAAGAAGAAAATGCTTGGGATATTAAAGCACCGTCAAATTGGCTAAAGCGCTTCGAAAAAGAGGCTGGTATTCAAAGGTCAGATTTTAAAGATTTTATTGACTCGCACGAGCTATTAAATATTCCATACATTATAGAAAGGGTAAAAAAGGAGGGAGGAGTAGAATATAATGGTGCCAAATCTTTTAAAATTGCAAAAGCTCGTTCCGAATCGCAAGAAGTTTGGTGGGAGGAAATACTTAAAAGTAGGTATGGAGAAAATATTGGAGTACAATTTAAATATGAGAATTGTATATTTGATTTTATTAATATATCTACAAAAACCATATTTGAATGTAAACTTGGTTTGAAAGACTTTGATGAAGCACAACATAATAAGTATCGGACCGCTCTCAAGGAATACCGTATAATTTATCTTATTTCTAAAGATTGCGTTATAGATATTGCTAAACAAATACTTTACACTACTATGATAGAAAAATACAAGAATTATTTACTTTCAATTCCAACTATGAAAAACCCAAATTGGTTTTATTCTCTGATACAAGAGTTTAAGATAATAGAAATGAGTGATTTAAAAACTCTTTTTGGAGATTCCTAGTTAAAAGGATGAAAATTTAAGTTAAATGTCAAAGTATCTAGATCCTCCACATAGCGCGGAAATTATTAAAAATATTTCAAGTCTTCAAACAATTGCAGATATCAAGAATCTAGCAGAACAAGTGTTTCCTGGATGGTACGTAGCATCTTCTACAGATTTTTGTAATGATTATCCACATCTTTCTGTAAATTGGAAGAAGTTTTGCGATATGGTAAATTCTAATCGAACACTTATAATACTAGTAGACTATATATCTTTTGATGAGTCGCACACTGTTATTAGAACATTTGCAGAATGTTTCACTCGGGCTGGTTTTAGTGTTAGAAGTGTAGATGAGTATATTATGTGTTCTGAGTGTAACAAAGTTATTCCTTCCAAAGAAATATGGAGTGTTTTTAAGGAAAAGGGTGCACGAGTGCCGTCTGAATGGTCAGAAAGATGTTCAACGTGTCAATAAATCTTATATTCTTCCATTTGGAATATAAGATTAATTATTTTTTGCAAAAAAACTCGTACTCTGGTGGAAATTCTTTAAAGAAAGACTTGCGTTCTCCATTATACATAATTCCATCTTTCAAAATTTTGATAGCTGTCTCAGCGGCGGTTTGTTCGGATTCGCTCTTTGATATTGCCATTGCTTGTGAAATGAATACCCACTTCATATTATAATATCTCATTTCTATAGCATTAAACGTCCATGGATATTTACTTATTACATCTTCCATTTTTTCTGGTGCTGGCATACCTGTGCTTACGCCAGGAGGTGCTCTATAAATTTTACATAAATGCATAAATTTTGGTTTACCATCGTCTGCTACAGTTGAAACAACGGTGTTTACGTAAACTAATTTCCCAAGTTGATTACCTATCCAATTAAGATCAAACGTTTCTTTTAATCTTGTCTTGGCATCCATAAGATCTTCATATTCGAGAGATATCGGTATTTTATCAAAAATGTTTGATAAAATGTCGTATATTATAGCATATCCGACACCTTGGCGAAATGCTTCATCAAGCAATTTTTCTGTACAACCTAGAAAAGCCTCAAAAACATCTTCGAGAAGATCCTTCATGTGAGTTTCGCGATATTTTCTTTTAGGTATATTACCATTTTCTGGACATGTGATAAACCGCCAAAATCCTAGATCTGAAGAAATTTTAGAAAATGATTTTTTTGCACCATAATTTATCTTTAAACGAGAAACAACTTTGTTACCTGCAGAACATTCAAGTTGAGGAAAACGTCTGAAAAAATAAGAAATCAAAAAATGTCCTGCTGCTGCATCACCCATTTGTTCATAGCATTCATAATTATTTTCCGGATGCACAAGTGATTCAGCTGTAAATGCAAATCCATATTTTTCCATTGACTCTTCAGTAGTCAATATTTTAATATACTTATCCTTTAGTTTTCCTTTTTTGAGAAGACTGATTATAAATTCTTTAAAGTCTTCTCCGCGCGAGCCTTCAATTAGTCTTCCTTCAAAAAGGTCTACTTTCGTTTTCGCCATGTTTACTAATTTATTTATAAAAGAAAACTTTATAATTCAATTTTTAAATTTTCAACAACTCTTGTATTAAAATGTTTTCATCAGAATGATTATACATTTTTTTCGATAAACAAAAATATTTGTTTAGAATAAATGAACAAAGAATACGATGGTGTTATTACAAAAGACTACGCAGCCTATTCAAATCTAAATTCATATGGTAATAATGGCAGACCAGTTTCTATAGTTGCTCCTGTGACAGCATCTTTTTTACCTGAAATATTTTATCATATGAGACCTCATCCACTCCCTCAGTGGATGATACCAAACAAACAAGGGACTAATAACTCCGTCCATTGCTCTAATTGCAATCCGTATTCATGTCAATCAGCTGCAGCCGCTTCTGGTAACACTTGCGAATCTGATTACAGTGACAGGGTTGATTACAGTAAAAGGTCTAATTTTCAACAGATGACGCCTCAACAGCGGCTCGCACTAATGTTCCCATCTCTGCCGGAATCGGCAATCTTAAATTCTCTCCTACAGTCTGGAGGAGACTTGCGGCTTGCAATGGAACGTCTCTTGAATGATTACAGTGGACCTTCTGGTTACAGTTACAGTGGTGGTTCTGGTTACAGTGGTGCTTCTGGTTACAGTTACAGTGGTGGTTCTGGTTACAGTGGTGCTTCTGGTTACAGTGGTGCTTCTGGTTAAAGTGGTCAAAATATCAGATATGCCTAAGTTATTAAATACACAAACATGATAGAAGGCTTTCTAAATCATTCAGATCACTTGGAATTTCAGACACTCCAGATCCTAAATTACCAGCATCCACACCACAGTGTGTTATACGCCATCCATTTTTGATCGCATTATCACATAATTCTCTTGATTCACTCTCACTAACTAACATACTACCTGTATCATGACCATCTGTAATAATAAAGAAATTATGTTCAACCATTTTTTCGTGTATCCATTCTTTTATAATATGTCCAATTGCATCATACAGGTATGTAAAACCAAACTGTGGTAGTTGTTTTATAGAAAATAAATGAACTTCTTTTACCATAACAGCTTTACACAGATAATTAATTTTGTGAGAGAATAAAACTACACTAAGATATATATCATTTGCGTTAGTCATTTTTTGCAAACGTTCAAGGAATAAGTTTAATCCTTTTATAATAGCACTAGAGTTTTTTTTCATGCTATAGCTTATATCTATCAATACTATCACGTGTTGTTTCATATTAAAATGTTGATATCAACATTTTAAATGTTATTTATTTACACTCTTTTTAGTACTTATTTATTCAAAGATATAATTATATCTTTGATAATAAAAATCCTATAAATTCCATTATAAAATCTCCATCTTCGTCTCCAATATAATTTCCATCAGCACATTTTTCAACTGCTACTCTATAATCTAAAAGCTGGACTATCTCCGCTCCATTATCTGCAAAATTATCATTCAAGCAAGTGCAATATTCCATTATTAACTCCTTGTTTCTAACTCTAAGAGAATCAAAGATTAGCTTTGTTAAAATAACAACACCAGGATCATCTATTAATTCACCACATCCGTCCTTGAATCTTATAAACGCATCTGAATTGTCTAATACTAATATCCTATCTTTTAGAACATATGTTGCAAAATAATCTGCATATCCCTCTGGTCCTTTTACTATGTGTTCTATAGTAAAAAATTTAACATTTTCTAACAACCATTCTTGTGTAATGGGAAATATTTCTTCAACTTTAAGTGTAGGTATTGATGTTAGTTCTAAAACGGATCTGGCACAGTTTTTTCCTGTAAGCTGAGACATTCGTTTGTTAAACACACCTGGTTTTGAATCCAATTCTGATATAGAAAATGTATTTTTTCTTATTTCTCCTATCAACATCGGATTTTTTGTTATTTCTACAGCAGCAATCTCACCTGCCTTTTTCTTGATCGGATCATGAACTGATTTTATAAGATGAGCATTCTCATAATCAACAACCTGTTCGCCATCTAGAGATTTGTGATGAAATGCACCTTGTTTTGCGTCAGTACAAATTATCTGAGATTTACCACTTGTGTCTGTAAGAAGATGTTTGTGTACAATCTGGGCTACTCCTTTTTGACCTTGATAGAAATCGTTTTTTGTGTATTTTTCAGCTATCGCAAATGCAACACGATTCTGAGATAAGTCCAGAGGAGTTAAATTAGCAATTATATTGTTTTGAATATTTTTGGTGCTTGTCTTTTGGTGTGTAGGTTTTTTAGCTATTTCCTCAATCGTAGCTTGTGCTCGTTCGGCAGCCGCTTTATATATCTCAACTTTCTCGTCTTTCATCTTTGCAATTTCTTGATCTTTTTTTACATTTTCTTGATCTTTCTCATTAAGAAGAAATTGAATTTTTTTCTTACATGATAAATCATGTCTCTTAAAAGTTGAGGATGAAAATTCTTTATCACAAAATTTGCATTTTATTAAAGATGATATAATTTTCTCAGAATTTTGAGATTCTTGTATCTTAAGACAATATTTAGTTTGTGTTTGATGAATATTTAAGAGATATTTAGTTTTGAATTTCTTATTACAAAAATGACAAGTTAATTCGGTAGTTATCTGCTGAAGCTTTGTTGTTTCAACTTCTTTGGCTTGAGCTTCTTGGATTTTTAAACAATACTTGGTTTTTTTCTGGTGCTGTTTAAGCATCTTAGTATCTCCAAACATATTATTACAAAACTGACATTGTTCCATCTTTATTCTTTTCATTCTTTTGTTTAAACTAAGAATGAAAAATGTTATTCTTTTTTAACATAAATATTCACTTTTCTCTGATAAACTTTAAAATGCCTAAAAATGCCTAAAAATGCCTAAAATTAGTCACTTTTCTCTGATTAAAATGACTTTTACCAAGAAAATGAAAATATATATATATATCCATTTTAATTATAGGGTCGGGTTTTGAAAATGAACTTTTTTTTACGGATCTCCTCCTGATTTTCAAAAAGTTCGGAGGAGGAAAAAATCTTTTCCTTTTTCTTTTCTAAATAATTTCAAAAATTCGTAGAAAATTTCCTTTCGATTATCTTTTTTATTTTCCTCCTCCGCATCCGCCTTTTTGAAATTCAGTTCTAAAGAAAGTTTTTTTGTCTATATTAACATCAAATTGAGAAAATATTTATTATTCTACGCTTAGTTGTACAATAGTAAGGAGTAACTCGGCTACTAGATTCATACAAATTAGTATGAAATACAACTCTCGAAAGAGCTCTTAAGCAATGTGTAGCTATATAAAATTATAACATTTCATCTATGCACTTGATAAAAATGTTTCTCGCACCATTTATGTCTCTATCAATTACCAGATTGCAACTAGAATACTTCAACAGTCGATATGTAAGTCGTGCTTTATTCATGTTGTGTATATTAAGAAAAATTTATTTTAAAATTATATATAAAAATATGGAAGATGTATTCAAAAAATTGTTAAAAACATATAACACTAACTATCTTGATAGTTTACATATAGATTTACAGGAAGCTCTTAAAAGAGAATCCGAAGAAAAACAATTATCATCCGGTGCACAAAGAGAAATACTTCGTCAGTTAATAGAGAATCATTATGATCAAAGTAAAAATAAACCAACAGCCCAGTTTATTGGAGGTCCATTCACTCTTACTGTTCACTGGCTTCCAGAGTACCAAAAATATATATATATATTTGGTGAAAAACATGCTGACATTATGGACTGTGATAAGTTTAAACATTTTGATTCACATAATAATGTCATAACTCCTATAGAAGATTATTTGTATGAATTAATTATAAACACAGATATTTTTACAGATTTTATTTTTGAAATTCATACATTTGATAAAACCGGAGAATATCCAGAAAATTATATACCTTTTAAAAGTATGGTGGGCAGAATAGGAAATCTTTATACAAAATTTCAAAAATGTTTACAAACAAAGACACGTGGACATAAAGATTGTAAATTATCACGTATTCATTATTTTGATATTAGGACTGAAAGTGCTGGTTATAAAAGAAAATTCTTTGATATATTTTGGTATAAAGATAAAATGCAAGATATCATAGATGATAATAGTATACATAAAAATATATTAAAAAAAATAGAAGAATTTAAACAAAAAAATCCCGAACATGATGAAGCTGGTTATTTATATTTTTTCTATGAGGACACAGAAATGACAAAAGATGAAATAACAAGATCTTGGAATGAGTTAACACTTGAGGAGAAGAATAAGTACGTTGAATATGAATTTGACAAAACTACATTAGGTGCTAAGTTTAGAAAAGTAATTACAGAAGATCGAAATATAAAGTATATATTCTCAAAAATAAATAATGAAAAAGTGTATGAAGATTTCTGGAAATCAGCAATTATATTTAACAAGTTTATAATGAAAGAAAAATCAAGAGAGTTTGAAAATACTGATTTGAAAGAACGTATTCGTAGTTTTATTATGCGTGAAATGGTTAAAATTGCAAATAGAGATAAAAAAGCTTGGCAACAATATACTACGTCTATTCTAACTATAATTACAAAAACATATACGGAAGATGAAGATAAATTAAAATCTTTTGATGATTCTCTTATTGAATCTTATGTTGAAAAAACTATTTCACTTCTTCTGCTTCCTCATGCTATTCTCGCGGACTTTTATACTTTATTGCGTATATTTAAAATTTTTGATATGACTGATATGGAAAAAGCATACGTTGGAGCAACTGATCAACCTTCAAGTGCTAGTAACATAATAATATATGCTGGTGATTTTCATTCTGACAGATACAGAAGATTTCTTAAAGAAATTGGAAATGATCCTATAGAAAAAACTGGTAATTTTGTTGATTACTCTGAATTAAAAGATTTTATTTATTTTTCTGATGATTCTTTACCTAAAAACTGTATAGATATGTCACGTATTTCACAGCCATTTTTTAATAAAACTTTTTAAATATTTGTTCTAATCTCTAATAAATTTACCTACGTATTTAAGATTATAGGAGATTGTTTGCCTACTACTCCATAGGGTACACAGGTGTCGTCCCCTAACGATAGAATTAAACTCTGATGTGTAAAAACCTCAATGTTCAGCGGATGACACATGTTATTCGGTTTTTGTGTTTCGGAACTAACTCAGTGAGTGGTGATTGAATGTTTTTATTTACGTAAAAGAGTGCCATTTAAAAACCGCAGTGTTTTACACCCTTGAAGATTTAAAACGCCTGAAAAATAAAATTGATTTTTTATTTTTATCTCGATAATTGAATTGAGAACATAAATAGTGAGATTTGTTAGGGCAGAGCTATCGCGCCAACCCTAACTATCGATGATTTATTTATGGCTCCATCTCATTGGGATGTAAAATACAGGCTTGCGCCTACTCAGTTGTACTACATCGGTACTGGAACTAGCAATTCCCTATACTTTTAAAGTATAGAACACTCAAAATTTACATGGACTGCTGTATCCAACTTTGAATTAAAAATACCAAACCGGCGTTTTAAATCTTCAAGGGTGTAAATGTTATTTATGGACTTTAAAACTCTAACTAAACTAAATGGAAAATCTAGATATTAGAAGTGTGATTCCAATTCTAACACAATTAGGTATTAGCCCTGATAAACTTGGTCCAGAAAAGTTAGAGGAACTAATGAAAATTGCTCAAAAAATAACTAATACATCTGATATAACACCTGAAATAACTAGTAAAATTATGGATATAATTGGTATCATTCCTAAAGCACGAGTTGCTACAAAAATTCAAACACGTCAGAAAATAGGCCGTAATGAATTATGCCCTTGTCAAAAATACGGAAAAAAATATAAAAAGTGTTGTTGGATTAATGAAACGATAGTTAAAAATACAGAAGAATAAATCATTTATTATCTTATATTTTTATAAAAATTGGTTTAAATACATCTGATCAAGTATCTAAAATGACAAAGTGGCTCAACAACTTTTGTGAGAACTTGGTGAATGGTTCCAATCCAAGTTATTGTGGTGAACCGGTACAAAGACAGACATACTTAACGATTAACCAGCAAGAGACACAGCAATTCGCTCAATTAAGAATGTTGGAGGAATCGTTTAAAGCGGATAGAGACAGGAGAGAACGATTGGGTTTGTGGGTATCTGAATCTGAAAGGATGTATTGAACATGTTTGTTTTGGTAACACTATTCTGAATTTAAATGCTTTTTAATTTAAAAGAAGATTTGATATAAAAATAATATGACAAAATCATCTAATGATTTGAAAGTCAAGCTTCGAGCGACAATTGAGGCTAAACGCATTGCTAGAATTGGTTTAGAAGAGGCCGAGAAAAAATTTAAAGAACTTATTAAGTTACGAAAAGAGTTAAAATCTTCAAAAAAGGATCTCACTGGAATAAATGTAATGTTAGAAGTTCTTGGTGATGAAATAGATAAGATTATTGAAGCATCTGAAAAAGCACAACATGGTTGCCCAATTGAAGGTGGTCTTGGATTTGGTTCCGGTGGTGGTGCTGGAACAGATTCTGGATAAAAACAATTATCATATATCTTATATGATAATTTATTTTAATCGTCGCGCTCTGCTTCACAATTAATGCATTCACAACCTTCTGGACACACAGTGTCTTCATCTTCATCACTTAAAAGCTCGCTTTTATCCTCATCTTCATCTTCTTGACTTGGATCAATTAAAGGCTCGCTTTTAGCATCATCCTCTTCTTCTTCCTCTTCTTCTTCTGAAGAGGAAAAAATAGATCTCTCATCTTCTTCTTTATTAAAGAAAACTTCCGAGTCAGGGTCGATACGTTCTTCTTCAATAAAATCAGTTTCTGTAATATTTTCATCCAATTTATTCAAAAAAGAAATAGGTAGATCATCTATCTCAATTACGACAGTAATTTTTCCACCCATTCGTTTATTCCAATTAACAATATATCCTTTTTTAGTAAATGCGCTCACAATCGTTTCTGCTAACTTTGGAATTTTGTCTTGTGGTCCAAAATTCCATGATATCTCTGCACTCCCCTCACCGTTGATATCATCCAACATTTGTTCATCATTTTCTGCAACCGCGCGTATCCATTTGCTTGATACGTATTTCGATGGTTGTGAATGCGTACTTGAACAACAACTCTCATTTAATTCAATGTCAAAACCATTTACTTTAAGATAATCAAATACTTCTTTAATAGTTGTTTGCACTTTCATTTTAACTACGATATTTACTTTTTAGATTCTATATCCAACCACATTTTTCTGCTTGTGCAGAACCATCTGGTAATATATTCAATTTAAATGGCATGCAACAACCATACACAAGTTTTTTAGAAAAGAGTTCCTCACACTGTTCTCTAGATGCGTGAGGATTTACCTGTTGTAAATTAATTTTTGATACACAATGACGAAAGATTGTACAATTAACTTCGTTCACCGCAACCATAATAATTCCTTCACAATGAGGACATTCAAAAATATAATAACCATTTTCTTGTACAATTGAAGAATTTTTTAAATTCATATATCTTTTCTTACTATATTATAAATGTTTGGAAAATATTCCTTTTGCAATCTTATAAAAATCTACAATAAAAATAAACCTGTATTTGATGCATATTTAAATCGTCACTCTATTGAAGGATTTCGTAAAGAATTTGATCAAGATTCAGAGACTGTTGTATGTACAAAAGTAGAAAATATTCCTATTTGGATTATTATTTTATTTATAGTTATCCATTTGATTCTATTTGCATTGGCTATCTATTTAATAATGATTAAATGGAAAATAATGCCAGAATGGGCTAAGTCAGTTTCTATTATGTGTTTAGTATTAAATCTTCCAGTGTTAAGCTTGATATTTATTTACGCAAGTACCATAAAAACCGATGAAGAAAAAGCTGCACCTGTCTGATTTTCAATCACAATTTAAATTCTCTCTAATTTTGTTAATTATAATCACAGTAATAATACTAAAACCTAATATACTAAACCAATAAAATATATCAGATATTGTCCAAGAGTAACCTCTATCCCAGTCTCCAAGAATATACTTGGTAATAGATCCTACTATTATAGGTATCATTACAATGTTTGGAAAATTAGACTTATTTTCTACAAACGAAAACATAATGGAAAGAATTATAACAACTAAAATTGTTTCAGGTATCATTATATTTATTATATTATAATATTTTTCGTCAAATATAATAAAATGGTTTGTACTAACCCATTAACTGAGCAAAGCAAATTGTATATAAGTGGTATATCATCTTTGATTTTTCTAGTAATTGCTTCACCATTTATGTTTGAACTCACAGGTCAATTTTTTGATATTTTAGGAATAGAAACTGAAGTAAATGGAAATCCTAACTGGCTAGGTCTTTTAATACATGCCGTATTATTTGGCATAGTAATTAGGTTATCGATGTTTATTCCTATACCAAGTAGAACATAAATTTTTATACTGGTTATATAAAAATTAAGAATTACAATTCGTATGCATTTTATATGAATAGATTATAATTCATATTTTTCAAAATCATTATCTCTTCTTCAGCAAAATCATCTGTTCCTGAAGAAATTGGATCGGTTTCATAAAATTTGCATGCTAGTTCTACAGCTGAGTGAACTGAACATTCAGTAACATTGATATAAGTTTGTGCAGCCATTCTAGTCACTCTCTTTTCTACTTCAAAATTTTCACACATATCTTCAACATCATTTCCTATTTTGCAATTATTCATAGGAGTCCATATTTTAAATGGTTCAATTACTATATCACCAAATACTTTACTCTCTAGAGCATGTCTAGCACTCCACCTTTTCTTTGGGTCAAAACAGAGTAAACCACGCAACATAGTCCCAATCTTTCCTCTTTCAAACTTTGGAACCTGCTTGTAAATAAGCTCCAACGCTTCTTTATCTTTTTCAACAACAAGTTGTTTTCCAGTGAAAAGTTCGTAAAAAACTACTCCTAAAGACCATACATCTGCTGGAAATCCATACGGTTTTTTTGCAACTACTTCGGGAGCACGATATGTAGCAGTAGCGATATTACCTGTGTGAGTACCTTTAGTAGAAACTCCTGTAAAAACTTTAGATAACGTAAAGTCTGTCAATACAGGATTTAGATTGTCATCCAAAAGTATATTTTCTGGTTTAATGTCACGGTGAATTATTCCATTATCGTGAAGAAAAACCACCGCTTCTAAAAGTTTTAAAGCAATGTGCTCGCAATCTTTCTTTTCTAATATTTTTTTTGTTAAAGCATCGTGCAGATCTGTATTGTACTTTTTCATGATTATACCAACTGTTTGATCTTCATCATTCATAACAACAATGTCTTCCATTCTCATTAAACAATATTCAGGTGGAATATTCTTTAACATACTCAAAATAGAGATTTCTCTAAGCGCACCTATGTCTAAATCACAAGATGATTTTTCAAACTTTTTAAAAGCAAAATAAGCACCATCGTCTCTTGTAACCGAATAAACGGTTCCGTACGTACCAGATCCTAATTGTGATCCCATTTCATAGAACCTTCCAGACGTTGATTGCATTTTATATTAATTTTAAAAACATTCACATAAACTTCAATTTTTTTTTTAAATAGTAATAATTTAAAAAAACTATAATGTCAAAAAACTATGATCTAATCAATTTTGGAAATTCATTTTTTGGTAATATATAAAACTTTACGATAAAATTTACTCATCTCTCTCTCTCTCTCAGTACGTATGGTTGCAGCACGACGTGCAGCTGATTCAGCCAATCGCCGGTCCATATCAATTACCGTATTCGATCTTCGAGCCTCTCGTCGACGTCGAGCCTCCTCTTGTCGAGCCTCCTCTTGTCGAGCCTCCTCTTCTTCATTCTGGCGTTCGACCCTTCGTCGAGCCTCTTCTTCTAATTGATTCTGGGTCTGGGGTGGGTACCCTGTAAAAAAACCTGTTCTAAAAAGTTGTCGGTTACGCCGATATTCTTCAATACGCTCTTGATTTTCACGCGCTTGTCTTTCACGCTCTTGTCTTTGAACTTTTTGAGCTTGTTCTATACGTCTAGCTTTATATACTTCGCAATAGTGCACAACAGGTTCCCATTCTTCTCCTTGTTTGTTTTCATACATTTCTACAAATTGTTTAATCAACGTGTTCATAGTATTATCTGGTATAAAACTTGCAGATGATAATTGTTCATTAGTTATTGGATCATAAAATCCAATCATAGCACCAGCACTAGCAATAAAAAAATCTCTAATCTCAAATCTATCATATGTTTTTCCATTACTAATAGTAACAGGGTCTAACATTAGCTGGCCAGACATTGGAGAGATTAATGTCTGTGCAGTCTGATAAACTCTTTCATATTCTTCTTCAATATTTATCTCTTGACTTGTTCTAACCCTATAATCTTTGCACAACTCTATAAGTTGTTCCCATTCCATTAGGACATCTTTTTGTTCGTTGGTTTGTTCTTCTTCTTGTTCAGGTATACCCATTGGTAGTTGAAAACTTTCATACGTGTTTACAAATTGTTCAATAACACTTTTTATACTATTATGTGGTACAATAGTTAAATTTTCTAATGTTTTATGTGAATCAGAAGGATCTTGTATGGGTCTATTACCAATAAAAGACTGAAATTCAAAAAAATCTTCAATATCAGATCTTTCATATGTTTTTCCATTACTAATAAGAACAGGGTCAACCATTAGACGACGACCAATTGGACAGATTAATGACATGGCAGTCAGATAAACTTTTTTAAATTCTGAAAAGTCTGACATATTTTTATTTATAATAATATTTTATAAATACAAAATTAACGTTTAGTATAAAATCAATTAAAAATGTATAATATTCAAATACTAAAAAACACGTTTTTTGTTTGTATATTTATCATCTCTAATAAAATTGACTTCTGTTAAATATCAAATGATGATCTATATGAAATAATATATGAACTATTTTTTTTTAAAATAGTAATAAGTTAAAAACTATAATGTCAAAACGAATAATCTACTCAATTCGTATTCTAGAAAGTTGGATGATAGGAGTAGTGACAACAATCTGTGTTCTCTTAACTAAAGAAATAGATATTGGTTCATTTTATCGCTTTGGACCGTCTTCGACTCTTGTGGTGCTAGGATTGCCTATTGATACTGTTAAAATGTATATTGGAGTGCTTGTTTATTGTTTTGTAAATACATGCATTCGAAATTTGAACAATCAAATCGTAACACCGTGGATTACAAATGTTGTACATGATACAACAGTTAATAAATCTCAAATAAATAGAGCAATCATATATGAAATAGTAATTATCAATGTAATCTATACATGGGTAGATTGGTTTATATATATTAATTTATTGTTAGCACAAGTAGATATGGTGATTGTAGAGATTTGTACAGATTTGATAGTTACTGGATTTGTAACACGTATGTATCTAAATACTCCAATAGATGATGGAATGTTATCACCTCTAAAAATTCCATTTTTAAATATCCAATGATGATGATCTATTGATATAATCTTTAATATACGAAGCGAATAAAAAATGAACTAATTTTTCGTGGTGCGGAATGACTACACGTTGTCCATTCTTCTTCCAAGTACACATTTCTAGACCGTTGTCTCGTAAATATTTTTCTATAAAAGAGTCCATTCACTTCTTTTTACAGAATAATAGGAATTTTATAAAGATTACACTTTTTATTTTGAAACATACAATTTTACTTGTATATTTAAATAAAATTATTAACTTTCTCGTAGTTTACATACAGATCACTACCTTTTGGAATCATCACGTGGAAAGTATTTGAATTTGCATCTGGAGTCCTTGGTGTATCTGGACTATTATCTTCAAAAAAATTGATATAAACATTTTTTCTTTTTGGAGAAGGTACTACTGGTGGTAACGTTAACATAGGATATGCAATTTCCGGCATTTCTGGCGAATTATCACATGGTGTCATGATAAGTTCGTAAATATCAGTCAAATTATTTGCAAAAATTATCTCATCTTCTTTTTTAAGTTTTGACATTTCATGGTTTTTTTTAGTTTTCCTATTACAGCAACAATCAATGTAACAATTCATTTACAATAAAGAAACTTATTTTACAATCTATATATTGCTAATAAAAATGAATTTTTTGATATTTATTGACTAAATATCAAAAATGACTAAGAAATGCTCTTTTATTAATTGTACTAAATATTCTCGAGGTAGAACAGGTTATTGTGTAACACATGGTGGTGGTAAGAGATGTTCTGAACTTGGATGTAGAAGCAGTGCTGTAGATACAACAGGCAAATGTAAAGCACATGGTGGTGGTAAGAGATGTTCTGAACTTGGATGTAGAAGCAGTGCTCAAGATAGAACAGACAAATGTAAAGCACATGGTGGTGGTAAAAGATGTTCTGAACTTGGATGTGAAAGCAGTGCTGTAGGTACAACAGACAAATGTAAAGCACATGGTGGTGGTAAAAGATGTTCTGAACTTGGATGTAAAGCATCTGCTCGAGACAAAACAGACAAATGTATAGCACATGGTGGTGGTAAGAGATGTCCTAATTGTAAGGATTGGCCTGATACAAGGTGTGGATGTAAAAAATATGATGGATATTGTGCCACTTGTTTCAAAAGAGTTTTTCCAGATGATCCTAGATCAAGTGTGTTGAGACAAAAAGGACCAGAAATAAAAGTAAGAAATTTTCTGAATGAGAATTATAATGGATTTATACATGATCATGCTATATACACAGGAAATTGTGATTGTACTCATAGAAGGAGAATAGATCATCGCAAGTTGATAGGAAGTACAATGTTAACAATTGAAACAGATGAACATCAGCATCGTGGATATGATCAGAAAGATGAAGAGATAAGATATGATGATTTAGTTATGATTTTTACTGGTAAGTGGATATGTATAAGGTTCAATCCAGATAGTTATAGAGATAAGACAGGAAAGAGACAAAATCCAAAATTAGAGAAAAGATTGAAGATATTAAAAGATGTGATAGATGAACAGATAAAAAGAATAGAGAATGATGAGAATATGGAGTTAATGGAGATAATAAACATATATTATGATGGATATTGAAAATTTGAACGTATATTATCTATACTATGTTAGATATAAATATATAACATAAAAAGTTAATCTTAATTGTGTAAATGATTTCGATTAAATAAAACCATCGCATCATAATCACTTTCTAACTGTTCTCCGTCTTCTGTATCCAAATCTTTATTCATTGGATTGTTTTCTGTAATTGATTCTTCATGTATATTACTTATTATATTTTGTTCCTTGTCTAATATATAAAATTTTTCTTGTAAAAAAAATGTGTTTGGTTCAAAGTCTTCAACTGGTTCAAGTGATAATTTAGTATTCACTGGCCAGCACAAATCTTCTCCGTCTCCACTACACGTTTTTATTGTATGGAGAATTTTTTTTTCTGTTCCTTCTTGGCAATGATCGGCAGAAATATTATCAATTTCATATCCATTAGACAAAGAAGCATTATATCCAAATCCTTTATCAGTCGGTATTAAAATAAATGTTTGCTTTTTAGTTTTATACAAAGCATACAAAAATTCATCTAAACGTATATATATTGGCCAGCCAGTTAGTTTTATTAGTCTTATTATAGGAGTAAATTTTGTAAATCTTTCTAAAAGATTGCCTTTTTTATTTTTACCTTCGCATTCTATGAATAAATCATGACCTGCATCAATACCTATCAAATCCATATTATAACAATATGGAGTCAAGTCAGACAAATTATCTGCAGATTTGGCTACAAAAAATACAAGCCTTTTTATAGCTTCTTCAGGTGGAACAGATTCCAAATTTGAATCTGAATATCCTTTTAGGTAAGAATTAATATTATAATCTTCCATTGTAATTATATCATTACATGTAATGAATTTATTTTCTTTATATTTAATTGTATCTATTTGAGACGGTTTTACAATATTTAACCATTCTATATTACGTGTATTTGGAAACTTTCTCCTATTTTCTAATAATAATCTCTTTTTTAGGTAAGTTATCATATCAATCGCTCTTTCTTCATCTTTTAGTTGTAAGTACAAATCTTGTTTTTCTTCATTAACATACATTTTAAAATATTCTACGATATCAAACTCAAACTTTTTTTCTATTTCTTGGAAATGATCTATACTCTCAATCTCCATTATTTCTAACACTTGAGAATTAAAATCAGCAACAACTTCTATATCTACACCTGAATTAATCATATCAGATATAACATCAGTTAACGAACCATAATATATTGCTAATACTCTTACAATTGTAGTTTTGTTATAACTATATAGATCTTTTACCTCAAATGGTAAAATACAATTAGTATCTACGTCATCTGCAAGTTTTCTCAAAAATTCGAAAAATACATCAATTGAAAGTTCTCTTAGATACAGAAAATTGATAAATATATCTACATTTCCCATTATTTTATACTTAAAATCCCTATCGTTATTTGCCAAATTAAACCACACATTTTTGTATAACATTGCAGTAAACATTTCTTCCGATGTGAGAGGAATCCATATTTGTTTTTTTATATCAATAGGTGGTATCTTTATTTCAAACCCCCTTTTTGTATAATTTTTTATTTGTTCTGTAATATCTTTTTCACCTTCTTTCAAAAGAGGAACATAATGTTGCATAAGAGTACCACTTTTTCTAAATATATCATCTGGGTTAGTAGCCTTAACAACAACACCGTTAAATAGAACTTGACAAAAAGTTAGACCCATATTGGAAATAAAATTCTCAGGAGTCGTGTTAGTATCTAAAACTACAATTTTAATAAATCTTGCTATTTTTGGAACAAATTTAACTAATGGCATGTGATATAACAATATCGAGTTTATATAAGTTTTTCTTTTACAATCTGTTTCTTCCTCATAAGAAATATATTCTTGTTGAAATTTTACGTCTACAATGTTATTGTTTCTTAGAAAATCATTTATCTCTAAAGCACCCTCGAAATTTGCGTATATAGTGAAATTAAAAGGCATTTCATCTTCAAAATTTGATATTTGTTTTACAATAAAATCACCTGAAATGACAGATTCTGTATATTGCAAAATCAAACAAAATGCATTTATTAATAAACTATCTAAACCATCTACATCAGTGTGATTAATATCAAGCTGTCGACTTAATTCAATTTTTACACGTTTAGAATATTCGTTATCTAAATTTAAAAAAGAACGTGCCATTTATTTATATAATTATAAAATAATATTTTATACGTTCATTTCTTAAATATTCACAAATCTGATATAAAATAACAAGAAAATTGTATATACTCTTCTGGAGAGAATTATATTGAGAAACCTAAAATTATTGTTAATCACTTCAAATCTCCTGAAAACACTTCTTAAATTATTTACACGTTTACTAAAGTACACAATAACATTGTTGAAAATTATATTGGTATATACCAATATAATGATGATTCTTATATCTTATCTATACTATTTTAGTACGGCGATGACATTTGTCTTCGAACTGAAGACGCATCAGAAGTTTGTATTGGCCTTTCCGGCAAAGTTAAGGCGGCTTTTCTACCAACATTTGATGAGTGTGCGCGATATGAAGAAACTGCATCGCTAACTTCTCGTGTAATACCAATCATCTCTCCCATTTCACACGCGTATTGAGCACAACAACCAACTCCCATTGCACCACCTACCGCAAAAGCATCTTGATTAGCTCCAAGATAAACAAACTTCCAATTGTGATTTTCTTCCATATCCTTGATCATGCTACGAATGGTTGCAGCCGAATATTCGGTCGAACTATTTTCGAGGCCATCTGTGAGAATAATACAAACTACATTGTCAAAAGAGTTCTTTTTCTTTTTATTATCTATGGCATGACCAATTGCGTCGTATAGAGCTGTCATATTTTTAGGTTCAAAATCCGAAAATTCTTTCACATCTTTCAATGGGACATCGTCAATGACTTTGACGACAGTGCTATTAAATTTCCAAAGAGAAAAAGTAGCACCATCGTCACCCATTGCAACCTTTTGATCATCAATAAACTTATTTACAGCTTGTACAGGTTCTACTCCCATATCTGACATACTCCCAGATTCATCTAAAATAAACAAAATATTTGGAATTACCTTTTCAGTAGACGATTGATCAGACATTTTTTCTAATTTTTATATAACTTGTATTGTTTAATTCAATTTTATTTTTTGACAAAAACTGAATTTCAAAAAGGCGGAAAGGCGGAAAGGCGGAGGAGGAAAATAAAAAGATAATCCAAAGGAAATTTTCTACGAATTTTTGAAATTATTTAGAAAACAAAAAAGGAAAAGATTTTTCCTTCTCCTCATCCGAACTTTTTAAAAACCGGAGGAGGAAATCCGCAAAAAAAAGATTTTTTTGGAGAAATGGCTTTTTAAAAAGAGTCTTACACACACACATTTCAAAATTTTTTCAAAAAGTGACTTTAATCAGAAAACAGTGACTTTTTCATTCTTTTTAATCTTATTTTAATCTTATTTTAGATATTTTTAGACATTTTATTTTATCAGAATAAAATGTGATATTTTATGTTTAAATTAACACTAATTTAAAGATAAGGGGTCAATCATAAAACTAAATGGAGCAATGCGAGTTTTGTTCTAACATGTTTGGTGACAAAAAAATGTTACGTCGTCACCAAAAAAATACACAATATTGTTTAAAAATACAAGAAATTAAAGCTAAAGAAGAGGAAGAATCTGAAGCTAAGGCCAAAGAGAAGGCTAAAGAATTAACTTGTCAGTTTTGTAGTAAAGAGTTCAAAACAAAATATCTGTTACGTATTCATCAGACACAAGCAAAATATTGTCTTAAAATACAAGAATCACAAAATTCAGAAGACATTATATCTTTGTTAATTACTTGTAAATTTTGTGATAAAAAATTTTCTGTAAGTAGTTATGCCAAACATAATTTAACGTGTAAAAAAAAAGTAAATTCTCTTACAAAAGAAAATGATAAGTTGAGAGCTGAGAAAGATCAAGAAATCTCTATTCTAAAAATGAAAGCTGAAAAAGATCAAGAAATATCTATTCTAAAAATGAAATCTGAAAAAGATCAAGAAATTAGTTTAATATACAAGGCTGCTTCTGATCGTATACAGACTGTGTTTGAAGAAATAGCTAAACAACCGACTTATCAGAAAAATAGCACTAGAAATATTCAAAATAATCTAATGATCTCAAGTCTTACTCCTCTTGATTTATCTCAGGCTCGTGTTGATAGTATAATAGATGAAAAGTATACAAAGAACGATTTTTATGAAGGTCAAAAAGGAGCTGCTCAGGTAATTCATAAGCATATCCTCACAGATGATTCAGGAAAATCTCAAATAGTATGCACTGATACAGAACGTGGTATATTTCATCACAAAGATCTTAATGGTGAACACGTTGTTGATTATAAGAATGCTCATTTGATTGACAGAGTACATTTGCCTCTTAAGAGAAAAGCAAGTAAATTTGCATCAGAAGAATGTGTAAAAAATCCAACTGCTTATAAAGATATTGTTACGAACGAGAGTTCTATCAGAGAACTAGAAATAAAACCTGGTTTGTTCAATAGAACAATGGCACAACTTACAGGAAAAAAATGTGTAAGACCATTATTAGTAAAATCAGAATCAAATATTGATTTAGCTATCACGGAAGAGTGGTTAATAGAAAATGCAAAGTTCTTAACGATAGAATATATATTAAGAGGACCAGAAGGATACGCTGATTACGCATTATCTTATCCTTTAAATGATCGGATTATAGAAGATTATTCAAACCCTACATTTATAAAGTATAAGGATAGAAAAGGTGATATAATAACAGATTATGGTGGAAAGATCTTGACAAAGATGTTATTTGATTCAGTAAGAGAAAGAACATATGAGTTAATAGAATCGAACGAAAATATATCATTTGAATACGTAAGTATAGAAGATTCTATTTTTCAGGATGAGTTTATAAGTATTGTGATGAATAATATATAATATTGTCATTTTATTATAAAATCTTCTCTCTCACAGCTTTCCGAAGAAATACCTCGTGTAGCAGATCGAAAATACTATTTGCTCCAAATAAACGTAATTAAACAAATTTAAATAAATAGATATTATTTATCATAATTATATGAATCAGGAAGAAATTGAAGTATTTAGAATTACACCTATCAAAGACAAAAATTATTTTTATGCAGAAGCAACACGTAAAACAGGAACATATCAATCTGGTATGAAATATTATACAACGAATAAGCTTAAATACGTAGGCACATTTATTAGAGATTATAGAACAAATACGGGAGATGGTGGATATTTTTGGGCCATTTTTAAAGATGGTAATGTTGAAAATAGAATAGATTATAGTTATGAAGGTAATACTTGTTTTATAGAGCTTGACTCAGCTTAATATTCTGGCTACCTATACCTATATCGGTTCTGTCATCTGAATTAGATTATATTAGTATTTGCATGTTGATGCCGAAAATGAATCTGAAGTATAATGTATACAATCATATTGAAATCTGAAAAATATATTTGTATTTCTTTATAATTAATTGAAATGTTAGTGTATTTAATTTAGAATAAATTAAATACCGATTTTTGTAGTAAATATTGACCTAATCAATAATATTTCCATGTTTCTTCAAACATATATTTTCTAGTTTCCTCAGTCGTCTTAGATTTATCCCATCTGCTTACTGACTCAAGAAAAGTAAAAGATGTTGCGTCAAAAAACATACGACGCATATTGGTGACTTTTCTTGTATCCCAAAATAAAGGTTGGTTAAAATGAGTGGCTCCACGAAACATTTCCTCCATATTAGTTACGTTACCTGTATTCCATATTAATGGTATATTGAAAGCATTGTTATTCTTAAACATATAACTCATATCGGTCACTTTACATGTATTCCAGTTTGTTATTCCACTTACTATAAAATTACCACCTTCAAATAGTCTACTCATATTTTTAACATTTGAGGTATCCCAATAAGTTAGATCTATAGGTTTAGGGGGATTAGATGTATGAAAGGAAAATAAATAACGCATATCTGTTATTTTTCTTACATCCCAGTATTTTATATTATGTAATCGCATCATCTCAACATCTGATTTACCACTCCTAAAATCTTGATGATTTTGTACAAATTCGGAAAGGGCTTCATTGTTAGTAAAAACAAGTATATCAGTCATTTCACCACGTAAAAATCTATGTTCTTCTGGATCTGAAGAGTGAGTCATCAATTTATCAAGAAGTGTTCGAGCATAATCTCTCATAAATCTAGACACATCATTTTTTAATATATCTATTAAATCATGTACTCTGCTAGTGTATCGACATTCGTTAAAGTGTAGATTTATATACTCTTTAATAGTATCACACCATTTTGTATCTCTATTGTCAAATACACCCAAACTTATCAATAATTGAATCCACATACGTGTGTCTATAAAATCAACTATTTTAACTTTAGAAGGATCTGCCATAATCATCCTATTTATCATTCGAATAGAACTATTTGCGAGATTAGGTGAAGAACTGCTTGTTTCGTCTTGTAATACCATTTGTATTATTCTCATAATTGCATTTTCAGGAAGTAATTGAAAATTAATTCTTGACGGTTCTACTATTTCTGATTTTGGTATTTCTGATTTTGGTATTTCTTCTGCTCTTCTGGTTGCTTTTGTTTCTGCTCTTCCATTTGCTTGTAAAAACAGATTATGAACCTGTCTTGCCTTCTCTAATTTTTCCAATTCTATATTTTCTTTTCTTTTTGCGTTTCTTTTCGCATTTCTTTTCGCATTTCTTGATTTAGATGGTGTTTTTAAAAGTTGAATATCATCTTGTGGAAATTCCCATTTGCTTTCATTTGTTTCTACATTAAAATAATATTTTTTACCAGGATCAACTTTTGTACTAATACGAACAATCCATGGTTTTGGAGGAATACGAATATCTGAAATGTCTGTTGGATTTCTTAAACGTTGTGGAGAAGTACGAATATTAGATTTAGGAGGCATTATTTATAGTTAATAAATATTTATTAAATATTTTCAAAAAAGATGTTAATGTATTGAAAGAAAAATGTTTATGACATCTTAGTATTCTTGAATCAACTTGAGGATTTGATGTATATTACAATGCGTTAGCAGAAACAATATTTTTACCACACTTTCTGTAAGTTTTTTGAGCCAGAAAAGTAGCTTTGTTACGCTGTCCTCAAAGTTTAGATTTTTCTAGATTTAAAAAGCGGTTGTGGTATTGTTACAGTGCTTATTGTCAGTATAATCTGACATTTTATTATAAAATGACAATAAATAATAACCTTGATTATTTGAACTAAATCGTAAATCCATTTGGAAAAGCACTAGTAACAAGAACAATCATCTCTTCCGATAAGTGTGGTGCATAATATCTCAATAAATCCTCATAAGAAGATATATGTTTATACGTTTCAGCAGTAGAGATCATTTCTTCAAGATAGTGAGAAAATTTATCAGTTTCTACACGGCACGATGGACACGAAAGAAGATATTTGCATCGTTTATTTATTTTAACTGTACAAGTCTCACATGTGATATGTAACTTATGACATGGCCATTCGAGAACATTACCTTCAGTGTAGCACACAGTACACTCTCCTATAGAACCAACGAGAGATGAACGAATATTTTCCAATATTTCTTCTTCAACAACGCGTTTTGATACTAAAATTAAAGACTCTATAGTAGATACTTCATCTGAAAACGATATGTTAAAATTATCTTCTTCAACTCTACAGAGAAGACTATTTTTTATAAAATATTCAATATCTGAGTTCGGAGGACATCTTCCATACGTCAATTCCGTTTGCAAGAAATATAAAAAATACCAATCAAATTTACGTAAACGAATATCTTTGTCATACCTCTTCTTATCTTTAATAGCTTCTTCTTGTAGACTCTTAAAAAACTTCTTATCTTCTTCATTTGAACTTGTCTTTAATGTTTTCCATAATTTTCCGAGAGTTATCATTACTTCTGTGTTCGTGGCATTGTCGCCAATAGATTTTTTCACTTCCTCTCGTTTTTTAATACAAAAAAAAATATACGCTGATCTCGCTTTCTTTGGCTTTACCGAATACATGAATCTTTCATTTTATTAGAAAAAATTTCCTTAATATTCAAATTTATTTATAAAACAAAAGCCTGAGTAAAAAATAATACCATATTTTTAATAGGTATTATTTTTGTAATAATGTTTTATTCCGTTTTTCGCTTTCTATATTGAGCATCTTGCGCATCATGATAAATCTTATTCATTTGTTTCTTTTTCTCTTCTTCGTCAGTTGAAACTTGAATGATCTCTTTGGAATCGATTTCGGTATTTTGAAATGGCATGATTTTTATTTTTGATAATCAAAAATAAAATAAAAAAACAAATTTATTTTTGAGTACTGTTTCGTAAACCACACTTTTTTGGTGTGGTTTATTCATAATATTCTTTATAATATTTTTTAATAAGGCTTGTAACGAGTTGCAAAATGCTTTTTACGAACAATCTTTAAACTCTTCATAAAATCCGACAAGTCTTTCTTATCTTCGAGCTCTTTAGAGAAATCGATCACTGTCTCGTGAACTTGAAAATTCTCTTCAATATAGCAGACTGTGAGACAATCCGCTATGTCGTTCGGTGTTGGAACCTTTTCCACATTTCCGATGACACCACATCCTTTGCAAGTAAGTGGTGCATTTTCATATTCTTCTTCAAGATCAGTTGAAAAACATTCAAAGCAACGTAGTAAAGAAAGCGCCATTAGTTCTGGTTTACTAATAATAGTTCTAACAAAAATTCAATTTTAATTAAATTAAATTACTCTCTGTTTAAAAATATATCTTGTCTGCAGATTGGGCATAAAGCCCCACGCGATATTATTTTATATATACAACTATTACATAATGTGTGTGACTCATGGCATTTTAATTCTAATACTTTTCCTTCTTCGTAACACACAACACACTCACCTTCCGAAGCTTTACACTCGCAAATCTGATTGATAAGTTGTTCGTCTTCTTGATCTTCAAAGTAATCACGATATTCTGTTGCTTCAGTATCATCACCGTTTATGAAAAATAATGGATACATATCAATAAGCAAGTCTCTCAACGCTTCTATAGATGGATTATGTATGCTTGCTTTGATTTCATCAAAGATATGATAATCTGTGTAACATTTTGATGCATTCCTATCGTTATCAAACAAAAGACCGTACCTACGAATTCCTGCACGTCTCGATAAATCAGACTGCGCACTTAAAGTCTCAAACTGATGAGTCATATTGTCTAAATATTCAAAAGTTTGCATATCATCTTCAGAAAATATTTCATCTCTCTGTTCCTCTTCGTATTGGAAGATCCGCATACGATCTCTGTATTCAAGTGTTCTACGAGCAAAATAGCCGAAAACTTTCTCTTCAATATTCTCATAAAAATCTATAAAAAAATGTTCTCTGCTTGCTTGATAACGCCAATCTTCAGCTCTTGATGATGACAGAGTCTGTATTCTCTGTTTTTGAGGAGCAATGAGGAGATTCCCAGTGCCGCGACACCAAATTTTTGGATCGTGACAAGATATGATATCGAGGCACTTATCAAGAAGTAAAAGTCTATTCAAAGTTTCTTGAACTTCTGCTCCATAAGCAATGCGTTTTTCGCGTCTAAATTGAACTACTCGAAAGAATGCTTGCTGAACGTCTCTGTTTACAAATGACATTGTTAGATCTAATCTTTTGATGGAAAAATAAAATTAAAAATCAATTTTTTTAAAACCACACAATTTGTGTGTGGTTTTATAACATATCTTTCTTATTCAAGTTTAGATAAATTCTACTTTAATTTTATTCTTTCCTGCTTTTACCAAAATCTCTAATGCTTGTACAGCAAGCTCTTTTTGTACACGAATAACAACTTCTTCCGTTTTTTGATGGTTAGGAGTAATTTCTTTCACTTTATCAAAACTTACAGGTTTAACATACTCTTTCATAATCGAACGAGGGGGCTTTGGTTTGAGATCGATTATTTCACTACTATTCACTTTTGGGGGAATGCCAAATCTTACACATATACTCTCTTTTGTTTCTTTTGGGTGCTTGTAATTACAATACTTACCTTTCACAACAGTGTATACTCCTTCTGTTTGTTTCTGGACGTATTTACAATCAGAACCAGAATGACAATCCAATACAACCAACTCATCCCATTTGTGTGCAAAACGACAATTTTCACCGTGTTTACAACGTTCACCTGTACCTACAGAATTGCACATTCTGGTACGTAAATGTTTGTGCTCAATATTAGTTTGCTCAACATTGGTTTGATCAACATTGGTTTGATCAACATTGGTTTGATCAACATTGGTTTGCTCAACATTGGTTTGCTCAACATTGATTTGCTCAACATTGATTTGCTCAACATTGATTTGCTCAACATTGATTTGCTCAACATTGGTTTGATCAACATTGGTTTGCTTTACCTCAGTCCACGCAGAGTCGCACTCTTCGTAGACTTGTAATGTTGTCTTCACATCTTTTTGTGAAGAGAAGACTTCTTTTTCCTCGAAAGGAACATCAGTTTTTTTCTTCAGTAATTTGATTGCTTTTGCTTTTTTCTTAAAGGATCCAGTGTTTCGCACACCGAACTTTTTCTTGTACGCCTTTTCCTTATTTCGACGCTCTTGTGCAGCGGATGCCTCTTTTGCCAAAGTATTCACAATTTCTTGATGTTCAAGAATAAGTTGCTTTGCCTTCTCGTCTTTTTCATTCAACACAGCAAGGTAAAAAGCCTGTATTTTTGAAATAGCCTGTAGAGCTTCGGCTTTTACACCTGAAGCAATAAAACGAGCTTGTTTTTCGTAATATGCTCGCATATCTGACATTGTGACATACTTTTGCTCACACGGCTTTTCTTGACCACGCCAATCACACTTGGTACAGTTGCAATGCTTCGGTGCCAATTGTACCGGAGCTGGTATAACTACTTTTTTCTTGGTACTGTATTCTGAGTCATATTCTGAGTTATATTCTGAGTAATCATCATCAGAGTATTGCATCATTGTTATCTATCTTTTTTCAGAATACTTGAACTAAAAAATCAAATTTTTTTTGACTAAAATATTGTTATTTTACTCAGTAAAAAAGATCTTTTAGTAAGCAATTGACACCGATATTCATAAGTTTTTTGCTCTACTGAATAATAATTTAGAAATGAACTAGAAAAATCTTATATTGAATCTATATATTTCCGAATAAAATACTCTTCGCTAGAAGTACAATTATTACTTATATTATTTTTTTAGAGTATATAAATTTATACTCTATTTAGTAATATATGCTGATAAAACAAAAATCAAAAAATAAATAAATTTAAATAATGTTTTTTACTAAATGAGTTTTAGTACAAATGATGGGTATCCTCCTGATATGACTAGTTCTTATCAATATTGCCAAACATTAGTAAAAACCTATAATGCTTCAATTCTTAAAGATTTTCCTAAACCCTTAAAAGAATCTTTTTTAACAACAGCTAAAGATTGTCTTGAAGAACATAAATTTGAACCAGAAACTGGTAAAGAAAGAACAGTACTCGCAACACTTATTAGTAATTTAGATAAAACTCGAACTCTTCCTAATGTTTGGTTTATGGAAGGTCCATTAAATATTTCATTGCATTGGAGTCAAAGATTTCAAAAATTAATATATATCATTGGTGAACTACATGTTGAAACGAAAAAATGTCCTGAAGTTGAAGAATTTTCTACATTAACAATTGAAGACTATTTAAGCAGTTGGTTTAAAAACCCAACTGCTTATACAGATTTTTATCTTGAAATAGATGGTTTTGAAATACCAGACGGTTATAGATATGGGTTTTTTGGAAAACAAAATATTGACGAATTAAGGAAAAGATTTAGCACGTGTATAGATAAATTAACTCGTGATAAAGATTTAAATTGTCAGACTTCACGAATGCATTTTTTTGATATTAGACAAGGTGATATTAAAGGGGGAATACCTCCAATAATTATGTTTATTACAAAGATAGTGTTTCTAATATCAGATATTAAATATGATCCTAGTGATAGTAATAAGATTTCTAAACTACAAAAATTTTTGGATGATAATAAGGAATATATTGATAGTTTATTAAAAATTTCGTTATATCGAAAACAAAAATATAAAGAATATTGGTATGATCAATTATATAATTTTAAAATAATTAAAAAAGAAATAGACAGTATGGATGAAAATGTAAGACCATATTTGAATTTGTTTATTGAAAGGAAACTAGAAGAATATACTGATGGAGATAATAGGTCTTTTGTAATAGTACAAATGCAGATTATCTTTAAAAAAAGAAATGAATGGAATAGAGAGGATATAAAAGTATGTGAATCCTTATATGATGAGTTAATGATTTTTATGGAACACATTACAAATCTTAATACACTATTTACAGATGCATATCTTCTAGCTCGTATATTTAAAACATTTAAAATTAACGATCCGGATCCGGAGAAACGACGTTTAGTTGATGAACCTTCAGAACCTCATAATATTATTATATATGCAGGGAATACTCACGCTAACAGATGCAGAGAATTTTTATATGATTTTATTGGATTTAAAACATTAGAAAAATCAGGTAAAGGTTTTGATGGGGTATATAATGGGCTAAGGTTTCATAAATGTATAGATATAAAGGAACCAAATTTAGATGGAACTAATACAATTACTCAACCATTATTTAACAGATGGCCATCTGAAAAAGATAATGGTTTTGTCCCTTTTGATGCAGAAAAGTTAAAAAAATATCAAAGTTTTGAAGCTACTTTTAATATAAAACCAGATGTTACAATTTCTTATGCAGAATTTTTAGATGGTTTGTACAAATTTTCTGACACAGAATCTTAAGATGTTATAAGGACTAAAAAGAGTGCCATTTAAAAACCGCAGTACAATCTGCAATGAGCGCTTCCGGAGAAATAACAAATTTATATTTTTGGCAGAGATATAAAATACTCTTCGCTAGAAGTACAATTATTACTTATATTATTTTTTTAGTGACATGTTGATAAAACAAAAATCTAAAAATAAATAAATAAATTTAAATAATGTTTTTTACTAAATGAGTTTTAGTACAAATGATGGGTATCCTCCTGATATGACTAGTTCTTATCAATATTGCCAAACATTAATAAAAACCTATAATGCTTCAATTCTTAAAAATTTTCCTGAACCCTTAGAAGAATCTTTTTTAACAACAGCTAAAGATTGTCTTGAAAAACATAAATTTGAACCAGAAACTGGTAAAGAAAGAACAGTACTCGCAACACTTATTCGTAATTTAGATAATGAAACGGTAACTCGAACTCTTCCTAATGTTGGGTTTATGGAAGGTCCATTAAATATCTCATTGCATTGGAGTCAAAGATTTCAAAAATTAATATATATCATTGGTGAACTACATGTTGAAACGAAAAAATGTCCTCTAGATAAAAAAGAATCTACATTAACAATTGAAGACTATTTAAGCAGTTGGTTTAAAAACCCAACTGCTTATACAGATTTTTATCTTGAAATAGAGGGTTTTGAAATACCAGACGGTTATAGATATGAGTTTTTTGGAAAACAAAATATTGACGAATTAAGGAAAAGATTTAGCACGTGTATAGATAAATTAACTCGTGATAAAGATTTAAATTGTCAGACTTCACGAATGCATTTTTTTGATATTAGAGAAGGTGATATTAAGGGGGGTATACCCCCAATAACTATGTTTTTTACAAAGATAGCGATTCTATTATCGGATATTAGATATGATCCTAGTGATAGCAATAAGATTTCCAAACTACGAATTTTTTGTGATGATATTAAGGAATATATTAATACTTTAGAAAAGATTTCAAAATATTCAGAAAAAGAATATAAAGAATATTGGTATGATCAATTATATAATTTTAAAATAATTAAAAAAGAAATAGACCGTATGGATGAAAATGTAAGACCATATTTGAATTTATTAATTAAAATTGAACTAGACGAAGCTATTATTAAGAATATGCTTGTAATACAAGAACTTATAAAAGATATTTGCATTTACATACGTTATAAATGGAATATAGTGGCTATAAATTTAAGTAAATACTACGATATCTTAACGAAATTTGTGAGACACACTTCAAGTATTAATCAACTATTTACAGATGCATATCTTTTAGCTCGTATATTTAAAACATTTAAAATTAACGATCCGGATCCGAAGAAACGACGTTTAGTTGATGAACCTTCAGAACCTCATAATATTATTATATATGCAGGGAATAAGCACTCTATCAGATACAGAGAATTTTTAGATGATTATATTGGATTTAAAACATTAGAAAAATCAGGTAAAGGTTTTGATGGGGTATATAAGGGGATAAGGTTTCATAAATGTATAGATATAGAGGAACCAAATTCAGATGGAACTAATACAATTACTCAGCCATTATTTAACAGATGGCCATCTGAAAAAGATGATGGTTTTGTCCCTTTTGATGAACTATATGGTAAAGAAGGGTTAAAAAAATATCAAAGTTTTGAAGCTACTTTTAATATAAAACCAGAGGTTACAATTTCTTATGAAGAATTTTTAGATGGTTTGTACAAATTTTATGAGCTAGAATCTTAAGATGTTATAAGGACTAAAAAGAGTGCCATTTAAAAACCGCAGTGCTCTAAATAGCATATCCTAATTTTATAACGATAAAGTTATAAAATTTTTATGATTCAAAATACAAGAGTATAATCATTATATACCTTATAATTACATATCAATTGATAGTAAAGTATATACCTAGGTCATATAGAGGACTATCGTCATGTTGCCAAGGTTCGCGGTATTTGTTTTGACCTCGATAACATCGCCAGATGCGACGCTAACAAACATACCGCTCGTGATTGCGGTTGTCCCTGCGGTTGCAAACAGGGTGCTCGATGTATATGAGCTGACTCCTCCTTTAAATATCGAGAATGTCGCAGTTGCTGAACCGGTGCTCCACACCACCGTTGCAGCCTCAATACTACCAGCGATTGGAACAACAAATTTGGTGGTTACGCCACTAGTAGCTGAGGTGTCGGTGAGTCCTTTAGCGCCTTGATTAGCGTACTGGTATCCAGCTGTTGAGCCACCGCTTGAAAATGGAACCGTGTAGCCTCGAATGATGGCAGACGGATCTGACCATTGTGGTAATGTACCACTACTTGTCAAAATTCGGTTTGTTGATCCAATTGCCAATTTTGCGGTCGTTCCTGCAGCTGACTGATACAGCAAACTACCTGCCGTTCCACCCGCAATATTAGTACATGTTGAAATTGTACCAGTTAGTGTTCCTGAAACAGTCAAATTTGTAGTAGTCAGTAGAGCAGTTCCTGGATTATACTGTGGCAGTTTGTATTGTGCTATCTGCAGCAGTTGCATTAGATGATGGAGTAAATGTAATGTACCGAACAGCTGCAGAAGTTGTAGCAACTGTCATTACTGTGTCAGCTCCTTCAGCCTGACCGACAAGGTTAGTACAATTAATAGTTCTACATGTAATCGTGCCATTGCCAGTAATTCCGTTGCCAATGAAAAGGGCAGGAACTGATGGAATCATCATGTGTTATTGAAGATGCTTGAACAATAAGGTCATTAGGATTTTTATAAATTTTTTGCCATTGTTTTAACGTGTATTTCATTCTTAATATAGTTTGATATGGTCTTAAATCAATTGTACCTATAAGATTAAGTATTTTTATAACTATTTTTTTGGTTATAAAACGAATATTTTTTGTCTATCATAAACATTATCTTAATCTAGCCCAAAATCTATTTGTATCTGTAGCTCCAACTGATGGAACAGTTGATGGAAGACCATTTGTATATTGATTTGTAGCATTGTAAGAACCACCAACAATTCCTGCTGTATTACCTAATGTATTAGGACCGCCAAACATAGTATATCCAGTAGATGGTGATGCCACAACTGCTATAAAATATCTAGAATTTGCGGATAAAACAGCGGTTTGTGTTAAAGTAACATCAAAAAATGTATTTGCAGTTGATGGCATAGAAGTTCCTGTTGCACCTGTAGTAGGTGCATTAAGAGAATAAGCTATTAAAGTAGAACCTACAGCACCAGTTGGTGAAGATGCGTAAATACCAATTTTACAAAAATTGGAGGCTGCGGCTGATTGTCCAGATGCCATGGTGACAGTTGTAGGTGTAAAAGTTGTAGCTGGTATGATTATACTATACCAAGTTGTACCATTGCCTACGGCAGCTGCAGATGTACAGGTTAATAATGGAACGTTTTCAATTGCGTAATTGTAAGAAAGTGATGTGGAAGAAGTCCAAGATGGAATAGAACCAACTCCTCCACTTACTAAAACTGTACCTACAGCTCCATTTGTCAAGAATGTTGTAGCGCCAGCACCGCTCTGATATGGAATATTCCCAATAACTCCACCTGCCAAACCAGTTGCACTTAAAACCGTCGTTGACCATTGTGGACCAGTTCCACTACTTGTTAGAATTTGATTTGTTGTTCCTGTAGATAAGAATGAAGTAGTACCAATCGTGCTTTGATATGGAATAGCTCCGGTAGCTCCACCAGCTAAACCAGTTGCACTTAAAACCGTCGTTGACCATTGTGGACCAGTTCCACTACTTGTTAAAATCTGATTCGTTGTTCCCGTGGTTAAGAATGTAGTAGTACCAATCGCGCTCTGATATGGAA
>Ga0304730_1000341_pt1 | contig 41223 bp, 64 predicted proteins | sample M_130628_MF_Meta_FD_190474 | JGI IMG/M metagenome (GOLD analysis project Ga0304730, IMG submission 190474) | Freshwater microbial communities from Lake Montjoie, Canada to study carbon cycling - M_130628_MF_MetaG (v2) (version 2) | ecosystem: Environmental > Aquatic > Freshwater > Lake | place...
AAGGAGCTAATACTTCTTATCAATAAATATCGACTGAATGATTATCTAAGAACGTGTTTTGATATCTATTCAAAGAAATGGGGCACAGAGAATTACCAAGATTTTGAGCTGGAGACACTTTCATTTAATGCAATATTTTTGGGTAAAAAGAAATATGTCGCTAATTTAGCTTTTGATTCAGGTATTCACACTGAGCCTTTATCGCAGCTAAAGTTTACTGGTGTTGAGATGATAAAAGGTGGTACCCCACCATTCGTTAGAGAAAAATTAGTTTATCTTACCAGATTTATCTTCTCCAAGGGTAGAAGCTTTGATCTTAGAGAATTTGTTAAGGAGCTAAAGACTATTAAGAAAGAGTTTAAGGTACAAGAACCAAAAAATATATCAGCATCTGTAAATATCAATAATTACGAAAAGTTCATACTTAACGATAGTACAGGATTCGAAGTTGGTAAGGGGTGTCCAATACATGTTAGAGCATCGGGATATCACAACTACCTTCTTAACTCATCTAAATATAAGAGTAAATATTCTCTAATAAGAAGTTCAGAAAAGATCAACTACTACTTTGTAAAAACAAAATCTATAGCTGATAATAATGTTTTTGCATATCCACAGGGGACATTTCCATACGAGTTTGCTCCACCCATAGATTATGATGAGCAATTCACAAAAACAATACTTGACCCGATTAATAGATTTATCGAGGTCATGGGGTATAATAAGATTAGTCCCAATTTATTCATGATTAATGCATTATTTTAATGGGTCTCAATAAAAGATATCTTCCTGAATTAGATGTTCTTTTGGAAGGAAGAAAGAGATACGAAACCGACGATGAATTTCTTAATGCAGTTGTTGGGAAAGCTGATGTCATAATGGGATCATGTGAATCTGTGGATTATATAGATGCCCTTTACGAAGAAATACAAAAAAAATCCAATAATGGATAGGTTTCTGATAGACCTATCAGACATGGGGGAATTCTATGAATATAGGCTTCTAATGATTGAGGAGGCTGAACATATACTTTCCGATAAAAAATCATACATACAGAGTAATTTTCTACCCGATCATGCTAAGCTACTTAAAATATCGGACCTCATCGATTTTTTCATATTAGAGGGAGAGGATCTTATAGTTAGCGATCTTGCCAATATGGAAGATTCAATAAGAATTAGGATCTTTATGAAGTATAGCTCAAATAGTGAGAATCTTTATCACTAATCTATTATAAATGGTTATATCCATGGTGATATATACACTGTAAAATAACAGAAATTAATGTCATCTAAAAAAATACTTAATTTTTTCTCTTTCCTGAATGAGGCAAAGGCTGAAACCACTAAGGTTATCGTATTAACGGGTAATGTTAAAGGTAGTAAGACATCAACATCATTCAAGGAAGAATGTGAAAAAAGAAAAATAGAATGCCATATCATTGACGTAAATGATGCGGTTTTAGAAAAAGTGTATAACGGGCATCTTTTAAAAACAGAGGATGAACAAATACTAATCGAGCCCAATTCAACGGTGATTGTACCAAGGAGGGGTGTTCTTGAGAATTCATACACTAAGCAAATATTACTTTCATTGGAAGAAGCTAGATATTTCACAATAAATAGTCTGGAATCTATGGAGGCATGCGAAAATAAATTCGTTACCTCACAGATAATGGAGGAATACGGATTACCAGTTCCTAGATATTCGTTAGTACCAAACGAGGATTTTCTAGATAAGGCGCTGGAAGCAGTTGGTGGTAAATTCCCTGTCATTATGAAGCTTCTTTCTGGTACCCAAGGTATCGGAGTTTCGATAGTTGATTCTTATGCTTCACTCAAATCAGTTTACCAAACAATAAGAAAACTTGACGATACCAACGAGATTCTAATACAGGAGAAAATTAATTCAAAGTCTGATCTTAGAATACAGGTAATAATTAAGAAATTTGATCCGCTAAATCCTAATGCTGATAACTGTATCATTTTGGGATCTATGGAAAGAAAGGCAGTCGATAAGGATTTTAGAACCAATTATTCTTTGGGTGGAAGCGTTTCAAAATTTGAAATATCAGAAGAGATTAAAGACATTGCATGCAAAGCAGCAAATGCAGTTGGATGCCACTGGTGTGGAGTTGATATCATGATCGACGAGAAAACTAAGAAACCCTACATTTTAGAGGTTAATTCATCGCCAGGCACAGAAGGTATATCCAAAGCAATAGGTAAACCTATCGTTGATGATGTTATAGATTATCTAATCGACAAGGAAAACTGGGCGTACTCAAACATGGAGGTTGGATACCTTGAGAATATTAACATTCCTGGTGTTGGTTATGTTGTTGCTAAGTTTGATACTGGTAATGGTGCTAAATCATGTTCACTACAAGCTGATAGCATAGAAGAGAAGGATGGAAAATTAATATGGTCTATTGGGAAGAAAAAATTTGTTAATGATATAGTTGGTTATTCTGATGCCGAAGTTGGTAGAGATGTACACACAAGACCAATTATAGAACTAGATATTGTTTTTGACGGAATTACCATACCCTCTGTTATGATATCACCAGTGGACAGAGCAGATAAAAGCACACCATTCTTAGTAAACAGAGCTCTGATGAGAAGAATGGGACTTATAGTTAACCCCTATAAAGCATTTGTTGTTAGTAATGAGCCTGACGATAAATATAGTGTTAAACTTGCAAAGGGTGAAGCCCACGCAGGAATTGAATTTGAAAAATAATAAATAAATAATGAAAAATCTAAAAGAATTCGGTAAAATACAAGAATCCGAGCAACAAGAAAAAACTGAAAAAATCCAAGTACTTCTTTCAAGTGAGGATATGAGTGACCTTGGAAGAAAGATCTCCAAAGAGGCTTTAGCTAAAGGCGAAGCACCAGTTTCTATCTCACATTATGTAAGAAAGCTAATTAGAAAAAATCTAGGTAAAACTACTACGGATTAAATACTAGAAAAGTATTCTGAATATTTCAATACCCTGTTAGGATTTTCTATCGGGGTATTTTTTTGTTCCGTGTCTTCGTTGTCATCAGAGTCTTCGTCGTCTGAATCTTCATCCGTATCATCCGATTCGATTTCCTCCTGATCTTGAGGATCATTATACTCTTCAGGATAATCTGGCTCCGAATCAACTAGGGTCTCTTCCGTATCGTCATTACCCTCAGTATCGAATTCTTCTGTATCGTCGGGTAATTCTTCATTGTCCCATGATGCAGAACCTTCGCTTCTACCTTCTTCTTGATTCAACGAATCGCTATGTGTAGCAAATTCGTCATTTTCTAATGTGATTTTCATATTTATAATTTTAGTTAAATATATATCATATGAAAAAATTAATGGAATTTGACGACTTCTCCGACTCTGGAGATATTCTGGGTCTTAATGATATGGAAAGAGAACAGATAAAAACTTGGATACAGAAGTATGAAAAGTACTTCAATTTCCATGATAGCGGTAATTTTATGGATTCAATTGATCAGATAACGAAAGACGCCCTGGAACAGTTAGATATAGATAAATCAAAATCCGACGAGGTTCAGGACTATATCCAAAGTTTATATGATCTATCTGACGGAATATCCGTTATAATGGCACCCAATAAGGAACTAAATCTAAATGACATAGATCAGGTACAAAGATTCCAATATTAAATATAATAAGACGCTTAAACCTGGTATATCCGGTTTTTTTGCGTAAAATTTTTTTATCCCGTAATTTCCTTCTATCTTTGCAATGTAATTTTAAAATAATAATCATGGACACACAGAAATTTAATTTTAAAAAATTCGTTGGAACTTTTAAGGAATTCTTCAGTAATTTAGGGAAAGTGGCAGCTATTCTTACTGCTATTGCATCAGGTTATGCTGCATCAGAAATCTATCATCGATATGATAGCACCGTAAAAGCACACAAAATGCAGGATGCAAAAACATCCAAGGAAACATCGGTTGCGATTAATGAAAGAGGTGAGCTAATGGTTATTAATAGGGGATCTGGTACTTATCAGATGTTTGATAATCAGGTAGGCCGGACCATCTTTAATCTTTACGCATCAAAAATATATTTAGAAAGAAAACAATAAGACTATGTTTAGAGCAATTTTCACTTTATTAGGTGTATTCATGCTTGGAACATTATCATTCTTCTATTTTGAAGTTAAAAATGAAGAATCGGATACACTAAAGGCGGGGAAGATAACAACTGACTCGCCGCCATGTCTGCAGATGCATTACTTTATAGAAAAGTATGCTGATGAGTATGGTATCCCAAAAAATTATGCCTATGGTATAGCTTGGAAGGAAACCAGATACAGTGGACCTTTCCATTGGGATTATGATCCACAACAAACAAGCTGTGTTGGAGCATTAGGACCAATGCAAATTATGCCAGCAACAGCTGGAATGATGTGGAAAGGAATAGATATAACTAAGGAACAATTAAAAAGCGACATCGAGCTAAATGTTAAGACCAGCATGAAGCTACTTCGCCACCTATATGAAAGGTACAATAATTGGAAGCTAGTTTTCGGAGCATATAACACAGGTAGACCAATGGTTAACCAATATGCCATGGATGTTTATAACTATAAGATAAAATAAAATGTTAAAACTTTTACTATTAGCAGCAATAATAATAATTGCAATATGGCTTTCATTACCTGACAATAAAAAGAATCCCTAATCGGATTCTTTTTATTTATTTGAGTATAAGTATAATTAAATATTAATTAATGACACCAACCAAAGCACTTTACGTCGACTGGCATTTACCTAGAAAAAATTCAGGACGGAATACTCCGTTTAGAAAGGCATGGGAGATAGCGATGATAATAAGAACAACCTATTTTTCTAAGCATATAAATGGTCTTTCACCTGTTCTATATTGTGATAAGGATATTTATGATTACTATGAAAGCATAGATCTATTAAAACATTTTGACGAGGTTCATCCCATACTTCCCGATTCTGTTGATTTTAATCCAAGCGTATTTTGGGCTGCGGGAAAATTCTTTGCAATGCTGCATTGTGACGAGGATTTTTTAATGATGGATCTCGATGCTGAGGTGAGATTTAAAATTGATTTTGATAATGCCGATGTGTATTGTGCACACATGGAGGATGTATCGGAGGATGATGTTTACTTCTATCCAAATCCGGTATATCTCGAACCAAAGGATACTCTGGGTAATAAGTATGGTATAGAATGGGGAGATCTTGCATGTAACACAGCTATTCTTGCGTTTAAGGAGCTATCACTAGCTAAGGAATATGCTAGTTCGGCTTTGGAATTTATTCGAAGCATAGACTCTATAAATCCAGCATTTGAGAAAGTTGCCTATATACTTTTGGCTGAACAAAGATTCCTGTATGAATTTACGAGATCTAAAAAATTAAAATTAAAAACCCTGATACAGGGCAAATATATTCCCAGTGCATTAAAAAACGGAGCGGCATTTATAAACTCCGATGTTGATGCTGTCGGGGAGAGAGGATTTCTGCATGTGTGGGGATTCAAGGTCGATATACACGGAAATGAGGAAGCGGAGCAATCATTTTTTGGATCTCTGATAACGTCCAGACTAAATCTAAAGGATGATATAGTTGGATCTGTTTCCAAAAACTATGACCTCCACGTGAATACATAGTAGGTTGGATGATAATAAAAATACGGAATTCTTTTTATTCGTTAAGAAATTTTCGGATGATATGGGCATTAATATAAATGATGTTCTAATGAATGATGGATTAATAAAGATACTCGAAAAAATGTTTACGGAAAGAGGAAACAAAAAAGAATAAGTATCATTTAATAAACATATGGGGCTGACCAGGTATTGATTGGCAGCATTAGTTCTTTGAGATGCAGGCAGAGTTAGTATTGGAAACTCTTAAATAACCTATACAACGCTTTAAACGGCAAAACAAATGTTTGGGATACCATCAACCAGTTTGGTGCTCCCGTAGCTCAAGTTGAGTTCGCAGTAGCGGCTTAACCGTCGGGTCTCACTTACCTAGGAACAGAAAGGTGAAAGCGGGAAAAAGGGTTAACAGTACCACAATCCGGCATTCCATCAGTAACCCTGAAATACCATTAAGATCGCTGTTAATGGGTGCCAAATGGAAGTCTAGTTCACGATAAACCGAACCATTAAAATAAGGGAATCGTAAATTTTGTCAATTTAGAAAAATTGTCTAAGCCTGTGAATGAGTCCTTAGGGTTAACTGAGCAAGACGCGGGTTCGATTCCCGCCAGTTCCACTGACGCTATTTCGTACTTTAGTTTGGATATATAATCTAAACTAAAGTATAGAAATGCCAAGAAAGAAACATAAATACCACTACATCTACAAAATAACTTGCACCAAAACCAAAAGATATTATATTGGAATGCACTCAACCGATAAACTGAATGATGGTTACATGGGAGGAGGAAAAAGAATAAGAAATTCGATAAGAAGGCATGGCAAGGAAGCACACACCAAGGAGATTTTGGAATATTTTGATGACAGGGAATCATTAAGAAACAGAGAGATTATATTAGTTAACGAGGATCTATTAAATGATCCGATGTGTATGAATTTACAACCCGGAGGTGGAGGGGGAATAATAAACAAAACACATCTAAAGGATTTTTGTCAGGCTGGAAATAAAGCATTCATCGAGAAACTAAAAGACGATGACTATAGGAACAGATTTATCGAGAGCACAAAGGAAGGAAGGGAAAGGGGGGTTGCTAAAGCCAAAGAACTCTATGAAAAGGGTGCATATAGGCTGGACACTTTTAAAGGCCGAACACATACGCCAGAAACGATTTTAAAGATGAAAGAATCAAAGAAATCACACGGGGAGGGGAATAAAAACTCCCAGTTCGGAAAGAAATGGATAAGAAATTTGGAAACAATGGAATGCATAAAGATAGACTCTTCTGAGTACGAAAAGTATGTAAGCTTAGGTTGGGAATCCGGAAGATTTCCGGATTCCGGTGGATCTTCTGTTAAACTAACCGAATCTCAAATCATTGAAATAAAAACTATGTTATTTAAAAATGTTAAAGTGACCGAAATAGCTAAAATTTTTCAAACATCGATAACGACCATTAGAAAAATAAATCGAGGTGATATCTGGAACCATGTTAATATAAACAGATTGGATTAAAACATAAAATTATATCAAATAATGGATTTTAATGAAACAAATCTGTGCAATTGATATATAAAATTAAATTAAAATAAAAACACTATGACATTAATTATTATCATCTTGATTGTTGTTAGTTTGTTAGTAATCTATGGAATTACTGATAAATTGGTCTCACCAAAAGAAAAAGCTGAAGAAACTATTGAGCACGGGATTAAAAAATTAAAACCTTCTAAACCAGCTAAAAAGAACAAGCCTGCTATAAGTCCGGCTACACCAGGATCGGGAAACCCTTTTGGTAAAATTGAATCACCTTCCGCATCAGTTGTTACGGAGCCTGTTAAAATTGCACCTAAACCTAAATCTAAAAAAGCAGCTGCTAAGAAATCTAAAAAGCCAAAAAATGATGGTGATCAGTTATTACATAGCTAATTAACTAGAAGCCATTACAAAAAATCTTATTCTAATTTTAGAATGAGATTTTTTTTTGCTAAATTTTTTTATACCGTTAATCCAGATTACTTTTGGAGAAACATTAATAAAAATAGATATGAATCTTAGAAGAACACGAAAAAGAATTAAGATCACCTTTGCCAAGTTCAATAGAGCTGTAACTAAGAGTTTTTGGAAAATTAGTGCTTCCAAAAGTAAAAATGACCGGATGGTTATAAAGATCGTCGGAACTCTATTACAGAATAATGAGACCAGTGTACACTATGCACCTAATTCTTCCAGAATCTATCTTCACACAAAAGATAGAAAGTATATAGTTTCCTTCGATCGTTATTCAATTAAGATCACTAACCATAGATTCTTTTTTAGCACAAATCTTCGTGATCCTGTTGGTGACGAGCTTATAAAATTGGCCACCGATAGATTAGAGAAAGATCTTATGAAGCTGGATGCTGAAGTTAATTATAACGAGGATACCTTTCTGAACGAGGTTTATTCCACGGTCAAGAGAAAAAATAGCATTTCGTTAGCAAGCAAAATTCGTGCAGCAGCTAAGGAAAAATCCATAGGAGATATCTACAAAAGCGAATTCTTTAATATACCATTACCAATAGAAAAAATAGAAGCAAATTGAGAATAGCAGTAATTGCACACGATAACAAGAAGGCTGACATGGTTGCCTTCATAATGAAGAGATTGAATTTCTTTTCCGGAGTAGAAATAGTTTCAACCGGTACCACAGGTCAGCATATAGAACATGCAGGTTTGGATGTAGATAGGAAAAAATCAGGACCAAGAGGTGGAGATGCACAGATAGCAAGTGAACTTGTCGATGGTAAGATAGATGCCGTTCTATTTTTCATGGATCCGCTAACTTCGCATGCTCATGAGGTTGATGTACAGATGCTTCTTAGACTATGCAATGTTTACAATATACCAATAGCTACAAATTATGCAACCGCAAAGCTACTGGTTGACTCGATAAAAATTAATATAAAGGAATGATGATAATATTTCAATCATTCGGTTGTCATGAATATTTATTTTTTTGTAAAAGATGAAATATAAAGCTTTCTTTCCGATAGAATTCATATAAACCAAAACAATGAAAACATTCTTTAAACCATCTGAGGCAATTAAATGGACCAAGGAGAGATTATTTAACCATGGTTACACTGTTAAAACTGAAAAGTGGCAGGGTATAGATTCACCTGATGACATGTGGGAAGTAATGAATCACTCATTCCAATTTTTCACACCACATACAATTGATGAGTTAGTAAGTGAAATTAGGCCTAATATTCCTTGGGCTGACGATCATTTCCAGGAAAGAATCGGAGGACTTCCTCTGAATCCACCACCGTCCCATGAATGGTGGCCTTATGCACAAAAGAATAATGAGCAATTTGGTGGACATGCCAAATTCTCACACACATACCCAGAAAGAATATGGCCAAAGTTTGTTTCCGAAGAACCAAATAGCAAATTATCAGGTATCAGATTCGATTATGGTGATTTCGGCGATGTTATAAATCTGATACAAAGAGAACCTTTCACCAGACAGGCATTTTTACCGATATGGTTTCCTGAAGACACAGGTACTGTTCATGGCGAACGTGTACCCTGTACAATAGGTTACCATTTTATAAGACGTGGTGAGAATTTGCACATTGTTTATTATATTAGATCATGCGATTATATAAGGCATTTCAGAGATGATGTTTATATGGCTTGCAGAAAGCTAATGTATGTTTTAGATACATTAAAGGAAAGAGATCCGGAAAGATGGGATCACGTTAAACCCGGATATTTTGCGATGCACATAATATCACTGCATTGTTTTAATAGCGAAAAGGGAATATTAAAACAATCAAATTTATAATATGGAGGACACAAGAAATTATATCATCGAAAGAATGATCACCATCGGGAAAGAAACACCCAATGATTTCGAATTTGGTAATAAGATGCGAGTCTTAATAAAAGAAATATCGGAAAAATCCGATCGGTCCGTAGAGGAGATAGAAAAAATATAATACAACAAGAAATAAAATTATAATATGAACATAGAGGAAAGAGAATTCAAAGTCATAAGAGAACCATCGGATAGTCTAAAGCTTCACTATGAAAAAATGTACGGAAGAAATCAGAACAAATTCATAAGAAGATCTAAACTCGATATGAGTCATCTTGGTAAAGAATTTTTACACGAGGATAAGGTTTTGAAATTAATCGGATCAGTAGATGCTTTACTTATGTTGGTTGTCGACGTTAATGATAATAAATACTACAGAATCCATTCTGATATAGTAACGGAGGGTATATTAAATAAAATATAAGGTTTGTTAGAATATTACGTAAAATCATATGGTCCTAAGTCTCATATAGCTGTATGTGAAATTATATCAATGTTTGGTATAGAAATACTAACAGATTCTTTCGGAGATATTGAATTGGACGGATATTATGGATTCTTTCACATTAAAAGCGATAATGAGGGATTCGATATACTATCAGACTTCCCCGAGGTTACAACAGAAATTCCACAAGGAAAAATACTTCGATAATAAAATTAATAACCTCTTTTTTTAATCTTTCATTAGGGAGCCTTGTGATATATAGTACAATTACATCTTTTGGGAGTTGGGCAAAATTAACCAAAGGAAATAATGGACGAAAAAGATACAACACAAACGCTTCTGATGAAGCAGATATTAGACGAGCTATCTCGGCTAAAATCTAATATGCCTAATGGTGAGCTTAAACACCTGCAGGATGGAATAGAAGGACTTAGATTGGATCAGAAATCACTTAAGGATGATATCTCAGATATCAAAAAGAAACTGCTAGATCCTGATGACGGGGTTATCGTTAAAGTTAACGAAAACACCAAATTCAGAATCCAGGAGGAAGACAGGTACGAAGACTATCTGCAGTTCAACAGCGACATAAAGGAATTAAAAAATTGGCAAAGTGGCGTAAATAAAGCGCTATGGATACTATTTGCTGCAATAATAGCTATTTCACTTAAAGTTATATTTGGGGTTGGCTAGAGCCCTTTAAAATTAAAATAAATCATGGAAGAGGGATCCTTTAAAGAATTTATGGATCTGAAAGATCAGAATCATCTTTTCTTGGGTGATTTAATCTATAAAAAGGTGAAGTATGCCATACTAGAAAACCTCGATAAAGCTGTACTTTTCACCATGTTCCCGGGAGATTCTGATTCTAGCTCACAGGGCGTTATATTCACACTCAATAAGGAACAATTTCCCCAATTTTTAAATAGTTATCTGAGAAGATGCGAATTAGAGGAACTATATGAGGTGTGCTTAGAGATATTGGATCTCTATGAACTTTCAGCCTAACTTTTACACATATAACGTGAAGATGAAAAAGGAGGATAAAAAAGTATACGATTCCGCATTATCTGATTATTCAATTATAATTAGAAATGGTGGAAATTCACTAGACCAGATTAAAGATTGCATAAAGGTACTCGAATATTTTGAGGACTATGAAAAATGTAAGGATCTACTTGAAATATTAAAGGCATATCAGGCTAAAAGAAATAATAGCGAAACGGGATTAAATCCGGATGGAAAGAAAACTAAATAGACAGATTTTTGAAAATGCAATAGAGAGCATGAAGAAATACGGCAAAGACAGTATGATGTCACCCCGTATATTTTCTAAGCGCCATGGCATTAAGAATTCATTGTTGGTTTACTATGAGTCCACAGAGGAATTTGAAAAATGTAAATTTGTCATGGAGTTTTTTACTGAACTAGAAACACACATAATAGAGATGTCGGATAATGAATCAGTTGGCGCAACTGGTGAATTTGAATTAATTAAATAACAATGTAATACTATATAAATAAAGGTTTGGGATTAATTCTGAAACCTTTATTTTGTTGATAGATATAAATATAACCATAACCATTAAAGAACATAATAAATGAAGTTTGAAGAATTAACACCTGAACAAATTTCAGATCTCTCGGAAATTTATTGGAACCGTAACTTAGCATGGGACGAAAGAATGAAACAGCTAAGCCAATATTTGGGAAAATCTGAAAGAACAGTTCAAAGTTGGGTCTCAAAGTTGGGCATCACTGAAAAGTCTATACAAGAATCACCTGAATTAATAAAAGCAAAGGAGAGAAAGTTTAATAAAAGAAAGAAAAGATTTATTATAACTTGGGCTCAAAATGACACACCGGTCCACAATGCTTTTGTTTCTAATATAGAGGAGTATGCAAAATTTATAAATGCTGATATCCACGTAATAGCGGGAAGATATAAAAATCCAACCTCGGTATTTAGTGATCAGGCATATGATACATGGTCTCCACGAATATCACAATATCTGGATGCTAATAGACATGAAGTTCATAAACATATGTGGATCATGTCTGATGTTAAGATCCAACCAACCGCAGTAGATCCTATGACTGGACTACAGGGTATGAGCGGGATTAATTCATGCGTATTTGGATCACCAAGGGTTCATATGGAAACTATTCCTGTACTAGAGGGAAATATGCCAAAGATGATGATGTCTACAGGAGCATGTACAGTTAAAAATTACACAGATTCCAAATCGGGTAAAAAAGGGGAGTTCCACCACACGTTAGGATTTGTTGTTGTCGAGATAAAGGATCAGACTATATTCTTTGCCCGCCAGGTGACTGCAACGGATGACGGCGATTTCTGCGATCTTTACAATAAGGTTACTTATGATTATGATAATGATATGAGCTCGGTTACTAAGATCGAATCAATCTCAGCTGCAATACTAGGAGATCTACACTATGGTCAGCATGATGAACGGGTTATTGAAAAAACGCTAGATCTTTTTAAAATCATAAATCCAGAAAACGTTGTATTGCATGATGTGTTTGATGGATTATCTATTAATCATCACGAATCGAAAGATCCATTCATACAATACCAAAGAGAACTCGAAGGAACAAACTCGTTAAGGGGTGAAGTTGATTCGATGCTAGATGGGTTAAAGGATTTTGAAGATTATAATGTAACAATAGTTAGAAGTAATCACGACGATTTTTTAGACAGGTGGCTAAAAGGAACCGATTGGAGGAAGGCTACGACAATGAAGAATTCCATAGAATATATGGAGTATAGCGCATTGATACTTAAAGGAGCAGCACCAAATGGAGTGATACCCTACTTAATAAATCAAAAATATCCTAAATTCAGGACATTAGGTAGAAGCGATAGCTTTGTTATAAGCGGATGGGAACTTGGACAACACGGTGACATAGGATCCAGCGGGACTAGAGGTTCTTTATTGCAATTTAGAAAACTAAACACAAAAATAGTGGTTGGACATTATCACTCTCCCGGAAGAAGAGACGGTGCTTTAGCTGTTGGTACTTCAACCAAACTTAGAGTAAATTATAATATCGGACCCAGTGGATGGCTTCAGTCACATGTTATAATACACCATGACGGTAAAGCACAGCACATCAATTTCATCAGGGGAGAATACACAACTTTAAAATAATAAAAATAATGATAATAAAAAATAATCCGCCTCTTCTTCGCGAGCTAAAGTTTATAGCTGGTGTTGACGAGGTGGGCTGAAGGCAGAGGATGTCTTAGCGGACCGGTTGTTGCCGCTGCTGTAATATTACCCGATGGATTTAGCGATCCGCGAATAAAGGACAGCAAAACAATAAAGAGCCCTAAAAAAAGAGAGGAGCTAGCAAGATTGATCATGGACAATGCCATAGCATGGGGTGTTGGTGCAAGTTCACCTCAGGAGATAGATCAGATAAACATACTTCAGGCAACGTTTCTAGCCATGAGAAGAGCTATAGATGCTTGCTCAGAAAAGCCAGATTTCTTATACATTGATGGGGATAAATTTCCTGGATATAAGGATGTACCATACGAATGTGTGATCAAGGGGGATTCTAAAATACTACAAATATCAGCAGCATCCATATTAGCGAAAGTTCATAGGGATCAGCTTATGCAATCTCTGGACTCCGAATTTCCAAAGTACCTGTGGTCAAGAAATGTAGGATATGGAACAGCTGATCATATTAGCGCTATAAGAGAGATCGGTATAACAAAGCACCACAGAAAATCATTTTGTCAAAATTTTATATAAATAATATGGAACAAGAAATAAAAGAAGCGGAAATAGCACAAATCCAAGAATATGATTTGGCTGAATGGGTTTGTCAGTTTGATAACGAGGACCCGATAATAATTGCATGGAGTAATGATAAGACAAATCCGGGAGAGCTAAACTTTACGTTGAAAGCGAATTCTGGAAGTACCTTAGTTTTTCAGTCTGATGACGGGAGAAAAAGATTTTCTTTATTCTCCAGAAGCATGTCACAGCAGAGGAGAGATGAATTGGGATTAGCTTCAGATACGGAAGAAATAAAAAACTAATATGAGATTCATCTGCGTAGATATTACAGCATTAAACTCGAACAAATCGCTGGATTCAGTTTCATCGATAGGTCTTCTAATCGGCGATACAGATAATGAAGATACCGAATTTACCGAGATGAGTGTTATGCAACCGTCCTATACTGTCGATCCGTTCATGATTGAAACTGCAATATCTGAATTTTCTGATATACTGGATGGAGAGACAGAAAAATATTACGTTGAGAATCTATCGCCAAGAATATACCAATATCTTGGAGATAATGGCGTATCGTATTCGGATGAGCTTATGATTGTAACAAGTAACATAAAGAATAGACTAAATATGCTCGATAATCTATTCGGAAAATATAATGTTGATTATGTTAATTTCCGAGTTGATACTAAGGGAAGAAAATCAGACATATGCAACAGGCAGGCTGAATTATTCCGGAAGTTTTTTAGACTTTTCCTATAAAGTCAATTATTTTTTTGGTATATAGTCTAAAAAAATTCTAAAAAAATGAAATCGAATTATTTTTTAAATGCTGAACTCACTTCCAATAGGAAATTCAGGGAAAGTAATCTGGTTGATATAAAAAATTCACTGGATCTCAACGAGGATTTTCTTAATTTTTGTATGCTTTTCTCAGAATCAGCATCCATTAATTTTTCCGGACATCTGGAAATATACATAGAAGATCACCCGTTTGAAACAGATCTTTTAATTGAGGTTGAAGATTTAATATTGAGCATAGACTCACTTATACCAGGAGGATGGGGAAGCGATTCAAAAGTTGAATGGAGCACAGAATCTATGCCTGGACCTACGCATGTTTGGTTTAAAGATTCAGATGGATGGGAAGTGCTAGTAAAGGATCATGATAGGGGATTTCTTGGGGAAGATGAGGAATGGGACGAATATCATGATAGTTCATATCAGGATGATCCCGGGTTTGATGATGAATGGTAAAAATTGACTATTTAATAAAATAGATATATAAAACACTGTATTGAAAGGTGCCTTTCGTGCTTAGTGTCCCAGGTCAAGATGGCCTTAGAGTTGTTAGAAATAGCAGCGATGGGATTTTAAAAAATAAAAAAAGGTAAAAATGAAAAACAACAATTACGGCGTGTCGAGCAACTCCGCGCCAAAACCACAAGCTTGGATAGCCGTATCCAACAACAGGCAAAAAATCTACGGCCTAAATGAGGATCTTGTCTATCTAGACAACGATCAGGAGTTTCAAATCGAACTCTACAATCCAACCAATTTATCATACTTAGCTAAAATTTATCTTAATGATAAGCTGATGAGTAGTTCGGGTCTAGTTATTAAGCCTGGACAAAGGTACTTTTTGGATCGCTATCTTGATGAGAAGAAAAAATTCTTATTCTCTACTTATGATGTCGATGACAGCAAGGAGACTAGGGAAGCAATCAAAAGCAACGGAAAGGTAAAGGTTGAGTTCTATCCTGAACACACAAATTACACCCGGAGCACAATATCTACAGGTGCTACTTATGTTCCGATCCAACCATGGACTATCCAGTATCCCTATACACCCATCACATTCGGAAGCGAATTAGGTTTTCAACCAAGCACAATAGGAACTACGAACACACATTTTGCTGGCTCAAATGCTATATTCACAACAACTTCCGCTATAAGTGGAAATTCAGTTTCATTTGGAGGAAATACTATTAACGCTTTATATTCTTCAGCCACTCCCGCTAGTAAATCACTGGAAACAGGTAGAGTTGGGAAGGGTGGAAAATCAGATCAGAAATTTGGGTCCGACTCCGGAAGCTATTCTTGGTTTTGTAGCTACACATCTGAGTATCAGATTATGCCAAGATCAGGAAAACCAGTGGAGGTTACTGAAATAAGATCATACTGTCCCGGATGCGGAACAAGAACGAAGAAAAAAACATGGAAGTTTTGCCCTAATTGCGGGGAATCTCTGGATTAATAAAATAGTGTAAGAAAGGCACCTTTTCAATATAATCATACTAAATTTTATTATAAATCATTACTATAACTTATTAAACAACACTATAAGTAAAGATTATCCATATAGTTCCACATATCCCAACCGGATGAATGCCAGAATATTCTAAGAACAGGATAGGATGATTAGGATGTATTGATTTTAGAGAAATCTAAGGAATCTACATATAATACAATCAGGCTAAGAATAGAAAAATTGATCGGCTCAGATCTAATAATCTCATTGGGTGAAAATACGAATTCAATGTGTCCGTGTATAGATGATTATGTTTCATTTTTAATGTGATTTATAAAATATATAAACTAAAAAATTAAGAATGAAAAGATTATTATTGCTCCTATTACCTGCGATTGTTTTTGGACAACTCAGAGACTGTGTAAACGTAAAGACACCGATATACGAAGTTAAGTATAGTGAAAAACTGGAGCAGCCAACTTGGATAAAATACACGGTATTATGCCCAGCAGGAACAGCTTCTAGAGCAGGAATGGACTTCTATACGAATGACAGCATAAAGACATCAAACAATGAAGATTATGTAAAGAATCTGTACGATAAGGGTCACCTAGCTCCTGCTGCTGATTTCAATTGTACTAAGGAAATGCTACATCAAACATTTAGTTATTTGAACTGTGCTTTACAAAACCAATATCTTAACAGGGGGGTTTGGAGAATGCTGGAAGAATACGAAAGAGAATTAGCAAAAACAGAGACTGTTACTGTCACGATAGATTTAGTTTTTAGCAAGAAGTCAATTAAGTTACCAACAGGAGCAACAGTGCCTGACGGTTTCTATAAAACGATATATCTAGTTAAATCAAAAAAGACATATAAATATTACTTCGCTAACGAAGCACCAAAAAAACCAAAGTTCATAGACTATGGTATACCGGTTAAATAGAAACCATTTATCAACTTAGATATATAATAAAAAATAAAAATCATGGATAAAATAGCTTCATTCGAGGAATTCGGAAAAAAATCAACATCTCTTAGCGAGGAAACAGTCGATGCACCGGTTGATGTGCAAAAGCGTGACGAGAAACAGCATTATATGTTCTTTCAGAATATTGCTTCAATTAAACATTATGTTGACGAGATTTTAAAAATGAATCCCGATGAAATTGACAATCTAATTAAGAATGGGCATGACTGGGCTTCGGATCACATTGCTACGTCTAAAGATGATATTCAGGAAGTTGCTGAATTCATCAGAAATGAAATGGAGGGTGAAAAAGAAGAAACAACTGAAATGGAACCTGAAAAACCTGCTGAGGTTTTAGTTGATCTTGATGATTCCGGAGTAAGCACTGACGATGAGTATGACGATGAGGAGGATGACGAAGAGTAAAAATAATTATCTGACGAGCGATAATCAGAAACAATAATATTAAACAAAAAGGTCAGAGCAATCTGACCTTTTTGTTGGAACTAATTTGTCAACAGGACTATGATTATAAACAATAGAAATTAAGAGATGAATGCAAATTTTTCAAATAGTTTTGGTGATAGCATTAAAGGTGATAGCATTAAAAAACTAATGCGTCACGGAACAGGGTGGTATAAAATATATGAGTTATTTAGATATGACATACCAAGATTCACTAAGAATGTTTGGACATTCAGAAAAGCACTATGGAGCCATTATTGGTTTGATCACCACGGCACTTTAAAATTCCTTGAGATTGGGTTAACCAATATTTCAGATACTATTGAAAAACATGGTAATGAGATTGATGGTCCGCGTTTAAAGAAAGTTGCTGCAATGCGTAGAGCTGTCGAGCTAATCAAAAACTATAACGAGGGCAACTATATCGGGATGGCAGAAAAAGAATTGGGTGACTTAATTCTTCATGATTGGGAGTTTGAGGAGACCGGAGACACCACAGATAACCCATTTGGTGAGAAGGATGAAAAACTCTACCGACTAGTTGAAAAAGATACACAGGAAGAAAAAACACACAATCGTAAGATCTTCTATAGATCGAATGAGATTGAGGAACAAGAATGGGAAGAGCTTTTTAAAATACTAAAAGGACAGGATCATGCTGAATACCGTAAATTGCACGAGGCACAAACGGAGGAAGAAAAGAGGGAAAGGGAACTTTGGAATGAATGGTTTGATGGATCTGGATTAAAAGGATGGTGGGATTAATCCTGTAATATGAGTGAGATCAAACACACGGAGAAAACCATACAGACTGCATTAGAGAAAAGATTTGACAGCAATAATATAAAATATACGGTCACCAATCTTTACCTATTTAGACACAATTGGGAAACTGATTTCCTTGTTGTGCAGAAAAGCGGATATTGCTATGAGATCGAAATTAAGATAAGCAGATCTGATTTTCTTAATGACTTCAAAAAAGTTGACAAGCACTCGATCATGAACGAGGGCACTTATTTGGTTAAGAAATATAAGTATCATACGGATCCTGAAACCAAAAGGAGGATATCAGAACATTATCATGCACCAACAGAATGGAAATTTAAACCAAATAAATTCTATTACTGTGTTCCCGAGGGACTCGTTAGTAAGGAGGAGGTTCCTGATTATGCTGGTTTAATGTACGTCACCAAATATGGGGCAGTCACTACCATAAAAGAACCTAAATTTATACACAAGGAAAAGCTCGATCTACAAAAACCGTTATGTGACAAATTCTACTATTATTGGAAGAATGCTATAGCATCCAATGCAGTATTGTTAGAAAAACTCAATGAATCAACAAATAAAAAACAATAAGATGAATAAATTAGGATTAATTAATTACGAGGGTGATTGTTTAAAAGCGATCAGGGATAATGGAAAGATAAACATCAAGGACCAGTATGGTGTGATTGTGAATGTTTTTAGCGTGGAAGAGCTTTATGCATTTATAGATGGATTAATCAACGTTGTTGATAGCCAGGGTAAATCTTGGAATTATCCAAGCGAACATAAGGAAGCTAAGCCTTCATACTCGATGATTTATCATTTCGTGAAAGATATTAAGTAACGGAGCTATTCCGTAAGAAAATACTAATTTAGCACCAAATTAGAAATTAATCTAACGCCTACACCCATGGAAAACATCTTCAAGGTTGCTAAATATGAAAAAAACGAGACAGGATTTGATCACGCTGGATATGATGAGTATTCAATAACATATATCAAGGGTAAGAAACCCCATCAGATAAGGGTAGTAGTTGATGGAATTTTATCAACTAGAGTTATTAATCTTATTGATGGTAATTCTGGGTATAAAAATCAAATATTATCAGCAATCAGTGAGATTAAAAACGGGAAGGTTAACTCAGCCAATAGAGTTTCGGAAAAGAAGAAGGTAACACTATCATATATTGGAACATTTTATAGTAAACTAATTGTTAAAAATGTTAAGAACTATTTAATGGGCATTAACAAGGAAGAGCGAAGAGACACATTAACAAAATACGAATTAATATAATATGGATAGTTACAAAAGACTTGAGGAGAGCGGAGTTTATATCCACTATTCACCAGAGCACTATAAGGATGGTTCTAATGTGAACTTCTCGATTGAGTTTCTTGATAGGGAAACACTAAATAGAGTAGCAACGGGATGGTATAACGATAATCACGAGTTTGGAGATGCTTCTGAAACGATGTCAGCATCAGTCAAATTAGCGAGGTGGTATCTCGAAGATCCAAAAAGAATCTCGTTAATAAACTCGGGATATAATGATCCCGAATATATTGCTTACACATCGGAGTTATCCAAATTTACTAAGGAATTGATCTCTAATACAAAGCCACAAATCAAGGGATCTGTACATTTTGATAATGATACAATGGAGAAGTATGTTGCTTTTATCTGTGGTGAACTTGCTGATGAATATTCAGTTACGCTAAATGAACCAAAGGGAGTTGATGGTGCACCAGCAAGAATCAAAAAAGCAGGTCCAAGGATACACTCCAAGGTTTATATAAGTGTCATTGAAAGTTATACACGTTCAGCTAAGTTGACATTGGTGTTTGACCGGTATGAGAAGGAAGACATTTTTTATATGTCCCGTCACAAAAGTCCCGATGCATTATTACATGAGATCTACAACAAGATCGACAAGATAGTGAACAAGGCTTTTATCGAGGATGGAAGAGAAGATGAAATACGTGAACTCTATCGGGTTAAGCACGAAATATATAACGCAGCTATCAAGGAAGCATTAAATAAATTAAAAATATGAAAACCCTCATTATCTCGGATCTGCACATAGGATCTAAAGGTTGCCAAACAGAGGAAATTCTGGAATTGCTTTCCGATGAAAGCTACCAGCGGTACATTTTGGTTGGTGATATCATTGACGGCTGGCTATTTACGAAGTATAAAAAATTCTCATACCAACACGCCAGAGTAATCAGAAGACTACTTAAGATTTCTAAGAACAAGGAGATTATCTGGATTTCTGGGAATCATGATGAATTTGTTAGAAAGTACACCCCGCTTGAATTGGGTAACATTAGAGTTGTTGACGAGTTCATTGAAAACGGGGTCTGGTATTGTCACGGTGACAAATATGACGGGATCGTTAAAATGCATTGGCTTGGCATGCTGGGCTCTGTCGGATACGATCTTGCTATTGTGATCGATAGATTCATTAAGAAAATGGGGAGAACGACAAGTCTTTCTAAATACCTAAAGGATAATGTTAAAGCAGCAATATCATTTATGATTGATTTCGAGAATGAGATGGTTAGACAGACCAAGAAAAGAAATTGCCACACTGTTATCTGCGGACATATACACAGTCCGGAGGATAAAATGCTGGATGGTGTTAGATACATGAACACCGGAGATTGGGTAGAGAATTGTTCATATATACTCTGCCAAAAGAACCGACTAATACTATGCAAGACCAGATAACGGTAGTTATACCATGCTATAACGAGGAAAAATACATAGGAAGAACAATAATACATATTTACCGTCAGCTAGATTCCAAGGGTATACGTATAATAGTTGCTGATGCTGGATCCACCGACGGAACAATCGAAAAAATCAACGTGCTCCGGGATAATCTGGGTATCAGAATAGATGTTATACCAGGCGGACTACCGTCAGTTGGCAGAAATGAGGGTGCAAAATTAGCAACAACGCCTTATATACTTTTTGTAGATGCTGACGTTACATTTACTAGCAAAGATGCCATAAGAAAATCTCTGAATGAAATGCTGACCGGTAATTATGATATGGTTGGTACTACTCCCAAATACAAAGGTGAAAGAGACAGGAGAGCGGAGATGATGTTTTCTGTAAATCGTTTATCCACATGGGTACTGTCCAAGACCATGCCATTTGCGATAGGTGGATTCGTACTGATATCAAAATCTAAGTTTGATGAACTTGGTGGATATGATGTAAATGCCAAGCAGAGCGAAGATTGGTTGCTGAGCAGGAAAATAGACAAGAAAAGATTTAAACTCATATTTAATCTGGTGACACAAGATAACCGTAGATTTAAAAAATATGGTTATCTAAATATGCTGAAACTTATATTTAGAAATTGGCTAAATAGAAATAATAGCAATTATTTTTATAATGCACAAAACTACTGGGATTAATTGTCATTTAACTAAATAGTAAGTGTGCTTTTAAGCTCGTAGCAAGCACCAATCGATATTTAATATAAACCTACATAAAAAATGAAAGAAGGCATTATAGCTGGTAATTTCGATGTTATACATCCGGGTTACATATACATGTTTAATGAGTGCAGAAGAAACTGCGATAAATTAATAATAATGCTGCACGCAGACCCATCGATAGAAAGACCAGAGAAGCTTAAACCCGTATTAAGTGCAGATGAAAGGATTGTTATTCTGGAATCTCTTGTTCAGGTCGATGAGATAATAGTTTATCAAACGGAGCATGATTTGATTGAATGGTTAGAAAAGCTTAAACCTGCTGTGAGATTTCTGGGCGACGATTATATCGGTAAATCATATAGTGGTGATCATCTAGGTATAGATATTGTTTATTTGGATCGAAGTCATGGATGGTCGACAACCAGATATAAGGAAATGATAGCTGATTCGATACCTAAGAGATTGGTATAGATTTAATTTCTATCAGGAAATAACGGGTCCGGTAGTATTTCTGGATCTTTTTTGTTTTTAAGGTACTCCATAGCTGCTCTCCCCATCTGATCCATAGTATCTGACAATTCAAAACCCCCAGAAAACTCATTATTAGAATTAGCTGGCAAGTGTGGATTCATTGCTTCCAGTCTTTTCTTGATGTGATCTAAGTACTCTTTGGTTGGTTTCATAGTGTATATAACCCGCATAAAATTTTTTTATAACGAGATAATCATCTATATTTGTAGAAAATAATATCAAATGAAATTAATAGCTTTATATCTAACATTCTCTTTATCAACTATTAATGCACAGGTTGCTAAGGTTGATCCTACCGCTAGAAGTTACAATAATAACATAATAGATCTAGCAAATTCAGTTCAGAAAAAATGGGGTTCAAAGAAAAACACAGTTATAATAGTTGACTTCTCCAAACCAATGGAAGTTCAAAGACTATATGTAGTTGATCTGGATTCTCAAAAAATCATTAAATCATCAAAAGTCTGTCACGGTAAAGGATCAGGACAAACCTCAATACCATCCAAATTCTCAAACACGCCAAATAGCAAAACGAGCTCAAAAGGAGTAATGAGAACAGCGGAGAGTTATCAGGGTAATTGGGGTTATGCCATGAGGGTGGATGGACTACAGGATATAAATTCAAAAGTTAGATCCAGAGCAATAGTTTTCCATAATGCAGAGGTACAACACACACCATACAGTTGGGGATGCTTTTCTATACCAAAAGAAGATTATAAAGAAGTGATCAATCTAACAAAGGGTGGAAGTCTAATCTTCGTATTTTCTAACAACAACGATATCAAATCTTACTAAATGGAGTACTCAAAATTCGCAGAAATGGTACTCAGGCTTAAAAAACAAGGCGAAATAACATCAAAGGCATACGAGTTAAAAATTGACCTAATAGATTTCACAGATGATCTAAATAGAGTAATCGATATTCTTATAAAGGAAGTATATGGTGAAGAAGGATATGATTGGTTTACCTGGTTTTGCTACGAAAGCGATTTTGGTGAGAAGGATTGGAGCAAGCTTCCATGCTATAAGAGTGTGGATGGCATAATGACAAAAATCCACGAGGCTGGTGAAGCCAGATATGGAGCAACTGATGAGAGCGGAGAACCCATATGTCATTCGATAGAATCAACCTGGGAATATTTGGAGAAGAATTATGGGGAGAGAAGGGAAACACCAAAGGAAAGCGCCTGGGATAACATCGAAAAAAGCTTTAATAAAATTAAAAAAACACCAAAAGGTAAAAAATAGGGAGGAACCAAATAATATAAACCAAATAAAAAGAATATGAAGAAATTAATTATCGCTTCTGGATTACTGGTAGCATCGCAAGCATTGGTTGCCCAAACAGAACAACCTAAGAAGGAACATGAACCAGCATATGTTGATTTTGTTTATGTGACTCCAAATACGGACACTATATCTTTTATTGGATCCTAAATTGACAGAGAGTAACACAACCATAGTTATGGTTCCCCGATCAGGGATAGACAGAAGAAAAGCTATAAAAAAATACCAATCATAATTATCTATTAAATGGGGAAAGAAGAAAAAGGGATTCTGAAGAGAATTAAAAGAATGCATGTATTAGAAGATGCGGATATGGATGACTTTAACATTCCCCCCGAGGAGAATTCTGATGAACATCCAGATGGTCTGGATAAAATAGACTTTAGCCAATGGTCAACCAATGGCGACGGAACATATATACCATCACCAGCAACAACTGTGACCCTTCCGCCCGGGTTATATGACATGTATTATAATAATCGGGCTGGCGAATGGACTTTAAAAAGACAGCGTATTAATACCGACGAGCTTTATCAGCTTCCAACAAAGGAGATCGGTGTTATCCTAACTGATCTTAAAAGCTTCTGGAAAAAAAGACAGACGTACAAAAAGTATAAGCTTATGCATAAAAGAGGTATACTACTTTATGGGGATCCTGGATGTGGTAAGTCTGGTATATTGCAGCTTTGTATGAAACATATCATCAGCGAGTTATTTGGTATAGTTATTAATATTAAGGACGAGGATTCGGTTAGAGGTTATGCTGATATTATCCCGAAGCTAAGACAGATTGAACCGAATAGGCCTCTCGTTGTTATAATCGAGGATATTGATTCTATTGCATCGGAGAGCAGTTATATTACATCTCAGCTTCTTAATATGCTTGATGGAGTAAAGCAGATTGAAAATGTTGTTTATATTGCAACAACAAACTATCCGGAGAAATTGGAGGAAAGAATAACAAACAGGCCATCCAGATTCGATAGAAGATATTATATTTCCCCACCAAGCAAGGAGGTTAGGATGTCATATCTTAAGAACAAGATAGGGGATGAACTTGAAGTTGATTTTGATCTATGGGTTAAAGATACAGAAGGAATGTCAATGTCACATCTAAAGGAGCTATTCATCTCGGTATTTTTACTGGATAACACCTACGAGGATGCAATTAATAATCTTAGAGATCTAAAACAAAAGCCAAGAGCTAAAGGGCAGAAGTCTGTTGGATTCTCAAGCACTCAAAATGGAGAATAATAGTAGAAGACCTAAGGAGATCAAATTAGAGAGCATCTTCAATGACGAGAAAAAGGAAGGACTTAAGAGGTTCATTTTGGAACACAAGAAAAAACAATTAGAAAACGATTGGGAAGAAATCTTATTTGATTTTATAGATTTTTACCCGTGTATATTACCCCACTAATTATTTGAATGGCTGACGGAAAATTACGAAATACCAAAGAAGAGAAATAAAAATGTATAAATTATGAAAAACTTTTTATCAATATTAGTAGGATTATTAGCAGTAATTGGATGTGCTGATAGTAGTAAACAAACACCAAATCCACATAAAATGGAACTGGATAACACATCAAAGTATTATGACAAAAATTATAGAGTATATACTCTAGAAGGTTGTGAATATATTGCAGTCGGTAATGGAACAGGCCGATGGGGTTCACATAAAGGAAATTGTAAAAATCCAATTCATTACACAAAATAATATGTATAAATCATTCAAGTTAACAAAAAGATACGGGATAGCATTTGAAAGATTCCGCAAGGCAGCTAAAACAATGAAGCTAAGAAAAACGGTTTATCACACGGGAATCTATAAGACGACCGATGATATTAACGGGTTTGATACCTATTACTTTGTATTGGGGAGATGTCGGATCATATGGACCGTTCAACATAAGCATAAATCTGGGCATTCTGCCGGATAATCTGATGAAAATAATATCCAAGTATAAAAATTAAATTCGGAAAAAAGAAATAAATGAAATCTAAAAAAATTTTGTTCCTGGATAATGACGGCGTAATCTGTCTCTCCAATAACTGGGGTGGAAGATCCAAAAAATGGAGTAAGTATAGAAAGCTTAATCCTGATGCAACCAGCGACACAACCGCACCAGTTGAGGTAAGATTTGACGATTTTGATAAGAAAGCCGTTAAGGTATTGAATGAGGTATTGGAAGAAACCGGAGCTGAAATCGTTGTTTCCTCTGATTGGAGATTACACGCAACATTGGAAGAACTTGGGGAATACTACCTATCAAAAGGAATCTTAAAAGCTCCAATCGCATTCACCAAACGATACATCGGTTGTGATAAACCTGATGAATTTGAATGGGTTAGAAGAACAATGTATGAACAACAAAGATGTATCGAAGTTAGACAATATCTAACAGATCATCCTGAAGTTACACATTGGGCTTGTATCGACGATTTGGAATTAGGTGAAAAAGATACCTACGATAGAGAACAAAAGTGGGGATTATCCAACTTCGTTCACACACCAAGAGAAAATGAAGGAATCAAACAATCAGGAGTAAAAGAAAAAGTAATTGAATTCTTATCATAGTATGCAGGATCAATTTGATGATGCATTCTACCCCCTAATATGGGCACACGTACAACAATATCAGAGGTGTGTCTTAAAATATGGTGAGAAGGAAAGAATAACAAAAAAGGTTAAGGAGTCATTAAATGGATGCGTCCAGAAATGGTCAGATTTACCTGCAACAATGGCTTCGTCTAAAGTCATTGAATTTTTCAATTCCAAATTTCCTCATCTTGATCCGTTCACGATAACATGGCATCAGAAATATCTTGTCGGCAAGGATGATAAAAAAAGAGGGTTAATAGTATGGGAACACACGACTCCGTTAAATATTCTACTCAAAGAATTAATAACAAAACAAAGCCAGGAAGAGATAAACGAATGCATGGATTCATATTCGGGGGTTTGTCTAATAACTCGGGATGAGGATGACACACTAAATGAAAATAAAATGCGGACGGTTAGACCTGGTGGATGGGAGGAATGTTATTCTTTATGTGATATTAATGTTGTGGGAAGGGATATATAAAAGAAAAAAAATCACAATGAATCACATTTTACCATACGGTGCTATTAATGAAGCTGCAACAGCACTTCCCAAAATGCCGGATTTTCTTCAGAAAGCTGGAGCTAAACCAACCTATGTTCAATATGGGGGACCAGCGAAATTGGGCAATCAACCTCCAAATGCTTGGGAATTAGAGATTAAAGCCCCCTATTCTACTAATCAAACATGGAGCTTAATTTTCTGGCCGAACGGAACTTTTGATACTGGCGTTCAACCAGCAAATACTAACGGGCCATTTACAAGTGGAGGAAAATGGAAAGCAGACGGAGCATCATTCTTCAGCATGGGAAAAACAAAGATAAATGGTGTTTCCCTGGTATTTACCAGTCTTATGTCACCAACAACATACATGTAAAAAAATATACCACCGAATGAATAATATAATAAAGGACTTTAGATCGTTCTTTTCTATCAATGAATCTATAAATCGAGAAGAGAACATAATAATTGGTGACTCTTGTACTCCCTTTATAGCCAAAAATACCAAATATGCAAAGATTCTTTCCACGAAAGGCTCGGAAGAAGCATTATGGAAAGGCGGGATGGGAATAAAATGGCTAATTGGTGCCTTAGATAAGAAACCATCAACAACATCAATAAAAAATGTTATTATTAACATAGGAACAAACGGCGGTTTCAATATCAATAGCAACATCTCAGGATTATTTGGTAGTCTTAGAAGAGCTTTTCCGTCTGCTAATTTTATAGCAGTACAGGGATCTTGGGGTTGGGGAGGTAACAAATCCATCACGACGAGTCAGGTTAAAGCATTTTATCAAAAATTTGCTAAAGAGGGTGCAGTTATAATAGAACCACCGATTGGATCTGTTAGCGATCCACATGGGAATTTACCAGTTTATGGTGAAATAGGAAAGGCTATAGATAATATATTGGAAAATAGTAAAGGGTCTGGCGTTTCTAATATAACTAATGTAACTAAAGGTATAAAAGGTACAACAGTAACCTTGCCTGGTATTTATACAACCTCTCCATCCGATCCGTACCAATACAAAGTTATAAATGACATTTGGTACACTAAGGGTAAAACCATACTGGACTGGAAATCGTTGGTTAACAACAAAAAAGCTAATGACATCCTGGATAACCAATTTCCAGATGCCAGGACCAAAGAAGCTAAAGAAGCTAATAATAAACTATATTAAAACAAAAAACTATGTCAAAATTAAAAGTAATAGATTTCTGGGCCCAGTGGTGTGGACCGTGCAAGATGCTCGGGCCAGTTTTCGAATCAGTAATGAATGAGTTTCCAGAAGGAAACGAAAGAGGAGTTGAAATGAAAAAAGATAATGTGGACAATTCAGATTCAGAAGCAAGAAATTTCAATGTGAGATCAATACCAACTATCGTTTATGTTAAGGACGGTGCGGAGGTTGGTAGAACTTCAGGAGTTCAAACTAAGGAAGCAATTCTTAAAAAAATTGAAGAACATCTACAAGATTAAATAAAAAAGGCTAGTTAAACTAGCCTTTTTTATTACCCCTGTCCCTTGTTACCTTTTAAGTAATTCTTAGAGTTTTTGTTTTTTGAGCTTCCACTCTTAGCATGTCTATCACAAGATTTAGCTGAGTTTGATTTGAATTTTGTTTCTGTTGTTACCTTTGACTTTGCCATTTTTATTTTTCTTTATTTTCTGATGCATATTTTACACCCATTATCGTACCCACTATCGAGAAAGCGTTAGTAAGTAATATACCAAACATATTGGACCAAGTTGATCCTATCATTTGTGTGTCTTTGCCGGTTATTATAGCTATTGAGTACATGATAGTTGTAATCACACCAACCCCCATAATTACGCCCAAAGCAACTTTAACTATTGTGCTGATCAATTCTGTCTGTGATCTTTTTTGTATAATATCCAAATCATTTAAAGCTGCGTCTTTAGCGGTTTCTGCTTCGATTTTTGACAATTCAGAATTTTTTCTTTCTTCCTCTGCTGATTCTAAAGCTGTTTTAAGTTCCTCATTTATTCTGATATTATCTTCCTGTGCAGTTATTAAGTTCTTATTGTGCTCTTGGATCTGTTTAGTAACATCCAATCTTCTCTTACGAGCATCTTTATCTTTAGTACTTGCATCTTCAATGTACTTAATAAAATCTTCATCACTAGGATCAGATTCTATAACTTTCAGAAGATTTCCTTCTAAAAATATATTATTCTTAGATTGAACCTCTAATAACCAATCTCTTATTTTTTTATCAACTTTCATTATTTATTTGTAAATTTTAAATGGAGCAGTTCTATTTTTATAACCCTCGAAATCTTTTTTAAATTCCTCTAGCCTAGGTTCTATTTCATCCGACTTGATTATCCAGAATTGGGCTCCTGCTTTAACCGCTTTCGCTTGTTCAGTTGGTTCATTAGACGATGATATAATTCCTATAACTACGTTGTTACCGTATTCGAAATTGATCTTACGAATAAGTTCGATTCCATCATATGAGGAGCCTATGATGTTTAAATCTACAAATACACATTCCGGTCTTCCCTCTGGATTTGTTTGCCAATCTTCAAAAAGATTTGCAGCTCGATCCGAGCTATCAACGCCCTCAAGTGTAAGCGAAATGTCAAGAAGACTACATGCATCTTCGAAAACTAAGTGAAAAAGATTTTCGTCATCCACTAGTAAAATTGAATTTATCATAATTTTATTTATTTTTATTTTAACTGTATTTTCATTTGAGTTCCTTTCTCGGGTAATTTATCACACTCTATTGAGTATCCGTGTTCCTCCAATATTGCTATGCAAATATTTAGACCTAATCCTGTACCATCTTCCGTTTGGTTTTCCTTACGAGTATATGGTTCTGCAAGTTCTTTAAACTCAACCGAACTTAAACCCCTACCATTATCCTCTACATACATGACACTGTTTTTCCTGTATATTTTAACGGATTTTGATGGGCTATCATTGTATTTTAAACCATTACGAATAAGATTATCGATTGCAGTACAGAAAAGTGCTTCATTCACCATCTCTTTACCTAATTTTTCAATAATCACTTGAGGTCGATAAGCAGTGGATCTTAGATAAGAATCTAATATTTCTGATAAATCACATTCAATTTTATTTAGAGTAGCGTTAGGTCTAACTAGGTTTGTAAATTCAAATACTCCTTTATAAACTTTCTGTGTATGCGAAAGGCCTTCCTTAATCATTTTAAGGGGTGCTTCAATTTTTAGATCCTTAATATTGTCTTCCGTTAATCTTCTTTCTAATGATGATATTCCCCTTGGAATATATGTGTTAATACCGCTATGCATATCGTGACGAAGAATTTTAGAAGCGTGCTCCAAATAGGTATTTTTCTTCTCCAGCTCTTTCTTTTGTTCTACTACCTTTGTTACATCAGTAGCTATTTTCATAATCTTATACGGTTTGCCTTCAATATCGAAAATAGGAGAATAAGTAGCTTGAAGCCATACCGCAGTTCCATCGCTTTTGATTCTTTCAAATTGACCTGAAATAAATTCTCCATTCCTTAATGAATTCCAAAGTTCAGAATATTCTTTAGAATTTTCAAATTTTTCAGTTACAAAAACTCTATGATGTTTACCAACTATTTTTTCTAGAGTAAATCCCATTACCGATTGAAATCTCTCATTAGCATCTAAAATAATTCCGTTAAGGTCAAATTCGATTACTGCATTGGAAGAATTAATTGCGTTAAGTCTATTTTTTAGCTCCTGCTCTTGTTTTTTAATATGGGTAACATCTAAAGCATATTTTATAACTTTATAAGGTTTTCCATTTTCATCAAAAACTGGATTATAAGTTGCTTGTAAATAAATTAAAGCACCCTCCCGATTTATTCTCGGGAATTCCCCTCCGATATACTCACCATTACGTAAAGATTCCCAAAACTTTTTATATCCGGAAGACTTTGCATACTCGGATTCAACAAAAATACTATGATGTTTCCCGATAACTTTCGATCTTTCATTTGGTAAAAATCCAACAACAGAAAGAAACAAATCATTTACTTTAATAATATGTCCATTAAGATCGAATTCAATAACCCCATTGGAACGATTGATCGCTTCTAGGTTATTAATTAGCTCATTTTTCAATAAATCCTTCATTTTGAATTTCAATTAATTATTTTTTAATACCGTGAGTATTTTGGTTTTTCATTTATATGAATTATTTTTAATACGGTGAATATTTGTCTTTATTGTTTATTTTGACAATAAATCTTTCCAATTTTTTAATTCTAATAGCCATTGCAATTTGGCTTTTATGTTATATATTTTTAAACTGAAGCTCTGTAACCATGTAATAAATCCTCTATATTTGTATGCAAATTTTAATTTTCTAACAATTCCCCTGTGTGATGTGGGTGATACCCTCATAATCCATGGCATCCAGCTTATATCATTAGAAGCTACTATTGGAACTTTAGCTGTTACAAAATCAGCCGTAACGATGTTAAAAGATTCAGAAAAAGATACTTGCATACCTATATCCATTTTAGATGCTGCTTCCAAAAATTGAGCATGCTTGTACCATCTGTGTTCAATCAGCTCATGTTTGGAATGTTCAAACAATGCTCGAATGTTTTTCAATACATTGTCACCATATTGTTCTGTTCTGGTTCCATTGATGTGAAATCTTAAAGTTTTACCTATTTGTTCAGCAAACTCTATGGCAGCCATTGCTTGTTGGTATGTGTTCTTCATCGGTCTAATTGCACCGAAAGAACCAATATCAACAAACCAATCACACTTCATGTGTTTTTCGGGCGTGAATGGTTTTGCTTTATAAATATTAGGCAAAAAGATAAAATTACCCTCGGGGAAACAATATGTTAATTGTTCAGTAAGTTCCCTTGTGTTTGGAGCTATCTCAATTTTCAATTTACTAATGGAAGCATATTCTTTTATCCATTTAGTTGCGATGCCTTCATTGGCCAAAAACGGAGCTTTTGAATGTAATCTAACTATCCATCTTCTGCTCTTATGTCTTTGAATTTTAAACAATTCCTTGAACTTTGCTGGCGGAACCCAAAGGGCTTCGATTATAACAACATCCGGATTAAATTCAGTAACAACTTTATCAATAGAGTTTGAGTCAACTACTGGTGTGATTTTAGCTTCAAAATCATTTTCATTTAGATAATTAACAACAAAACTAGCAGAATTAAATAATCCTGAGGTAACACCATAGTAATCTTTTACCCTGTTGCATATTATAAATTGGATACGATTTTTTGGTTTTATGGCTTCCATATGGATTTTTTATTTTTGTAACATTTTGTTTCTGCTTTCTTTGTCTTCCTGATGATTCATATGAAACATGTACCCAATGGATTCTATTTCAGAATTTTATAATACTCTTGGAAGTGCTTCCATCTATCTTCTATTCCAATTAGACCCCCATTAACTCTTTTTGTAACAGATTCTACTGCTGCTCTATCTGCACCTTTATCACAAATAGTCCAAAGTCCATTCGAATTAAAGAACCAAGCAGCAGAAGCCAATGGATATTTATTAGCAACCAAATCAGGATTTGCTAAGATGTCATCGTCAACAAATTTGTCAAATGAGGTGTAGTTAACTTTACCTGTCAATTGGATATAACCTCTACCTCTAAATTTGAAACCATCCTTTGAAGCTTCGTCTCCATTACCCATTCTGCCACCATAAACTCTGGCAGCAATTTTTTCAGGCTGTCTTGCATAAGACTCGTTAAGTGTACCTGGGAAATATTTACCGAAGATTTTCTTAAGACCATCAGCTGAGTAGTTAAGATTTTCGCTAACTGCTTTAAATCCACCAGATTCGTGACCGCACTGAGCTAAGAAGTGAGCTAGTCTTAATGTGTTAGTGATTCCGAATTTAGCTGCTGTATCAGGAATCTGAGCGATAACTGCATCAGGAATATGACCCTTAAGAGCTGCCAATTTAAAATCAGATGCTGGGATAGCAACTGCTGCTTCTGCTACTGGAGCTGCGCCAAACATTTTAGTCCAAGTTCCATCACCAACAACACCATCAGCCGTTAGACCGTTAGCTGCTTGCCATGCTTTAACTTTTGCTTCTGTACCAGGTCCGAAAGCACCATCTGCTGCTAAACCTAATTTTACCTGGAGTTTTTTAACGTCTTCTCCTTTGGACCCATTCTTTAGTAACATAGTTTTGGTTTTTTGTTTTATATATCTAATGGGCCCGAAAAAAAGGTGGTTTTATTTTTTTGTTCCGCTAATTATATCTACATTTGTGATCAATTTAAAAACTATAAATGAAATATATTTCAGTGGATATCGAAACAACGGGTTTGGAGAAAGATCGTTACCAAATACTTTCAATTGGTGCCATCATCGAAGACACGTCAAAAAAGCTACCGTTTGATGAGATTCCAAAATTTCACGCTGCTATTTTGCACAACGAGATAACAGGATCTCCATTCGCTCTTAATATGAACAAGAAGATACTAGAAGCCGTTGCTCAATATCAGGAAGCAGAAGATCAGGATGAGAAGAATGATCTGGTTCAGATGACAGGTATGAAATTCTACCATGAGGACGAGGTGTCTGAGGCATTCTACCAGTTTCTATATCGAAATGGATTAGTTGAATTTGATGCCAATGAAGCTATCAATAAACAGGTTAAGATTGTTGATGGACAAACATACCCGATATTGACGTCCAAGATGAAACCAGTTACGATTAATGTTGCAGGTAAGAACTTTGCATCCTTTGATAAAATCTTTTTAGAGAGATTGCCTCGATGGAAGCAAGTTGTTAGAATTAGACAACGCATTATAGATCCGTCTGTGATGTTTACTAATTGGAATGATGATAACAGCTTACCTTCACTGTTTGAGTGCAAGAAAAGAGCTAAAATCGATGGTATAGTGACCCATGATGCTCTGGAAGATGCATGGGATGTTATTCAGCTACTAAGAACACAATATTAATGGATGTCCGTATGATTTTTTTACATTGTACATTGGACATATATTCGTATTGTTATTAAAATATAAACTAAATTTTAATAACGATACGAAAAAGTTAATTCCGATTTTGATTATCATATCGGTAACAACCGCACAGGTAAATGCTCAATCTAAAGAAACAGCATACGGAAAGTAATCGATCATCATGGATATCCTATCTCGCTATGTACTCTTTCGAAGAGTTCCTTCTGTTTAGATTCGTTGATGTATTTTGAAAGCTCTCTAACTCGATCAAAATCTCTAGCATCAAGAGCTTGATCAATTAGCTTCTCAATATCTCTTTTAGCCATGCTAGCGTAATCAGTATCTTCTGGTTCTTCAGCTGCTGTTGGTAAACCTAAATCAGCTTTCTTTGTATCGATTCCTGCCGCTCCAAGTTCATACTTATTCATCTCTTTTGCGATCTCTTCAATAATGGCTTGCATTTCTTTCTTAGCTTCAGGATCCTCGCTTAGTATCTTAAACATTAGCTCAAGAAATTCTGGAGCTGACATAAGCATAAGTTTTCCAAATACATGTTCTCTTATGTTCTCGATATCAGATCCTTTTTGGAATCCATTAATAAAGTCTCTAAGATCTGCCGCAATTTCCGGACTATATCTAAGATCTTCTATTTCATCAGCTAACGAATCAGTATTAGATATAACTAGTCGTGCGCTTTCCTCATCATCAGGAATTGCATTCGCAGCGATTAACTCATAGATACCTTTAACAGTTTCATGTAGCAACATTGCAAAGTCTGTTCCTAGTGCGTATATTGTCGGAGTTGTTTGGTCGAAAAGTTCCTCTGTTTCATCCTTTGGTAACTCGTCGGTGTCCATTAACTGATCTAATATATCCTGTGCATTCTCTTCGTTTTCTTTAGCATCCTCTGGAGTTTGCCATTCAACTTTAACAGATCCACTAAATCCTGATTTGTCTCTTTCCCACATTTCTTTTTGAACCTCCATTGGAATTGCCCAATCAAAGAATCCTGCTATTTCTGTGATCTTATTAAGAAGATCTTTATATTCATTACCAACTTCTCTACCCAATATAGAATATAAGCCATTAGTAACTTCCGGAAGGTTAAGCATCAACTTTGTGTTCTTAGCTTCACCTTGTGTGATGTTGTTAGCAATCTTTCTTTTGTGAATCTCAGATATAACACCAGCATCTTTTAACTCTTTTAGCTGTGGCATTTCCGGTGGTTCAGACGGAACATTCTCCATTGATTTCTTAATCTCATCCGCTTTAGGAAATTTGATCTTTAACTCAACTTCATCAAGTATGCTACCATACATTGCTCGGATAGCAAGTTCTGCTAAATCCTCAAGTTCTTTTTCATGACCTCGCTGAATAGCCCTTGCTCTTGAGACAAGACTCATGAATTGCGGTATTTCTCTACCGTGTGTTCTTTGAAGCTCCCTATTTCTTTCCTCTGCCCTTGCTTCAACGTCGGAAAGATAACTTCCTTTCTTTCCTCCCTCTCCGGGTATACCCGGATTTCCCTGTAGGGAAGCTTCTTCTAGTTTTTGGTGAAATGATTTAATCATTGTATTTAGCTTTTAATTTTCCAAGATCAAACTCCATCGGAGTTTTGTTTTTTCTAAGTTCCGCCATGAATCTTTTCATAACATCTTCAATTTTAGCTTTAGGAGCTGGATCAACTGAGGGTTTATCTCTTCTTATTGGGCTAGGTCTTGAAGGTGTGGTTGACGGAGCTGTTCCTGGCTTGGTTGCAGGAGCAGTCCCTGGCTGGCCTGGGCTGGTTGCAGGTCTAGTTGCCAAAAATTCATCAATTTTAGTTATAATCTTCATTATTATTTGATTTTTATTTCGAATATATATCGAAAGATAATATTATAGATATGATGACCAAGCAAAGTTTCCGTACTTTTTTCGAAGCGGCTCCATTAATGGAGAACATTCAGGCAGCAAAAGACTACCTATTTAAAGAGTATGCAGAAAAAAAGAAGATAAAACCTTCAGAAATCACAGAAGAGGACAAGAAAAAGATTCTTATGAATCCCAAATTTGTTGAGATTAGAGATCTAGTTTTAAAACAACCTGGGTATGCATTGCCTTTTTTAAGATTCTATATGGAGCAAAACGCTCACATAGAAGAATTAGAAGAAATCCTTAACTTTCTAGGACAATTTAAAACACAGTTATCTGAGCTTAGTATGCCTGTTGGAGAATTTGCAAAGCTTAAACCGACAAAAGAAGATCCTAGACCAGGATATGAGCATTTGGGTGACGAACTTAGAAATATCGAAAGAAGAAGAAAACTTAAAGATTTCTATAATGAGCTAACTCCTAGAATGAAAAAAGCATTCAATGAAGCTAGTGGCGAGCAAATAGAAGATCTAACAGCAATATCAAATCAACTTAAATCACTTGCTGATATAGAAGGCGTTGATGATAAAGGGGAAAGGTTTAAAGCAAATGCTTGGAAAGGATTCTGTAAAGGCCTTAAAAAATACGACGATTTCAGAACATACTCGCAGTACCATGACTCAAAAGTGGCTTTTGCTGATATTTCTAAAGACGCATTGGAATTTATAGACAGCTGGGGCCAAGGAGAAGATAAGCTGCTAAAGAAACTTAAGGATCTTGGTCCACAGGTTGGTTTAATCTACACTAAGAAAGGTTACATCGCAATGTCTGCAAGAACACCGGAAGCTCAAAGAGCAGTGTGTGCAGATACAAACTGGTGTATCAGAACAGATTCAACTTTCTGGAGTTATGGTGGAGGAAGGATACAAATTAATATCATTAATTCAAATCTTCCAGTAACTAATGATCTAAGCTTAATTGGTATGACAGTTAATCCTAACGGAACAATTCACACTGATGCAACGAGACCTAATAGCAGACTACGAGACAGGAATGGTAGCACATTTAAAACATATATTGATGTATTAAATGGTCTTGATTATCCTGCTGAACTAATTGAAGCTGTAGAAAAAACATTTCAAAAAGAAGTTGATATTAAATTAGCTCTTGAACATTATTATAAAGATGGATCAGGTTTATCACCAAGAAAAGTTGTTGAATCGCTAATCACCATGAGCAAAGGGTTCTTAGCAGGAGTTATGCCTCAGGAAGACTGGGAAAAGATCTCGGGTATTGTTGCTCAAATTATATTTGAGGATAAAGGACTTAAGAAAGAATCCTTTATGAAGATCTTTATGGAGAATGGAATTTATGTTGAAGCCACATGGAAGGTTTTCGATTCTCTAATCGGTAAGGATTATACAAAACAAGAAATGGAAACTATCGGAGCTTCCACAATGGAAGGTATAGAAGAAATGGCAAACCTTATCGAGGTTGATGCTGACGGTTCATTGGGATTAAAACAATCTGATGTCGATGCAATGAAAGCAATTGTAGCCAATAAAGCAGAGATTGAGAAAGAAATAGCTAAAAGAATATAAAGAATATATACAGAATGGAAAGAATACTAAATTACAAAATGTTCGAATCTGAAGCTCAGGTTGAAACACAGGAGACACCGGAAATAGACGAAGCAAGATCTTGGTATAGCCTTAATAGCAACACAGAAGAAATGTATAATGCATTTCAAAGATCTGCAGAAGGTGGAGATTTACAAGCTATCGGTGTTGATGAATACGAAAGACTAAGTAACGAAATAGTTCTGGAAAGACGTGGTGGTCCTATGGCCAAAGTCGCTATCTTTAAAAACGAGGAGGGAGAATATTGCTACGAATATCTTTCAAGCAAGATAGGTGTTGAAAGATACAATCTTTCCAAATTTGATACACCAGAAAAATGCTTAAGAGCTCTACTTCTTAGAATTATTAGAAACAATATTCCTGCTGCTATTATACCCAAGCAAGATATACCTAGTTTAAACTTTACAGAATTAGTTCCCATTGGATCCGGTTTAGGTATGGAGCAAATTCTAGCAAGAATGAAGGAAGTAATCGGAGGTCACGAGTTATCTGATCTTGATGTTACTGCTGTAGTTGCTTTACCAACAATTCAGAATCTTGATGAGATGGGGCTAGTAGGTAAAGGATCTAGACACGATAGAACAATTATTAACAAGGTGGATATCATCTCACCTAAATATAGATTCTATTCTAGAGCAGCACAAAGAGTTGGTGAAATCTATGGGGATATGCTAGCTGATATACTTAGTGTAAAGAAAAATGAACTAGGAGGTATAATGTTTAATACCAGTTATGAGGTATGGAGAGTTAACAACTCAAACCGTAAACCTCTCAATAGTGTTAACTTCAGAACAGGGGATAACTCGGTTGTATGTAATATTCAGGATAATGAAATCTTCGGATCTGTATTTATTGCAATATTCAAGAGAACATTCAAAAGAGCAAAAGGTAAATACGAGAAGGAGCATTTAATAGAGCCTACATATTCTATCAGAACTGACAGAGATCAAAAGGTTGAACTTATAACAGAGCTTAATTCGCTTCTAAGTGATTATTTTACCATTGGTGCTGAAAGTCTTGATGCGAGTATTTTCATCGAGCCAGGAGAAGAAAATTCAGCCATACATAATAATTCTAAAGCACTCCTTATTAAGTATCTTCTAAGTAAAGGTTCAGTTGCGCTAAAAGGTGTGATCGCTGAAAATGATAATCTACAAGATCTTGTCGATCTTACTACTAAACGTGAAGATGTTGATGCATTAACTAAACAATTAATCAAAGTGTCTAGAGCACTTAGATACGTATAATAGATATGGAGAATATACTAGAAAGAAAAAGACAGGATGTGTGTTCAGGTTGTGGTAAAGCCATCATGGATGCTGAAAAGGAGTGTGCACACTGTGGAGCATTTCCACATAAGGCATATCACGAGAGAGCAGCAGTTAAAACATTAAATGTAGCTAAGCACATACAGAATTCTCCAGCAATGCAGCCAAATCAAAAGCTAAGCGAAGACGATGGTAAATTAGAAAATATTCTATCATTCGAAGATTTCAAATAAAAGCCAAATAAAATGATTTAAAAATTCCAGCTTAGGTTGGAATTTTTTTTGTTTATGGACTAAAATTATTATGGAGAAAAATATACATCAGATATGGGTTGGGCCCTACGAGATGCCGGATAGGGAGAAGGGGTATGTTCAGAAAATGAAGGAATTCAATCCCGGATGGCAACATTTTTTATGGACAGATAATAATCTTCCAGAATTACCAGAGGAAGTTAGAATCCGCTGCGAATTGTTTAAGAGACAAAAGGATTATGCTCATATTGCGGATGCCATCAGGGTTTTTCTTGTTCATAAATTTGGTGGAATATACTTGGATGTCGATTTCCAGCCGATGGGTAATCTTGATGACTCAAAGATTTCGGAAAGTCAAGGTGTATTCTTTTATCATGGCGGAGACGATTACACAATGCCAAATGGATGCTTTGGTCTTTCAGCAGGAACAGAAATGGGGGAATATCTTCTTTCCCAGATTTCATCCAAATTCGGAGGATGGTACGGTCCAAGTTGGATGGGAGGGGAAGTAAAGAAATTTCTGGGTATGGAATATGAATCTGAGCATGACCTTGTTGATAAAAAATTACGGGATCTTAATATTAGATATATGACTTTCTATGATCTAGAAAGCAATTATTGTACTCACCGAGCACTCTATTCATGGAGTCCAGAAAACAAAAGGAATTTTGAGAGTGGAAATATAAACTATTTGGAAGATCATGAATAATAAAGTAAGCTTCGTTTGCACAACATATCGTAGATTCACCTGCGTCGAAAGAATCGTTGCACAATATCATGCACAGACTTACGAAAATAAGGAGCTCGTTATATTCAATACCGATACGAATTATCCATATTCACTTGGATTCGGTGATGATTCGATCATCATAATCAATAATGATAAGGATTACATAACAGGGAATCCATATTCAAATAGAGGACAAATCTGCAGGGATGCTGTTACACACGCAACAGGGGATTATTTTATGTTAGCTGATGATGATGACATCTACCTACCGTGGCATATGCAGCAAGCTGTCGATGGAATAGAATTCAACGGAAAGGACGCTTGGAAACCTGCTGCTAGCTTCTTTGCATCACAGGAAAGAGTTGAGATGTGTCAGAATACCTTGGAGGCTTCGGTTATAGTTAAGATGGAAAGAATCAGAGAGATTGGATTTAGATCCGATCTAACAGGATACGAGGGTCTAAGTTGGTACACAAAGCTTAGAGACGAGGGTAACCTAGACGAAAACAACAGACAATATGTTCCATCATACTGTTTTAACTGGAGCGATCCCCATGAGGTTGCGGGCCATAAACAATCAGGAGATATAAACAATCCGGATAATTTTGAAAACCACAAGCTGGCTTCAATGGATTATGCAAAAAGACCGCTGAACAACAACTTTGATCTTTCGGTAGTCTATGAGAAATACTATAAATACCTAACAGATAACAGAGATAATTTTCCGGCGGAGTATTTCAACAGGTATGCACTAGAATTTTTATAACATTATTTTTTTAACCCGCTTGCTTACCTTACATTTGCTAGATATTAACAAAGAAGAAGACTAATGAACTGCACTGAATGCAATAGCACAAAGAAACAAAGGGTTGATTTTATCAGGGAGGGAAGATGCGAGTGCTGCAATGGTTCAAGAAAGATATCATTCAATCGATATGTTCAGTATCAGATTTCAGTAGTATCATGTACCTCTGATGGTGATGAGCTAAGTGTAACCGTTATGAGAGCAAGAATAATGCAAGTCATTAGGGATTGTTTTAAAGAGTTTAATAAGGATACAATTCCTGAAATCAACAGATGCAAATACTCGGAGGATACAGATCCTGTTAAGGTTGTGCATTTTTATATGAACCAATTCCAAGGTAAGGACTGTTTAAAAACTGAGAGCAGATTATGGTAAACAATATTGAAAAAATCAAGAAGCTACTAAACTTCGAAAAGGCGGGTGACTTCTATATGCTTTATGTATTTAAGCGTAAGAAGGATCAGCCAGAGGGAGAACGCGATAATCACCAATCAGTTAGAACCATCAAGACATATTGCATCGAGAGCATAGCACATCTTGATCGTAGGTATGATGAGATTGTTCAGCTGTGTGAAATGTTTAATGCGAGAGCTTATATTCATGTACAGAAACAGAATCACTTCGACGTGTCGCTAAACATGATGGTTGATCTTGCACAAAGAATACAGAACGGCCAACACAATCAGAAAGTATTATTTGATTCAGTTGTTGGACAGATCAAAACCAATGAGAAGAGATGGATCATTGATGTTGACGATATGGCGGAACCAAGTCCTGTGATGGTGGCTTATATAGAATACGAATGTAAACCATACACCGAGATTGAATTTGATGCTGCGGGAATGCCAACTGGTTATAAAGTTGGGCCAAAGATTGAAGCAGTTATTCCAACTAAAAGTGGACATCATCTAATCACTAAGAAGTTTGATGTGATGAAGTTCAAAGAGAAATACCCAGATCTGGATATCCAGAAGAAAAATCCAACGCTTTTATATTGTCCGTAATGAGTAAAGTTAAAAAGAAGAAACCAATTATAGATTTAGATTCTCTTAATTCAGATCAAAGGACAGCCTTTGAGGAGTTAAGAGATTTTATCTATGATAAGGGTGATGATAGTGTATATGTGTTAAAGGGATGG
>Ga0304730_1000342_pt1 | contig 41196 bp, 41 predicted proteins | sample M_130628_MF_Meta_FD_190474 | JGI IMG/M metagenome (GOLD analysis project Ga0304730, IMG submission 190474) | Freshwater microbial communities from Lake Montjoie, Canada to study carbon cycling - M_130628_MF_MetaG (v2) (version 2) | ecosystem: Environmental > Aquatic > Freshwater > Lake | place...
ACCCCTGCGAAGGTCGGCACACCTGCCAAGGTTGGCACACCTGCTAAGGTCGGCACACCCGCCAAGGTTGGAACACCCGCCAAGGTCGGCACACCCGCTAAGGTCGGCACACCCGCTAAGGTCGGCACACCTGCCAAGGTTGGGACACCCGCTAAGGTCGGCACACCTGCCAAGGTTGGCACACCCGCCAAGGTTGGGACACCCGCTAAGGTTGGGACACCCGCTAAGGTCGGCACACCTGCCAAGGTCGGCACACCTGCTAAGGTTGGCACACCTGCCAAGGTTGGAACACCTGCTAAGGTTGGAACACCTGCTAAGGTTGGAGTGCCCGCTAAGGTTGGAGTGCCTGCCAAGGTTGGAGTGCCTGCCAAGGTTGGAGTGCCTGCCAAGGTTGGAGTGCCTGCCAAGGTTGGAGTGCCTGCGGCAAAGGCTGGAGTGCCTGCGGCCACCGCGGCGGCCCCCGGTGGCGCAATTGAGATAACAGAAGATGAGTTTGATGGAGATGTCAATCCCGACTATATTGACCCCCTCTTTGACACGAAGAAGGGGGTTTACTGGGCTTACTTTCAGATGAATGGAAAGTTCTACAAGCTATACGGAACACCTGTTGATACGGAGCGCGCCCTTCTTGATAAAATTAAGAAGATCAAGAATACGGCACAGGGCGCCACACCGTCGAACTCTCTTCGGATTGGCCTTGAACAAGAGAAGCTTGATATTAGTGCGCGTCTCCCGAGACTTGAGAAGAAGATAAAGGACTTATCAAATGATCTGAAAAATACTCCTGGGACGGATCCTAAATACAAGATTTATGTTGGAGAGATTGGTGTTGCGCAGAATGAGCTCGCCGCCAGTAAGAAGCGTCTTCTACAAATTACTACGGCTGTTATGATGTTACGCCCGAAGGCCGTTGGTGGACGCAGCCGTCGTAATAGACGCACGAGCCGCCGCGCCACCCGTCGCAATGCCTCTGCGTTCAGCTGGTTCTAAATTCTAATTAAGAAATCTGGTAGATTCGCCAAATTAGATTCTATGCTAAAGATAGAATGGCTTCAAGACGTCAACGCAAGGGAAACAGACGCTCAACACGGCGTCAGAGTGGTGGTGTGTGGCCGTTTACTAAGAAGGTAGATCCACTCACAGAACTGGCCAGAGCTCAGGCTCCTGCTCCTCCCCCCAAGGAGACTTCTTCTTGGTTTTCTAATCCTATAGCGCGGTTGCGCGGTTCTTTAGGCACCGCTGGTGCTGGTGCTGGTGCTGGTGCCGGTGCCGCTACTGGTGCTACCGCTGGTGCCGCCCCTGGTGCTACCGCTGGTGCCGCTACTGGTGCTACCGCTGGTGCCGCTACTGGTGCTACCGCTGGTGCCGCTGCCCCTGTCGCTGCCGCTTCTGGTGCTGGTAGCACGATGGGTCGTTTTCTTCCCACTATGCCTACTTTCACCCGTCAACCGGCCGTTGACCCCGCCCTGAAGACATCAACTGGTTTGTTCAAATCGGTGGTTGAGGATGTGAACTGGGTCCGCGCAAATAATAAGAATATGATAAAGGGTGCTGAACCTACAAAGGAGATATGGATTAAGGGCAACCCGGGCATTAATAGGGGGCGGGCGGAGAAGGGATTACCTGCAAGTTATTCTAATATGGAGTTTAATGATTATGATCCTAACGAATATAAAAATTTTAAGAAGAAGAATGGAACATGGGTTACTGAAGTTGGTAAACTTACTCCAAAACCGGGGCATGGTCGTTTTTATGGTAGAGACTACCCAGATCTACTGAAAACAATAGAGAGTTTCAAAAAGTCATACAAGACAAAGCGGAATAGCAACTACACGCGTCGCTGGGCAGAATATGAGGCGAAGGTGAAGAGGACGTGGGATGAAGAGGATAAAACGGCGGTGAAAGCAGTAAGTGATGATCTTGTTGCAATGGAGGCTGACTATAATAAGTATCTCACTGCTGTAAAGGCTAGAATAGATATTGCATATAAAGACCAACAGCGTGATTTCTTGAAGAAGGCGCGTGTTGCTCGTCAGAAGGCGGCGGAGGATTTTGCGAAGATCTATGGTTATGCAGCTCCGATGATAAAGATGAATGGTAACAATGGTGGGCATCTTACGAACTCATTCGAAAATTCTATGAAAAAGGCGAGTGTGCTGGATCCTGCAACTGTAAAAGTTCAAGAGCTTAAATTTTTAAAGAGCGCCGAGGCGGCGGCGGCGGCGCGTGCCCCTCTTATCCAGGCAGCTCGCAATGCTGCGGCTGCTGCGGCTGCCGCTACTCCTGCAGGAGGCACCGGCCTTCTGGATGCCCTAGGTGCTGCAATGACTGGTGCCACTGGTGGGCCGCCGCCGCCGCCGTCGCCGCCGCCGGCGCTGCCGCCTGCGCTGCCGCCTGCTAACGCTGCCAACGCCGCGCGCGCTGCCGCTGCCAACGCCGCGCTCGCCGCATCTCTCCAGCGGCAGAGGGACGCTAATGCTGCCGCTGCCGCTGCCGCTGCCGCTGCCGCTGACGCTGCCGCTGCCGCTGCCGCTGCCGCTGCCGCTGACGCTGCCGCTGGATCTGGTGCCGCTGGATCTGGTGCCCCTGTCTTACCACTGCCGCAACCTAATCCTGATGCCGCGGGTCTTCCGCCACCGCCGCCGCCGCCCCCGCCGCCAGCACCTATTTCTGTCCCTGGTTCTGGTTCTGGGTCGCCTAGTGGCGGCGGGCGCCGCAGAACCAACCGGCGCAAGAACCGGTCCCGTCGGTAAATAACTTATCTTAAAAACAACTCTAAGCATCATTTTTAAAAGATGCTTAGAGTAGATGGCGGCAGTGGCAGCACCCCCTGCACTAGTAGTAGCACCCCCTGCACTAGTAGTAGCACCCCCTGCACTAGTAGCACAACCTGCAGCACCAGTAAAAAATGAACTCAGCACACTCAAAGTAGGAATTATGGGCTCTCTAAAAAAAGGCGAGAACTGGCAGCCATACCCACCCAACCCCCCGAACGAGCCCCTTTTTAAACTAGGAAACATGGGTATTGCACAGAAACGTAAGCCAGGAAAACAAACATATGCAGATATGGGATATACAAACTATGATGTTGACGCGGTGCCAGCAGATTTTAAAGATGCAACTGGAAACCCAATTGCGACTATAGACCAGGTCACTCCATTGAAAAAACAAGCGCGTTTTTATGGAAAGACTCAAAATGACCCTGCTAAAATACATGCATCATTCCAAACTGCGCTCAAGGATTTTCGCAAAACCCAGTTTACAGTAAAACTAGCATCAAAGAAGGCAGCCAACAAGGCGGCATTGAATATTCGACAGAAGGAGATTACTACAGGAACCCAGTCTGAACTTGATGAAATGACCAAAGTCTATACTGCGAAAAAGACTGAACTTCAGGCGGAACTAGAGAGAACGTTTAAAGAACATAAACAGAGGGTCTTAGATAACAAGGAACAGGTTGCTTATAAAAGATATGATAAAGCGCCTCGTGATCTTTTAGCCGAGGATCTTCAAACGGCGGGCAAAGTTGTAATTGGTAGCCTTCCCAAACCGAGGGAGACGCGGCGTAGACGTCGTTTTATGCATCTTCTTGTAAAACCTGGCGATGCTGTTGTTCCTGCTCCTGGTCCTGTAGATAAACGCACGCCTGCTAATATTGCACTTGCTGAGGCTCAGGATAGGCTTGCTGCCAGCGAGGCGCTTCTGAAGAAAGTTGCTGGTGCTCCTGGTGCCGGTGCTGGTGCTCCTGGTGCCGGTGCTGGTGCTCCTGGTGCCGGTGCTGGTGCTCCTGGTGCCGGTGCTGGTGCTCCTGGTGCCGGTGCAAATAATGGCCCGGATAGCACTCCACCTGCTAGTCCACTTCCAGATCCGCCGACGCCGCCAGCTGGAGGAAGTCGCAAACACAAGACAAAACGGAAGAAGCTCCACCGCTCTTCAAGGTAACGTCGTGACTTAATGTCATACGACGTTACCGAGGACGAGACAGTATGTCAAGAGATAAAAGCAGCGCCAAACCACTTCCCACAAACAGCAACACTTCTGTTTGTGTGTTCTGGCGGCGTTCAGCCTCCAGCGCCTCCAACCGGTCAAAAATGTGCGCCATCTTCTCCTTCAGCTCATCCACACCCTGTGTAGCAGACGTCTGTTTGGGATAGACGCCACCAGGCGGAGCCAGTCCCTGGAAGAAGGAGGTGTGTTCTCCAGCCGGCGCCATCGGCTTCCACATATCCTGGAGAGACGGCGTCGGAAGAAGGGCCCCACCGGTTGACATATCCATGACGGACGCGACCTCCTTCTCCTGCCCTGATGAGATGGACGAAAGACGATATGCCGGATCATCGCCGATTATGTTCGTAAACGTTGCAAACCCTTCAGTATCGTCATCTTCTGAGGCGCCAAAATAGGATGGTCTTTTGGAGTTGGAGGCCGCACCCTTCTTGTTAGCCTCGCCACCGGCACCGGAAACAAGGGGCTTCGCTTCCACGACGCCAGTTTCCTTATTAATCGGGAGGAAGGGTCTATCGGGGTCTCTCAGATCCTCGCCTGCCTCGTCCTTGTAATCGGGCTCAAGATAGCGGAGTGCAGGGTCCTTGCACTTCTTCGCCTTCTTCTTTTGCTCCTTGCGAGCTCGCTCGGCCGCCTTCGTATCAGTGCAGCCGACTGAGATATTTGTTTCTATTCCTTTTTTCCAATCTGGAAATACATCCTGAAGGAGACAACCCTCCATCACTCTATGTTCCAGGCAGAAAATCATAACGCAAAAAAGAAGATGAGCGGTGCTTCCTTAGTCCCTCCGGTTATGAAAGGTGGTGTCAGAGAAATGGTGCTTGATTTCTCAAAGAAGCAGATGGGATACGTTGAATTGATCGCCAGTGTCCTCTTAGTTCTCGGAATCGTGTTTCCTGCTAATATTCCTGTCGTCATTCGTAAACAGGCTTCCACGACCGTGGGACGCCTCCTCTTGTTTGGAATCCTCTTCGGCATCCTTACATACAGCGCGTGGATCAACGGAGTGTTATTCGCCGTCTTTGCTGCGGTTCTTTTATCCACCCGGTCACCCGCCGAGGGATTTACGAGCGACTATAGCTTCCAGATTGTCGATGACAAGAAGAAGTGGTTTATAGAAGAGGCCCTCCACGAGAATCCTCTTGGCATTCGGGAGGAGAAAGTGAACACGGCGGCGGTTCAAGATGATAAGCAAGAAGGAAGATCATCTGTCCAAGATTCCAAATCATCATGATAATTAGGATGGAGACAACTCCCGGATTACTTGTCGCAATAGGAATCCTGCTTGCGTGGAATCTCTATTATGGCGCGCTCATAGAGACAACATACCCCCAGGAGCTCGTAACACTCTATGCGTATCCCCTCTGGAGAGTGCTCATTGTCATTTTCTTGGGGGCCGCCTTACTGATGTCGCCTGAGATCGGAATCCTAGTCGCGCTTGCCGTGTTCTTCTATTTTATGGACATCGCTCACTTTATCAAACCTTGGTGACTAATAGATGAGTATGGCAGCTGCTACGGCCGCCGCCGCTCCCGTTTTAGAAGCATTTAATCCACTTGAAGCAAGTATAGCAGCATTCAATACAAATCCATATTTTATCGGCATTACCATGCTTTTACTAAACTTGGGTGGCCGCTTTCTTGCGATGGAAATCACCAAAGAACAGGAGAAGTTTTTCCAGCAAACATGGGTGCGTGGACTTCTCTTGTTCGTCGTTGTCTTTGTCGCCACGCGCAATATCCTGGTCGCATTCTGGCTCTCCATTATTGTGATGATCATCCTGCGCCTCCTCTTAAATGAAAATAGCGACTTCTATCTTCTTGGCCACGAAGGAGGAAAGCCAGAGAAGTTCCAAGGAGATGGTCCGCCTACGAATGCTCTGACTCCAGAGGAGGCTGACATTTATAGGAAATTAACGGACAAACTTGCAAAGGCGACTCCTGTGACCGCACCTGTTGTTGCAGGTAAAAAGGAGACTAGCTATAACATTCTGCAAAACTACATGATGAATATGGGGCGGATAAACAGCAAGGTTTAGGTCGCAAAGCTTAGACCGCAAGGCTTATACAGCAAGGCTTATAGTATTTCCAACCGGTGCCCGTCTGCGGCGACCACCTGTCCGCCCCGTCCGCGTGCTCTCCGTCGCACTCTGGATATCCTCCGAGTGCATACTCTGGATCTCAACAGCCGCCGCCACCGCTCCCTGAGGAGCCGCCGATTGCGGGACCTCACTCATATCACGCTCTCTTGCCTGCTGGAATGCATTCAAGATATCGTCAACGCCCGACGGCCCCTTCATCTCGCGACGAGCCGTCTGCTGCTGCTGCGCCTGTTGCTGCTCTACCGACGCGACCGCCTGGGGCGCCCTCTGCTGCTGGTTCGGCTGGAAGAAGGCACCCGCCGAGCCAGCCCCTGCAGGATTCGGCGCAGCTCCCGTCTGTCCCATCGCCATACCCATGAAATTGCCGAATCCAGGTCCAGCCTGGTTCGCCGCAGCCGCCGCGAACTGGCGGGCGAGGTCAGGGTTCTGGCGGAGAACATCATCGGCGGAGGGCATGCGGGACTTGAGGAATGTGTTGCTCACGTGGCACATGAAACCGGAGCCCGCGAGCGCCGTCATCAGCCGCAGCTCAGGCGGCATCTTTCCGCGGTCCTTATACTTGTCATAGAGCTCCTCGAAAATCTCGTCAAAGTCCTCCACGTTCTCGTGAACAGACTCGGACCATCCGTCCAGCTTGAGGTCAAACGGGTCAAAGCGGCCATTCATCCACTCCATGCCCGTGACGACACCAATGAGCGCCTGGCGCTGGAAGCGGAGAGATGTCTCCAGCTGCTTCGCGTCCACCAGGCGCATATACTCCTGCTTAATCTCGTCGAGGCCGTTATCCATCGTGAAGCGGCGGCTCACCTGGTAGCCCTTCTGCTCAAGACGCTGGAGCTTGTTAAGATACTCAATCTTCTCCTTCTTCTCCTCCAGAGGGTCCCTCTGAGAGCCAACGGGGGCCAGCGAAATAGTCGGACCCGTGGCCGTCTGGCCATTTGAGAAGAAGTTCTTGTCGTTCTCAGCACGCTTAAACTCAATATCAATCGGCGCGGACGACTTGCCACTATTTCCACCAAAGTTCAGAGTAATCGGCGTGTCCTCGGAGGGCAGATTTGTCACCTCTATCTCGGACATGCCGCCGCCAGAAGAACCGGAGGAGCCCCATCCACCCTGCTCGGGCGCATTGACAGTAACAGTCTTCATGGGGTTGGCCAGCATACCAAGACCGAGCGAATCATCGGGGCCCATACTCATCACATTTCCGAGATCACCTGTATCAAAGTTCAGGGCGACCTCCTCCATTTCGCGCAGAGTGACACCGGCCATCTTCCTTCTCCGCTTTGGTTTGTCTTTTTTAGACTCCATTCAAACGCGTTTGCGGCGGCGGTTGAAAGTTAAGAAGAGGAATTGGCATTTTCAATTTCACCAGGCTACTTCATTTGCCACAGGCTACTTCGTTTGCCACAGGCTACTTCGTTTGCCACGGATCCTTGAGTCCATCTCTGTGTTCTATACCGGGCATCTGAATCCAGCGGTCAAGCTGTCCTTCCAGCGTTTGCAGAATTAAGAAGATACCATGTGCCCTCTCAATATGATAAGGTAGATGGCGGGTGTCACAGCCCAACATCTCAAAGATGAGCGGCACCGATTTCTCTGCAAATTTCATCATCTTCTTAAAGATGGCCTTTGGCATCATGTAACAATGATAGAGGGGGATATTCGCCTGGAGAATGGATTCCAGCATGTGCGCAGTTCCAAAGGTCTGATTATAAAGGTCCAGCACTAACTGCCAGCCAGCCAGGCCGACCGCCTGGTCCAGGTGGCGCCGACTATTCTCTGCGAACTGGACGAACAAGATTTTCTCGGGATTCTTCAGTGTTTTGATAGCAGCATCTATAGTTTGAAAAAGCACATCCTCTATGACCATATCATACTGGAGGAATCCGACGAAGTCGTGCTCATCTAAGAGAAGTTCCGCATTCTGAGCTACGTGGAAGAAGACACTGCTCTCGCAGAATCGGTTATGCTGCATGAAGGGATTATAATTCGGCAGCTGTCGCTCCTCGAAGACAAGAGGCTTGAGAGACTCGGGAATATGCTTATCTCGTATGGCTGTGTTCACATTCACAAATTTACAGTAGCGATCCAGATAGACCTTGTTAAGTTTTTCATAGGCGACTTCAGTCAGAAACTTATGAAAAATAATGTAGAATCTGAAACTCATCTTTCTAGGTTCAGGAGCGGGTGTTTAGACCTGTAACTTATCAATACACATACAGAAGGCGTCGGCCAAGTCGTTCTTCTTCGTATGCGACCCGAAAAAAGCCAGCCACTTCGGCCCCTCGGTTGTCTTCTCGGCCAGAACCTTGCGCACCTTCGCCTCAGAGGCTGCTTTGCGGTCCTTGTAACCCGCATCTCCCTTTTCGTCCACCTGAACCTTCTTTCCAGCGTGCACCAGCTTTAATGTAGGTGGCGCGGGCTGGAGCATGTCCCTCAGCGTCGCAAAGAGCAGGATCTGAACGGACTTCATTGTAGGATTCTTCAGCACCGGCTGATTCTCCAGCAAGATGGTGTTGGCACTCCTAAATAACGCAAGATGATCCCCAATAAATTTGCGGATAGCGTCGTGGAGAATAGTCAGCTCCGTGTCCAGTGCCTTCGTCACTTTGATTTTGGGAATCGGCAAGCTGTAGAAGGCGGCCAGCTTCTCCTCGGCCACTGCTTTACTGGAAACCCCCTTCACCACCCCTTTCGCCGTCAGAAGCTCCTTGAGCCCAGCCATGGGAGGCAGCTTCTTCATGAGAACACCGCTCAAATCGCGAATTGCTGGGTGTCCAGCTGGGCAGTGGCGAACACACGTCTTCACATCTCCGCGAAAATAGACCGCCTTGGCGGAACAAGAGGCGCAGCTGGGCTCTTTCACAGCAGCCGTCTCATTCCCCTCTCCCCTGAGAAGGTCATAATTCTGCCAGCCAATCACTGTATACTTGTCGGCGGTCTTCGTCGCGAGACACCAGGCGAGATTCCGAATACCAATGTCAAAGGCGAGAACCACTGACATTTGTATTTTGTTAGTTTATTACTTTAGCCTCTCCGTGTATTCCGTCCACCCTCGGGCTGAGTGGTTACCTCCTGAATATGCGTAAACTGCCTTTCAAATCCACGCGACTCCAGCGTTCCAAATAGCTCAGGGACAATCTCCCGTCTCTCAACACCAAGACCGTTCGCAACTCCAGGAGAATATTCACATCCAGCGGCGGTGCAGTGGACATAGGATGCGGGGCCAGGAACCATGCTCATGTCAAGACCGTATTTCATGCCTGTGACAGCCGCCGCCCTCTCACGAGAGACCCGAATAATATCCTCCGAGTTCCGCTGGATCCAGATACGAGACTTCTCCTGCGCCTTGCTCGGAATGTTTAACTCGCACTGCGACCTGTAATCCGTCACCAGACGACCGTCCGTAATCGGCCCCGCCCAGCCAGGGAAGCGGTTATCAGGGGCGGGTGCGGCAGCAATGCGTCGCTTAACTTGAGGAATTGCTTCTTGGTTTGCTCCATAATAGTTTGGAGTTGTGGGTAACCGAAAGAGGTTTGCGTCCATACCTTACTATGCTTACTCAAGAGTTTCGGCACCGAGATCAACAGGAAATCCGGCGCCGCTGCTATCACCTTCGTTAAGAGCTGCAGACATAGGAAATAGGTCGCTAGTGAGAGTCGCACCAGAGACTTCGCCGCTTTTCGTCTCATCAAGCTTCTTGAGTGCGGCAATTAGGTCCTTGCGACCCGGGCGCTTCCCGACCTTCGCGCCCCGCTTCTCGGCGAGAGCAATGAGGTCATCCTTCGTCATGGACTCGTAGTTCACACTGACAGCCGGCTTCTCTTCGTGAACGGCCTCGGTTCCCTCCGCCTCTGTCTCCGTAACGGCGGCAGCGGCCTCGTTCTCACCAGCCTGTGCAAGAACACTCTGGTAGTAGGTCTCCTCCTCGGGAAGAGGCTCGGCCTCGCTGGACTCCATAGGACGAGGGGCGCCCACCGGCTCCGGAACAAACTCGGGCTCTTCCTTGTGCATAGACTCCAGACCCATCTTGATGTCGAGGAGCATGTTCTCCATGAGCCCCATACGCTTCTCCGTGTAGTTGATACGGGAGTAGAGATAGAAGGAGACGGCGCCAAAGATAAGCAGTAACAGAATACCAATCGTAGCAGACTCGCTGAGACTGAAAGACATTTCTCTCACCTGGGGCTTTTTTTACCGGACTCTTTCTGCCGCATCCGTTTCTCGCAGAAGCCCTTCACGTTTCAAAATAGAATATACGCTCGACACCTTGCAAACACCCTTCGCGAGCTGATAGGAGAATACAAGCTGCTTGGTGTCAGCATCATAGGTGGCAGACACGCACAGCCTCTGAATCTCGGGCGGTGCCGTATCCACAAGCTCAAAGACGTGCGTGCTGAGGAAGCTCGCCACAGACTTCTTGGCCCACAACTTCTTCATAAATATATTGGCCGTGCGCACACAGTCTGGGGGATTTGTGCTGTGGAAGAGTTCGTCATAGAGGATGAGACCGGGACCTTGAATGCGGCCAGCGCGATGCAAGAGGCCGGCCGCGAAGTTGACCTCCGTCTGGAACATGCTCTTCTTGCCAGGGCTATCGTGGAGACCAATGCCAGACGAAATCCACTTGAAGGGGCGGAGCGTCATGGAGGTCACACAGGCAACGCCGAAGGTCTGCGCAAGAAGAACACTCTGGTGAATCGCTCTCAACGCTGACGATTTGCCGCCCCCATTCGGCCCAGTCACAATACAGTGATGCGATGTAGAGTCCAAGTGTATATTTGATAGGACGCGAATATCCTCTGGGATAGAGAGATCCTGGAGCCCCTCTATCTGTAAATAGGGTCTGGCATCTGCTGAGGGGCCCACGAAGGCAACTTCGGTAAAGAGCGAATTGTTTGCCAGCTTCCAGAGAATCTCCAGTTCGCCCAGGCTCTCAAAGAGCCCTTTCAGAATTGCCGGATTTTCATAGACCGTCATGAAACAACGGCGGGGATCGTCGGGTAAATCATGGAGGACGCTGCTTATATGGTAGGGGACGGCCTTTGCGGCTAAGAGGTCGCGCAGAGAAGATGCATGCGCTCTCACTTGGAGAATAGCATCTCCTATTTCGCAGATTACCTTGTCTGTTGTATTATAATGAATCGCATTCTGGATGGGCTGAATAATTCCCTGGAGAAGGCTGAAAATGAAGAAGAAGACTTGTATCCACGATTGGTCCTTTCCGAGCCACATCCCTTTAATCATTTCATAATAGCGGTCAAATGACATAGGAATATGATATATATAACGTATAATGATATACGGAAGGATAAATGCTAAGAGGGGCATTACAATCGCCATTGCGGGAACTGCATACACCTTGAAGAGGCACATCGCGAAGAGGGCGAATGGAACATCGTTCAGCGACTTGAAATAGGAATCCTGGAAGGAGAGCTGGCCAATCGCATCTGTGTGGAGTTTCTCCGTGGCATCCGTCGCATCTACGGAGTTGAAATAGTCGCCGCAGAGTGTCTCCAGTCTCACAATGTCGTCCCAGCCGGCATAGGATTCGCCGCGAAGTTTTCTGAGAATTGTTCTATTGAGAGTGGCGCGCTCAATTGCATTGCGGGCGGTCGCCCGTTTGAAGATGCGAGTAAGAACCGTCTTACTCGCATGCATCTGGAGCGATAATACATCGTTTAACATTCTAACGGAGAGGTCAAAAGGAAATTGTGCAGAAATGCGCGGCAGGCATCTAAAATTGAGTTATGTATATCTAGATAGTATGTCAACTTTAGTAATGTCTGTTGTTGATACACAGACCTTCTTAAATAGTCTTCTTTCTCTTCAAGCCAGTGTTGATAGACCCTCCGAAGACATTTGTATAAAGATTGCAAGTCTTCAGGGGTTGGCGGAGACGGGCGATTCGGCCCGGGTAACGGATTGGAGACGGGGGTCTGGCGCGTATCAAGCACAGCAACAGCAGAAATGGCGGAAGCCTGGACATGGGCATGGGCATATGCAGGAACAGCAGCCGCATGCGAATGTTCTAGAGCAGCCGCGACCCGTTACAACTGCACCTCCTCTCGGTCGGTATCACAGCCGCTTTCGTAACAGTAACCAGCCCGTCGAAGAGAAGATTCTCAATAATATCATTCTTTCAAAGCTCAACAAGTTCAGCCAGACAACATATCCCGAGGTAAGAGAGTTTCTCTACCAGATTCTCGGCTCCGGCGAGGCGGACCTGCAGGAGTTTGTCCGCGACTTCATGCGCCTTGTCTTCAGAAAGGCGGCGTCCGAGGAGATCTTCTGCCCGCTCTATGCCCGTCTCTTGACCGAGATTTCAAGCAAGTATACGGTTATCCTGGAGGAGATGAATCTACTCAGCGACAATTATCTGGAAATCTTCGACGAGATCACGGAGGACAAGGTGGCCGACTACAACACCTTTGTCCAGAAGAATACTGAGAAGAAGTATCGTCTTGGATACAGTCAGTTCCTCTCCGAGCTGGCGAAGCAGGAAATCCTCCCTCTCCCCATTCTCGGTGCTACTTTCAAGAAGCTCATCACGCTGATTGACGAGTCTGCCAAGCTCCCGGATAAGAAGGTTCTGGTGGAGGAGTATACGGACTGCTTGATGCGTATGACCCGCATCTTCAAGGGGCGGACCACATCCTTCTCCAAAAGGGCGCGCGAGATGATTCTTCCTATCTTTATGGTGCTCTACGATGATTTTAAGACGAGTAAGGAACTCTTTGTGAGTTGCTCACCAAAATGCGGATTCATCTTGATGGAGATTCATGATATCCTCCGCGGTTAAACAAAAAATACACTTAATAGAAATGGCCAGATCTTCCACACGCCGCAGCGGCAAGGGTATGCGTGTTGTCAGACGTGTTTACAGCCCGATAAGCCACTTTTTAAAGCTTACGGGTGCCACGGTCGGTGTTGCCACCAACACGGCGCGTAATATTGTTCAGCGCAGCATTCGCGCGGTTAACAGCGTGGGCACGTCTGTCGCGAATCACTCCAATGCGACTCTCCGCAATCTGATGAGCCGCCGCCGCCGCCGCTCTTCCCGCCGCTCAACGCGCCGCAACAACCGTCGTTAAAGACACGGTCAAAAATTGACTTGGCCCGGCTCCGTTAAGTTCGCATACAACTGCGTTTGACTTAAGATGAAGACCCAGCATTCTAGTAGAATGGCCAAGACGAAGAGTTCCCAGAAGGAGACTGGCGACGGTGGGGATAAGGCCCCCGGTCGCAAGCAACCTGTTCGCAAGAATAACCGCAAGAAGGCCGGTGCCCACCACGATGACGATGACAGTGTAGACAGTCACGGCAACATCCGCGGTCTCATCGTTATGTCCGAGTCCGAGGATGACTCCTCCGAGCCAGAGTCAGATGACAGCGGTCTTACCCCCGAGCAGCGCACGGAGATCCGTCGCGAGGCCCGCAAGGCTGCTCTGAAGGCTCGCAGTCGCATCCAGAAGAACTTGAAGAAGGAGGAAGAGGACTCTCGCAAGTCGCGTGAGCGTCGTGAGGCCAGTAAGCGGGAGGCTGTCTCCAGCAAGAAGAAGGGTTTCGTTCCCAAGAAGAAGGCGGCACCTGTTGAGTCTGAGACGGAGGAGGAGACTGAAGAGGAGTCTGAGGATGAGGAGGAGTCTGAGGATGAGAACGAGTATGAGGATGGCGAGGAGGGTGATGATGAGGAAGATGACGAGGAGTATGATGAGCATGAGGGCCCCTCTGGCATCAGTATCAATATCGGCGGATTCGGTGGCGACATGTTCGTTGACCGCATGAAGCCGAAGCGTCACAACATCAAGAAGGAGAGCGACATCGTCAAGAAGTTCTTCAAGCTCGTCACGACGCCTGTTGAGGACAATACGATTGACGACCAGATTGAGCAGTTCAAGAGCCTTACACAGGAGAAGCAGACGTCTCTCATCACTGCTCTTGAGCGGAAGCCGCCAAATGACGCCTCAAACAATCTGATGTTCCGCATTCTTACGATGAAGCTGCCAGAGGAGACGCAGACGATGGTGCTCGGAAAGTATAACTCTCTTCAGGGCCTGGACCCGAGCTCTGGAGAGTATTTCAAGCTGCGCGCGTGGCTGGAGAAGCTGACGAGCCTTCCTCTCGGCATCTACAAGGAGATTCCGGCAAAGATCTCTGACGGCCAGGAGCTGTGTGGCGAGTTCATGAATCGCGCCAGCCGCTGTCTGAATGAGGCTATTTATGGTCAGGACGAGGCGAAGATGCAGATTCTCCAGTTCATCGCCACGAAGATTGCGAATCCGACTGCGCGCGGCCTCAGTCTTCTTCTGGCGGGTCCGCCTGGCATTGGCAAGACGAGTCTCATCAAGAACGGCATTGCGAAGGCGCTCAGCTGGCCCTTCCAGTTCATCTCGCTTGGTGGCGACAGTGATGCGAGCACCTACACGGGCCACCAGCTCGTCTATGAGAGCAGCCACTGCGGCAAGATTGTGAACTCGCTCATTGGCGCGAAGAGCATGTCCATGGTTCTCATGTTTGACGAGGTGGACAAGATCTCCGCCACGCCGAAGGGCGAGGAGGTCCAGAATCTGCTGATCCACCTGACGGACTCGGTCCAGAACGGCGACTTTGAGGACAAGTATCTCTCAGGTGTTCCGCTGGATCTCAGCAAGGTTATGTTCGCCTTCAGCGGCAACAACCTGGAGAAGATTGACCGCGTCCTCTTGGACCGCATGATGGTTGTGAATCTCCAGGGCTACAGTTCCAAGGAGAAGCTGGCGATTGCGGAGAACTTCATTGTGCCACAGGCGCTGAAGGAGGTGAATCTGGATGAGAAGGTGAGTATCTCTAAGGAGGTCATCCAGCATGTGATTGAGAACTATGCGAAGGAGGAGTCGGGCGTTCGCGAGCTGAAGCGCAGTATTGAGCAGATCACACAGAAGGTGAACATGCTCCGCATCTTCAACACGAAGGATCTGCCTTTCCATATTCCCAACTTCCAGCTGCCGTTTGTGGTGAAGAAGGATCATGTGGAGATGTTCCTGAAGAAGAAGGTGGTGAATGACAGCATCAGCCACCTCTATGCTTAGAGTAAAAATGAGAAAAGTCGCATCTTCCCTAGCGTCTTATAAATAGGTAAAATTGGCTCCGTCTTAGAAAAATAGAAGAATGTTTTTAATATACAGCAGGCGGTTACTGCCTCAAATACAGGATCGTCTATGGGGAACGGAAGGAGGGCTCCCAACCATTGTCTGCAGAGAGATTCATAGGCCGGATCATAGACTCCTCCAATTAAGAGGTAATCAAACCCGAGAATACTCTGATATATTTTTGCGTAATCTACCATCGTATCGCCCTTTATAGAAAGAACCGAGCCTATCTTTCCTTTCATATCCAAAAATTTTATCTCTTGATTTGATGTTAGTATCATATTATCAAACCAGGGGTCTCCGTGAATAACATTCACAATCTTAGTGCACTTGATAGAGTCATTTATTGTTTTAACAACTTCATGTATACCTGGAAGAGAATAATTTGGATGGCCCTTTACACGCTCTTCCAGCTTTCCCATATAATTCACCATAATATTCACATCTGATACAGGCGTATCCTCAATCTGTGTTTCATGCATACGAGCAAGAGCAGTGCAAATATTCTGAAGCATAGGTTTTGTCAGAAGCTTGTTTAGAAAAAGTTTGCTGACAGTATTTCCCTCTATGAATTCCATCTCCAGAGTGCTTTTGTCAAGAGAGTGATTGGAGCTTTGATAGCGCGGAAACATAGACTCGATTGTGGTTCCAGTAATTTTCTTATAGAAATAGACCTCGCCTTCCAGAGAGGATGTTGGTCCCTTTTTGATTAAGGTCCGATTGTTTTTGTAGAGTGTATTCTCGTTATTTGAACAGTTTTTAGGAAGATGCATTTTACTGAGATTGTGGTTGAACATAAAGTGAGAAAAGAGAGGGTTTGTGTATTGATTCCAGGCACGGTCGTCCACGTAGAGGTCTGCCCACGGTTTCCCAAAATAAATCTCGTCATATGGAATCTCAAATTCGTCCAGTTTTGACAGAACAGCTGCCATGCTTTTTCCCACTTTTCCAAGATTAGATTTACACGACTTCATGCCGCGCGCCGTCTGTAAGACAATTATGTTACCTTCCGCGTGTAGTTTTTTCACTAGACCAACCATCTCTGGTATAGGCTCAATCCCCTCTTTTGTCTCAATAGTGTTTGAATATGTGATAAGCGTATTGTCAATATCAAAACAGATTCTCATGGGGCGAAATTTTACTCGCTCGATATTTTGCGCGACATCCGCGTGAGTTCCAAGAGGAATTGTATCTCTACACATAAAGGGAAAGACGGGTCTACCATGATTCAGCGCAACACTGTAGAGGTCACTCATAAAATATTCTTGCTTCTGGGGAAATTTTGCGAAGAGCTCGTGACAGAGCTCATAAAACAGAGACATGGATGGAAAATAATAGAGGCCCGTAGAATATAGAGTTGAAATTCCCTCCTTCTCTCGTATATCTGTAATTGCGCCGGCATCTGATACTTTAATAAAGGAATATGGCTTGGTCGTATCATCCGTTTTATAGGTGCCAATTCCAAGATGGGCTTCGCGGATATCAGAAAGAGCAAATGTATTCACGGTGTCGTTATCTATAAAAAGAACAGGCTCATGTAATGGTGCGCCTTGCATACCAACAAAAACAGTTTCAACCGGGCCACGAGTTTCCACATTAATTTTTACAAATTCCAGCTGTTTTAGTTCCGAGCAACTGTGAGTAACAATCCTCTTGAATTCTACCTTTTCAAGTGCCTCGTTATAAATGATTTTTACAGTTTTTACCTCTTGCGGAAGGGCATCTATCACATGATACAGAATAGACTTTCCTCGAAGTGTGCAAAGTGGTTTAGGAAGATCAAATCCTTCCATGCGAGCACCCTTCCCTCCGCAAAGCAATACAAACTTCATTAAAGAGAGAGTATAAAACATAAATCATAAATAACCACATGGTTGGAATCTCTCTTGGCTGGAACTGCCATTCTGCAATCAAAGGTGTTCAGCTGGGATTGCGCGGGCTGAAGAGGGATGGGTATATGACATGTCCATTTGATGAGTCAATTACAAATTATCAAGGGATCGTCGACTGTATTCGGAGCGACTTCGCCGACTTCTTTTCGCTTACACTCAAACAAATAGACGGCGATGCGGCCTATTGTAAAGGAGATGTAATCATATACAATCCACGCTATCGTTTTCTTTTTAATCACGAATCGCCTGGCCACGCTAATTTATGGAGTATAGAGGGTTGGCATGGTGGTATTAACCACTTTGTAAATAATAACTATGAAAACTTTATTGGGCGCTACAAAAAGCGCATAGAAAACTTTAGAAACTATCTGAGATCAGGGGAACCTGTTGTTTTTTTAATTACACATCCTGAGCCCGAGTTTGATTTTGCGGATCTAAGAGAGGCGTTGAAGGAAACATATCCAGATTTAAACTATAGGATTGAGCGGTTTGACATCCATCCTGATATGGAGCATTACGAGGGTCATATGAAGCTCATGTTTTCCTAATAAATCGGTTCATCCATGCCTTTATGGCCGCCTCCTCATAGGGTATCGCCTCTATGTCTTCCAGAGTTTGGTCAGTATACCACTTCTCAAATGCGAGCGGCGCCTCAAATATACTTCCGCAAAGAGAGACAGGTTGAAAACCCGCCGCATAGCTATAGATACCAATTACTCTCTCAAGATCCATGAGTGCCTTTGCTCTTTCAGGGTGGGCAGGATAAGAGGGAAAATCAATGAGATCCCAAAGCGTTTGTAAGTTCTCTCGTGTAGAAAAGAGACAGCATCCGAAACAGCCCAGCCACTCTAGATCAGGATACTCCATCAAATGCTGGAACGCTGTCTCACGAATATCTTTACAGTCTATGGATTTGAGGTCCGAATATTGCTTGAAATCCCAGATGAATCCGAACGGTGCGGCCAGTCTCTCCTCCTTGAACCGTCCCTTAAGAATGATTGAGTCGTGCATGAAGATGGCTTTGCACTGCTCCCCAGAATCTAGATAGTGTTTGAAACAGCCGACGACACTGCTGTTCGGAATGGGGCTCTTCTCTATACAGATGCGGTGATTCGTATCCACTTTTACTTCCAAGTTTGACTCCGAATACAGAACAATACGGTCTGCCTCTGGATAGTATTTTTGAATTGCACTCAAACAGATATTCAGAATACGCCTGCTCTGCTCATCATAAGGACAGTGCGCTACGTAAAATAGCATCTTATCTAAAGTAATAGTATTGCTTTAGATAAATGAAGGTTGTGCTTGCCGTGATAGCATCAAAAAGTCATGAGGCCTTCTTATTAAATTGGAAATCAATCAAGGTTCCTGAGAATATCAAGGTGTTTTACATATTTGGATCAAAAGAAGCTAAAGTTCAAACACTTGAAGAACAGCAAGCACATATTGAAACTATGAATACTCTAATACTCTCTTCCGAATCAATAGAAGATGCTCTTAATACAGTCAAGGAGATAACTCGCCAGAAGGAGCGGGATGATCTATCTGAAATTATGAGAACAATGGGTAAAACCGAACTTCGTAACGGATGTGAACTTTGGGTGGACTGTCCCGAGTCTATTAGCCCAGGAATTCATCTGAAAACGAAAGCGGCGTTTGAGTATCTCTTGGAGAATGAAGAGTTTGATATTATGATTCGACCCAATCTCTCTAGTCTTTTTCATCTTGAAAAACTGTATGAGTGGCTTCTTGATAAACCGAGACAGGGATCTTCTTTTGGATATCTGACCTTCGGTTCTTTTCTATCAGGGTGCGGATATGGTCTAACACGGGATGTGGTTGAAGATTTCGTTAAGACGGAGTTTTCAGCTCAGGACATTATGACAGAGATAGATGATATGATTTTACACAAGTATTTAACAAATAAAGCAGTTCCTCGTCATTGCTGGGAACTGGAATTCTATGAGAATGGGCGGCCGCTCGTATCGCCTCATTTTCATCTACGATTCAAGACGGAAGATCGTGCACAGGATGCTTTAGCACAGTCTAAATATATACAGCAAGTATTAAATAATGACTCCTGAAGAGCTTAGAAAGCTTCTTAAGACAATTTTTTTACGGAGTCCACCAAATTTATTTGATGAATTTGTAAAGGAGTGTGCAAGTTGGTATGAAAGCGGAGCGCACAGTTTGGCGGAGATGAGTGCGCGAGATAATAAGAAGACTCGTGGCGACATTTTTGAAGAATTTTGCGTCTTGTATTTACAGTATGTTCGTGGATATGAAACCGTATGGCGTCTCGAGGATGTCCCCGAAGATATTCTCGCAAAACTCTCTTTGAAGCGACGAGACATGGGGATTGATATTGTAGTGGAACACGAGGGTCGTTATATGGCGGTTCAGTGTAAATATAAGAAGCACACGGAGCGAAAAAATTCGGTTTCGTGGACGGCGCTTTCAACCTTCTATGCGCTGTGCCTGCGCACTGGACCATGGGATAAATATATTGTGATGACAAATTGCGACTATACTCGCCACGAGGGCAAAAAGACGGAGAAGGATATGTCGCTCTGTCTCGGAACCTTCCGCGGAATTCCAAAGGAAGGCTGGCTGAAGATGTGTGGGTCGGAGGGTGTTTCACTTGCTGCCACCACTGTCACTGGTAGCGTAGAAGGTGGCCCCCTTACTTTGGACCAGCTGCGCGCCGCCCGCATCGCTCGGTTTAGCTCCGAGCTTAGGCTCTAGCCACATCTCATCCTGTTTTCCTCTCTCCGCCATCATAGCCGCCAGACGGGCTCTCGCCTCCTTCGCTGCGTCCGTATCTACCTCGCGGTCTTTTGTGGTTCCAGTTCCCCAGCGGCATTGAGTGCAGGCGGGTGATTTCATTTCTGGTCTATACGTAGAAATGTGTGGTGATAATGTTGTCGCGTTAAAATGGGCCATCATGCTGGCTACTGCGCTCGTTTTGGTCGGCGGTCTGAACTGGCTCTCGGTCGGAGTCGCCGGTCGCGACTTGGTCGTCATGCTCTTAGGATCGGGCCTCGCAGCCCGTGCTGTGTATGTGTTGGTCGGCCTCTCCGCCGTGCTCCTCTTCTTCCGCCGCGACACCTACCTACCGTTCCTTGGGCCTACGATTTTCCCGGTCGGCGCGCTTGCCCCGAAACAGCCCCAGGGCGCGAGCCAGGAGGTAACTGTCCGCACAGCCCCGAATGCGAAGGTTGTCTACTGGGCATCTGAGCCGGCTCGTGGCGACCCCCTCGGCAGCTACAAGGAGGCCTATGGTGCGTATGAGAATGCGGGTGTTGCCATCGCGGATGCGCAGGGCGATGCGAAGCTGAAGGTGCGCGGCCCGCCCCGCTCTTACACTGTCCCTCTGAAGGGTGAGCTCAAGCCGCACGTTCATTTCCGGGTAGTCAAGGAAAATGGATGGGCGGGTCGTGTTGAGACGAAGTTCCTTGATACGGGCAAGGTGGAGGCGTTCGAGGATTTATTGTGAAGCGTCTAAATAATTACCTAGTATACCTGTTAGGAATGTACACCTGGATTCTTGTTGCGGGCGCAATTAATTCATTCTTCGATGCGTGCGGTATTGGTAGCAACGACTTAGCAAATTCTTTTGGAACAACGTATGGTTCAAAAGTATTGACTGTTACTCAAATTATTATACTGGCATCCATCTTTGAATTTTCGGGGGCCCTTCTACTTGGCAGCCCGGTCACCAACACTCTCGCTGGAAGTATTTCTAACGTCACCTTTTTTAAGGCACAACCCTATGTGCTCATGTATGGTATGCTCTGCGCTCTTGCGGGGTCAACCACCTGGCTCTACACCGCAACCTACCTCGGACTTCCAGTGTCGACCACGCACAGTATTGTTGGAGGAATCATGGGATTCTCACTTGTCTACAAGGGCGCCGATGGCGTTGTGTGGATGAAATCAATCCCTGATTTCCCCTATGTGGCCGGCGTTGTTCCGATTGTTATCTCATGGGTTACATCACCCATTATTACGGCCGCTCTGTCAGCCCTCTTCTATTCCGGGATTCGCCAGTTCATCTTCAAGAGCACCAATGCGGTCCAGCGCTCTATCTACTTCTTACCTCCCGTGGTCTTCGGAACCGTTTTCATCGAGTCCTTCTTTATTCTGTCAAAGGGCGCTGGGTCCAAGCTAACATGGGATGTTTCTCAGACGTCCTGGGTATCTATCTGTGTTGCTACAGGTGCATCGCTTATCTCCGCAGCGGCCATTCCCTTCTTGAAGAAGAAGGTGCTGGCGCTTGAGGATGCTGCTCCTATTACTGTAACAGATACCAGCATTGTTCCTGTTACCACTGAAGCTGTTGTTGTAAAGGAGAATACTGACGCCACTGTACCTGTAGCCGAGACTGCGCTTGTAACTGTGCCAGTGCCTACTAAAGTAATAACTGAGTATGATCCCCGCGTGGAATACACGTTCAGATATCTCCAGATTTTCACCTCTGTTTGCACGTCGTTTGCTCACGGCGCCAATGACGTTAGCAATGCGGTAGGCCCTCTGGCGGCGATATGGTATATCTACCAAAATGGCGCGGTTGCATCTAAGATTGAGGTTCCCATCTGGATTCTCTGTTTGGGGGGGGCGGGCATTGTGGCTGGACTCGCGACGTATGGTGTAAAAATCATGGAGGTGCTTGGAAAGGATATCACATATATCTCCCCTTCTCGCGGATTCGCGGCTGAGCTTGCAACAGCTCTCACCGTCTCCTTTGCATCTAAATATGGACTTCCCATCTCCTCTACTCAGTGTATTACTGGCGGTGTAATTGGAATCAGCCTCTGCGATTACAATCTCAAGGACCTCAATTGGAAGATTATAGGAAAAATCTTCTTGTCTTGGGTTTTCACAATGATTATAACAGGGGGTATTTCCGCGGCCATCTTCGCACAGGGCATCTATTCGCCGAATGTGTAACGTCGCAACCTGCTCTTCTTTTTAGTGTATCTACCACCTTTGCGCTCTGATCCAGGAAATAAGTTTGGCCGCAGTCTTTTCAGCTCTTCATCCGAAGGCTCACGACCCTCCGTTGCTTTTATTGCTTCTTTTAATGTAAGAATGTTGGTAAGGCGACGATACTTTCTTAATTTTAAATTTTGTGGATCTTGTGCTTGTGCTACAACAATAGGATTCATAGATCGTTGAGACCCTCTTCCAAGAACAGGTTCGCTGCGAAGCGTAAGCGGTTCATCCTGCACCTGATGCAGAGCAAAACTCGGAATAACAGTCTTATATCTGACATTCTCAATAATAACACGTTTAGGATATCCTAGATCACTCGATATATAATCATTTATAATATCTAGAGCCTCGCCATAAAACTTTTGTATAATAAAATTCGGATCACTTAATATTCTTCTAGCCGCAGTATTATTTTTCAGAATATCTTCAATTGCTGTTATAAGTTCATTTACTTCTATAGCTCGAAGATGTTTCTTCCACATAATTTGACATCCTGCAAATACACAGCTAAGTGCGGCTCCTCCAGCCATACTTCCCAGTGTAAGTCCAAAATCACCTCCGCGCTGACGAATTTTTCGTGTAGTTCGCCCGCCTCCATATGCCAAGGAAGTGACTACATCAGGAACGTGGCTGATTAAACCGCCAACAACTGCTAGCAATAATAATTTAATATCATTCTCTGTTATTGTTTTTCTCTTTGAAAGAATAATTTTTTTCTTGAATATTAACGCTAAAAGAATTAAATTCTTAATGAGTGTTTTTTTTGCGTCTTCTGAAATAACATCACTAGATAAGTCATTAGAATATGAATCTATGTCTAATGTATATCGTGTTCCACATGTATAATGATCGTTTAATGCCTTTTCAGCACCTCTTATACGACTTACACCCGCGGTTGGCCGTGTTACAAAAAAATTTTTAATAGAATCGAATAGACCCATTCTATTATAACGGTGAGACTTATTTGTTTTCTTACTTGACACCCCGCTCGTAAAATAGCACATACGTCGTCTCTCCAACAATCGGCACAGGAATCGCAGTTGGCATCTCGTCATCATAGATATACCACGTATTCGTAATCTTGTCCTTGCACTGAGCCGTGTAGTGGCCACCGCCCGACCCGCCATGGTGGTCGACAATAGACCGCAGCGTATAGTCAGTCACAGCATCCTTCTCGGGAGATTCCTCCGAGAAGAGTGCCCGTGTATTAAATGGCTCGACCGCAGGCACCTTCACCTTCGTGTGAATCTTGCGGCCGTCATAAGTGAACCGCTTCAGACAGACAATAAGCGTCTGTGGAAGGCGCCAGATTGCAGTGTCGCGATGTGCCGTCGTCCGCACCGGCGAACACTTGTCGCAGGAATATCCTTCGATATCCTCTCCCTTCAGTTCCTCCTTCAGCATCGCCGTGAGATCAACCGGATTCGCATCGTTCTCGGCGTTGCGCGTGGGAACGGCCGCCTTCAGCGTATTGAAAGTCTCCCAGCGATGGCTCACATGGCCACACGTGAGGCAGCGGGTGCGCATGTGAAGAAGACCATAGAGGAGGTCTACCAGAGGGCTGTATGCCTTCGAGAACTCCTTCTTCCAGACCTCCAGTGCCTCCACAACCCTCTTCTCTGAATCAGTCACAGGTGGACTCTTCATAATCTGCATATCCACCTCAATGGACACGCTATCGTGAAGTGTCTCCAACATGAACATCAAGAACTCGTGCGCATCGTGTGGCGCCGTCGTTGCGAAATGCTCGTAGACGGAGCCTCGCACGCAGTCTCGCATCGCAGACCAGAAGCCGGCAGGGCGCAAAACGCCAGGTGCTGAGCCGGCCTCTTGTTGCTGGAGAACATCCGCGAATGATTTGGAGACTGCCTGCTGAAGCTGGCGTTTCCCGGTGGCGTCCTTCCGCGTGAGTGTATCGTAGCGCCCGTCTGTGAAGATCCACGGAATTCGCTCAATGTGGCGCAGGGCCTGGAGTGTCGCATTTGCATAACATGTGAGACCGAGATTCCTGAGACCTACGACACCCTTCTTATTTGACGCTGGCGGTGACAGTGACATGTTTGGATGGGGTGTGGGGGAAAACTTGAACCCTCAATTTTAGGAGTGATAGTAAGAAAAGATGGCCGCCCCCTCGTTTGCAGCCTATGAGTCACTCTATGGTGTAGGGGTTCTAGATGATGTTCACAACTACTTTCCAGCGCTTCTCTACGAGCCAACATCCTTCCAAACAGTGCCTGAGGTGCTTGCTTATGTTCAGCTACAGACACGGCGGCGCTTTGACCTCTTCTCTCTGGGGCGGGCTGCCTATATTAGAAATCAGCCGCGAGTTGCGGTGCCTCTCTATAGGCCCACGCGATTTGTCTACGAAGAAAATGTCCCTGTAAATACAGCAGCTGATAATATCTTAAATCTCTTCACGACGATGCTCAATTCGCCGACGCTGAATCCTGGCTTTATGAATGCGGTCGTTGTTCGGCCCAGCGCAGAGACAATTCGCGCGAATACGACGCTGTCTACTACTGGTGATGCCGACACGAATGCGGTGTGCGCAATCTGCCAGGATGGATATGATGTGGGTGTTGAGAGGCGTTCACTGAACGCTTGTCATCACGCATTTCACAAGTCATGTATTGATGTATGGTTTCAAGAAAATGTGCACTGCCCCGTGTGCCGTCATGATATTCGTGTTATTGCGCCTCCTGTTGCTGCTGTGCCTCCATCACGTGAGGGTGATTCCAGCTAGGTCCTCAGGTAGAGTGGTAACCTGTGTGGAATAATAGCTCTCAATATCCTTCATTAGCTTCATCTCGTCAGCCAGAAGCAGATTGATAGACACGCCCTTGCGACCAAAGCGGCCAGAGCGGCCAATGCGATGGATATAGTTCTCGCGCTGCACCGGCAGTTCATAATTGATTACAAGACTTACCTGCTGCACATCAATGCCGCGGGCAAGTAGATCCGTGCTAATGAGAACGCGGATGCCGCCCTTGCGGAACTCCGTCATGCGGCGGCGGCGCTCCTCAACCTCCATCTCTCCGTGAATGAACGAGAGCGGGAAACCCTGTCCAGACATTTTTTCGGCCAGCCACTCCACCTTCTGCCGCTTGTTGCAGTAGATAATTGCCTGATTGATATTGAGCTGCTGGTAGAGGTCGCAGAGAACCTCATACTTCCAATCCTCGCGCGGCAGCTCAACATAATACTGCTTGATACCCTCCAGCGTAACCTCCTCGGGCGGGATGAGAATCTTTACAGGATTGGTGAGAAGCTTCTCCGCAAACTCCACGACCTCGGGAGGCATCGTCGCACTGAAGAGCGCAACACGAGTCTCCTTCGGAAAGCCAAGACCCAGGATGCACATTACCTGCTCACGGAACCGGTCCTCCAGCATCTGGTCCGCCTCATCCATGATGAGATACTTGATGTGCTGGCGCTGAATCGCGCCGCGATGCATGAGGTCATAGACACGGCCAGGAGTTCCAACAATATACTGCGCACCCCGCTCCAGCGCACGAAGGTCTGCGCTAATAGGCGTGCCACCCGTGGCAGAGTAGACAGAGAGTGGAAGCTTGGAACCAATGTGGGTGGCCACATACTCAATCTGCTGAGCGAGCTCGCGGGTAGGCACAAGCACGAGAATCTGCGGCTTCTTAATCGCCGGATCTACGTGGCACATCGCCCCGATACTAAAAGCACCTGTCTTACCAGTGCCCGACTGGGCCTGCGCCAGAACGTCATTCCCATTCTTAATAGGAACAATGGCCTTCTGTTGAATGGGAGAGGGCTTCTCAAAACCATGCGCATAAATACCGCGGAGGAGAGGCTCAGGCAGAGCCATCTCGTCAAAAGACTCGTAGGAAACAACGGGGGGGACACTCATTCTTATACTTCCTACGCGGCATCTTCTTAAGTCAAATTTGCACCCTGCCCTCCCCGTCCTAAAATTGGAAAACATTTCTCTTCGGACCTTTAGTAGAAAGACTATGGCAGACGCAGCAGCTACTGATGATGTCTATGAGGAGGGCGATATTGACGTAGCAGAGGATTTCGCAGCAATCGAGGAAGAGGGTATAGAGAAGGATGACCGTGCCGTCATCCCTGAGCCTCTTGAGGTGCTCTATAAGTTCCACCCCGAATCCATTCTTGATTATGCGGACACTGTGGCGGCCAAGATTCCTCTTCGTGTTGCGCTCGGCGACTCGGACACGGTCGTTGACCCTTACCACCGCTCGCAGCCGTTCCTGACGATTTTCGAGAAGACCAAGATTCTTGGATTTCGCGCAAATCAGCTTTCACAGGGGGCGCGTCCCTATGTGGATGTGCCCGAGTATATGACGAAGGCGATTGAGATTGCGCATCTGGAGCTGGAGCAGCGCCGTCTCCCGTTCATTCTGAAGCGCCCGATGCCTGATGGCAGCTTCGAGTACTGGCGCCTCTCGGATCTGATGGTTCTCTAAATAAATCCTCGCGGTATAGCAGATGGCTAGTTCAGCTGAAGGTCTGAACGAACAGATGCTAAAAGAGGTGAATGCATCTGTAAGAAAAAGACTTAATTCAACTAACTCAAATGATTTTGCCATTAATGCAAATACACAGGATGCCTTATCACAAATTAAAAGCAAGTTTAAGGGAGCAATCTGTGACAGTGAAGGCTTTTATCAACATGAAGGAGAATGCTGGAATGATGCTACGCAGATGATCTTTTTATTTAGCGATGGACTAAAAGAGATTGTTCAAGAAAAACTAGCAAATAACGAGGTTGATATAAATTTTATACCACGTGACAGCATTCCTAAAATTATTAAGTTGTATAATGATATGAAAGAAGAGAAAGAACGTCTATACGCTGTAAATAGAAATAAATATAGTCGTATGATACCACCTGCGCTTACAAATGAACAAATAATAGAATCAGTTGTATTTTATCTAGTGTTCTTAAAACACAGATTTGCACGGCACTATATTATGGAATCAAATAGAAGAGAAGAAGAGTGTAAAGAAAGCCACAATCCTATAAAAATATTACATACGAAAGGAAAAAATGCAGAAATGGCAGCAATATTTGGAAATCCATCTAAAAATCCACACATTAATTTAACTATAGAAAGATATAAAGCAGACGATAAATTAAAGGGCGCAACTGTTTCGCAGCATATGTATTTGATTAATATATTAGTACTTATCTTTTTTCCTCCTTATCAAGTTGAGACTAGGAGCGAATCATCACATCTAGAAACGTATAATATGTCTATATATACGCAGCAGTATATATATGCTACGATACTTAATACCGATAAACACGCAACATGTTTATATACATGCGGCGGACGTGATTTTTTTTATGAAGATAATTATGGCCCGTTCTTATTTCCTTGGAGGGATATTTTTTTCAAACCTGATACACCCCCTTCTTATATTACGAATGTATTATTTACTAAACTAAAAATAGATTCGCAGGATATTATTACTACGTATTATCCTATTATAAAAACAAAAGACAACAACTATTTTACATATTATAATGGTGTATTGTATAACTTTCCACAATATATATTTGATTCTAAACCGTCAGAGGGATTTACAGAACATTCATTTGATAAACTAACATTTATATTTGAATATCAAGATGATAGAATTATTAATCTAAGTAAACTCTGTATGATCCCATTGTTTAAACATACGTTAGCAGGCGATCTAACTATTTCAAACACAGGGTTTACGTTTAAAAGAAACTCACGAATAAACAATGCCTATAAAAGAAAACAAAGAGCAGCAAATCATGGATTAGCACCTAATTCTCCTATTGCAGATTGGGAAGAGTATACTTCAACGGATGGTCAGGTATGTTGGTATAATCCTAAGATGATAAAAGTTGTATGCATTAATCCTTATTTAATAGCACAAAAAACGGATGAGGAGTTGCGTAGAGAACTTGGATATCGGAATATCAAGCCACCTGTTAATGCATCACATAATGTGCTTGTAATGGCGTTACTAGAGGCACCTGATATATCATATGAAAGAAAAGACCTTATAAAGAGAGCAGCAAATCTTGGAGTACCGATTAATTCTCCTATTCTAGATTGGAGGGAAGTTACTGGAAATGATAGTAGAGCATCATACTGGTACAATCCTAAGATAAATAAGGGATTTACATACATCAACCCTTATTTAACAATGCAAAAACCAGATGATGAGTTGCGTAGAGATCTTAGATACCGTGGTATTTCTGTAGCTAATAATGCATCGCGTGATGTGCTTGTAAATACCTTACTACATCAATATCCGTTACCACAAAAGCCGGCAGCCCCTCTAAAGAGACAATTTGGCTCTCGCAATCTCTTTTCGGCACATCCATATATAGCGCCGACACAGCCATCTGTAGAGCCGACACGCCACCACTATAGTGGTAACGACGAACCCGAGGCCAGTGGCGGCAGACGCCCAAGATCCACACGACGGAAGCGGAAGGGAGCACGCACTCGGCGTGTGCGTTAAGAATCGCATATGATAACTAAAATACAAGGAAGCCTTCTTCCTTGTATTTTAATGTTCTAAACAATCTAGAATATCCGCACCCTCTCCTCAGGTGGCACATACAAGTCGTCGCCAGTCACAACGCCGAATAACTCATACCATTCGTCAAACTGGTTCACAATGAAATTCACGCGCAGCTCAGCCGGCGCATGGACGTCCAAGAAAAGGCTCTGAATGGCCTTTTTTGACCGCTCCTTCACGCGCCAAGAGACCGCATACGCTATGAAAAAATCCCGCACCTGTTTTACCCGCTCCTCTTCAGATGCTCCGCCAAGCTCCTGATGAAGAGCATCCAGTGCGATCGCCAGTCCTCCTAAATCGGCAATATTCTCTGAGAGTGTTAAAAATCCGTCAACGGGATGGCCAAGAATCTTGCCACTATCAAACAGTTTTACAAGCGCATCCGTCCGTTTTTCATAATCCGCAGTATCCTTCTTCGTCCACCAGCTCTTCTTTTCACCCTTCTCGTTGTAATCCTTACCGTCCATGTCAAAGGCGTGGGTGATTTCGTGGCCAATCACAGCCCCCAGCCCTCCATAATTCCAGCCAATCCGCTCCTTGGACCGTTTATAGAATGGCCACTGGATTGAGCCCGCGGGAAGCACGAACTGATTTCGCTCATTAAAATAATAGGCATTGACTGTGTAAGGCGCCTCATCCCAGTTCTTTGGATTGGCCGCGGAGCCCATACGAGAAATTATAGTATCCGTGTTCATTTCTGAAAGAAGAAACATATTTAGGAGGAAGTTATCCGTGATAAGATCTGGAATCTTGATTGAAGGAAACTCATCTGGGTTTGAAATACTGAAGGTCATTGCTCTGAGTTTGCGAATTGCCAGTTTCTTGGTCTCGTCCTCCAGCCACTCCACCTTTGCAAGACGGGCCAGCGCGTGTTTTTGTATAGTCTCGGCAAAGACTGTGGCATCCTTCTTCGTTTCTAACTCCACATAGTCTTCAACATACAGATAGGAGAGCGGAATACGAAGAAGCGTGCGCACAAGATTCAGCGTGAGCTGGTCTTGCGGCAGCTTCTCCATCTGTCCACGCAGCCGTTTACCAAAAAACTGGAAGTGGAGGTCGTCATAGGGTGGCGGCAAGACCGGTAGCGCGTAGAGAATTGTGTGAAGCGTGAATAAATTGCTCCAGCTCTCCGATGTCCATGTTTTCAAACACTTTTCTATCTGTTTTATGACCCGCGTATTGTAAACGCGCACCGTCTTTGATTTCCAGTTGGCAACACCATAGGATGTGAATAAGCTGTCCCATGCAATTCCAGGGAAGGCCTTGTCCAGCTGGTTGCCTTCTATATCTTCGAACATTTCGTCCTTGTATTGTTTTATAATTCCCGAGAGCAATGCCTCCGTCTGAACAGCCGTGCGTAGTTCATCAATAAACAGCCGCTTTCCCAAGTCCTCACAGAGTTTCACATATGCGAGAAGGGTCTGTGTTTTTCCAGGCGCCGTTCCACTATAATAAGTATCATCTGGAAGACCAAGTGACCCGCACCCCACCATAAGAGTATATTCGCTCGGGTTTCGCCGCTGGAAGATAGTCACATTCATAAATGTTGAAATACCATGCCGATTCATGTTACCAATCCGCTCCATAACATCCTCTGGGCCGCGGATACAGATCATGGACCGTATACTCTTTCGCAGAAATGCCACACTGTTTTCTTGCTTTTCTCGCCGCATAGACGAGAGCATGAAACGCCCAATTACATCCATCATTTTCTCCCGCTTTGTCGTTGGTGACGCACCTTTCTGGGCTACCGTGTAACATTTTGCCAATAGAGTCTCCAGTTGTTTCTCAATCAGACGCTCTACCTCTTCACTCACGCCAAAGGATGTGCGGAAAGGCGGAATAGACGCATGCTGTAACCAGTGACCGTTCACATGTTTGTAGAAATTCTTTCCAGGTTTGATAGAGACTACAGGTCCAGGCAGGCTGGTATTAGATGGCTTCAACCGTCTGGTTACATTTTTCTTTTTGTTTTTCATAGAGACTCTCTTTCCTACTTGATGGTTTTACTTTTGTAATATCGGAATAGGCTCTTCTACCTATCTGCTGCTTTTTCACGAGAAGTAACAAAAGTCGTTTCTCGTGAAGAGGTGATATAGTTTTTTCCATTAACCCCTCCTCTTATGTTTTATTTAGAATTGTTTTCTGACTTGCCTCTAGAATCTCAGTTACAAGAGGATTCACGCTCTTATTTGTTTCCCAACTGCAAATCTCATACATACATTTATCAATAAACATATATGTGAAGTGATCACCGTTAGTCTCGAGAAGGGTGTATCCGCAGTTCTGTAAGTGACCAGCTGTAAGTGTGGTAAACAGATGGGTATCTGGCATCTGCGACCACTTCACCATAATTAGACCCGGGCGGTAGCCAGTGTCTAGAACGGCCGCGAGAACACTGCGTTCCCCCCCCTCCGCCAGTGAAATCTTCAGGATGTCTATACGTTTCTCGCCATCCATTTTCATCGTGTCTGTGCACTGTTTTACACAATTGTCTACAGAAACCATAGAGATCGCGTCTGACTTTGCAGTGTAAAAGCCGGGAATTCCTGTGTAAGAACGGACGTTCTTAGGAAGAACCCACTTCGTATCCACGCCCTCTGTAAAACCGTTGGCGGCGGAAGTTCTCTTCCTGTCTTTTAGCACCTGTCTGACTTCGTCCCAGTTTGCCGTATGTGCGTCATTGAAGTTCCACACATGGACAGGGCATCCCAGGGTCTCTGCAATATCTAAATCAGCAACAGGGCTCGGTGAAGAGCCTACGCTAATAAAAACAGTTTTCACACCCTTCTCGCTATAGAAATCCCAGAGATTTTCAAGCACCGGCCATTTATCTTCGCCGAAACCCACCAGTTTTGTCTTAATAGTTTGATCCTGCATATACTTATTCGCAAGTATTACTGTCTCCAGTGTTTTCCGCAATTCATACACTGAATGAAGATAGTCATCGGCTCATCCGCCGACCTCGTCTGCATTTCATAGTATGTGCACTCGCGCTTGTGGCAGCGCATACAGAGGAACTGGTCGGTCGCCATGGCCTTGTTGCCCTCCAGCTCCCTCTTTTCGCGCTGCTGCCGGCGATGGATGAAGTCTCTCCAGCGCTCATTACATAGCGCGTAGGTGTTGATAGAACAGACCGCCTCAATTGAATGCTTCCCGCTCCGCAGATCATCAAGCAGCTTTGTGTTCTGAACATAGCTTGATGGCACAAGATTTCCCAGAATGTGCCGCATCTTTGTCAGATAGATATGCTTGAAGAGGGAGTTGTTCCAGTGGCATGTGACGTGGCGGCCAAGAGCCTCCGTAATCGATGCGTTGTAGATACAGCGCTCCAACTCCTTTACATCGAGGTCGGTTATACCAGCCTCTCGCAGAACAAGCTCAATCTGCTGGATGGCAAGCTCGCGCTTCGGGAAGAGATGGGCATTCGTTACAGACTCCTTATGAAGGTGCTCCTCCTTTGAAATATGAAGAATTTGGGATGTACCGCTCTGAAGGGCGGCGGCAGCACGCTTCTTCTTACTAATCTTGGCAGGACGGATAGGTAAATCCTCTACCTCAATATCGGCGGGGCCTACTTCTGCCTCTGCCTCCGCCTCTACTTCCGCCTCTACCTCTTCCTCCTCATCATCCTCAGCCTCCTCATCATCGTCCACCTCTTCCACAATAATCTTCTCTTTGACACCGGCCTCTACTTCAACCTCATCGACCTCCTCTGCATCTTCCTCCTCTTCTTCGTCCTCCGAATCAATGTCCTCAAAGCCGCCAAACATCTTTGTATAGAAGGCCTCGTAGTCCTCGGTCTTGAATGGCACGGGCTTCGTATAGGTTGTCGGATATGTGGAGGCTATCAGAACAATGTCGCCGAAACAGAGGGTGTTGTCAAAGGGCGGGGGGAGCTCATGCTTATTCTCCGTTCCAGCTTTGCCAGCCGTATGTCCAAGAAGAGTAAGAGTATATGTCTTGTAGCGATACGTTCCCAGAATCTCTGGCACTTCCTTCTTCTTAAGATAAGTCTTTACCGAGTCCAAACTGATAATGCCATCTTGGGCAGGAAGCTTTCCTTGCTTTACCTCAGCCTTTTGCGTAAGAATAATACATGCTGTGGTCTTACTCATTTTCTTGAATACGTTCCTCGCGCTTAAATGACTCGTCAAGTTTATATGGTAGGTATGAGTCTTATCTGGAGACCATCTGAAGAATCTACTATGATAGGAAAAGAGGTAGCGATTTATAATTTCGGATCGCACACTGGCTTTCTTGTAGATAATGACTGGCGCTGCTATCATATTCTTGAGAGACGGTCTCAGGAAGATGGTAGTATAGAAGAAGTTGTAGAGGTGTGTGAAGATGATTATGTGCCGCCGCGGCTGCTTACTGTAGAGATGTATCTACTTACTGCTTATTCTCCACAGGGGCTGTCTCTGGAGGGTTGGTCACTACAGTGGCCTCAGGCACGGATACAGCGCCCGATAAGTCAACCACGACTGCCGCCGGTGCAACAGGTGCAACAGCCTCGGCCGCAGCTTCCACCTTATCAACAACAGCAGCAACCGCATCGGTCACAGGGGCAAGGGCGGGGACCGCGGCCTTCACCTGTGCAAGGGCCGCCTCCGCCTTCGCAGCCACCTCCTCTACCTTCTTCGGCGCGTCCTCCACCGTCTTCACAACAGCCGCCGCATCCGCCGCCTGCTTCTCAGAAACAAGGCCAACCGCGGCGGCAGTTGAGACAGCCGACGTCGCAACACACGAAAACCAGCTAAACCACGAGGCGGGCTTCATCTGAGACACGAGGGACGTGAGGCTGAGCTTTCCACTGAAGATTTCGTGAACCGTCTCGAGAACCGCGGGGAGACCCGACTCGGCAACGAGCGCAAGATGCGCATAGCGGTCATTGACCGCCGCCTTCTGATCGGCTGTGCATTCGACGAGTTCCTTCTCCTTCAGCTCGGTGAGCGCCATCACCATGGCCTTCATAAGAAGAGCAATCTTCTTATCATGTGCGAGGCCCACGAGGGCCTTTGAGTCAAGACATAGTTTTACGCCGCTCTTTATTAAAGAGCCGGCGTTAAGGGGCTTTGTAGCGGAAAGTGCCGATTTCACGTCAACGACGAGGGCGGCTAGAGGGTCCATCTACTCTGTATCTAAAGAACTTTTTAGGCAAGTAAAAATGCCCCGTTTGTTTTTTCACGGTAGTTTAGATGTTTAGTCGTATCTTGATAGCACTTGCGTTTGCTGTTGTTGCCTTTGTTGCCTACCTTCTTCTAAAGGCCTATAAGCCGTCGTGGTTTGGTTTTGATACATTTGAGTCTATTCAGGCGGCTGCTCCCATGCAGTACCAGCCGCCCGCTGAACCTCCCCGCATGGTGAGTCCCTCTGGTCCGAACCCGCCGAATGCCGCGCCTGCCCGCCCTCTTCCCCAAGAGGAGGAAGCGCAGGCTCCTCCGGACGTAACGGCGCGCGACCCCCTGGACGATCCGAATAGTTCAGAGAATCTCCAGGACAATCTGCGCCACCCTGAACGCAGTTTTAGCCCTGGACTGAAGCCGACTGACGTGGATAGGTCAGTCGTGAGCGGGGTGGCGTCATCTAGGTCTATGACTTCATCCCAGGCGCTTCAGACATTTGCCCCCGAGATGGCCCAGAATGGTGGAGAGTTCATGCAGGGAATTGCGGCGAATGATACGATGAGTGATACGGAGTTCGCCGCATTTTGATGTATCGTGGCTTTAAGACTTAGCATTATATATAGATAGTAAAAATGGCGTCTGGTGCACCCGATCTTGAAGACGGGAATCTGCGCTCATCGCATCGCGAATCCAGTGCTGTTAAGCTCAAGTTCGCAAACTCGTTTTTACACGATCTGGCAACCCAGTTCGTGGAAACACGTATCAAGGATTGTTGTATTCGGCAGCGGCTCCAGCCAGATAAGGAGCAAATTGTGAAGAGGGGCACGTTTTATGTCATGGAGAATGAGTCCAGGTCGGATCCTGGGTTCCTACTACTTCTCCCCAAGCAGCCGGCTGTCTTCATGATGACGAGACCTAGCGGTGCCAACAAGAAGATTCCCGCATGGACCCTGCGTATGCGCACGGATGTGCGGCTGGGAGATGGTGGTGGGACAATGCTCGTCGCGACACTCGATAAGATTCAGCACACTCTTCGTCTAGAGGATGTCTGGATCTGGAAGGGAGAAGATATCTATAACACGAAGAAGTTTTCAGAGCGGCGCGGCTTTTTGAATACGTTTGTAGAGGATTGCTGGACGCCTGATGCCCGTCTTATGAGCGGGATTAATTGCACGGTGGCAAATCCTAAGCCTCTCGCTTCATTGGCCGACGTAGAGAATTGTTTCAGCGTTGACCTTATCCCCGAGCTTGCTGGAAAGCGGAGGTTTTGGTTTCAGACAGCTGCACCTCCGGTTGTGTCTGTGGCTGCGCCTGTGGTCCCTGTTCCTATGTTTCGCACGGCGGCACCAGTGCTTCATGCTGTGGTTCCGGCAACAGCACGTGTGGAGGCATATGCGGTTCCTTTGGAGAGTCTTCCTGACGTATATGACCTTTTCTTGGAAAACGGGACTGCACTTTCGCGTGCGGCTGTTCAGCAGCTTTCATTGAGTCAGAGGCTGAAGGCAATTAAGGGGCGCATTCCTGTTATTGCGGAGTGGAGATCTGAGTTTGGCCGATATGAGATTGTGGAAATTCGGCTCTCTAAATAGAATGAACTGGGAGGCTGAGACTATAAAATATGGTGGGGGCCCATTTGCCCGTCCTGCAGCTAAACCTGCGACGCCGGTGCGTCCTGTTGCTAAGCCCGCGACACTAATGCGTCCCGCTGCCGCTCGTCCCGCTGCCGCTCGTCCCGCTGCTAAACCCGCGACGCCGATGCGTCCCGCTGCTAAACCCGCGACGCCGATGCGTCCTGGGGGTTTCCAGATGCCCCATCTCGCTATCGCTCGTCCCGCTTTTGCTCGTCCCACCGCTCCTGCCGGTTTCCCTAGAAGTCCCGCATCTGTTGCGCTTGCTGCAAAGGTTGCCAAGTCTGCAAAGGTTGCCAAGTCTGCAAAGGTTGCCAAGTCTGCAAAGGTTGCCAAGTCTGCAAAGGTTGCTAAGGCCGCAAAGGTTGCTAAGGCCGCAAAAGCCGCCAAGACTGCTAAGGCCGCTAGGGCTGCGCCGTCTGGCGCGAGAAGCCCTAAACTAGTTGCCACTGGAGCCGCATCCGCCAAGTCCGCCAAGACTGCAAAGGTTGCCCAGAGCAAGTTAGCAGCTACGCGCGCCGCCGCTGAGAAGACGAAGAAGATCGCTAATGCTAAGGTTGTTGCTACACACGCTGCGTCTGCAAGAGCGGCAAAAGGCGCCAAGGTCGCGAGCTCGAAGTTAAGTGCAACACGGGCGTCGGCCACGAGAAGCACAGGTTTTGCAAATCCCTATACAAATATATCTAGCCTATATACAGGTGGAATGGTAAGAAAGACAGCGAAGAAACATCGTGGTGGTGGCTATCAGTTCGGTGCTGCAATCACACCCGGTCTTATCAACAACTATGGACAGGAGGTCGTCACAAGTGGCAAGCCTCTGATCCCCGACTACAGTGCGGCGCCCAAGTCCGATTCTCTGGGCTACTCTGGCCCGAAGGGACTCCCTGGCATGTCAGGTGGGCGCCGCCGCCGTCAGTCTGGTGGTCGCTATGGCTTTGTCTCCGCGGAGGGTGCGGCTGCCGCGGGTCCCCCGTCCATGGGCGGCCTCGCCCCGATGTCCAGAATCCCGTGCGAGGCCGCGACGCCGAATCCGCTGAATCCTAGACAGGGTGGCGGTGGCGCACCTCTGGGAGGAGCTCCTCTCGGCGGTGATAACCAGGCCTATTATGCGCCGACAGCCGGCTATGGTAATCAGGCGAGCACATGGGTTGGAAGCACGGGTGCCCCTTCCATGATCCAGACGCCCTATGAGGCAAAGTCGATGAGCCCCGCTTGCCTGAAGACGGGTGGTGGTCGCTCGAGACGTGCTAATAGAAAGGGTCGCCGTAGCTCACGTAGAACTAGATATATGGCTCGTGGGGGCGGCGTAAAGGAGGATGCGCTCAAAGTTCTTAAGAACAATAAGCTTAATGTAGAGGAATTTCATGCGAGCTTGATAGGACGTGGAGGCAAGAACCCGACTACACTTGACGGATTCACGTTTAAGGGAGTTGGACATGTGAATTTATCACTTATGGCGAAGAAGGAGGGCGCTAACGATGATACATATGTAGAAATACATTTTATGAGCGATCATTAGTCGTCGCTAAACAAACACCCATTATCATCCGCCGCTCGTAAATCCACGGTCTCATCGACCCCTTCCTCCCCTTCCGCAGAAATTGTGTAATTACACTTTCGATAATATATACATCTCTTACGCCATTGCGAACGATACACTCCGTGTACATCCACAATGTCTACAATCAGCGGTGCAACCACCCTCTTATTTGCCTGAACACGCAGAATACGGCCCGTGCTCTGCTCCACATTCTTACGAGGACTCGCTAAAATAACACAGTTCAGCGTTTTAATATTCATAGCCTCGCTCGCCATTGCATAAGATGCCAAGAGGACTTGTGCGGTCGCTGCGCCAGCCTCGCGCACTTCCTCTTTCATTCCACCGATGTAATAGCCCATGGTGGGTGGCTTCGTAGATGCGGCAAGCAGCGCCTCAATACTCTTCAAATGCCCAATCCTCTCGCTCAGCACCAAAATACGCCTCTTGTCGTCGGCACAAATCTCCAAAATAAGGTCCGCAACCTGCTTCGTCCTAGGCGCGCATTCAACGACTTGTGTAAGAAGTTTCCCCATCACAGGCTCCTGTTTCCAATTCACTGGGACATTTGTGTATGTATTGTCCTGACAATCCACATAGACGGGCTGGACAATCACACTGGGATCCGCCTCGCGCACCTTCTCCCAATACACGGGTGTTCCAAGAAACCACTCGAACACTTTCGTCAACCCATCCTCTCTCTTGGGGGTGGCAGAGAGGCCGAGCATCACTTTTGTTTGGACCTTCATAAGTGCCTTGGAGAAGTGTGCAGCGCCCAGATGGTGGCACTCGTCAAAAATGGTAAATCCATAGTCCGCAAAGGCCTTCTCTGGAAAGTCCTGGCCACAGAGAGTCTGAATCATGCAGAGGGTGCAATCGTATTTGTCCGATTCAATCTCGCGCCGTCCAGCCTGACAAATTCCGATCCGCAGCCCAGGCATCAGTGCCTCAATCTCCCCCTTCCACTGGTTCATCAGAAACTCCTTGTCAACGACGACCATGAACCGCCGCCCCAGCTTCGCGGCAATTGCGATGGCCATGAATGTCTTTCCGCGACCACAAGGCACACAAATGAGGCCTCCACCTCCGCCACCTTGCACAGTTCCGGCATCTACAAACTTCTTGATAATGTCCACCTGATAATCGTAAGGAGTGCCACGAAAGACCTTCGCAGTCTCTGAAAGAGGGACACCATCCGAAAGAATGGTTGCCTCTGGTGGCCCAAATACATCCTGGCCCCAGCGCCGAGGCAGGTAGTAACGCTGCGGCGATTCGCGATAGATACGAAAAGAGAGGTCCTCGGCGCCCTGATAACTACGATGGACGATGGGTGCAACTTTCAGCTCTGTCTCAATCCGCCTCTTTTCAGCATCGGTCAGCGCAGCTTTACGAATGGAATATCCTTTTGATGTAAGAACTTTTGCCAAGTCCATCTCCTGTTAAGATATAGTAATAGAACTTTGAGTGCTTTCGCGCCTTTTTATTGGCACCTATCTTTAGATGAACAGAACCGATACAATTCTCGTTGGCCTGTCTCTATTTATATTTCTGGCGTCGCCATTTTTCCCCACTGTCCTCTACAAGATGGCCTTCACAAACATGATTGTGCCTGGGCTGCTTTTACTGGTCCTTCTTTATCTAGTAAAGAAGAGCCCTATAGGATCGGTGACGGTTCTCTTAGCGATTATGTCCCTCTTTATTGAATACAGATACAGAGTTCTGGCCACGAGCGTGCCCCGTTCGGCCGACCCCCCCGCTGAGTATGAGAAGCAGCTGGCCGCCGCCCCTCCGATTATGCCCGATGAGCTCCACCCTCCTCCGAGACGTCCCGCCGACAATCGTGTTACCTATAAGCCGGCTGCGGATGCGACGGACGAGTTTGAGGCCGCCGACCGCTCGGTGAATGGAAAGAAGGCTCTTCCTGGTGTGCGTCTTCCCGAAGAGACAAACCAGTATTTAATTGAGCATGGGCTCTCTACCTAACGTGTCAGCGCGCCTATCAAAAATCCCGCAAAACAGAACAAGACAGCTGTAAAGACGAGCCATGGAAATTCGCGAACCCACGACGGGAACGAATCTAATATATTCAAATTCCCGTCTCTATACCAAATATATGCGTAGGCGCCGCCAATCACAAGGATGAGCGAAAGAATAATTCCCAAGAAAGCGGCAATAATTTTCTCCATATCTCCTGGTGCAAGAGGTTGCTTACCGCCCGCTGTAGTCCGCGCCGACTCTCTCGCACCCAGCAACTTAGTCATAGGCTGGGGTATTCCTGTAGATGTATCGATTGTAAGTTTTCCACTCGCTATATCTCTATCTGGGTCAAGAGGAACGCATTGATATGCGCTCGTATTATCCACGCGCGTTGCCGACATTTTTTTGCTCTGTTCAGCACCCACTGTGTTAATTCTGACGGCCGCGCGGAATGCATCGGGTGTAAGAGGGAGAATTGTTGTTGTCAACGTGACGTCGGTGGGGGGCTTGAAGGACGGCCATACACCACTATTTCCAGCTACCTGTGCTAGAGCATCCAGTGTCCCCGCATTTACAAGGAGTCCCTGGTAAAAAACAATGCAGAAGGCATTGAAAGGGGCCGGCTCAAGGCAGGTTTTATAGGTCGCATAATCTCCTATACTCGGAATACACTGAGAAAGAGAGAATGGGCCACTCACATTTTGTCCAGCGAGGGCCGCAATATAGAGGGGGTCAATCACAGTGGTTGCCTGACGAAGAATAGGAATTGACATAAAAATGTATTTGGGGTCGGCGGTTGAGCTTGCACTCTGGAATATAACGGTCAGATCGGCAACATTATTTGCAGATGTCACGTCCGAGAGAATCCAGCTCTTCGTCAGGGGGGCCGTGATTTGCGCCTGGACAATCTTGTAATTGAGACCGTTATAGCGAATATAGGTTCCTGCATCATTCGCCTCATCAATGCGTGCTTCGCCTGTATTGACGAAAATAGGTGCGTTTGCTCTGGGTCCGAGATTGAACTCAACAGGAATTGTATCTCTCACACTTTCATAAAGATCTCGGTTTTTGACCGTCGGAGGTAAAACTGGGAAAGATGTATTTCCTGAACCACAGCGGGGCATATCTAAATGAGCCCAGGAACATATGTGGGCCCATCAAACCGATAGAGGGTAGCCTGCGCGGTTTGTCCCGTAGGGACTATTTTTATCTCTTCGCCAGACATGAGTTCATCACAACCCACGTCATCTTGACAGTCGCGGCGCTTGTAGTGGATAGGAAGAGGAACGGGGTTATTTGTGTCCGTTCTCGTGTAATAGTTGAAACGGTCCGAGCGAGACGCCACGCGCCGACCAAACAGCGGAAGGAGCTGACCATCTGCCGTTTTCAGAAGACCCATTGATTGATACGACTCGGGTAGACCGCGTGTGGGCGTATTGAGAATGTAGCCTCCGTCGGGGGGAGGGAGCATGCCGCGGGGAGGAAACTCAGGTCCATTGTCCCAGCGTCTCTGGGGTCTTGGCGGACGGGCATACAGATCGTTGGACCCATCTGAGGTCATCACATTCACATTGACGGGCGGCTGTTGCTGCTGCTGCTGTTGCGGCATGATTATAAGAGGGTTATATATATACATAAAGACTCCTACAATAACAGCAACAACCAGTATAAGTATACCGGGTGTAAGACAGAATACACCTGGTGGACATATATTTCTAGAGCGAAAAACCATCTACTATAACGTCGTTACATTAATTTTACGCATTCTCGGGGCCCGTCTGCATAGATGCAGTCACAGCCTGCTGATTCGCGTCAGGCAACTGTGTCGCATCCGGCGTCAGGGCCGTATCCACAGACATACCATCCTCACCGGTGATGAGCGCAGGGCTCGGGCGAGGATTCGTATCAACCGACTCCAGACGAGCCATGCTTGTCTCAGGAACAACAAGTAGACGTCCCTTCTCGCGAACATACGCGGGGATGCTTACGCCAGACAGTCCAGCGGGCGGCTCGCCACCACTCACATCCATTGTCTGGAAGTTCTCTACACTTGAAGAGCCCATAGAACCAAGAACACCGGTCGTGACAACAGCTGATACATCGTGCGCGCTCGACGACGGCATCTTATTTGCAATACCCTTGAGGCGGTCAGAGACGGCGACTGCACCCCCACTCCCATTCTGAAATCCGCTTATCTTCATTAACTTCAAGAGCATAAAAATAATGGGTGCCGCAAAGAGGAT
>Ga0304730_1000344_pt1 | contig 41113 bp, 42 predicted proteins | sample M_130628_MF_Meta_FD_190474 | JGI IMG/M metagenome (GOLD analysis project Ga0304730, IMG submission 190474) | Freshwater microbial communities from Lake Montjoie, Canada to study carbon cycling - M_130628_MF_MetaG (v2) (version 2) | ecosystem: Environmental > Aquatic > Freshwater > Lake | place...
TTTCTTAGCGCGGTCAATCATTTCTGCGTATTGATCAGGTGTTGCTACTGGCACTTTAGTACTCCTATGGTTTGGCTATTTCTTCGAGTGGAACATTTAGGTCTGGTTCAGAATCAACTGTTGCTGGTGGCATGTTATCTAAGTTCTCAAGACCAGAAGTTGGTTGGGTAACAGCAATAGCCCCCCAGCGAACAGCTGTCTGCACACCAAGTGGAACATTGAAGCCAACACCGTAATCTTCTTCACCATCAGCTACTGGATTAGAAACAACAGCAGACAGGAAACCGGCAAGGGTTGCATCTCCCGCACCAACAGTGTTTATCACTTTAACCGGTGGAGTTCTAGCCGCCCATTGACCCTCTAGGGTCACAGCAATCATTCCATCTGCACCCATAGAGGCAAGCACTACTTCAATTCCGTGCTTACAAAGTTCACGAGCAGCATCAACAACATCACCAACAGTAGATAGTTCTCTACCAACAGCAGATGCTAGTTCTTCAGCGTTTGGCTTGATGACGTTAGCACAGCCCTTACGTGCCCAATAAGAAAGAGGTTCACCGGAAGTATCAAGAGCAACTTTCACTCCCATAGCTTTCATCGAATCAAAGATTGGCTGCAGATCAACATAGACACCGGTTGAAGTGTATGTAGGCAGAGCACCAGCGATAACCAACCACTTGGCTCCAGTATTTCTAACTTCAGTTTCGGTTAGATTAACAACTTTCTGCCAGTCTTCTTCGCTGAGTGATCGAGGAGATTCATTGACCTTGGTAGTAGTGCCATGCTTGTCAACGATTGTTGTTGAAACACGCAGGTTACCTTCCACCCACAGTGGAACTAGGAAAGATGAACCGGTTCGATCTAAAACACTTGTATCAGCGTTCCCGATAGGAACTACACCTGGGGCATCAATGTTTGCAAGAGTAAGACCACGGGATACGTTGATACCTTTTCCAGCTAGTTCTTCACGAACATCATCTGCTCGGTTCACGCCTCCGGGGTTGAGCTTATTTACAAAGTAAGTTCTGTCTAGCGTGGGGGCAGGAGTGAGGGTGACAACAGGAGCACCAAAATGGCTCTGCGACATGTGTTTCTCCTACTCACTCGTATTTATTAGATGCCCAATGTTTCTGGCTAATTAGAGCAAACGACACTGTCGGCTAACTCTCAAAAGTATAACAAATGCCTAGATTTAGGCTGATTCAGGCTTAAGGCTTTTGATCTTGTGATTGGTTAGTTCAGCTAATTCATCAAGGCTAGAAACCCCATGCCTGTCAGCCATATGAATCACAATTCTGGCGCAGGCATCGCTATCAGCAAGGGCATCATGGTGGTCAAACTCCTCATGCCCTATGGCATAAGCCACCTGGTTCAACCGATAACTCTCTAAGTTATAGGTCTTTCGAGCCATGATTAGCGAACAAGCGTATCTAAGATCAGGAAGTTCAGCCTCAATAAGGGCAGCACTTGATCTCAGAACCCCCATGTCAAAGCTGGCATTATGCGCAATCAGGTCATCCATATCGATAAAGCTAAGCATCTGCTCTAAAGCTTCAGCCCAGGTCGGAGCATCAAGAACATCCTCAGGGTTGATGCCATGAACCCCAATGTTGCCTGTGGCAAACCAGTCATTTGGGTAAGGCGGCTTTATCAAAGTAGAAAAGGTATCAACTATCTGACCTTCAACCACTTTTACTAAACCAACAGCACAGGGACTAGCTGAAGACCCGTTAGCGGTCTCAAAGTCGATGGCTGTGAAATTTAAAGGCATGCTTCAATCTAACCTAAGGCCAAGAGAAAGCCTTGAGCCAAGTAAACTTGCTTGAATGGCTCTAACAATCGGTATCGTCGGACTACCAAACGTCGGCAAATCAACTCTCTTCAACGCACTTACCAAGAACAATGTGTTGGCAGCGAACTATCCCTTCGCAACCATTGAACCTAACGTAGGTGTTGTTAACCTTCCAGACCCAAGACTTCAAAAGCTAGCTGACATCTTTGGAAGCGAAAAGCTACTACCAGCTCCAGTTTCCTTTGTTGACATCGCCGGAATTGTTAAAGGCGCATCTTTAGGTGAAGGTCTAGGAAACAAGTTTCTAGCCAACATCCGTGAAGCTGATGCGATTGCCCAGGTTGTTAGAGGATTTGTTGATCCTGATGTTATCCACGTTGATGGCAAGGTCGATGCATCAAGTGATATTGAAACCATCAACACCGAGCTAATCCTTGCTGATCTAGAAACCTTAGATAAGGCAAGAGTAAGAATTGAAAAAGAAGTTAAGGGCAAGAAGGTTGAACCAGCTGTTCTTGACACGGTTGACCAGGCTCTTGAGTTCCTAAACGCAGGTAAGCCACTATCTATCTCAACTATTGATTTACTGCCTATTAAAGAACTAGGTCTGCTAACTGCTAAACCTATTCTTTATGTCTTCAACGTTGACGAATCTGTCCTAAGTGATGCTTCTAAGCGCAAGCAGTTAGCTGACCTTGTTGCTCCTGCAGAAGCTGTGTTCTTAGACGCCAAGGTTGAGTCAGAGCTGATTGACCTTTCTCCTGAAGAAGCTAATGAACTTCTAGCATCCCTAGGTCAAGAAGAATCTGGTCTAGACCAGCTAGCTCGTATTGGTTTCAACACTCTAGGTCTCCAAACCTACCTAACCGCAGGTCCTAAAGAAACTAGAGCCTGGACCATCAAGAAGGGTGCAACAGCACCTCAAGCAGCTGGTGTTATTCACACAGACTTCCAAAGAGGTTTCATCAAAGCTGAAATTGTTTCTTTTGATGATCTAATCGCAGCTGGTTCAATGAACGATGCCAAAGCAGCAGGTAAAGTCCGCATGGAAGGCAAAGAGTACGTCATGCGCGATGGAGATGTTGTTGAGTTTAGGTTCAACGTCTAACTAATCTCTTTATTGCAAAACTCAAGCACTACTTACTCCACAAAAACGTGCGTTCTACTCTAAACGCTTGCATTTGACCCGAATCAGAATAACAAATGAATACCATTCGGGAAATATTCGAATTGATTCGATAAAGTGGCAACATGGATGGTGGAAATTACTCTACGGTAGCGTTTCGAGCGTGGATCATAATATTTGCATTACTGGGGCTAGCCGCTGCGGTCTCTGCCTACTTCGGCGCAACCATTGACATGTTAGATAGTTCAGTCAGGAATTGGTCCCAGGCTGGTGCTCCGGAATTTATTGATGTGCAAAGTAAGCCTCTAGAAACTGCCGCATTTTTTATCGGCGCATCTTGCTATTTACTAATTATCTTTGTTGGTTTCAAAGAATATTCATCAGTGATCCCATTTTTTGCCACTTTATTGATAGTTCGAATGATCCTTGTGGGCATCTCCAGAGGTTTTTCAGTGCCATTCGGTGATGTATTTCACGGACCGAACTTTGAGCGACCAGGCCCTGCTTATTTCTGGATTGGAGACTACATCACAAGCAACTTCGAATGGGCCATAATTTTGATAATCCTTTTCTTGAGCTTGCCCCTACGACGGCCATCATTACCCTCGCTCTCTAAAGTTTTAGAAAATATTGGAAAGGAAAATTTATTGCCCCAAGTAACCTTTAACATTGATGCTGAATTAGAACCTGTTAAAGATCAAAAGCAAACCACCCTCATAGCGACAAACGAGGAAATACTTATAGTGCCTAATTCCACGGCAAGTGGTATTTCGAAAGATTACGTAAGATTTTCAATTTCAAGTATTTCCAAACTTGAAACAACTCGAATTCGCAACACCCGATGGAATCTGGCCGAAGCCAATCCAGAAGAGTATATTCAAGTGAAATTCATTCTAAAAAACGAGGAAAGTTACACCAGGTACATATTCTTGGGAATTACCGAGAACGAAGTCAATTCATCCTTACCTGAAATCTCTAGACATCTTTCAAGTTTGAGTAAGACTCTTGTCATCAAAAAATTAGCGGATAAGAAAACTAACTCAGGTAAAATGCTCATTGGCGGAGGCGGAGCCATGATCATCGAAACTTTTGACTAGACTCGAGCCAACAGCAGCTTCGGTCATTCGCGCCGACATCCAAAGAGGTTTCATTAAAGCTGAAAGCATTTCCTTTGATGATCTAATTGCAGCAGGTTCGATGAACGATGCCAAAGCTGCTGGTAAAGTCCGCATGGAAGGAAAAGAGTATGTCATGCGTGATGGCGATGTTGTTGAGTTTAGGTTTAACGTCTAATCGCTCAGACCAAGGGCTAAATTCGCTCTAACCGTGAGATACTTCAAGAACTAGATCTGCGGAGGAGGTGTGATTATGTTAGATGACAAGGAATGTAACTGTGGCGAAGGCTGCAAGTGTTCAGGTAACTCAAACGACTAGAAACCGAAGCTTGGTTCTCTGAATCAAATGCTAGAAAGAGACGGCTTAGTCGTCCTCTTCTTCATCTTCATCGTCTTCTTCATCATCGTGATCACCGTGGTAGCCGTCATGACCGTAATCGTCGTGGTCGTCTTCGTCTGATTCTTCGTAGGAATCATCGTTGCCATCTTCATCTTCGTCATCATCACCGTTACCACCGAAATCAATCGGAGGTAGCACTGGAGTGGTTGGCTGTGGAGTTGGAACAGGAGTAGGTGAAGGGTTCACTGGGTTGACTACAACTGGATTGCCGGCATCATCCACAGGCGCAGGAGTTTCGCCAGGTAGCTTGGCAGATGGATCAATTTCTGAAATCTGACTGATGCTTGGTGAGTTGATGTCAGTAGAGCCAGTGTTAGCCATAACAGCAAATGTTGAACCACCGATAGCGGTTCCTGCGATTACCAGGCTGGCTAGCGCTGAACTTGAAATACTCATGGTGTGACCTCTTTTCACTTACAACCTAAGACTACTAACTGCATGACCTATGTCTAGAGCCTGTGTTTAGTCTGTGTGTTCTAGAACTCTGTACTGGCTATTACTGCCTTGCCCTCTTTGATTCCATTGAGTAAAACAGTCACAACATGGCCTGCAGTCATGCCTTCAGGGAAGGCAGGGGCTGTGCCAAAGATGGCTCTTGAAGCAAGTCCAGTTTCAGTGTGTCCAGGCTTAGCATCAGTTACTTGAATCTTGTCTCTGCGGAACTCTTGAGTAATGGTAGCTAGATAGCTGGCGTGTGCAGTCTTACTTACTGTGTAAGAAGACATACCAGGGAAGACCTTCTCTGAGACGACACCTGTGAATGCTGCGACAAAAGATTCAGTGTCTTTATCCAGAACTAGAAGTGGGTGCAGAGCAGAGATGATTGCTGCCGGACCTAGGTTATTGATCTGCATGAGCTTGGCTGAGTCTTGAGCACTAGTCTCTGTTGCCTTGGCAAAGCCAACAACACCTGCTGCATTGATAATTCCATTGATTGGGGTATTGGCATCAAGAAGGTAATCGGTAAGAGTCTTGATGCTTTCAGGTATTTCAAGATCAACGACTAACTTCAGCACTGCTTCAGCAGGTATCTTCGCAGCAGTCTCTGGGTTTCTAGCCGTAGCCATTACCTTTGCTCCCTGAGCGCTTAGCTGTCTAACTAGTTCAGCACCTAATACTCCAGAGCCGCCTAAAACCAATATGTTCTTACCTGTAAATTCCATATGTTTATTATGCCGTTATCTATATCGGGTAATAAACATGTTTTTGAGGCCTAGATTTATGAAATGGAGATAAGTAGACAAAAGTTTCTTATTGGTGCAGCTAGCACACTGCTTATCCCTGCAGTGGAGGTTGCCGAGGCTCGTTCCACCATAATCACAAAGTTGCCTTCAAGTAAGGCAAAACGCCTAGCTTGGACCATCGATGATGGGGTTAGTGCTGATGCCGTGCGGTCGTACTTAGATATTGCTGAGAAGGGTGAACATCACCTAACCCTGTTTTTATCAAGCATGTATTCATCTTGGCGCACCCACTCCAAACAGATATCTCGATTGCTTGCCGAAGGGAAGATTCAACTAGGGAACCATACGGTCAATCACAAAGACCTAACCACTTTGAGTACGCAACAAATCAAGAAACAACTCTTAGATTGTCACAATTTCATGATCAATGAATATGGCTATGACGCTAGACCTTATTACAGACCACCGTATGGAAGTTCAAATACTAAGGTCCGTTCCGTTGCAGCTGATCTCGGTTACACATTTACGGCGATGTGGTACGGCAGCTTCGGAGATAACTTCGGGGTGCCTGAAGAGCGCATCGTTCAGTTTGCTAAGAAATGGATTGCGGATGAGCGCATACTCATCGATCACTGCAACAGGTTAAAGACTCAAAGCTCTCTCAAGCAGATTCAAGACATTATGAGAGCTAGAGGGCTGAAGTCAGTAACTCTAAAAGAGGCCTTTGGTAAGAACTTCAAATAGTTCGACATAATAGGCACATGAAAACACATCGCGGAGTCGTGTACTCAAGAAATGGTGGCGCTGCTGCCAGCCAGCCACTAGCTGTATCAGCGGCATTAGAGATCCTTAGAGCAGGTGGCTCATTCATTGATGCCGGTATCGCGCTAAGTGCTGTTATCTCTGTAGTTGAGCCAGGTGCTTCTCAACTAGGTGGCGATGCCTTCCTTATTACTCACCACGCTAAAACCAAAGAGAACCTAGCCTTCAATGGCAGTGGTGAAGCAGGACACTCTGCAACGAGGGATAAATTCTCAGACAAGATAGATCATCACGGGTATAAGTCATCTACTGTGCCAGGCACTGTCGCTGTTTGGTTTGCCGCTCACGAACGATACGGCAAGTTGTCCATCGCAGAAGTTTTAGCGCCTGCAATTAGGTATGCAGAGTTTGGTTTTCCTGCATCTAGGGACTTTGTACTTCGAATTCAGAAGTTCTTAGAGCAGTTCCCAGGAGCAACTTTCTTTGCTGACATGGGTATAGATACCTCTCTTGCTATAGGCGATGTGGTTATTCAAAAGGATCTTGCAAACACACTGAAATTAATTGCCGCTAACGGCAGAGATGGTTTCTATAAAGGTGAGGTAGCAGACAAGATTGTTGCTGCAACAGAGGGTTGGTTCAACCATGAAGACCTTGCTAATCATGAAACTAGAGTTGAAGCGCCCCTAACTGCTAACTACCGTGGTTACTCAGTGCACGGTCAACCACCACCAACCCAAGGAATGATCCTTCTTGAAGAACTACTTTTGGTTGAAGACCAGGACTTAGCTAATCTCTCTGAAGCAGAGCGTATTCACCTAATGGTGGAGGCCAAGAAAATAGGTTTCATGGACCGCAATGAGATTATTGCTGACCCTGAGTTCGTTCCTGTAGATACTCAAAGAATTCTTTCTCCAGAGCACATCGCTATGCGAAGAAAGCAGATTGATCCAGACAGGGCTTATAACGGTCCTGAGGGTAATACCCATGAAGGAAGTGACACCACTTACTTCATCGTCGCTGATGGTGAAGGCAACGCTGTCTCATGGATTCAAAGTGTCTTCCATGGCTTTGGTTCTGCTTTTGTTCCTAAAGGCACTGGAGTGTTACTAAATAACAGAGCAACCGGATTTAGTTTGGAAGTAGATTCACCAAACCTCATCGAGCCTGGTAAGCGTCCAGCGCACACACTAAATGCTTGGACTATTACTAATGCTGATGGTTCTCTTGCTTACGTTGGAGGAACACCGGGGGCTAACATTCAGGTGCAAACCAACTTCCAGTTGATTGTTGCACTGATTGATCTGGGTATGAGTGTTCAAGAAGCTTGTGAGGCTGCCAGATGGCAGCATCTAATCGGCGACTCATCTGACTTTGAAACAGGTGAAGGCAAGCTCCAGATTGAATCTAGAGTGACAACTGAAGTTATTGAAGAACTAAAGGCTAAAGGTCACGATGTGATGTTGTTGCCTGAGTACGGTCATGGTTCAGCTGTTCAGTTATTGAAAATTCTTGATAATGGAACTCAAGCCTGGGGTAGTGATGTTCGTGTGGACGGACAGGCCGCAGGTATTTAACTGTCTCTAAATGGCCTTCAGTAATGCTCGCTATGCTTGGTCTAAAGACAAAAGCTAGTTGCTTTTGAAACTAAGCCACGGGGGAGAATTACTACTATGAAGAAATCAAAGATGGCCAGCAAGCTAATCGCTGCCGCTCTTTCTTTGACCTTTGTAGCAACTTTCGCAGTTTCAGCCTCAGCTAAACCAGATGCAATTCTTGAAGCTAAAGTGCCTCCGGCAATCTCTAACCATGACCTAGTCGTTTATGGCGGATCGCCTGCTGGCGTGATTGCAGCTGTTGCAGCCAGTAGACGTGGATTGAAAGTAGTCCTCTTATCTCAATCTCCGACCGTTGGTGGAACCATTTCTAATGGACTAGGTGCTACCGATGTTTTGGTTCCTGGCAACGTTTCAGGCATTCCATTGGAATTCTTTAATCAAGTAAAAGATACCTATAAGAATAGAGACGCTTGGCGGGTAACACCTAAGCTAGCCGAAAAGATTTTTAGAAAGATGCTCACCGCGGCCAACGTCGAAGTTTGGCTAAATGTCAGTGCAACCAAGGCAACTATCGTTTCAGGCAAGATTACTTGTCTCACAATCCAAAATGATTCTAAGTTTTGTGCCAAGCAGTTCATTGATTCTTCATACCCAGCAGACCTATTGCCTTTGACTAAAACTAAGTTCAAGCTGGGTAAAGAAGACCTGTTTGACTATGGCGATAACGTGGGCATGGATATTGTGATTAGGTCTCGAGTTACCTTGTCAGAAGATCTCACACCTGAGCAAGAGGAAAGTATTGCGGCTATTCCATTCATGGAGCATCCCGAAACTTTCAGCTTGTCTAAAGTAAAGCTAACTGATGGCATGCCATCTTTTACCTTTAGATTCTGTATAACTAATGGACCAAAGAAACGTGCTTTTAGGTTAGCTCCTGAAGATGAGAAGCTGATACCTGCTTGGAAGGTCATGATTGATGGCTTTTCCAAGAAGCCTTGCGTTGACTGTGAAGCAGACAACGCTCACGTGGTTACTAGATTCTGGCGAATAGGTAAAGTCTTCGGGGATAAGTGGGATCTGAACTCGCTGAACTCTTTCACTAACTTCCCAATTCCTAAGAGTTACTTCACAGACCACTCAACTAGACCAGCCACACATGCCCTAGCAGCCAGATACATCGAGTCATTAGTTGCTTATATGCAATTAGATCCGGACGTGAACATAGTTGAGAAGAATGCGCTCAAAGATTTTGGGATGTGTGCCGATGAGTTCACTGACAACAACAATGTTCCTTACGAGCCTTATGTTCGCGAAGGCAGAAGACTAGTCGGCAAGTATGTCATGTTGGCTACCGATGAAAAGACCAACATCAAAAAGCAAGACACCATCGGTATTGGTATGTATCACATCGATAACAAGCTCTCACTAAGCATTCACTATAAGAATCGCTTTTACCGTGATTACACCAGTTTCCAGAAGTCCAAAATCTACGAGATTCCTTATTCAATTACGGTTCCAAAAACAGGACCAAGTAATTTGCTAGTAGCAGTTGGTGTTTCAACCTCTCCGCTGGCTTATGGCTCTATTCGCATGGAACCGCACTATATGCTGATTGGTCAGGCAACTGGAGTAGCTGCTCAATTGGCTATAAAGAATAAAAAGAAAGTAAGTGAGATTTCAGTTCCAGAACTTCAAGGAATATTGAGATCTTGGGGACAGAAACTTTCTAACTAATTAGTTCTTTACGTTTGGGTGATTGAAGTGCTCAGAGACAGTTCTGTGTAAAACACCGTTAGTTGCTAAAACACTAGAGCTCTCTGTTGTGAGTTCACCATGTAGATCCGAAATAGTTCCACCTGCTTGTTCAATGATTGGCACAAGAGCAGCAATGTCATAAATCTGTAGACCGTGTTCTGCTGTCATCTCAAGAGTTCCTTCAGCAAGCAGCATGTATGACCAGAAGTCGCCAAAAGCTCTTGTGCGCCAAATCTTTCTTGACAGTGCTAGCAGTTGGTCTAACTGACCAAGCTGATCCCAGAGTTTTAGATTGTTATAGCTAAGCGAAGCGTTCTCTAGTTCATTTATCTTAGATACCTGGATAGGCACTTCTCTGCCATTAATGTGTCTGGTGTGTGCTCCAGTTTCAGGTGCTGCCCACCATCTTCTGCCCATAGCTGGAGCACTAACTACGCTCAAGACCGGCTTACCATCAACTGCTAGAGCAATGAGGGTTGCCCATACTGGAACACCACGCATGAAGTTAGCTGTGCCATCAATTGGGTCAATGATCCAGGTTCTACTGCCTTTGCCGTGAAGGTTCTCTCCGACAGTTCCATACTCTTCACCGATTAGTGAATCATCTGGTCTTGCTTGTCTAAGTTTGTCTTTAAGGGCTGCTTCAACACTCTTATCAGCATCTGTAACAGGAGATGAGTCTGGTTTGGTTTCAACCACTAAGTCTTGAGCATAGAAACGCTCTAAAGAGATCTGGTCTGCGATGTCAGCCATCTCAAGGGCAAGTGCTAAATCTTTACTAAAGTCCATGTATAAAACTTACTCGTTAGATGAGTTCGCAAGTGAAGACATAAGTCTTCGAAGGGAATCTACTCTCGCAGCTGAAATTGAACCATCTGCTATTGCTTCATCAAGAAGACAGTCTGGGGAGTCAGCAAGGTGTGAGCAATCTCGAGGACACTCAGCTGCCACTGCCCAAAGGTCCTCAAAGCTCTTCAGTAGATTTTCAAGTTTGATGTGCCCAAGTCCAAAGGACCTAACGCCAGGGGTATCAATAATCCAGGCATTAGTTTCTGTATCTAGGTTTATTGCTCTAACTGAGCTGGAGGTGTGTCTGCCTCTTCCGGTAACAGCATTTACTCCTCCGGTTGAACGAAGAGCCCCGGGAGACACAGCGTTCACCAAAGTGGACTTACCAACACCACTGTGACCTACTACAACTGTTATCTCGTTGGCTAGAAACTCGTTTAGTTCTTTGAGAGATGGAGATTCCTGTTTATTGAGAATTACAGGAATAGACAGTCCAGAGAAGTTAGCTAAGAAATCGCTTGGGTCGGCAAGGTCCACCTTGGTTATACAAAGTGCAGGCCTAAGTCCAGCATCAAAAGCTGCAGCAAGATATCTATCTATAAGCCTTGTTCTAGGTTCAGGGTTGGCGATGGCTACCACAATGAGCATCTGGGTTGCATTGGCAACCATTACTCGCTCGACCTGATCGCTGTCATCAGCACTTCTTCTAAGAAGAGAAGTTCTTGGTTCTACTCGAACTATTCGAGATAAAGCTCCAACTGTATCTGAGGTATCGCCGGCAAGAGCAACAAGGTCGCCAACAGCGACACCTTCTTTTCTTAGCTCTTTACCTAGAGTTGCTGTTATCTCTCTAGTTTCATCAACGATGATTGTGTATCGACCTTTATCAACCTGGATGACCATTCCAATTGGAGCATCTTTATGGGTTGGTCTTGTCTTAGTTCTTGGCTTATTGCCTTTGGGGTTGGGTCTAAACCTGATATCACTCTCATCGATATCGTGTTGGCCAGGTTCTGGCTCATACAACCAACTCAAGCTTGAATTCCTAACAAGTTATTCCAAAGAGACACAAACTCAGGCATGGTCTTGCTCACCACACTCACATCTTCAATAGTTATACCTGGCACTCTAAGGCCAATGATTGCTCCAGCGGTAGCCATCCGGTGATCTTCGTAAGTGCTCCAGGTTCCTGAATGTAATCCAGCACTTGGTTCAATGGCGATACCGTCAAATAGTTCTGTTGCCTTGCCACCGATTTTGTTTATCTCAGCAGTCAGCGCTGCAAGGCGATCAGTCTCATGACCTCGTAGATGAGCAATACCTGTAATTCTTGATGGGGTATCAGCTAAGACCGCAAGAGCGATGATGACGGGAGCAAGTTCACCACCAATAGAGAGGTCAATCTCAATGCCCTTGATTGACCCGTTTCCAGTAACCACTAAGTCATCGCCTGCTCTTTCAAAGCTGGCACCCATTGAGCTAAGAATCTCCACAAAGTGTTTTCCAACTTGAGTGGTTGTTAGCGGCCAGTTCCTAACTGTCACTGAACCACCTAGAACAAGAGCCGCTGCCAAGAATGGTCCAGCGTTGGATAAGTCTGGCTCGATGGAGAACTTGCCACCTTCAATAGGTCCTGGTTCAACAACCCATAGCGTCTGTTCAGGCTGGGAGACCTTTACTCCTCTTTGCCTAAGGCACTCAAGAGTCATTTCAATATGAGGAAGGCTAGGTAGCTCCTTACCAACATGCCTTAGTTCCAAACCCTTTGTAAATCTAGGGGCCGCAAGTAAAAGCCCCGAGACGAACTGACTTGAAGCGCTGGCATCAATCTCAAGGTAGCCGCCCTCAATTACTCCAGAGCTAGTGATAGTGAAGGGAAGTGAGCCAGAACCATGATCTTCAACAGACACGCCCAAGGCCCGAAGTGATTCTATTGTGGTCTGCATTGGTCTTCTGCGGGCAGCCTCGTCACCATCAAAGGTGATTTCCCCAGCAAACAGGGCTGCCATCGGGGGAACGAATCTCATAACCGTACCGGCTAGACCGCAGTCAATACGTGCGTTTAGCGCTTTGGAGGACTCAATGTCAGTGGTTGGTGTCACTATAAGACTGTCACTCCTTTCGCTGGCGTTGATTTGAGTCCCTAGCTTCATCAGAGACTCAATCATCAGCTGGGAATCCCTTGAATCTAAAGGGTTCCTAAGGTGGCTGGGTGATGAAGCAAGGGCAGACAGCACCAATTCGCGGTTGGTTAGGGACTTAGAGCCAGGCAACGAGACAGATCCAGAGATGGCATGTTGAATTGTTGGGGCAAGCCAAGGACTTTTAGCCGTTCGGGAATAAATGTTGTCCGTCATGTGTTTCCTATTCTAACGGCATGCTTTATCGGTGCCATAGGATACAAAATCGCTCAATCCCGAGCAAAACGACCCTAAGGAAGATGCTTATTTACATTACAGAGAACGCAACACTACTAGCTCCACGTCGTCACGTCTATCGTGCAACTGCCAGAATCAGCAGTAATCACCAATCAGAACTACTAAACTCACAATCGATGAGTAACCAAATGGGAACCCCAGAAGAACGCGCCAAAGCTATTCGCGAGTTCGAGTCTGCCTGCGCACCATTCTTCGAAGATATTCGCCGCTTCTGTATTTCAAGAGCTCGCCACACCCAACGCGGTGAAGACATCGCCCAGGACGTCCTCATGAAGGCATGTAAGGGCTGGGGATCATTCACCGATCAAGGACGTGGGCCTAAGTCTTGGCTTTTCACCATTGCCGGGCGAGCCCTAATGGATGCTGGCATCAAGCAGAGCGAAGCCGATAAAAAGCAAAAGTTCGTTTACGAGCGTGAAAACGGTACAGACGATCACGGCTTTGAAAAGTACGATTTTGCCAAGAGCGTTGCCTCACCTGAGATGGAGATCATCGAGAAATTTGGTATGGCGGAAATTGAAGATGCGATCAATTCTCTAGATGAAGAGTTCAGAGATGTTGCATTCCAGAAGTTCGTTGTTGGTCTTGGCAACAAGGAAATCGCAGATTTGCTAGGACTCAACCAAAACACTGTTGGAACAAGAGTTTCCCGTGCCCGTGAAAAGCTAAGTGAAGTCTTGAAAGAGATGGCAGCTGGCTTCGGAATCGGATTAGATGAAGATAAGAAAAAGTAAAGGGATAGTAGATGTCGGATAAAAACTGTGAATTCACGCTAGGTAAAGTCTTTGACTTCCTAGGAAATGAACTTGAAGAAGTCGAGAAGAACCAAGTGATCAACCACCTAGAAGAGTGTGATGGCTGCAGGAAAGAGTATGCAATAGAAAGCAAAATCTCTAGCTTGATCAGTAACTCCTCGATAGATGCTCAAACCAGTTTTGCATCCAAGATGCAGAGCCGGCTTCAGTCAGAAATCTAAAAAGAAATCCCCGTCCTAGTGGCGGGGATTTTTATTATATCTCTTGTTCTGGAAGATCCAACCAAGAATACCAACCTTGGTTGAGCACAAGCCAAGCCAGCAGTCCGTGACCTAGCTGACCAGGCAGCCCAAACTGGGAGTTCTTTATTTCTTCATTGAAGCCTGCGTGATCAATTAGTGGTCTAAAGGCATCAACAAAAGGCAGGCTTCTTCTGGAAGCAACATCTTCGAACCCTGCTGAGAGATGCTCGATGTCATAGTTCAGCTGAGGGTTACGGCTAGGAATAGGGGAGAGCACGAAAGGCTTCACGTCTTTGCTCATCGCTGTATCCAAGATGTTAGCTAGGTTCAAGCGTGATCTAGACATTGTGATACCGGCGTTGATGTCATTGGCGTTTAGGGCAACTATCAATCTGTTATCAGTATCTGAAGCAAAACGCTTGGATGCTTCCTCTAACCACCGGTCACTTAGTTGAGCACTGGTTATCTCTGGAGTTGATAAAACGTAGAAATCGATTCGAGGGTAATCGCTTTGTGTCTTGGCGATGACACGACCAACCCAACCCAAACCTTTAGGGTCGCCACCTGCACCAACGATATCGTCACCGATGATGACGATACGTATGTTACGGCGTGGCTCATCCATGATTTAGCTAAATGCTCTTTCAACTAGATCTGCTTGCTCAACAGCGTGACGCTTAGCTGAACCGGTTGCAGGAGATGCGCTTGCTGGTCTTGAAACAAGCTGAGCAACCTGACCACCCATGTATTTAGGTAGGAAGAGACCGATGTATGTCCAAGGACCCTGGTTGGCTGGTTCATCCTGAACCCAGAACAACTCTGCACCCGGATACTGAGCATAGGTTGCTTTGATTTCATCAACCGGTGTTGGGTATAGCTGCTCGACACGAACAATGGCAGTTGTTTGATCATTACGCTTTTCTGCTTCTGCCAATAGATCCCAGTAGACCTTGCCTGAACAGAATAGAACTCTCTTCACGCTTGCCTTGTTTAGTCCACGTTCATCATCGATTACCGGCTGGAAGGTTCCATTAGTAAAGTCTTCAACCTTTGATGAAGCTGCCTTTAGGCGAAGCATTGACTTAGGAGTGAAGACGATAAGAGGTCTTCTTGGTCTTGCATATGCTTGACGACGAAGTAGGTGGAAGTGATTCGCTGGTGTTGAAGGCTGAGCAACCGTCATGTTGTTCTCGGCACATAACTGGAGGTATCTTTCAATACGAGCTGAAGAGTGGTCTGGTCCCTGACCTTCATAACCGTGAGGTAGTAGGAGAACAAGGGATGAGTTTTGACCCCACTTCTGTTCAGCAGAGGAGATGAACTCATCAAGGATTGTCTGTGCACCGTTAGCGAAGTCACCGAACTGTGCTTCCCAAAGAACTAGTGCATCCTTACGCTCAACTGAGTAGCCATACTCGAAGCCCATGGCTGCATACTCACTCAGAAGTGAGTCGTAGATGTAGAACTTAGATTGTTCAGTTGAAAGGTTTCTCAGTGGAATCCACTCTTGACCATTTTCACGATCGTGGAAGACAGCGTGACGTTGAACGAAGGTTCCACGTCTAGTGTCTTGACCTGACATACGAACGTTCACACCTTCAACTAGAAGCGAACCAAGAGCTAGTAGCTCACCGAAGCCCCAGTCAATGCCACCATCTCTGGACATTTCAACACGCTTAGCAAGTAGCTGCTGAAGCTTAGGGTGCACGTTGAATGCAGGAGGTAGGTTGTTGTGTGCATTACCAATAAGTTCAACGATGTCTTTGGAGATCTTGGTCTCATGGTTGATTTCAGGGTTATCGCTAGCTGTTGTACCAATACCCTGAGGTCTTGAAACTAATTCAATAGGTTGAGCCATAGCTTCGTGAACATCAGTGAAGGCCTTCTCAAGCTTGGCTTGAAGATCAGCGTTTGACTGCTCGAACTCTTCGCGTGTGATATCTCCGCGACCAACCAGAGACTCTAGATACAGAGTTCTAACTGAACGCTTAGCTTCAATCAAGTTGTACATCAACGGTTGAGTCATCGAAGGATCATCACCTTCGTTGTGGCCACGACGACGGTAACAAACTAGGTCAATCACCGCATCCTTACCAAATGTTTGACGGTAATCAAATGCAAGTTGAGCAACTCTAAATACTGCCTCAGGGTCATCACCGTTCACGTGGAAGATAGGAACCTGAATTCCCTTCGCGATGTCAGTTGCATAAACAGTTGAACGAGACATGTTAGGTGGGGTAGTGAAACCAACCTGATTGTTGATCACAATATGGACTGTTCCACCGGTTCGATAACCTCTAAGACTCATCATGTTTAGAGTCTCTGGAACTACACCCTGACCTGCGAATGCAGCATCACCGTGAATCAGGATAGGAAGCACTGGGTTCTCAGCAGGAGAATTGTTGATGCGGTCAAGCTTTGCTCGAACGATACCTTCAAGGACAGGGTTTACTGCCTCTAGGTGAGATGGGTTAGCTGCAAGGTATACCTTCGTGGTGTTTCCGGTTGAGCTAGTAAAGACACCTGAAGTTCCTAGGTGATACTTCACATCTCCTGAACCCTGAACAGTCTTTACGTCGGTGTTACCTTCGAACTCTCTGAAGACTTGACCGTAGGTCTTACCAGCAATGTTGGTAAGAACATTTAGACGACCACGGTGAGCCATACCAATAGCAACTTCATCTAGTTGGTGATCAGCTGCTGCCTGCAAGATTGCATCTAGGGCAGCAATAGTTGATTCGCCACCTTCAAGGCTGAAACGCTTCTGTCCTACGAACTTGGTCTGCAAGAAGGTCTCAAAAGCTTCCGCTTCGTTGAGCTTTTCTAGAATACGTAGTTGAGCATCACGTGAAGGTTTTACATAAGGAACCTCAAGGTGATCTTGCATCCACTTACGCTCAGCTGGGTTGTGAATGTGCATGTATTCGATACCAACAGTGCGGCAGTATGAATCACGAAGAATCTTTAGAACATCTCTAACCATCATCTTTGACTTACCGCCAAAGCCACCGGTCTTATAGGTTCTATCTAGATCCCAAAGGCTTAGCCCATGGGTTAGCACATCTAGGTCAGGGTGTGATCTCTGCTGGTATTCCAGTGGATCAATATCTGCCATGAGGTGACCGCGAACACGGTAAGCGTTGATAAGTTCTTGAACTCTAGTTTCTTTACTTCTGCTGTCTGATTCAGTTGTCTCAAAGTCAGTGGCCCAACGAATTGGTTCGTAAGGAATACGAAGGTCCGCAAAGATTTCATCATAGAAACCACGTTCGCCTAGAAGTAGTTCATTGATCTTTCTTAGGAACTCTCCCGATCCTGCACCTTGGATAACTCTGTGGTCGTATGTAGAGGTAAGCGTGATTACCTTGCTAACACCAATCTTGGCAAGGTGCTCTTCACTCATACCCTGGAACTCAGCTGGGTAATCAAGTGCTCCGGCACCGACGATGCAACCCTGACCCTTAGTAAGTCTTGGCACTGAGTGAACAGTTCCAATTCCACCCGGGTTAGTAAGCGAAACAGTTGTGCCTGCAAAATCTTCTGCAGTTAGCTTGTTATCTCTTGCACGCTTTACTAGATCTTCATAAGCGGTTAGATAGGTGGCAAAATTGAGTCTCTGCGCCTTCTTAATGTTTGGAACCAGAAGAGCTCTAGTGCCATCAGGCTTAGGGATGTCGATAGCAAGACCGAAGTTAATGTTGGCAGGAGATACTGCTGCCGGCTTGCCATCAATTTCTTCGTAGTAAACGTTTTGGCTTGGAAACTCCTTTAGAGCTCGAACAATTGCGTAGCCGATGATGTGGGTGAAAGAGACTTTGCCACCACGGGTTCTACCGAGGTGAGAGTTAATCACAATTCGGTTATCGATCAAGAGCTTGGCTGGGATTGCTCTAACGCTTGTTGCCGTTGGAATAGTTAGAGATGCATCCATGTTGGCAGCTAAGGTCTTTGACATTCCCTTAAGAATGTTTATTTGATCTTCTGCATCTTCTTCGACCTCAGCAGCTTGAGTGACCGGTGCTTGAGCCGGGATTGGTTGAGCTTGAGGTTCGACTCGTGTGGTCTTTGCTACTAGTGGAAGTGAGCCTGTATTTGTACTTACAGGTTGGGTAGCAACTGGCTGAGCAACAATTGGGGTTACTGGAGCAGAGGGCTGGTTACCCTGTTTTAGTTGGTGGTAACGCTCAAGGATAGGCTGCCATTCCTTGTCGATTGAATCCGGGTTTGCTAGCCATTGGCTATACATTTCATCGACTAACCACTCGTTAGCGCCGAATTCTTGACCAGATTGTGAGTTGTCGTTGGACAACGGATCACCTCTTACTTTCTCGGAAACAATGCCTTCCAAGCCTACCAAGCCCGCAAAGGTTGGATATTCAGGGTTATCCCCACCTAGAAGCAGATAAAAGGGTTCTTGTATGCTTTAAGGGCTATGGATTATGACCCCTACCCTTCATCTATTGAAGTGATTTCCCTATGAGCGAGTGGTACCTTCTCGCATTAGGTGTTGCCTTGACTTTAGGCACAGGCGTATTTGTTGCCTCAGAATTCTCTCTTATCAACCTTGAAAGAACTGAACTTGAAAAACGTCAAGAGCAGGGTGAAAGAGGACTTAGTGCCAGCATCAGGGCACTAAAACTAACCAGCACACACATTTCTGGGGCTCAAGTAGGTATCACCATTACCACGATGCTTACCGGCTACCTGGCTGAGCCTTCACTTGCCAAAATCCTTGACCCAAGTCTTAACTTTTTAGGGTTATCTCCAGCTACCCAGCAGGCACTATCTATTGGTATTTCTTTGGTCATTGCAGCTTTGTTTGCAACTCTCGTTGGTGAACTAATTCCCAAGAAGCTAGCACTGTCTTTACCATTGGCTGTAAACAAGGCAGTGGTTAGATTCCAAATAGTTTTCACTTTCATCTTTGGTTGGCTTATCTGGTTGTTGAACACAACTGGAAATACTATTGTTCGATCTCTAGGTATTGACCCTAGGGAAGAGTTGAGTTCAGCGAGAACGGCGGAAGAGCTGAGTTCACTTGTGCAAAGATCTGCAAGCTTAGGAGCACTTGAACAGAGAACTGCTGATCTAATTACAAAAACTCTTGAGTTATCTCAACTAACCGCAGCAGATGTTATGACTCCTAGAACTAAGTTGACCTCTCTTGATGCCTCGGCAACAGTGCAAGATGTTATAGCTCTCTCACACAACACGGGTTTTTCAAGATTCCCAGTCTTCACAGGTTCAACTGATGATGTTGACGGCATTGTGCATGTTAAAGCTGCAGCTTCAGTGCCAAGAGAAAAGCGCGGGATGGTTCCAGCTACTGCTCTTATGGTCGAACCATTTAGAGTTCCAGAGACTATGTCATTAGAAAAACTTATGGGTGTTTTGAGATCGCATGGCTTGCAGCTAGCAATCGTTGTTGATGAGTATGGTGGCACAGCTGGAATTGTTACCTTAGAAGATTTAATTGAAGAACTAGTTGGTGAACTTGGCGATGAACATGATCGCGCAAAAGTTGAAATCACCGGTGGTAAAGATCAGTCTTATTCATTCCCTGGCATGTATAGGCCGGATGAGTTACTAGAGAAGCTTGCAGTGAATGTTCCTGAGGATGGCTCTTATGAAACCGTCGCAGGCTTCCTAATGTCGCGACTAGGCAGAGTGGCTGCCGTTGGTGATGAAGTAGTGATTGACAGTGGAGTGCTTCGAGTAGAGCGCATGGACGGCAGACGAGTGGACCGCATTCGCTTTGTTCCAGATGTAATTGTTCCTGAGGCAGGTGAGAAAGATGAGTAGTGCCTGGTTAGGTGTTTTCGCATTTATCGGCTTGCTATTAGCTAATGGCTTTTTTGTGGCTTCAGAGTTTGCTGTGTTCTCAGCCAGAAGAGCTCAGATCGAGCCAAGGGCTGAGGCTGGTTCAAAGCCTGCCAAGCTCACGATTAAGGGAATGGAAAACGTCAGCCTAATTCTGGCTACCTGCCAGCTAGGGGTGACCATTAGCTCGCTATTGATTCTTATAGTTGTTGAGCCAAGCGTCCATGAATTGCTAAAGGACCCTCTTCACCTTATTGGCCTCAGTGAAGAAGTTGAAGGCGTCGCCTCGTTTGCGATAACCCTTGTCTTAGTAACTTTCCTGCATGTGTTGATCGGCGAAATGGTCCCTAAGAACATTGCTTTCTCCATTCCTGAAAGAGCGGCACTGGTTCTAGTTCCTATTTCCTATGGTTTGGCTTTGTTCATGAAACCAGTTGTTGTTTCACTAAACGCCATAGCGAACGCGACTCTAAAACTATTTGGAGTGAAAGCTAAAAACGAGGCAAACACCGCATACACCTTGGATCAAGTTGAGAACATAGTTGAGCATTCAACTCGTGAAGGTGTGCTCAGCGATGAAACTGGTGCGATTGGAAATACTTTTGAATTCACTGAAAAGAAAGTCCAAGACATTCTCGTACCAATTGAGAAGCTGATTACTTTCAACTTGGATGTGACACCTAGAGAGATTGAACAGGCTGTTGCTAAGCACGGCTTTAGTAGATACATCATCCTCGATGAGCAAGGTGAAATTGAAGGTTACCTGCACCTCAAAGATGTTATCGATAGCGATGAAGAAGAGGCAGATGAACCAGTTCAGCGCAAACTACTGAGAACGGTGAAATCTATTGGTGGCACCGTTGAACTTGAAGATGCTCTTGCTCTTATGAAAAGGGATCGTCAACACCTAATGGCTAACTTCAATGATGACGGCAAACTAGTTGGTTTACTCTTCCTTGAAGACATCTTGGAAGAGCTTGTTGGTGAAGTTAAAGACGCCACCAGACGTGACTAAGCAGGGTATGTTCCTCTAACGTATTGGTTAGGCCAATAGTCAACCTCAACACCTAGTTCGTGAGCTGCTCTAAGCGGCCAGTATGGATCTCTTAGTGAGAGTCTTCCAATCATGATGATTTCAACATCTGTAGTTTGCAAAATCTCTTCTGCTTGCTTTGAATCTGTAATTAGCCCAACTGCTGCAACAGGAGAATCGACTTCTTCAGCCACATCATTAGCCATCGGTACCTGATAACCAGGACCAAAAGGAATCTTCACTCCAAGAACTAGACCACCGCTAGAGATATCAAACACATCTGCACCTACTGCTTCACAGAGTTTGGCTACTTCAGCACACTGTTCAACTGTGAAGCCATCATCACGGTAATCAGTTGCTGAGAATCGAACGATTACTGGAACGTCCTCACCAACTGCTGCTCTAATGCCACTAAGGATATCTAAGAGGTACTTGGCACGCTTTTCCAAAGAGCCACCGAACTCATCGGTTCTTTGGTTAGTTATAGGGGAGAGGAATTGGTGCACAAGATAACCGTGAGCTGCATGTATTTCAATAACATCGAAGCCTGCCTCAACTGATCGCTTAGCTGCATCAACCCAATCTTGAATTGAAGAGTAAACCTCTTGTGTAGTTAGTTCATGAGGGGTGTTGTAATCAGGGAAAGCTTCACTAGTTGATGAAACTGGCACCCAACCACCGTTTCCGAGGGACATGGTGCCTTGACCAGACCAAGATCTGTAGTTACTTGCCTTGCGCCCAGCGTGAGCTAATTGAATAGCCGATAGCGCTCCGTGCTCTCTAATGAAATCTGTCACTTCTTTCCAGGCCTTAGCCTGCTCATCATTCCAGATTCCGGTATCCCAGGGACTGATGCGGCCATCAGGGTGAACAGCGGTTGCCTCACACATAACTAGCCCTGCACCGCCAACAGCTCTAGAGCCTAGATGCACTACATGCCAGTTGGATGGCATACCATCTTGGTTTTCACAGGAATACTGACACATCGGAGCAATCCAGATGCGGTTTCTAGAAGTCTTAGATCTAATGGTTAGAGGTTCAAATAGCTTTGCCATAGCACCAGCCTAGTCAAGCCAATAACTCTTCACGCCTAGACTTGTAAAAGGGAATTATCAAGGAGAACTCAGTTGCTAGCTAAACTTTTGCCACGCCTAGGGGCATTGCCGCAGAAGTTCTGGTTTATTCTCACTATTTCCCTGTTCGCACAACTAACACTAATTTGGTTTGGTACAGCAAGCGGAGACCCATACGGTGATGTGCGTTACACATATTCCGCTTGGGTTACTACCAGCATGCAGAACGGCTACATTCTAGGAATTAATGAACCTTGGGTCTATCCATACATTGCAAACATTCCTGTTTGGCTAGCCAACGTTGTGTGGCCAGCTGATTACATGACCGGTTGGTTCATTGTTTGTGTGAATGTCAACATGTTGCTTATTGCATACCTACTTGGTTGGGGTAAGCAAATGGGCAGAGCAAAAGCTGCCTGGTTCTTCATCGGATGTCTTTTTCTGTGTGGACCTGTTGCCATCGGTCGCTTAGAGGTGTTTAGCCTCGCACTTACAGTTATGGCAGCCATCTCTTTCATCAACAAAAGAGAATCAACCTCGATGCAGCTTTTTAGCCTTGCTACTTGGATAAAGGTTTCACCGGTTGCCGGTATTTTCACCGGCTTTGTAGTTTCCGACAGAAGATTCAGATTTGTTTTACACATGGCTATTGGAACTGGTGTTCTTATTCTGATTGGGCTCTTACTCGGCGGTGATCAAAGCATGTTTAGCTTTATTGGCATGCAGTCTGGCCGTGGCATCCAAGTCGAATCAACTATTGCTATCTTCTGGTTGCTACAAATCTTGTTCAAGATTCCAGGTGCTGATGTTGTTTATGACCAAGCCATTCTCACCTTCCAGGTAACTGGCTTTGGAGTGACCGAAGTTGCCAGCATCATGACACTGGTTCAATTCGGAGCACTAGCCATCACAATCTTCTTAGGCTTTAGAGCCAAGCGCAGAGGAGTAGATGCAAATACTTTGTTTGCCTGGATGTTCCTAACCGCAACCTTAGATCTACTGGTATTCAATAAGGTCGGATCACCGCAGTACCAGCTGTGGGTAATCGGTGCAGCAGTGTTTGGTGTGATAGCAGGAACTGCTCACTGGAAGTTTGTAAGCCTAGTGACGATTATCACTTCAGGGTTATCTTGGTTGATATTCCCAATCTTCTATGGCTCTTTGCTTGACGGGGAAACAGTAGGAGTTGGTCTTTTGACACTTAGAAACCTTGGAGTTGTTGCAATCTTGGTCTATGCCAATATTCAACTCACAAAACTAGGCAATAAGGCTAAGAGCGAAGTAGTTTAGCTAGTAACGGGCCAACCTTTTGGTGCTCAATCAGGAAGCCATCGTGACCGAAAGAACTCTTGATGGTGTGTAGCCTGCCACCAACTAATTCAGAAGTGATGTTCTCGGCAATAAATCTTTGATTTTCAATAGGAAATAGCCGATCACTATCAATCCCTATTACTAAAGTCTTGGCCTTGATTTTGCCCAAAGCAGCCTTAGCGGACTTTCTTCCTCTGCCGACATCGTGAGAGTTCATCGCTTCAAGCAGAGTGATGTATGAGTTGGCATCAAATCTTCTAGCGAACTTATTGCCATGAAAATCTAGATAAGAGACAACAGCGAAGCGACCACCTTCACCAAGTGGGTTGATCTCGCTTTGCCAACTTCTATCGAAGCGTTCATTTAGTTCACTAGGGGATCTGTAGTTCAGTAACGCCATTCTTCTGGCTAGTGCTAAACCAGCATGAGGACCAAGACCTGCTTTAGCATCGTAGTAATTACCCTTAGCAAAATTAGGATCAGTCTTGATGGCTTCAACTTGAACTGAGTTCAATGCAATCTGATCTGCTGAGGTAACTGCGGGTGCTGCAATAACTGCAATGCGCTGCACTCTTGATGGATGCTGGATTGCCCACTCAAGAACATGCATTCCACCCATTGAACCACCAATGATGGCATGCCATGAATTGATTTCAAGAACATCACTTAGAGCTACCTGAGCTAAGACCTGATCTCTAATAGTTAGATAAGGGAATCTAGAACCATATTCTCTACCTGTTTTATCAAGTGAAGAAGGTCCGGTTGAACCTTGGCAGCCACCAAGAATGTTTGGAGCAACAACAAAGTATTTATTGGTATCAAGAGCTAGGCCTGGACCTATGAGTTCACTCCACCAACCCTCGGTCGGATGTTCTTTACTGGATTTACCAACGGCATGAGAATCACCGGTGAGGGCATGTAGAACTAGCACCGCATTGGAGGCGTCTTTGTTTACTGTGCCCCAGGTTTCAAAGGCAAGCTTTGCCTGATGAAGTTCTTTGCCTGATTCAAGGGTGAGATTTCCCAGATTGGCGAAAGATCTATCACCTGCAGGATCACCGTCTCGCCAAGCTCCAGTTGCCTTAGGCTTCCCAACTAATTGTCGGGAAAGCTCTTCGGTTATCAGCTCTGACGGGACGGTGTCCTCAGGTGTTTGAAATTCCATCTAGTGAATTAGTGCTTCCTTACTTTGCAGCTGCAAAGCCGGTTTCAAGATCTGCAAGTAGATCTTCGATTGACTCTAAACCTACAGACAATCTGATAAGCCCGGGGGTAACACCAGCAGTTGCTTGCTGTTCAGGGGTTAGCTGCGAGTGGGTTGTTGAGGCAGGGTGAATTACTAGAGATCTAACGTCACCGATGTTGGCAACGTGTGAGAACAGTTCTAGTGAATCAACGAACTTAGAACCCTTGTCGCGTCCACCCTTGATTTCGAAGGAGACGATAGCGCCAGGGCCTTTAGGGGCATACTTCTTTGCTGCTTCAAAGTATGGAGATGAAGGCAGAGCTGCGTAGTTAACTGATTCCACCTGAGGGTGAGCCTCAAGGAAGGTCGCAACCTTTTTAGCGTTCTCAATGTGTCGTTCGATACGTAGGCTCAGAGTTTCAATTCCCTGAAGTAACTGCCAAGCACTAGCTGGAGCAATAGCTGCACCCAAATCTCTAAGTAACTGAACACGTGCCTTGATGATGTATGCAATGCCATCACCTAGTGCTGCTGTGTAGTTCACACCGTGGTAAGACTCATCTGGGGTAGTAAGACCTGGGAACTTATCTGACTTAGACCATTCGAACTTTCCACCATCAACGATGGCACCGGCAACTACTGTGCCGTGACCACCTAGGAACTTAGTTGCTGAGTGAATGACAATGTCTGCTCCATGCTCAAGTGGTCTAACCAGGTATGGGGTAGCAACAGTGTTGTCAACAATTAGTGGAACACCTGCTTTGTGTGCAACATCGGCAACCTTCTGGATGTCCAGAATGTTTACCTTTGGGTTGCCAATAGTCTCAGCAAAGAAAGCCTTGGTGTTAGGCCTAACTGCAGCTGCCCATGCCTCTGCATCGTCCTGATCTTCAACGAAAGTGGTTTCAATACCTAGCTTTGGAAGTGTGTACTTGAACAAGTTGTATGTTCCACCATAAATAGATGATGAAGAAACAATGTGATCTCCTGCTTGAGCAATGTTTAGGATTGCAAAAGTTTCAGCAGCCTGACCTGAAGCTAGAAGTAGTGCAGCGGTTCCACCTTCAAGTGCAGCAATACGCTTTTCAGCAACATCCTGAGTTGGGTTCATGATTCGGGTATAGATATTTCCAAACTCAGCTAGACCAAACAACCTAGCTGCATGCTCTGATGAGTTGAACACGTATGCAGTGGTGTTATAGATAGGTGTGACTACAGCGTTAGTTGTTGGATCAGGAGTTGCTCCAGCGTGAATCTGTGCTGTTTCGAATCCCCAGTTTTCAGGTGAATTGCTCATTGGTTGTTTGCTCTCTTTGTTGGTGTGAAGTGTGTTCTAAGGGTAAGTAGTAAACAGCTGCAGGCCAAGTTAGGCCTGAAACTTTATGTAACCTTTGTTTACCTGGACTTCATCGGCCAGAAAGCGATTTACTTGGCAGCAGCCTCATCAAGAGTGTCAAAGGCCAGTGCTGCCAACAGTGTGGCTCCATCGGCTAGAACGCTCTCATCAAACTTGGCCTTGTTGCTGTGGTTAGCCTGACGGTCTTGAGGTGCAATACCAGGGTAAGCAGCACCTAGGAATATGAATGCACCAGGGATAACCTCAACGATGCTGGCAAAGTCTTCTCCACCCGGGATTGGCTGATCCATAGTGATGTATCTAGCATCGCCAAAGAGTTCCTTGGTTACACGCTCTACGCGGTCAACTGCTCCGTGGTCATTGATCAGCACCTTGGTAGCAGGAGAGAATTCAATCTCCGCTTCTAGCTCAAAAGCTGCAGCCATGTTCTTGATGAACGCTGGAATCATGGTGCGGGTGTCGTCATAGCCCTTCTTAGAGAAAGATCTGACTGTTGCTCCAAAACTCACTGACTCAGGAACGATGTTGGTGGTGTGATCATTACCTGCTTTGATCCAACCAACATTTAGAACGATTGGGTCTAGAGCATCAAAGTTCTTTGCAATGTATGACTGAAGTGAACTTAGGATTTCAACCATTCCAGTGATTGGGTCTTTAGCGCCCCAGGGCATTGAACCGTGGCCACCTTTACCCTTTAGCGTGACAATAATATCTCCAGCAGAAGCCATCAGAGTTCCCTTGCGAGAGAGGAACAGACCTGGCTCTGGAATTGAGAATACGTGGATACCAAAAGCTGCGATAGGCATTTCCCCTGAAGCTAGGTGCATATCTTGTGAAAGCATCACACCTGCACCATCGTGGCCTTCTTCACCTGGCTGGAAGAACATCACAACATTTCCCTTTAATTGATCTTTGTTCTCTGCAATAAGTTGTGCAGCTCCAACACCGATAGCCATGTGTAGATCGTGACCACAAGCGTGCATGTATCCGTTAGTTGATGCAAAATCTAAACCAGTGTCTTCTTCGACAGCTAGAGCATCCATGTCTGCTCTAAGCAGAACTGTTGGACCAGGCTGACCACCTCTAATAACAACTGCAGCTGCAGTCATGTCTTTACCTAAAGTGACTTCTCCTAATCCCTCAACTTCTTTGAGGACAATGGCAAGAGTCTTTGGAAGATCTAAACCAAACTCAGGCACTTGGTGCAGAGCACGTCTAATAGATACGAGGTTTTCCTGCTTAGCGTTGGCTTGAGCTTTGAGCTGGTTCTGGTCCATGACATCTTCTTTCTAGGAGGTATTCCTATTTTGGCACTAAATAGTGGCAGACGAATCCCTCAGTTCAGCTGGGTTGGGGTTTCGCGTCAAGCATTGCACTCCTTGCCGTGCACCTATGTCATCCGAGGGTCTTTTTAGTTTGTTCGACTCAGACATCAGGTTAGACATTTGCACTAGTGCCCTCTTTGGTGATCATGAATTTACGGGGATGTAAAATCGTAAGTATTCTCGCAAGGTCGGATTGAATTGTGTGTCGCAGCCTACAGATACTGTTCCCGAATTGGGTTTTTGGTGTAAACTGACCTGCAATGTAGTTCTGATAGATGTGAGGTTTATTGTGTCCTGGCAAAACGATGACTTGCAAGATATAATCGCTCAGGCTCAGCAGGCCAAGATGATTAGACAAAATGACGAGTTGCTTGACGAGCTCAAAAAGCAAGGAAGTCAAGCGCAGAGCGTCGCAAGACAGCCTGCTGAAAAAACATTTAAGTGCCCAGCGTGCGCTGAGTGGATCAAGGCTGAAGCAAAAATCTGTAAACATTGTCGCACTGAGGTTGGGGAAGTCTTCGCAGCGAAGATTGCTGAAGAAAGAAGAGTTGAGGAAGAAAAACAAAAGGAGATTGAGAAGAAAAAAGCTAAGGCTGAAGCAGCAAGGCTAGCTGACGAACGAGCAGAGAAACAAAGGCTTGATGAGTTAAACAGCCTTTATGCCAAGCAGAAAGAAGACAGGCTTGCAAATAGGGCTGCGCAAATCCAAAAAGCAAAGAAAATGGCAAAATCAAAGCCGGGGATGGCAGTAATCGCGATTGTTGTCTGCATGGCTTTAATTGCAGTCGGAATGTTCGTTCTAAACGAGAAGCAGAAAGCCGATGCAGAGCAGCAGCGAATCAACAAGAAAGCAATCCAGGAAGAAATATTTGTAAACAACAAATTGAAAGCTTGTGGATCTTTTGTCAAAGTATTGTCAGCTTTAGCTGCAGATCCAATCTCGACTAAGCAATTGATGTCATCAAATTCTGGACTTAAATCAACTTTGGATTCTTGGTCTGCAAATAAGAAAGGTGACATTTTTGACCCACTTTTAAGCTTTTCCAAAAATATTTCTAAAGCAAAAACATCGACAGAGCTGAAATATTCGAATTTGTCTAAAGAGTTTAAGAATTGGAATCTGAACTCTCTAATTTCGCAATGCAATTTAGGAGCTTCATTTAGCTACCCAAGTCCCGTCGACGTCTCTGCGTATCCATGTTGGAGTTCTTCGGATGTCAGAGCAAAGCTTCAAAAGAAAACCCGAAGTGGCTCGTGGATCACGATCCAAAGTCCTTACCCCGAATATGACACCACAACTTGTAGCGATAGTGACTTTCCATTCGCATCGTCTTTCTCGAAACTATACCTAGGTTTGGTGCAAAATAGCAATCCGCCAGAGGCCTCTTACAGAATCATGTATACAAGTCCGAATGATTTCAAATCCGGTAAGTCACCACTCATGTATTGCCAATCTTCAAAGAGCAATGCCACTAACTTAGCTGTGGCTGTTTTTGAATATTATGGAACTTTGTTTCTTACTGAAAAATGTGTGAGATAGCCCACCGATCTGTATTTGCTTCCCAGGAAATGCAAGTGGTTAAATTCAAGACAGTTATTTCTCACGAATCATAAATTGACTCAGTTCTTAAACTAAGTTTCAGTGTCATTATGTGAAACGGCTTTGTGCTCCAAACTAAGATAAAGAATTTGGGAGGTAAGACCTCTTCCTTGTTTTGAAAGCACTCAAGGGCCAGATGTCAGGCACCATTTCTCGCTTTTCCGCCTCACTCGATTGCCTTTTTAGTCACCATTGACTTGTGCAATTCAGTCACATTACTCTTGGGCTATGAAGAAAGTTGTTAGCGTGCAAGCCGCAAAGACCCACCTCTCAAAGCTAATTACAGAAGTGGAGGCTGGCGCTGACGTGACTATAAGCAGAGCAGGGAAACCAGTAATCAGGCTAGTGAAGTATGAAGAAGAAACCAAAGCTAGAAAGCTTGGGTTTGCAAAAGGTGAGATCAGCGACTTATCTGACTCAGACTGGGAAGAACTAGACGCTAAATTCCATACCATTTTTAAATTGCAGAAAGTCTCTGCTGAGGTGAAGTAAACAAAGCACAGGTTTTTGGCTAAATCTTGAATCTATTTTCTACCTAGAGAGCTAAGCCACACTAACCTTTGTTTATGTTCTTTGAATCGATGCACCCTATTTGGCAGGGCTGGCTAAGCAAGCAACAGCCCATGCTTGAAGACATCGAACAGCAGGTAAAAGATGATCCTCGGATAACACCAGAGCTCAATCTGGTCATGAGGGCCTTTGAGGTAGACCCAACCAAAATCAAAGTTGTTCTTATTGGTCAAGACCCATATCCAACCAAAGGTGATGCCATCGGGCTAGCTTTCGCCATGAACCCAGAGCGCAAGATGCCTCGAAGTCTTGTGAATATTGTCAAAGAATTTGAGGGTGATTTAGGGATCAAAGTTGTCTCAGAAGCAGATCTTTCCAAATGGGCAGAGCAAGGAGTTCTACTACTGAATAGAACACTCACTACGCAGATAGGTAAAGCTGGAGCTCATTCGGATTTGGGTTGGGATAGCTTCACTAAAGCAGCTCTTATCGAACTTGCTAAGAGAAACAAACTGGTCTTTGTTCTTTGGGGTTCGCCTGCCATTTCACTGGGCAGGGAAGTAGCTCAAAGTGCTTTGAACTGCAGACTAATTGAATCTGTGCACCCAAGCCCTTTGTCGGCTTATCGAGGTTTCTTTGGCTCTAAGCCGTTTAGTAAAACCAATCAGGAACTTATTGCTCTAGGTTTAGAGCCAGTAGATTGGTCTCTATAAGAAAGGGATGCTTTGCCGTTAGATTCAGAATCACGCTGGCGACTAGTTAAGTTGCTCAAGGCTAAGGGTGCTCAAGAAGAAATCACCGTTGAGGCTATTGAACTTCGTGCTGCCACGGCTGAGGATGCAAAGCAAATTACCGAGATCTATAACTACTACGTCATCAACTCTGTTGTCACCTTTGATATTGAGAAGACCACTGAAAAGACTTGGCTTGAGAAACTCGAATATCTCAAGGGGCTTGGATTGCCTTTCATAGTGGCACAATCTGCCTCGGGTAACATTCTTGGTTTTGCGTACGTGGCACCTTGGCGCGCCAAGGCTGCATATAAGAGGACTGTTGAAGACACCATCTATTTGAGACCAGCTGCTATTGGTAAAAGATTGGGTACCAGACTTTTGTCTGAACTAATCGTTTTATCAAAGGCTGCTGGTGTTAGAGAAATAGTTGCAGTTATTAGCGATAAAGGTGCAGATCCTTCTATCGCTCTTCATGAAGCTTTTGGCTTCAAGAGACAAGGGCATTTGGCTAAGGTTGGCTTTAAGTTCAATCGTTGGTTGGGCACAGTTCTTTTACAGAAAAGTCTGTGATTAACTTCAGCATCCTCTCAGAGCATAGGTTTAGAGTGAAAGCATGAAGCCGGGAATCCGATACACCGCTATAGCGCTTGTCTTGCTATTAGCTCTTGGCTACTTAAGTGCACTGGTTGCATCATCTGGTTCAGCTACAGTGTCAACAAATCCTGCCTATAAAGATGAACCGGTTGTGGGCTTAGTTATAAAGTACAAAGCCGGCCAGGTGCCGATTGATGTTTTTGGTAATCAACTTGGACTGGAGCAAAGTGCTGCCAAGCTCACTCCAGGCGAAGACATTGGTTTGGGAATGTATTCAGCCAAATTCAGCAAAGAGCTCGATGAGGCTCAAGCGCTATTGATTGCTAACCAAGTTGCTAAGAGTGAATATGTTGAAGCAGTCTACTTAGATCACTTACTTACAAAAGCTACCTACAACACAGCAACTCCAAAACTTGCAGTGTTGAAAGCAAGTTCTGCACCTACAAAGCTGACTGCTAAAGATGGCTGGAGTGCAACAACTCCTAAGGTGGCAACAGTAAACCTGAGTTGGACAGCTCCAAGCAAACTTAATGGGGGTTTTCTCTGGGGTTACCGAATTAGCAAGTATGACAAAGTTCTAGAAGAGTATGTAGTTCTTGTGAGTAACACAAGGTCCAGAGCAACATCGATCAAGATAAAAACTGGCCTCATTGCCGGTGAACAAACTAGTTTCAAGGTTGCTGCAATTACTAAGTCTGGTGATTCCAAATACATGGCAATCAGTAAAGATTCGTCTGTAGCCAAAGTTATTCCTACTTCAATCCCTAAGGCACCTGTACTGCAGTCAGCGGGAAACATTACTTCTGCTAATCCAATTGTGAGTTGGGTCACTCAAGGTAGCGAAGAGCGGGGCGGGTTAGCAGTCAACTATTTAGTTAGAGCCACATCAACTGATTCCTCAGAGGCACTATGTTCATCGTCTAGTTTCTCCTGCACGCTAAGTGGGCTTGAGGCTGGCAAGAGGTACCAAGTTGTAGTAACGGCCACCAATGCTAGAGGCTCGGCTTCTTCCCTACCTGTGACAGAAACATTAGATCCGATGAAAGATTTGCAATGGTATCTCGATGGTGAGTACGGAATCAATGCCTCCAAGGCTTGGAAAATATCTAAAGGCAGCCCATCAGTAGTTGTTGCTGTTCTAGACACAGGAATCACCGAGCATCCAGATCTTGCAGCAAATATAGTCACCGGCTATGACTTCATTTCTGATCCAGCTAATGCTCGAGACGGCAATGGTAGAGATGCCAACCCAGAAGACCCAGGCGACTACATTACTTCGGGTGCACCTAGTTCATGGCATGGCACCCACGTTTCTGGAATCATTGCTGCTGAATCTAATGACATAGGCATCACCGGAATCGCCCCTAACGTAAAGATCTCTCCAGTTCGTGTTTTAGGTATTAGAGGTGGTTCAGAAAGCGATATCGCTGCAGGGATCAACTGGGCTATTGGAGTAAAGCTAAGCGGTATTCCAGCAAACCCAAATCCTGCGAAAGTAGTAAACCTATCTATCGGCTCTTCAACTTTCTCTAGTTGCAATACTTATTCACCAACGCAACTAGCTATCGATGAGTCAAAGAAGAGAAATGTCACTCTGGTTACTGCTGCCGGGAATGATGACCAACTCGCAACTAATTCCTACCCTGGTAACTGCTATGGAAATATCACTATCGGAGCTACAGGCATTACTGGAGATCGCTCTTACTACAGCAACTACTCTGGCTACTCAAGATTGCAGGACATATACATCGGTGTAGACATTTCAGCCCCCGGTGGCGATGACCTTGTCGGCTATAACGAAATTGCAAGTGGATTGATTTGGTCAACGCTAAACGATGGCAAGACAACAGTGGGAAGGGCTACCTACGGTGGTGAGCAGGGAACCAGCATGGCATCCCCAATTGCTGCAGGTGTAATTGCTCTGATGTATTCAGTTCGTCCAACAATTACCTACAATCAGGTCTGGCAAATCTTGAGCAGTACAGCCAGGTCATTTAACCCAGACTCAGACTGTGAATACCAGATGGTGGAAACCATGCTGAATGATGGATCCATAATCACTACAGGGCAGTGTGGCATTGGAATCATTGATGCCAACGCAGCCCTTCTGGCAGTCCAGAAGTTAAACAAATAAAGCCAGCCCTAAAGGGCCGGCTTTTATTGTTGCTGGTGCGGAAGGTGGGACTTGAACCCACACGCCATAGGCGCTAGAACCTAAATCTAGTGCGTCTGCCAATTTCGCCACTCCCGCGAGCCCTAATAGTCTAAGGGAAAAATCGATTCTTTGCCTGTGGAGAATTCAAGCAGCATCTCTCAGGATTTGTAAACATGGGCTATGGCCAGCCAAAGCGTCCAAAACATCACCGAGAGGGCTCGTTCAATCTTGGCCTCTAGCCCTGAATCTCTAGATCAGGCAATCTCTAGAGCTTTCGATGAGGCTTTCGAAAACGGCCAAGGCTTAGCCCAGTCGGCAGAGATAAAACTCATGGGGGAGGTTAGAAGTGCCCTCTCTGGCTATGGTCCGCTTGATGACCTGATTGCAGATCCAGAGATTGAAGAGATTTGGATCAACTCTCCAAATCAGATATTTATTGCTCGACAGTCAGGGACCTCAAAACACACTCTGGCTCTGTCGGCAATAGAGATTCGACAGGCCGTTGAACGAATGCTTAGGGATTCGGGAAGAAGGTTAGACCGCTCCGAACCATTTGTTGATGCCACACTGCAGAATGGTTCACGTTTGCATGTAGTGATACCAGATGTAACAGCTGAGCATTGGGCAGTAAACATTCGAAAGTTTCCGACCAAGGTTTATTCCTTAGAAGATTTAGTGCAACTAAGGTCACTTAGTCAGCCGATGGCGCAGTACTTAGCTAGAAAGTTTCAAGCTGGTCTGAATATCTTGGTGTCAGGAGCCACTCAAGCAGGTAAGACCACCATGCTTTGCGCACTCTTAGATGTTGGATCGCAAACAGATCGTTTAGTAAGCGTTGAGGAAACTTTTGAGATTAGAACTAATTACACAGACTGGGTTGCCATGCAAGCAAGGCAGGCAAACCTTGAGGGAGTGGGAGAGATATCTTTACGGAGGTTAGTTAAAGAAGCTCTGAGAATGAGACCAAGCCGGCTAGTCATTGGTGAGGTAAGACAAGCTGAGGCACTTGATCTTCTGATTGCATTGAACTCGGGTATCGCTGGTCTCTGCACCATACACGCTAACTCTGCATTTGATGCACTTGAAAAGCTAAAGCTGTTGCCGTTACTGGCTGGTGAAAACATTCCAGCTCTATTCGTATCCCAAACTGTGGAGAGAAACATCGGGTTAGTGATCCATTGTGAGATGGATTCAAATGGAGTTAGGCGAGTAGCTCAGGTTATTGAATCACTGCCGAATAATTCTTGGGCTGAGGTGCTGCTATGAGAATCAGGTTGATTCAAGCAGGCTTCTTGACCATTCAGCCTGCACAATTCATTCTTCTGATCTTTACCGGTTTTGCTAGTTTGTTTGGGGTTGTGCTGCTACTAACAAACTCATGGCTGATTGCCGGAAGTGTCTGCCTTTGCGTTAGCGCTCAGCTTCTAGATACATTGCAAACCCGAATCAAAACTGAGAACCTGAAGGCCAACTTAGAGTGGCCAAAGTTTTTAGATTCAATTCACTCAGCAGCATGGGCAGGGGCATCACTGGAGCAATCCATTCTGGATTGCGTATCGGTGGCACCGCCAAAGATTGCTTGGGCTTTGTTGGAGTTTGAAAAAGACCAAGGCTCAGGGCTGCCGTTTGGTCAGAGCCTAGATAACCTCAAAGCCCGTCTTGCTAACCCGATTGCAGACCGCTTCATAGAGATTACTCGTTTAGCCAGTGCCTCAGGTGGCCGGGGATATCTAAGTGCGCTGAGATCGCAAGCGCTGCAACTTCGACTAGAGAATGCAACCTGGAGTGAGATACAAGCCAAACAGAACTGGGTCTTAGGAACAGCAAAGTTAGCCGTGCTGGCACCTTGGCTTGTCTTGGTGCTTTTGGGTATGAGACCTGAAACTGCCGTAGCTTTTCAAACTGAAACGGGGATAGCAGTTCTGGTTGTAGGTCTTATTGCTTCTTTGCTGGCTTTTCGATTGATCAAGGCACTAGGAACTTTGCCGCAACGAACAAGAACGTTAGCGCAGTGATGCAATACATAACATTCGGTTCGAGCATTGTTGCAGCAATCGCGCTGTATTGGAGTTTTGGCAAACCAAACACAGCCAAACTAACTAAGCAGCTGCAACCCAGAGAAAGACTTTCAAACCACAAATCCAAAAGAACAAAATTCAATGAGCTCACCGCTCTTATGGAGATTCCTGATTTCTCTTCACTTCTTTGGTTTGCAGTTAGTGCAGGTGAATCTCTAGATGCTGCTCTAAAGATTGCTGTGAGCAGATCCTCGGGCTACATCTCAGCAGAGTTTCAAAGAGTTCTAAAGAATGTTGAACACGGAGCGTTATTGCAGGTTGAACTACAAAACCTGGCAGTGGAGGCAAAGTCGGAGCAGCTAAGAGAATTAGCTACCAAGTTAGCAGTCGCCCTAAACAATGGTTCAGCGCTAAGTGATTTGCTAAGTGATTTTGTGCAATCTGCAACTGCGGAACTCAGGACTCAACTTATTGCCAAGGCTGGAAGGAACGAAACCAAGATGATGATTCCCATGGTTTTTGTGATTCTGCCGGTCACCGTAATGTTCGCCCTATACCCAAGTCTTGCCCTAATTCAGGGCAGTTTTCTATAACCAAAGGAGAAAAATGAAAATGAAACAACGATTGCTATCTGAAACAGGAGATGTTCCAGGCTGGGTGCTTGTAACCCTTATGACAGCTGGGCTTGTAGTCCTGCTCTGGGCTGTAGCAGGGCCTGCACTAAAGACTGTCTTCAATAATGCGGTAGCCAAAGTAGTTGTTATCTAGGCTTCGAAGGGATTCAGGTTCGGCTGTAGCGGACTTTGTCTTGCTAGTTGTACCAGCTTCACTGCTTGTAATTCCTTTGCTAGATCTATTTGGTTTATTCCAATCAGCAATAGTCAAAGAGCAAACCGGCTACGACATCGCTCGCTATGCAGCTCTTGCCGATGTAACTGCAGATCAAGCAGAGAGTTATCGACAGAGTAGAGACCCACTTAGCAGGCTCACTACGGATGTTTCTGCTAACTCTTGCTCCTTTGTTTCAAGCACGGAGTTATCTAGAAGAATCGCGTTTTGGCCTGATGTTATTACTATTCAGATTCAAGGAAGGGCTGAGTGTGAAAACTAAGACCTTTCTTGAGGAACGCGGAAGTGTATTAGTTGAGGTGGTCGCTTTTGCAGTAGTTGGTTTTGGTCTTGTGCTAACTCTTGGCTTCACATTGCTTGAACAAGAACGTAGGGTTCTTGAACTACAGGCAATAGCGAGAAATTCAATGCGTAGCTATCTTCTTCACAATTCAAGCGACATGTTTCAAGCCGTTTCAAGATTGCAGAGTGCTAGCAAATTGTGGGCCGAAGAGAGAATCGACGTTGCTGTAACCTGTTTGCCAAATGATTGTGATCTTCCGAACTCTTTTGTCTGGCTTGAGCTCTCAGCAGATGGCCTAACTGCAAAAGCATTTGGGATCACTAATGGGTAAAGATGAAGAGGGTTCAGCTCTGATCTGGTTCGTGTTCTTAGTGGCTCTTCTTTGTCTAGTCGCACTAACCCTGGCGGCTTCAGTGCACCAGTACCTATTCGCTAGGGAACTTTCAGATTTCTCCGAACAGTTTGCAATTGCTATCAAGACCAGATTGCAATCAACTCCAAATGCAAGTGCTAGTTCGTTAGGTAATCTTTTGCTGCAGGAGGTAGGTCCGCATTATTCATTTCCACAACTTCAGCTCAAGCAGTTGAGTCTAGAATCAGGAGAGACCGTGAGAGTGATATTTTGCGCAAGATGGGATTCCCCCGTGAATGCGGTTGATGCATCTCGAACTATATGTGTAACCGCTCTAGCCCGTTGAGCTACCGCTTAGATTCAGGGGCAACTGCGTAGTGAGGTATGTATTTATACATTAGCCCTGCGCCAATAAAGCCTAAGAACCCAAAGCCTGCCATGGCTCCAGTTAGACCAACTGCTATAACCAAAGGTGCCAGAATCGCTGGAACGGCAGCATCACCAAAATCGACTAGCAAGCGATAGGAGGCCAGGAATTCACTTCGTTTATCTGGTGGCGCTAGATCTGCACCCAGCACCATAATCACTCCACTGCCTATTCCATTAGCAATGGACATCAGCAGAGCAAGTAACAAGAAGGTATTGGCATCAACTGCAACTCCAACCAACAGATGAGCAATTCCCAAACCTGCAAGCGTTGGTACAGCTGCAAAGCTTCTACCAAATCGATCCATAATCTGGCCGCTTAGGTAGAACATTGCAAAATCTAGTGCACCTGCAAAGCCAATGAATAACGATGCTTGCTCGGTTGGAAGGTTTAGTGCAATTGCTATAAGAGGTAACCCAATCATCCTGGTGCCACGAAGTGCACTCAATATGGATGAGGCAACTCCAAGAGTTGCTAGCTTCTTGCCTTCACGTCTGGCAACTCTGAAGGTTTCTTTAAGAGAAGAGGTGTTCTTTGCAAGATTCTCTCCGCCTTTGGCAAACAGAAGAACCACTGCAGCTAATCCACAGAGCACTAGAGGTAAATAGTAAACAGCCTGAACTGAATACAGTTTTATAACACCAGCGGCTAATACAGGACCAACAAACGATCCAGCTCTAAACATTCCACCCAGAACTGAAAGAGCTCTAGCTCTAATAGCGATTGGAACATGCTCGGTCATCCAGGAGAGGCGGGCCAATCCAAAGACAGCAGAGGCTGCGCCAACTACAAATACACCAGCACCTAGCATCACTAGGTTTAGAGCGAACAAACTCAAAAGAATTCCCAGTGCACCCGATGCAGCTGCGCCAATCATTGCTTTGCGTTCACCTAGAAGATCTACAAACTTAGCTGCTGGAATGTCGGCTACCAGCCGACCAATCATAAGTAAACCGGTGATGAAACCTGCAGTTGCAAGATCGGCACCTAGCAAAAGGGCTGTAGCTGGAACGCTAGGAATCATTCCAAATTCAGCAGTAGAGAAGAGGAAAGATGGCAGATAAACCGGAAAGACTAACTTTCGTTTAGAGAAGGTTTCACCAGTAGCCATTAGCCAATTATCGCCTAGTGGCCCACTCTCTCAAGTATTGGCTTGCTCACGCCTAAACTAGAGAACATGTCTGACCTTGATCTCTCCGCTGAAATCAAGCAAATCCGTGGCACTTTCGCCACTATTGCTGAGGTTACTGACGTACCCAAGCTAGATATAGAGATTGAACAACTCGAGCAGGATGTTCAAGACCCTAACCTCTGGGATAACCCAGATGCTGCCCAGAAACTAACCAGCGCGCTATCTAGGAAGCAAGCGCAGCGAACCAGAATCCAGAGCATCGCGAGCCGCCTTGATGATCTTGAAGTTCTGATTGAACTCTCTAACAGCGAATCAGATAAGTCGGCAGCGACTGAAGCCACCAATGAACTTGAGTCATTGAGGAAACTAGTTGCTGAACAAGAGGTTGAGACTTTGCTCAACGGTGAGTATGACTCCAGAGCAGCCATTGTAACTATTCGCTCAGGAGCAGGTGGCGATGATGCTACTGACTTTGCGGAGATGCTTATGAGAATGTATTTGAGATATTCAGAGAAGCAGAGTTGGCCAGCGCAAGTTTTAGATATATCTCATGCTGAAGGTGCTGGTATCAAGTCAGCAACATTTGAAATAGATGCTCCTTATGCATACGGTCAACTATCAGTTGAAGCAGGAACCCATCGACTAGTTCGTATGAGCCCATTCAATGCTGCCGGCAAAAGACAGACCAGCTTCGCTGCTGTTGAAGTTGTTCCATTGATTGAACAGACAGATGTCATAGACATCCCTGAAAGCGATATCAGAATAGACGTCTTTAGATCTTCTGGTCCTGGTGGACAATCTGTGAACACAACCGACTCAGCAGTTCGCATTACACATATTCCAACAGGAACAGTAGTTTCTTGTCAGAACGAAAAGTCTCAGTTGCAGAACAAAGCCTCAGCGATGAGAGTCTTGCAATCAAGACTTCTAGAAATCAGAAGAACAGAAGAAGAAGCCACGAAGAAACAACTTGCAGGAGATGCAACAGCATCTTGGGGAGACCAGATGCGCTCCTATGTCATGGCACCATATCAAATGGTCAAAGACCTTAGAACTAACTTTGAAGTGAATAACCCTGATGCAGTATTCGATGGCGATTTATCTGGTTTTATAGCTGCTGGCATCAGATGGCGTAAAACAGGCACCATTTAGTAAAGACACACAGCCTAATCAAAGGCCTCTAGGGGTTTAGTCAATTTAGGCTAAAAACCTAATGATTTCTATCTCTCAAGTAACCAAGGCCTATCGGGGTGCCCCAAGGGCAGCCTTGGATAACGTATCCCTTGAAATAGATAAAGGTGAGTTCGTGTTCCTTGTTGGTTCCTCAGGTTCTGGTAAGTCATCTCTTATGAGGATGATCTTGAGAGAAGATTTGCCAACCAGTGGAAGCATCCACGTTTTAGGGGAGAACCTAGTTGGTATTCCATCTCGCAGAGTTCCGCACTTCAGAAGAAAACTAGGCGTAGTTTTCCAAGACTTTAGATTGCTACCAAACAAGACAGCAGCTCAAAACGTAGCCTTCAGCCTAGAAGTTATTGGTAAATCAACTGGCTTTATCGCTGAAGCCGTGCCAGATGTTCTGAGACTAGTTGGTCTTGAAGAAAAAGCTAACAGCCTGCCATCAGAACTAAGTGGTGGTGAACAGCAGAGAATTGCTCTAGCTAGAGCAATTGTGAATAAGCCAGCAATCTTGTTAGCGGATGAGCCAACTGGAAACCTAGATCCAGCAACCAGTGAAGGCATCATGGCTTTACTTGAGCGAATCAATCTTTCTGGAACAACCATTGTTATGGCCACCCACGATGTTGGCATCGTGGACAGAGGCCGTAGAAGAGTAGTTGAACTAAGCCAAGGCAAAATCGTAAGAGATGAACGTAGCTCAGGTTATGGAATTGACCGATGAGATTTAGTTTTGTTTTCAGTGAAATGGGTATTGCCATTAGGCGTAACCTGAGCATGATTGTCTCAGTCATCTTGGTTACCTTTATATCTCTTACCTTTGTAGGAACAGCAGGTTTGCTGCAGCAGCAAATCGTTTCTATGAAAACCTATTGGTATGACAAAGCTCAAGTTGCTATTTACCTTTGCACTAAGACCTCTCCTCAGGAGATTTGCCCTCAGGGTGAAGCCAGTAAAGATGTGCAAGGAACTATCACTGAAAGACTAAAGTCAGAGACCCTAGCCCCGTACATTGACAAGTACTACTTTGAGAACCACCAGCAAGCCTTTGAAACTTTTCAAAAGGAATTCAAAGACAACTCAGTTGCAAAATACGTTACTCCTGAACAACTAAACGAAACTTTCTGGGTTAACCTCAAAGACCCTAACCAGGCACCAATCATTATTGAGAGCTTCAACGGCTTAGCTGGTGTTGAGGAAGTAAAAGATCAGAGAACCTACTTAGATCAGATCTTCAGCATGCTAAATATCGCTAGCCTTGCAGCCATCTCTATCGCAGGCTTGATGCTGTTCTCAGCAGCCCTGCTAATCTCAACAACCATCAGGCTCTCAGCAGTTATGCGAAGACGCGAGATCGGAATCATGAGATTAGTTGGTGCAAGTAACTTCTACATTCAGCTACCTTTCATCCTTGAGGGAGTGGTAGCTGGAGTTATCGGTAGTTTGCTCTCAGGAGCAGCAATCTTAGGTATCGTCCAGTTCTTTGTTCAAGGCTTCCTAGCCACCCAACTGCCTTTCACAACCTTCGTAGGTTTAAGCGATGCTCTAGCCCTAGTGCCAGGGCTTGTTCTTGTTGGAGCAGGATTAGCAGCTATAGCTGCCGCCACATCTATTAGAAGATATTTGCGCGTTTAGAGTTAGACTGATTGGCTGTCTTGATATCCAAGACATAAATATCTATTCAGGAGAACATCGTGCCTAGAGAGCGTGGCGAAAAAGTAGTTGCCACTAATCGTAAAGCCCGACACGACTACGCTATCGAAGACGTGTTTGAGGCTGGCATTGTGCTAACCGGAACAGAAGTAAAGTCCCTAAGAGAAGGCCGAGCAAGCCTGGTTGATGGCTACGCCAGCATCGATAATGGTGAGGCTTGGCTAGAAAACGTCCATATCCCTGAGTACTTTCAGGGCACTTGGAATAACCACAACACCAGAAGAAAGAGAAAACTCCTTCTTCACAGAACTGAGATCTATAAGCTCTCCGGCAAGATCAAAGAATCAGGTTTCACCCTGATTCCGCTGTCTCTTTACTTCAAAGACGGCAAAGCCAAGGTTGAACTAGCTCTTGCCAAGGGTAAGCGTGAGTATGACAAGCGTCAGACCCTAAAGGAGCAGCAGGACACTAGAGAAGCTGCCAGAGCGATGTCAACTAAAGGCAAAGACTGGTAATTCTTTGGGAATACGGGAATAAATGCCCTCAAGGCATTGTTTCCCTAAGTAGATAGCCTTAGAGTTGTCTAGCCCGCAAGGGTAATTGGT
>Ga0304730_1000346_pt1 | contig 40787 bp, 38 predicted proteins | sample M_130628_MF_Meta_FD_190474 | JGI IMG/M metagenome (GOLD analysis project Ga0304730, IMG submission 190474) | Freshwater microbial communities from Lake Montjoie, Canada to study carbon cycling - M_130628_MF_MetaG (v2) (version 2) | ecosystem: Environmental > Aquatic > Freshwater > Lake | place...
AGTCGCGGCTGGACACCATCGCCCCCCACCTCCGGGACACGGTGGCCTCCTACCGGGCCGGCTATCTCGCCGAAGATCGCCGCGTGCTGGAGCGGGCCCTAGCTGACGGCGAGTTGCGCGGGCTGGCTTCCACCAACGCCCTGGAATTGGGCATCGACATCGCCGGGTTGGACGCCGTGCTGTTGGCCGGATTCCCCGGAACGGTCGCCTCCTTCTGGCAGCAGGCGGGCCGGTGCGGCAGACGGGGTCAGGGTGCGCTGGTGGTGCTGATCGCCCGGGACGACCCGCTGGACACCTACCTCGTCCATCATCCCGAAGCCCTGCTGGGCAAACCGGTCGAGCGCGTGGTGATCGACCCGGCGAACCCCTATGTCATTGGTCCGCAATTGCTCTGTGCCGCAACCGAAATGCCCCTCACCGAGGAGGAGATCAGGGCATGGAGAGCCGGATCCGTGGTCGAAGCGCTGATGACAGAAGGGCTCTTGCGCCTGCGCGCCGGACGGTATTTCCCGGCTGCGGGTTTGGAACCGCACCCCGATGTGGACATCCGCGGGGCAGGCGGTGGCAGCGTCGCCATCGTCGAGTCCGGCACCGGTCGACTACTGGGCAGCACCGAAGTCGGGCAGGCCCCCGCCACCGTGCACCCGGGCGCGGTATACCTCCACCAGGGTGAGAGCTACCTGGTGGACTCCCTGGACCTCGACGCCCACGTGGCTTTCGTTCACGCCGAGGATCCGGGTTATTCGACCTATCCCCGCGAGATCACCGACATCACCGTCACCGGTGCGGGCGAACAGATGGTCTACGGCGCGGTGACGCTGGGACTGGTTCCGGTCTCGGTCACGCATCAGGTGATCGGCTATCTGCGCCGACAACCATCAGGTGAGGTGATCGACTTCGTCGAACTCGATATGCCCGCGCGGACACTTCAGACCATTGCGGTGGTGTACACCGTCACGCCGGAAGCGTTGGCGGACAGCGGTATTGAGTTGTCTCGAATTCCCGGCGCGCTACACGCCGCCGAGCACGCCGCGATCGGCCTGCTGCCATTGGTGGCGAGTTGTGACCGCGGAGACATCGGCGGCCTCTCCATCGCCGTAGGCGAAAACGGGCTCCCTACGGTATTCGTCTACGACGGTTACCCCGGTGGTGCCGGCTTCGCCGAACGCGGCTATCGCCAGGCTGCCGTCTGGCTGGGTGCGACGCTGGCGGCCATCGAGGCATGCGAATGCCCGCAGGGTTGCCCGTCGTGCGTCCAGTCGCCCAAATGCGGAAACGGAAACGACCCACTCGATAAAGCGGGTGCCATCGTCGTGCTGCGGACAGTGCTGCTGCAGTTGCCTGGGGTGCAGCCCTGAACCGCGGCCGCCGACCGACCCCTCGAGCGGTCGACAGCCACGGATCGAAAGATTCCTGCGGACGATCATCTGTTGCGGCCGGGGGGCCGAATCTCAGTGCGCCCGCGGCGAACGGTCGGACAACGCGACCCGTTCATCAAGTTCCCTTGGAACGATTGTCAACCTACCCACAGTCGTCGCAGGCCTGCAAGGTCTCGAGTCACCGACCTTTAACCGCTCCCAATGCGTGGGTGCCCTGTCGTACTCGGCCGTTACGCTGGTGCCCATGACGCAGGAGTGGTTGCTGGTGGAGACCCTGGGTGCCCAACCCGCGGTCGTCGCACAGGGCCGGCAGATGAAGAATTTCGTTCCACTCGCGATCTTCCTGCGCCGCAATCCGAATCTCGCGGCAATCGAGACCGCGATCGCGGCGACCCTGGCCGACGGCAAGGGTCGGGCCGACATCGCACCGAAGAGCGATCGGATCATCCGGACCGAACCTGTGGCCATGTCCGACGGCCGTATTCATGCGGTGCACGTGTGGTGCGGCCCGCCTCACGAGGACCCACCGGATCGCCCGATCCCGGGTCCCCTGATCTGGGATTTGACCGCGGCCGTCGGGACCGCCACCGTCGAATACTTCGTCAACGCCGGCATGAATCCGGAGACGGAGTCTACGACCGGCCGGGCCCTGGCCGAGGACATTCCCAGCCGCAGTCTCAACTCCGACGAGGCGAAGGCGCTGTCGCTGGCCATCGATTCCGCACCTGACCGGACCTACTCCGCGACATGGGGCTTCACCGATAAGCAGGGACTGTTTCGACGCGTGGGTTGGTGTGTGCGCACAGCCTTGGAGACCAGCGAGGACGGGACGCAGCACCTGATCGCACGCGCGCTGAACCTGCTCGAAGCGCTCGGTGATCCTTCCCTGCCCCCGGAGCACCTGGCTCACCGCATTCTGCATGGGATGTCTCAACCGGGGGTGTACCGGGCGATCGTCAACCTCTCCGACTGGACACCCCTGAAGTGGCTGGACGACCCGTGCCCACTATTCGATTGGCGCGGCCGGGTGCGGTTGCATCCAGACGATGAGCAGGCGCTTTCCGGCCGCATCCGGGATGAACTCGAGTCGGGCGGCACGGCCAGCACTGTGGTGCGCCTGCCCGGCGAGGACGGCGGCTGGGTTCGGCTGCACGTCACTATCAGCCGGGTCGAACTCGATACCGGTGTCTACGGCGGTCTGGTGGCCATGCGCCTGCCCACCGACGCTGAACTCGCCGTTCACTAGGCCCGGCCTGGGGGGCCGGCACGCGCGGCGGCTCGGGCTTCGCCCGGGATCCGGCCACCCGGCCGCACCGTGACGGCCACGACGACGTCGAGATTCTGGATATCGCATCCTGATACCGCCGCCCCCATCGCGGCGGCGATCGTGCGGGCCTGCGCACAGGCAGCGTCCGGTCCGAGCGGCAACCGACCGGCCGCCGCGAGGGCCGCCAGATCGGCGGCCGCCTGCGCCCGGTGCCGCGCGACCGCGGCGCCTCCGACCCACACCCCGCCGAGGGCGATCGCCACCAACGCGGCGACCAGTGCGGCGGCGAGTACCGTCGCGGCTCCGGTGTCCTCACGACTCAGCCGCCGAAACAGCTTCGCCGACGATGACGACTCCGGGCAGCAGCGCCGATCGACTGCGGACCGTGGCGATGATGTAATCGCCGTCCCGGTGCACATCCATCGAGGCGCCCGGTGGGGCCAGGCCCGCGGCCGCACCCGCGGCCGCACCGTCGCCGCGGGCCGCCAACCGTGCGGCCTCACGCGCGGCGTCGATGCATCGCATCTGCATGGACACTGCCGTGACACCCGCGCAGCACACCAGCATGGCGGCAACCAGGGTCGCGATGGCCAGCGCGGCTTCAACCGTGCTGAACCCGGCATCGCCGGCTAGACCCTGGTGTTCAGCGCGCGGTTGATGATGTTCGTCAGCGCCCCGACGATCGAGTCGCCGGTGACCACGCCATAGAGAATCGCGCCGAACGCCGCCGCGGCGATCGTTCCGATGGCGTATTCGACGGTCGACATTCCCGACTCGTCGACGGCCAACCCGGTCAAGCGGTGTCGGACTCCCCGAATGAAACTGTGCAGCATTGTTTTTCCTTTCTCGGCGATCTCGATGAACCTTCGGCGCCATCACAACAACCCAGAGCCGAAGATGTCGCCGGCCAGGCCTGCCACCACCGGCACGATGCCCAGGCAGATGAACGCCGGCAGGAAGCACAGCCCGAGCGGACCGGCAATGAGGACACCGGCGCGTTCGGCGGCCGCCGTGGCGGTGTGGCGGGCATTCTGACGGGATTGCTCGGCGAGTTCGGCGATGCCCTGGGCCAGCGCACTGCCCGAGGATGCCGACCGCCGCGCCAGTCGGCTCAGTGCCTCGCATCCGTCGGGTTCGTCACCCTCTCGGGTTTGCCAGGCGGTATCCGGGTCGGCACCCATTGCCAGCAGATCGGCTGCCCGGCGCAGCAGAGCACCCAGCCGCAGCGGCGCGCAGGTTGCTGTCGCCGCCGCTGCGGCCGACACCGCCATCCCAGCCGACAGACAGACCGCGAGAACGTCGAAGGCGGATGCGACGGCGAACGGATCGTTGCGGGGCCGACGCGCACGGGTGAACAGCCGAGACCGGGTAGCGTCGCCAACCCGTCGCCGTGCGCCACCCGGGCCCGCGCCGAGGAGAAACGAAGCGGCAAGGAGCAGAGCGGCCACGGTCATGTCGTCAGCCGATCGATGATCCGGTCCGACCACGCCACGCCCAGCACGACCAGGCTCACGCCGACCACCAGCAGCCAGCCACCCACGCCGCCACCGAGCAGGAAGCGAGTCGGATGGGCCCCGATGAGCTCGCCGAGTGCCACCCCGAGTAGCGGCAGCCCCGCCAGGATTGCCGCGGTGGCCCTCGCCCCAGCTAGACCCGCCTGGACCTGATCGGTGAATCGCTGCCGCCCGACGATGTCGCCGTGCGCTGTCCGCATCAGGGTCGACATCGCCAGTCCGTGTTCGGCGGCCAACCGCCAGCAGACCGCGAGACGGTCCCAATAGTCAGGCACTGATGAGCCCGCGGCCGCCGCCCGTAGGCCGGCACCCACGTCGGCGCCCAATTCGGCGCGCGTCGCCACGGCCCTCAGTGCGGTACCCACGCTGCCAGGTGATTCATCCGCGGCAATTGCGAAGGCTCGCAAGGGATGCGCACCGACCCGTAACTCACCCACGAGCACCTCGAGTGCCGCTGCCATTGCTCGGCCTTCAGCGCACCGTCGGCGGTCACGAATCCGCCGGCGGTGTCGCCACCCGATCACCGCGATTGCGATCGCCGCGGCCAACCCCGCCGCCGGTGGTACCGCCGGCATGACGACGGCGGCGAGGACGAACAGTGACCATCCGGCGGTCCGCCGGCGATGCGACGTAGTCACCAGCAGCCGACGGCGCGGTGGTGGCGGTGCCATCAGCAACGCGGCCGCCAACAGGCCCGCCGCACTCATCGCGGCGGTCATCGGCCACGCCGCTCAACGATCAACTCGCGTAATGACTCAGCACCGTCCTGCAATCCGCGATCCACGTTCCATACCGTCCGCGCCCGGACCCACCCGGCTTCATCGCGATGCAGGAGCGCGATTTCTGCGAGCCGGCGCCCAGTGGGTCCACGACTGACGTGAATAACGAGCTGGACGGCGGCGGCGAGTTGGCTGTGCAGTGCGGTCCGGTCAAGGCCGCCGAGGGCGGCCAGCGCCTCGAGTCGGGCCGGCACCTCGGCCGGGCTGTTGGCGTGCACAGTGCCGGCACCGCCGTCATGGCCGGTGTTGAGCGCGGCCAGCAGATCCACGACTTCCGCGCCCCTGACTTCTCCGACGACCAGCCGGTCGGGGCGCATTCGCAGTGCCTGCCGAACCAGCTGGCGCAGCGTAATCTCGCCTGCGCCTTCGACATTCGCGCCGCGAGCGACCAGTCGGACGAGGTGAGGGTGTTCGGGCGCCAACTCAGGTGCATCCTCGACGCAGACAATCCGCTCATGGTGGGCAACAGACCCCAGTGCCGCGGCGAGCAGGGTCGTCTTACCCGCGCCGGTGCCGCCGGAGACCAGAAACGCCAACCTCGCCGAAATGATGTCGGCCAGCAGTTGTGCGGCCGTGGGGTCAATCGCTCCGGTAGCCGTCAGCGCCGCGAGATTCTGCGTTGCCGGGCGCAACACCCGCAGCGAAAGGCAGGTGCCGGCCACTGCAATCGGGGGCAGTACCGCATGCAATCGCACGGTGAACTGTCCAGCCCCCACTCCGGGGAGTTGGCCGTCCACCCAGGGCTGGGCATCGTCGAGTCGGCGCCCGGCAGCAGCGGCGAGTCGCTGCGCCAGTCGGCGCACCGCGGCTTCGTCGGGAAAACGAATCTCACTGCGGTGCAACCCGTTTCCATCATCTACCCATACCGCGTCCGGAGCGGACACCAAAACATCCGTGGTTCCCGCGGCCCGCAGTAGCGGCTCCAGGATGCCCGCGCCGGTCAGTTCGGTCTCCAGGAGACGGAGGCTGCTCAGCACCTCGGTATCGCCGAGCACGCCACCGGACTCTGCCCGGATCGCCGCCGCGACGACGGTCGGCCGAAGCGGTGCCGACTCCGCTGCCAGCCGTTCACGAACGCGGTCGATCAGCGACCCGGTCATGCTGCCCGGACCCCGGCGCCGCTGTGCAGAACGCCAAGCACCTTTTGCGCCGCGATAGCCAATGGAGAGCGCCGACGCAGCCGTAAACCGCCCTGCTCCAGTTGCACCGCGAGCATCGGCTCCGGACGCATTGCCGCCAGCAATGGCACTGCCGTGACCTCAACTACTTCCGCGGCCCGCAGTCCCCCCGGGGCCGGTCCGCGCACCACCAGTCCGAGGTTGGGATTCACCGCGCGAATCACTCCGGCGACCGCACCGGTGGCGGCCACCGCCCGCACATCACAACTGGTAACAACCACCACCAGATCCGTGTTCTCGAGCACGCACAGGGCAGCTGAGTTGAGCGGCCGCGGAAGGTCGCAGATCACCGTCACGCCACCTCGCCGGCCGGCATCGACGACCGCCTGCGCAGCGCCCGGATCGATCTCGTGATAGCTCCGCGTGCAGGAGAGCACGCTCATGTCACCCTTGTGCGGGAGGACTTCCCGGACCGCAACCCAACTCAAACGTCCACTCGCGGCGGCCATTTCAGGCCAGCGCAGGCCGGGGGCGGACTCCACGCCCAGCAGCAGGTCGACGCCGCCGCCGCACGGATCAAGATCGACCAACAGTGCCTCACCCGCGCGTTGGGCCAGTGCTGCGGCGAAGATAGACGCGCCGCCACCGCCACGGCCGGCCGTCACGGCGATCACCCGGCCACGATTCGGTGCGACTCGCCCCATGTCGGCGGCCTCCGACAGATGGCCCACAAGTTCCGCCTCCTGTGCCGGCAAGACGCACAGTTGTTGCGCCCCCACCTCCACCGCAGTCGCCCACTGTGGTGGTGCAGGTTCGGACGTGCCGACCATGAAGACCGCACCCCGCCGCGAAATTCCGGCCCGGATGCATCTGCGCGCACCGTCCGCGTCGAGGATCACCGCGGCAGCGGCCAGCCAGAGCTTGCGGGGCGGGTTCTGCGCCCGGACCGTACGCAGCCCGACCGCGGCCGCGAGTCGGTCGATGTTGTCGGACAACTCAGCGTCACTGAGCAGAGTCAGGACAACGGGTGAATGCGAAGTCACGGACCCAGGCTGGCGGGCGCCTGCGTGTGAAGCCAGTTCGGCCCGACCTACCTGTGGATGGCGTCCGGTGTGGGGATTGACGAACGCGCCCGCTGACGGACCGGAGTGGGCGCGAGGTTGCCCCAGATAAAGGACGACCCTCGCCAGGGGGGGAGGAGGCGAGGGTCGTCGTGTATCAGCCCCGGGGGGTCGGGCTGATGCACACCCGGCCGAAGCCGAGTGAATCTAACTATACACACGCCGATGCACCGTGACGCAAGCCAAACGAAGCGTCAAAAACGACGCTTTTACTGTGAATTTGCAGTCACGGTCAGCTGGCAAAAGCTGCCACTTTCAGTGGGGTTTGCCGTCCCCCATGTCTCCCGGCTGTCCCCAACCGCACCGTGGCGGCAGTGAGATATCGGCTCGCGGTCGACCACCCGCGATTCCGGCGAATCCCCGGCCATCCCCGTCCATCCACACCACGGCGGACAACGACACGACCGCGCCACGATCACCCCCACTCGCCGGTCGCCGGCTGGGGACCACATTCAGTGTCGAATCGTTGCAGATTTGACTCTTGCCGCGACGGACGTCACGGAGTACAAAGGAGACACGGACGCTCGGTGAGGCCAAGGAAGTGCCGGAAGAGAAGGTTCTACCTCCCGATCCGAGCGGACCAGCACGGTTACGGGTACCCACGCGGAGCACGCCGCGATATGGCAGAAGTGTTGCGGGCCTGCGGAATTGCACAGCGAGTGCAAGAACGCCGAGGCCACACACGCAACCCACCTAGCACGCCTGGTAACCCGAGCGACCGTGCTGGCGGGCGGCGAGCCGAACATGTTTCGGATCGCCGCCCGCTTCACTTTCTGCACCTAGTTGGCTACCGCCTCGGCGATCGAGATCGCTTCGCGCGCACCATCTTCGAGCGCACGGCAGCAGAACAGCAGCCATGCCCCGACCGCCTCGGCAGTACCCGTACCGAATCCGGCAGCGGCGCTTCGATACTCGTCGGCTCGACGCAGCCAATAGACCTCCGGCACTCCAAGTCCATGCGGATCGAGGCCGGACGCGATCGTCACCAACCGCGAAACTGCCCGTGCAACAACGCCATCGGCGCTTCCGAAGGGGGCGAGGGTCAACATCTCGCCGTGCGCGACGCCAGCCAGTACCGGCGCACCGACTGAGCTTCCCCCGGTGACCAGCCCGGTCATCAGGTCCAGACGAGCGGCGATCTCGGGCACCTGCCGTGGCCGGCCGAGGCGCCCCTCGTCCACCAGGTCGGCGGCGGCCAGCGAGTGCAGTCGGGCCAACGCCTGAAGGGGGGCGCGCTGCCATACCCCGACCAACGTCGTGCTGCCGCCCTCGAGTGCCTGACCGACCCGCAAGGCTCCGGCAAGCACCGGGTCATCAGTCACCGCATCGGTGTCGATATGCACGCCGCCACCGTCGAGCGACGACGATGATCGGGCGCCCCGTACCGCAGACTCGGCTGCAGTGATCGGCCAGTTGCGCAGGTTGGTGCGATGCCGATGCGCCTTGCCCAGCGCTACGCGCGCGGCCTCCGCGGCGTCGGCGACGCCAGGCAGCGCGAGCAGAGGCGCCAGCAGGTCGCGCTTTCCGGAATCGGTCACGGCCCGTCACGCTAGACGGTCGGACCGGCAACAGCACACCGGACCGGGTCCAGGAGACCGTTAGCCGGGACCCGGCGATCTGGAATGACCCGGCGATCTGGAATGACACAGCCCCACCGTGCCCGCGCTGGGTGACTACGCTCACAGCCATGACCGAGACGCATATGGACGTTCCGTCGTCGTACCCGCCGCCCGCCGAGTTCGCGGCCAACGCCAACGCGACAGCAGACCTCTACCGGCACGCCGAGTCCGATCGGCTCGCGTTCTGGGCCGAGCAGGCGCGCCGGCTGTCCTGGGACACGTCGTTCTCCGACGTTCTCGACTGGTCCGGCGCGCCGGTGGCGAAGTGGTTCATCGGCGGCAGACTCAATGTCGCCTACAACTGCGTCGACCGGCATGTCGAGGCCGGCCACGGCGGCCGGGTCGCCATCCATTGGGAGGGCGAGCCCGTCGGCGACGCCCGTTCGATCACCTACGCGCAACTCAAAGATGAGGTATGCAAGGCCGCTAATGCCCTCACTGATCTCGGCCTGGTCGCCGGCGACCGGGTGGCCATCTACATGCCGATGGTGCCCGAGGCGATCGTGGCGATGCTGGCGTGCGCACGACTGGGCATCATGCATTCCGTTGTCTTCGCGGGTTTCTCGGCATCGGCGCTTCGGGCCAGGGTTGATGACGCCCAAGCCGCGATGGTGATCACCACGGACGGCCAGTATCGCCGTGGCAGTGCGGTGTCGCTCAAGGATGCCGTCGACGAGGCGGTCGCGGGCCAGGAGTGTGTGCGCAATGTTCTCGTGGTGCGCCGCACGGGTATCGATGTGCCGTGGACGCCTAGCCGTGATCTGTGGTGGCACGACATCGTGGACAGCGCCTCGCCGGAGCACACCCCGGAAGCGTTCGACTCCGAGCATCCATTGTTCCTGCTCTACACATCGGGCACCACCGGCAAGCCCAAGGGCATCATGCACACCTCCGGCGGCTACCTGACACAGGTGTCCTACACACACAATTACGTGTTCGACATCAAACCGGAGACTGACGTGTACTGGTGCACGGCCGATATCGGTTGGGTCACCGGCCACAGCTACATCACCTACGGTCCGCTATCCAACGGCGCCACCCAGGTCATCTACGAGGGAACACCGGCGTCACCCGATGAGCACCGGCACTTCCAGATCATTGAAAAGTACAATGTCACAATCTATTACACGGCTCCCACGCTGGTTCGGACGTTCATGAAGTGGGGCCGCGAGATCCCCTTCGCCCACGACCTGTCCAGCCTGCGGCTCCTGGGTTCGGTGGGCGAGCCGATCAACCCCGAGGCCTGGCGGTGGTACCGATTGGTGTTCGGCGCCGATAAGACGCCCATCGTCGATACCTGGTGGCAGACCGAGACCGGTGCGGTGATGATCTCGCCGCTACCGGGAGTGACCACGTGCAAACCCGGGTCGGCGATGCGCCCGCTGCCCGGCATCTCGGCGAAGATCGTCGACGACGACGGCAACGAACTACCGCCCGCCACTGAGCACGGCGAGCCCGTCACCGGTTACCTGGTACTGGACAAGCCGTGGCCGTCGATGCTGCGAGGTATCTGGGGTGACCCGGAGCGGTTCGTCGAGACCTACTGGTCGCGGTTCGCCGAACAGGGTTGGTACTTCGCCGGCGACGGCGCGCGGTACGGCAGCGACGGCGAGGTCTGGGTACTGGGCCGTATCGACGACGTGATGAACATTTCGGGCCACCGGATTTCGACCGCCGAGGTGGAGTCGGCACTCGTGGGTCACGCCGGTGTCGCGGAGGCTGCGGTGGTGGGCGCCACCGATGCCCACACCGGGCAGGCCATCTGTGCGTTTGTCATCCTCAAGGCCCATCACGCCGAAACCTCGCCGCAGCAGATGGTCGAGGAATTGCGGGCGCAGGTGTCGCGGGAAATCTCGCCGATCGCCAGACCTCGCGAGATCCACGTCGTGCCAGAGCTTCCGAAGACCCGTAGCGGAAAGATCATGCGTCGGCTACTCCGTGACGTCGCTGAGGGCCGCGAACTCGGTGACACCTCAACCCTGGTGGACCCGACCGTGTTCGAAGCCATCCGCTCGAGTAAGGCCGAGAACTGACGCAGCCCGTTCGGGTTTAGACCGGGCCGGGTGCGGGGGTCGCCGTCGGTACGAAACCGGCGCCCGGACGATCCCTGGCCGCGAGGTCGGCGAGTATCGCGTTGATCGACATGGTGATCGCCGGGGTATGCAGCGGGATGTATTTGATGATGCAGGTCGGGATGGCATCGGTGAACGCCCCGTGGATCATGCCGACGAGCTTGTTGTTGACCGTCACCGGAGCGCCGGAGTCGCCGGGCCGGCCGCAGACCTGGTTGACGATCGTGCCGGGTTCCTCGCCCGGTCCCCATGTCACGCCGCACGAATAGCCCGTCGTGCGACCCAGTTTGCAGGCCACCTGGCCGAAGGTGGGGTCGGCTCCGATGCCGTTGATGGCGAAACCGTTCCAATTGGCCACCGGCGTCACCCTGGCGGGATCGAACCGGATCACCGCGTAGTCCAGTCCGTCGTTACCGGTGACCATGGTGCCGATAACACCGCCGTCCGGTGCGGCCTCGGCGGCCACCTGGGCGCCCGGGCCCCCGCAGTGCGCCGAGGTGAAGCCGATCAGCGCACCGGTCTTGTCGTTGCCGATGGCGGTCAGGGTGCAGTAGGTGTCGCCGTCGATGACGATGCCGGCGCCACCGCCGATCGGCACCTTGGTGTCGGGGGCGGCCGCGGCCTGCGGTGCCGGCAGGGCGATGGAGAGTGCCAGGAGCGCGGACCCCGCGAGTTGACCCACACGATGTGCGGTGATCACTGAAACCTCCATCGATGTCCCACCCGGAAGACCAGTCTAACTTGGCCACATGCGTAACTTGCGTAACAGCGCGACCCGTACGCGGGCGGGAGTCGGACATGGCAACATGAGTCGCGACCAGACCGAACGTGGGAGGACAACTGTGAGCAATCGGGATCACAAGACCGGGGTACCCGACACCGTGACCTCGATTCCCCTGGCGGACCCGCATGCGGTGGGCGCCAACGCGTCGATCGGCGAACTGGTCAGAGACGCCACCAACCAGGTGTCGACGCTTGTCCGTGCCGAAGTCGAACTGGCCAAGGCCGAGATCACCCGGGACGTCAAGAAGGGCCTCACCGGCAGCGTCTACTTCATCATCGCCCTTGTCGTACTGCTGTACTCGACCTTCTTCATGTTCTTCTTCCTTGCTGAACTGCTGGACACCTGGTTGTGGCGATGGGCGGCGTTCCTGATCGTTTTCCTTCTCATGCTGGCTGCAACGGGAGTGTTTGCCCTTCTGGGCTATCGCAAGGTGCGCCGGATCCGTGGCCCGCAGCAGACCATCGAATCGGTCAGGGAGACCACCGCGGCGCTGTCTCCCTCCAACTTCAAACAGACCGGGGCAAGCCCGGTGTCCACAACCGTCAACCCGACCATCAACCCGACCATCACCACGACCGAGTCGACGCCCGTTGACCCGTCGGGTTGGTGATGGCCCAGCCCGATCCGTCGGTAACCCGTATCGCGGGTCCGTGGCGCCATCACGACGTCCACGCCAATGGAATCCGGTTCCAGTGCGTCGAGGCACTGCACGACCCCGATGACGACACACCGGTGACCACCCGGCCACTGGTGCTACTGCTACACGGTTTCGGCTCGTTCTGGTGGTCGTGGCGACATCAACTGCGTGCCTTGACCGGCGCCCGCGTCGTGGCGGTCGATCTACGCGGGTATGGCGGCAGCGATAAGCCACCCCGTGGCTACGACGGCTGGACGCTGGCCGGGGACACCGCCGGCTTGATCCGCGCGTTGGGTCATACATCGGCCACCCTGGTCGGTCATGCCGATGGCGGGCTGGTCTGCTGGGCCACCGCGGTGCTGCATTCCCGGATGGTTCGCGCTGTCGCGCTGGTCAGTTCGCCGCACCCGATGGCTCTGCGGGCTTCGGTCTTCAGTCGCGACGGCCAGCGCCGCGCCCTGTTGCCCAGCCTGCTGCGCTATCAGGTTCCGCTGTGGCCGGAGCATGCTCTCACCAGAAACAACGCTGAGGCCCTGGACGCTCTGGTGCGAAGCCGCGCGTCGGAGAAATGGGCTGCGTCGGAGGATTTCTCCGAGACAATCGCGTACCTGCGTGAAGCAATACAGATTCCAGGTGCGGCGCACTCGGCTCTGGAATATCAACGTTGGGCGGTGCGCAGCCAATTGCGCGGCGAGGGAAGACGATTCATGAAACTGATGAACCGCCAGATCGATGTCCCGCTGCTGCATATGCGCGGCCATGCCGACCCTTATGTGCTCGCCGACCCCGTCGACCGCAGTCGGCACTATGCGCCGCGCGGTCAATTCGTCAGCATTGGCGGCGTCGGCCACTACGCGCATGAGGAGGCACCCGACGATGTCAACACGGCGTTGCAGCGCTTCCTCGGCGCCCTATGAGAACGCCGGTGACGCCACTCAGCCGTTGACGCACCGACCGGTGGGGACCTTTGCGGTGTTTCCGATCTTGGCCAGTTGGCGCGACACCTCGTTGGTCGTCATCACAAAGCCGGTGTCGTTGTCGTCCACGGCGGCACCGAACACCACGCCGATCACCTGACCGGCACGGTTGATCATCGGACCGCCCGAGTTCCCTTGGCGCACAGTTCCCCTGATGGTGTAGACCTCACGATTGATTGTCGTGGACTTGTAGATATCGGGTCCGCTGAGTTCGATGATCTCCCGAACCCGAGCCGGGGTGGCCACGAAGTCGCCGCCGCCCGGGTAGCCGAGAACCACCGCGTCCGTTCCGGTTTTGGCAGGCTGATCGGCGAACACCAGTGGCTCCTGCGGAAGGTTGGGAACGTCGAGAATCGAGATGTCAGCGTCGGGGTCGTAGGAGACGACGGTCGCGTCGAACTTCTTGCCCTCAGCCTCAATGGTGACGCTGTCGGAGCCGGCCACCACATGCGCGTTGGACATCACCCGGTTGGGTGCAATCACGAAACCCGTTCCCTCGAGAACTTTTTGGCAGGATTGCGCAATACCGCGGATCTTAACCACGCTGGGCCGCGTCCGGGCAACCACCAAACTGTCGGCCAGTGCGGCGTCCGGCGGGTCCACGTTCTGGGTCGGGGCCGGACCCAGCGGCTCCAACGCGTTCGGCAGTCCGGACGTACTCAGCAGCGCCGACATTCGCTTCGGTACCGTACGAAGCCATTCCGGCGCATATTTGTCGACCTCGGAGATCACCCGGGAGCCTTGAACAGCGGAGGCCAGGCCCGGCTGACCCGAGGACGTCAACGGGCTGCCCAGTAACCAGGCGGCCACCACCACCACCACAAGCTGTAGAACCACCCCGATGATCGAGTCGACCGCCCGGACCGGACCACTTCGGATCGATCCGCGCACGGCCCGGCCCAGAACCACGCCGGCGACCTCGCCGATCACCACCAGCGCGAGGATTAGCAGGAGCGCGGCGAACATTTTCCCACGCGGAGAATGAACGTGGCCGATGACGTGCGGCGCCAGCATCACGCCGGCGATAGCGCCGAGGATGACACCGACGAACGACATCAGCGATCCCAGGGCGCCGGACCGCCAGCCCGAGATCGCCGCGATCAGCGCCACCGCGATCACGGCGATGTCCAGCCATTGCGAACTCGTCACAGTCGTTCCTCACTGTTAGCCTCGCCGCGGTTGTCGGCGGCAACAAGTGCCATCGCGTCGTCCAACTCTCGAACGTCCTCGGTGTCCCACGGTTGTGCCCACCCGGCCACATCAAGCATGGCCGAGATTACGTGACCGGTGAAACCCCACACCAGCATTTCATTGAGCATGAAGGCCGGACCGGCATAGCGATGTTCACCACCTGAGCGACACACCATCAGGCGATTATCCGGATTGATGAAAGCACGCAGAGGCACCCGCGCGACCACCGCGGTCTCGGCCTCATTGACGACGCCGACGGGCCCGGGATCCGGGGAATAGGCCAGCACCGGGACGACATGGAAACCCGACGGCGGAATGAACATGCGTTCCAGCGTGGCAAGCGGATGCAGCCGAGTGGGGTCGATGCCGGTCTCCTCGCGTGCCTCGCGCAACGCGGTCGCGATCGGACCGGAGTCCCCCGGGTCGGCGGCGCCACCCGGGAAGGCTGCCTGCCCGGCGTGGTGGCGCAGGGTGCTGGCCCGCACCGTGAGCAGCAGGTCGGCGTCGTCGGGTACACCACCGGCGGGGTGGCCGAGATGCGGCCCCGAGAACAGCACCAGTACCGCGGCGTCGCGGTCAGACCGCGCGGCCTGGGCCGCGCTTCGGGCGCCGGTCAACGCGGTCAGCAATTCGGCCGGAACACGTCGACGATAGGCATCCGGCACTTGGCCAACATTGTCGACCAGTGGCGCCAGCCACAGTGGGCCTGCTGACGGACGCAGTGCTGCCGTTCCCAGGGCGGGAGAGGTGCCTCCAGCGCTCACCCGGCCACTCCCGTCCTGTGGTGCCACGTCATCTGGGTTCTTGTTGCAGCGCGGAATCCACCGCGGCGGCGATTTCGTCGGCACTGGTGAAAGCTCGCGGAATAATGTCGGCAACGCTACCGTCCCGACGCAGAACCACCGTTGCAGGCATCACGTTCGGCACACCCAGGGCGGCGGCGATGCTGCGTCGGCCGTCCTGCAAAACGGGCAGTCGGACACCCAGGTCCGCCATCAGCATCAGGGCGGCCGTCTCGTTCTCGTCCTGATGCACGGTAACAACAGTCACCGCATCTCCCGCGCGTTGCTGATACTGCTGCATCGCGGGCAATTCGTCGGCGCACGGTGCACACCAGTAGGCCCACAGATTAAGCACGACGGTACGGCCCGCCAGGGCGCGCTCCACCACTACATCCGAGCCGTCGGCGGCACATTCCACCACCACGTCGCGCAGTCTCGCCGAACCCGCGCCATGTCCGTCGGACGGACATGGGGGGAGGTCGGCGCGCCGGCGCGGCCCGGCGAGCGCCTCGGCGGTATCGGCGTCCCGATGGGCCTGTGCGGCCTGCGTTGCGGGCCCCGCGGTCGATTGCATCGGTTCTCGAGCGAGTTGTTGGTTCAGTCCAACGACCAGTGCCGCGATAATGGCGAGCACCGCCAGCGTCCAGCGGGTCGAAGTGCTCATATTCTCGGTGCGGTGTTCATTGGCGCTACAGACCGGCTAGGGCGAGAAGATGCTCGGCCTCGGGACCTTTCACGAGCGGGGCGGCCACCCGCGGGTCGGTGGGTCCCGCTCCGAACGATGGGCAGTCCTTGGCCAGCACGCAGACCCCGCAGGCCGGTTTCCGGGCGTGGCAGACCCGTCGGCCGTGGAAGATGACGCGGTGACTCAGTAGCGTCCACTCGCTTCGTTCGATCAGCTCGCCGACCGCGTGCTCGACCTTGACCGGATCGGTTTCCCCAGTCCACCGCCACCGGCGGACCAGCCGGCCGAAGTGGGTGTCGACCGTGATGCCCGGAACGTCGAAAGCATTTCCGAGAATCACATTGGCGGTCTTGCGCCCGACGCCGGGCAGCGTCACCAAGTCGTCCAAGGACCGCGGAACGTCGCCACCGAACCGCTCAACGAGATCAGCACCCAGGCGGATCAGTGAATTCGCCTTGTTGCGATAGAAGCCCGTCGGTTTGATGAGCTCCTCGAGTTCGGTGCGGTTGGCGGCCGCGTATTCGGGTGCGCTCCGATACCTCGCGAACAGCGCCGGCGTTGTCAGGTTCACTCGTTTGTCGGTGCACTGCGCCGACAGGATGGTCGCCACCGCCAACTCAAGCGGGTTGGTGAAGTCGAGCTCGCAGTAGACGTCGGGAAACGCCACCGCCAACGACCGGTTCATCCGGCGGGCACGACGAACCAGCCCGAGAGGGGTTTCGGCATCGAACTTCCCGGTCTTGCTACCCGCCTTATTCACTGCGCCCGCCGTCACGGAGGTAAGGGTACTGACGGGGACCTCCCGACCGCCGACAGACCGGTGGCAATTCGTGATCCCGATGAGACCTCGCCCCGGTTAACTTCCCGGCTATGTCCTGGTTGGTAGCGGTGTGTTTTCCCGGGCTCCTGATGCTGTCGACGCACGGTCTGCAGCGGCTCGAGAGCGCCCTGCACGACGAGCGCGTCTCAACCGGGGAGGTCGTCGCCCGACTTGAGCAGGCCGCCCGGGCCGCCCGCGAGAAGGCTGTTCCGCCTTCGGTGCCGGGGCTGCACGAATTCACCACCCGCATCGAGCCGGGCATTCGCCTGCTGGCCGACGAGCCCGGTTTGCCGACACGACCCAATCGCCAGTTTCAGCCCACCGGATACGCCAATCCGGTGTAGCGTGGCTTTTCGCTGAGCCGGAAAGCCCTGAGTGTGCGGGCGACTCCGTTGGCGGCCCACTTGAAGATCCGACGAGCTAAGGAATGCGACGTGGACGAGATCCTGGCGAGGGCCGGAATCTTCCAGGGGGTCGATCCGAGTGCCGTGGCGGCGCTCACCAAGCAACTCCAGCCGGCGGACTTTCCGCGGGGCCACACGGTATTCGCCGAAGGAGAGCCGGGCGACCGGCTCTACATCATCATCTCCGGCAAGGTGAAGATCGGCCGCCGGTCCTCCGACGGTCGGGAAAACCTGCTCACGATCATGGGGCCGTCGGACATGTTCGGCGAATTGTCGATCTTCGACCCCGGGCCGCGAACCTCCAGCGCCACCACCATCACCGAAGTGCGCACGGTCGCGATGGACCGCGATGCACTGCGGGCGTGGATCTCCGACCGGCCCGAGATTGCCGAGCAGTTGCTGCGGGTGCTCGCCCGACGGTTGCGCCGCACCAACAACAACCTTGCCGACCTGATCTTCACCGATGTTCCGGGCCGGGTGGCCAAGCAGCTACTCCAGCTTGCGCAGCGCTTCGGCACCCAGGAGGGCGGCGCGATGCGGGTGACTCACGACCTCACCCAGGAGGAGATCGCCCAACTCGTCGGCGCATCCCGGGAGACCGTCAACAAGGCGCTGGCCGACTTCGCCCACCGCGGCTGGATCAAGCTCGAGGGTAAGAGCGTGCTGATCTGCGACTCCGAACGCCTGGCGCGCCGAGCGAGGTAGGCCTCGCGAGCATCAGGCACCGAGCGAGGTAAGCCTCGCGTCTGCTCGCGCTAGGGCGCGCGCAGATAGTCCAACTGCGCGCGCACCGATTTTTCGGCTGCGTCCCATAGCTTTTCGTCGACATCGGCATAGACGTACTCGACCACCTGCCGTGCGGTGGCATCCTCACCGAGACTCTGCGCCGCAAGCCGGACCTGTTCGAGTCGCTCGTGCCGGTGGGCCAGATACGTCGTTGCGACCGCGCTCAGATCGTCAAGCTCAGGTCCGTGCCCGGGCAGGACGGCACGCCGGCCCAACCCCTGGAGTCGGCGCAACGATTCCAGATAATCAGCCAGGTTTCCGTCCTCATCGTCAATGACGGTGGTGCCACGGCCGAGGACAGTATCGGCGGTTAACACCGCGTCATCGAGAACGAAGCTCACCGAGTCCGAGGTGTGGCCGGGTGTGGCCAGCACGGTAATCCGCAGGCCCGCCGCATCGATCACTTCCCCGTCGCTCAAGTGACCACCCGTACCGCGCAGGAATCCGCTGCCTACCGAGCGCACTGTGGCGCCGGTGGCTGCGACGATCTTGTCGATGCCATCGGTGTGATCGCCGTGGCGATGGCTGATCAACACCAGCGGGATTCGGCCCAGCGCGGCCAGTCGATCGATGTGGACATCCTGATCCGGTCCGGGATCGACGAGAACGATCTCTTCGCTGCGCGGTCCGCGAAGCACCCAGGTGTTGGTGCCCTCCAACGTCATCGCGCCAGGGTTATCGCAGAGCAGGACCGAGGCCGTCGCGGTGACCGGCCGCAGGACGCCGTAGGCCGGCGCGGACGAGGTCACTTCACCTCGACGATGAGCTCAACTTCCACTGGTGCGTCTAACGGCAACTCCGCGACCCCCACCGCAGAGCGGGCATGCGCACCGGCGTCGCCGAACACCTCACCCAGAAACTCCGAAGCTCCGTTGACCACGGCGGGCTGACCGTTGAAACCGGGTGCCGAGGCGACGAAGCCCACCAACTTGACGACCCGAACCACCGAGTCAATTCCCACCAGTGCGTCGATTGCGGCAAGTGCGTTCAACGCACACGTGCGGGCAGCGATCTTGCCTTCTTCGGGCGAAACCTCTGCTCCGACCTTCCCGGTGTGAGTCATCTCGCCGGCCTGCATCGGCAGCTGGCCGGAGGTGTAGACCAGATTGCCGGTGCGCGCCGCGGGAACGTAGGCGGCCAAGGGCTTGACCACGGCGGGCAGCACGATGTCGATCTCGGCGAGCCGGGCCGAAATCGTCACTTCGGTCTCTTCAGGTAGGCAACATGCTGCTCGCCCGTTGGGCCATTGAGCACCGCGACCAACTCCCAGCCGTCGGCGCCCCACTGGTCAAGGATCTGCTTGGTTGCGTGTGTCAGCAGCGGGATCGTCGCGTATTCCCAGATGGTTGGTTGGCTCATAGCCAAAGCCTATCCTCCGGCCTGAATCGGGTCAGGGCCGCTCCGCTTGGTTAGCATGAGGAGGTGGCAACCAAAACGAGTGACAGCAGCGCAGTCGGATGGCCTGCCCGATTGACCGAGGCCCGACTGCATATCGTCACCGGGAAGGGCGGCACCGGGAAGACCACCGTAGCGGCCGCACTGGCGTTGACCCTCGCCGCCGGTGGCCGCAAGGTACTACTGGTGGAAGTCGAAGGGCGCCAAGGGATTGCGCAACTCTTCGACGTTCCGCCCCTTCCATACGAAGAGTCCAAAATCGCCACGGCCGACGGCGGCGGGCATGTCAACGCCCTGGCCATCGATATCGAGGCCGCGTTCCTCGAATACCTCGACATGTTTTACAACCTCGGAATCGCCGGCCGCGCCATGCGCCGGATCGGAGCCATCGAGTTCGCCACGACGATCGCACCCGGACTTCGCGACGTGCTGCTGACCGGCAAGGTCAAGGAAGCCGTGGTTCGGTTGGGTGCCGACAAAAGACCCGCGTACGACGCCATCGTGGTGGACGCTCCGCCGACCGGCCGTATCGCGCGATTCCTTGACGTCACCAGAGCGGTGTCAGATCTTGCCACCGGCGGTCCCGTGCACAACCAGGCCGAGAGCGTGGTGCGCCTTTTGCACTCCGAGCAGACCGCGATCCACCTGGTCACCCTGTTGGAGGCGCTCCCCGTCCAGGAGACTATCGAGGCGATCGAAGAACTCAAGAGCCTCGACCTGCCGATCGGCAGCGTGATCGTCAACCGCAATATCCCGCCGTTTCTACCGACCCGCGATCTGGCTAAGGCCGCCAAGGGTCAGATTGACGCCGACGCCGTACGGGCCGGCCTCTCCCGTGCGGGCATCACGTTGTCCGATCCGGACTTCGCGGGCCTGCTCACCGAGACGATCGAACACGCCACCAGGATCAGCGCGAACTCCGAGAGTTCCCGAGAACTGGACAAACTCTCGGTGGCGCGACTGGAACTACCGACCATCGCCGACGGCGTGGACCTGGGCAGCCTCTACGAGTTGGCCGAAGTCCTAGCCCAGCAAGGCGTCCGATGAGCGCAGCGAAGAGGACAGAACAGTGACGTCGATGAGCGCAGCGAAGAGGACACAAACAGGCACCTCGATGAGCGCAGCGAAGAGGACACAAACAATCATGTCGATGAGCGGCGCCACACCAGTGAAAAGGACATATCCGTGAGCGGGACACCTCCGGTACTGGACATGAAGTCGATCCTGTCCGACAGGTCCAACCGTGTTGTGGTGTGCTGCGGGGCGGGCGGAGTCGGGAAGACGACGACCGCGGCGGCAATGGCACTGCGGGCCGCCGAATACGGTCGCAGCGTCGTGGTGCTGACGATCGATCCCGCAAAGCGCCTCGCGCAGGCCCTCGGGATCAAAGAGTTGGGCAACTCCCCACAGCAGGTTTCGCTCGGGCCCGAGGTAACCGGGGAACTCCACGCGATGATGTTGGACATGCGGCGCACATTCGATGAGATGGTCATCGAACACGCGGGGGCCGAACGCGCACAGGGGATTTTGGAAAATCAGTTCTATCAGACGGTAGCCACCTCGCTGGCCGGCACGCAGGAATACATGGCCATGGAAAAACTGGGGCAGCTACTCGGCGAAGACCGCTGGGACCTCGTTGTGGTCGATACCCCGCCATCGCGCAATGCGCTCGACTTCCTCGACGCACCCAAGAGATTGGGCAGCTTCATGGACAGCCGGCTCTGGCGAATGATGCTGGGACCCGGTCGCGGCATCGGTCGGCTCGTGACCGGCGTGATGGGGTTGGCGATGAAGGCGATATCGACTGTTCTCGGGTCACAGATGCTTTCCGACGCTTCGGCTTTCGTCCAGTCACTCGACTCGACGTTCGGCGGGTTCCGCGAGAAGGCCGACCGCACCTACGAGTTGCTCAAGCGACGCGGCACTCAGTTCGTGGTGGTGTCCGCCGCCGAACCGGACGCACTGCGCGAAGCCACGTTTTTCGTCGACCGACTCTCCGCGGAGGGCATGCCATTGGCGGGGCTGATCCTCAACAGAACCCACCCGATGCTGTGCCCACTGCCGGTGGACCGCGCCTTTGATGGTGCCACCGAACTCGAGACCGCACCGGGGGGCGCCGGGGACGCACTCGCCGCTGCGGTGCTACGCATCCATGCCGATCGCGGGCAGACAGCAAAACGCGAGATTCGGCTGCTGTCTCGCTTTACCGGCGCAAATCCACAGGTCCGTGTCGTGGGGGTGCCGTCGCTGCCATTCGATGTGTCGGACCGCGTCGCACTACAGGCGATCGCCGATCAGATCACCGGCGAAGTCTAGATCCGGGCGGTCAGGCGGATTCAGCCGACGTTGCGTTGCTTGCGCTGGGTGGCGAAGAACTCCGACCACGACGAGACCTCGGGGTGCTGCTTCAGTAACGCTCGGCGCTGACGTTCGGTCATTCCGCCCCACACTCCGAATTCAACCCGGTTGTCGAGGGCGTCGGCGCCGCATTCCGCGATCACCGGGCAGTGCCGGCAAATCACCGCAGCCTTGCGTTGGGCGGCGCCGCGAACGAACAACTGATCAGGGTCGGTCGATCTGCACAAGCCTTGGGATACCCAGGCGATCCGGGCCTCGCCATTCGGCACTTCAAGTGAACCTTGCATCGTTGCTGCTGCGCTGGTTCTGCGGGCTACGGGCCGAGTCACCGACACTGGTGATTCCCTTCGTCTGAGCCGCCCGGGGGCGGCGACTCCACTCATATTCGGTGCGGTGAGACCCAGGCCACATTTCGACGTCGGTGTTACCTGAATCGCACTGCCTGCTTAAGTTAGGTGCTCAGGCATCGTTTGCGCAACAGTCTGGTCACGGGTTTTTTGGCACAAGCGTCCAGTCCGCTCGTGAACAGCGGTTTTCCGACAGCACGTAGGAGAACTTCGTTATCTTTCATGGCCGCGCGGGGCACCGCAAGCCCCCGGACGGCCTCAGTACGCTGTACCCCATGTCGGAACGCCGACCTGCCGGTTCCTCGATCATCAAACTGGGCTGGTGCTGCCTGTTGGCCAGCGTGATCGTTGCGGCTCTGCTGTTCCCGGTCGCGGGCGGCCTGGGGCTGATGTCCAACCGGGCTTCCGACATCGTGGCCAACGGGTCGGCCCAACTGCTCGAGGGTGACATTCCGGCCGTATCAACCATGGTCGACGCCAAGGGCAACACGATCGCGTGGCTGTACGCCCAGCGGCGCTTCGAGGTCTCCGGCGACAAGATCGCCAACACCATGAAACTGGCGATCGTCTCCATCGAGGACAAACGGTTCACCGAGCACAATGGCGTGGACTGGAAGGGAACCCTGACCGGACTCGCCGGCTACGCGTCCGGCGACCTCGAAACCCGCGGCGGATCGACCATCGAGCAGCAGTACGTCAAGAACTACCAACTCCTCGTTCTGGCCCAGACAGATGCGGAGAAGCGTGCGGCGGTGGCGGCGACGCCCGCCCGCAAGTTGCGCGAGATTCGCATGGCGCTGACGCTGGACAAGACACTCACCAAACCGGAGATTCTCACCCGCTATCTCAACCTGGTGTCGTTCGGAAACGGAGCGTTCGGAATACAGGACGCCGCCCAGACGTACTTCGGCGTCGACGCCACGGACTTGAACTGGCAGCAGTCGGCACTACTGGCCGGGATTGTGCAATCGACGAGCACCCTGAATCCGTACATCAACCCTGACGGCGCCCTGGTGCGGCGAAACCTCGTCCTCGACACGATGATCGACAACCTGCCCGATAAGGCTGATCAGCTTCGCGCAGCTAAACAGCAGCCGCTGGGTATCCTGGCGCGGCCCAACGAATTGCCGCGCGGCTGTATCGCGGCCGGCAATCGCGCTTTCTTCTGTGATTACGCGCAGGAGTACCTCGCCAGGGCGGGCCTGAGCAAAGAACAGATCGCCAAGGGCGGTTATCTGATCAAGACCACCCTGGACCCCGACGTGCAGGCTGACGTCAAGAAGTCGGTGGACTCGATTGCGCCGTCAGACCTCGACGGAATCGCCAGCGTCATGAATGTCCTATTGCCCGGCAAGACCAGTCACCCGCTTATCGCAATGGCCAGTAATCGCACCTACGGACTGAACACCGATGCCGGGGAAACCGTTCAGCCGCAACCCTTCTCGTTGGTGGGCGACGGCGCCGGATCGATCTTCAAGATTTTCACCACGGCAGCCGCACTGGAACTCGGCCTTGGCACCAACGCCACCCTTGACGTCCCGGGCCGTTTCGACGCCAAGGGACTCGGCGAGGGTGGCGCGAAGGGTTGCCCGAAAGAGACCTGGTGCGTGGAGAACTACCGCGATCCGCGCTACCTGAGCATGAGCGTCACCGACGCTTTGGCGAAATCGCCAAACACCGCATTCGCAAAGCTGATCTCTCAAGTCGGTGTCCAACGCACGGTTGATATGGCAGTCCGACTGGGGCTGCGTTCCTATGCTGAGCCGGGCACCGCGCGAGGCTACGACCCGGACAACAACGAGAGCCTCGCCGACTTCATCAAACGACAGAACATCGGCTCGTTCACGCTGGGCCCCTTCGAGGTCAATCCGCTGGAACTGGCGAACGTCGCCACAACACTGGCATCAGGCGGGATGTGGTGTCCGCCCAACCCGATCGACAAGATCTACGACCGTCGTGGCGACGAAGTCGCCGTCAACGCAGAACCCTGCGAACAAGCCGTGCCCGAGGGTCTGGCCAACACCCTGTCGAACGCGTTGGCCAAGGACGTCATCAACGGCACCGCCACCCCGGCTGCGAGTTCAGCCGGCTGGTCACTTCCGATGGCCGGCAAGACCGGCACCACCGAGGCGCACCGGTCGTCGGGTTTCCTCGGTTACACCAACCGGTATGCGGCGGTCAACTACATCTACGACGACTCGCCCACTCCCTCCGATTTGTGTTCCTACCCACTGCGGCAGTGCTACGACGGCGACCTCTTCGGTGGCAAGGAACCGGCTGAGACCTGGTTCACCGCGATGAGCCCGATCGCTGAGGACTTCGGCGAGGTGAGCATGCCGCCGACGGACCCGCGCTACGTCGACGGCGCACCAGGGTCGCGAGTGCCCAATGTCAACGGGTTGAGCCAGGACAGCGCGCGAGAAGAGTTGCGCGCGTCTGGCTTTCAAGTGGCCGACAGTGTGAACACATTGAATAGCACGGCCTCGGCCGGGACCGTGATCGGCACGTCGCCGGGTGGGCAGACCGTCCCGGGCATCATCGTCACGCTATTGGTGAGTAACGGCGTGGCACCGCCACCGCCGCCACCGCCGTCGCCACCGCCGGGTCCGCCACCACCGCCGCCCATCCCGGGGATGCCGGAATTCGGTTCGACCGTCGTCGAAATCCCGGGCCTTCCGCCTATCACCGTTCCGGTGCTGATCCCGCCCGCACCGCCACCGCCGGAGGGATCGCCCCCGCCATAATCGGTGGCATAGGCTGCCTACATGGCTGCCCCTGCCTTGAGAACTTCCGCTCTCGCCGCGGCGGGTACCGCGGCACTCGCGGTCGGCTACGCGACGGTGATCGAACGCAACGCCTTCGTGGTGCGCGAGGTGACCATGCCGGTGCTCACGCCGGGATCCACACCGCTTCGAGTCCTTCACCTCAGCGACATCCACATGCGGCCGTCGCAGCGGCACAAGCAGGCATGGCTTCGAGAGTTGGCGCAGTGGGAGCCCGACCTGGTAGTCAATACCGGCGATAACCTGTCCCATCCGAAAGCCGTGCCCGCAGTAGTACAGGCGCTCGGTGACTTGCTTTCCGTGCCAGGAGTTTTCGTGTTCGGCAGCAACGACTACTTCGCCCCGAAGCTGAAGAATCCAGCGAAGTACCTCACCGGTAGTGACGACCGGGTGCACGGCAATCCCCTGCCGTGGCAGGACCTGCGGGCGGCGTTTCACGAGCGGGGCTGGCTTGACCTGACCCATATCCGACGCGAGTTCGAGGTGGCCGGGTTGACCATCGCAGCCGCCGGCGTCGACGATCCGCACCTTGGCCGAGACCGCTACGACACGGTGGCGGGGCCGGCCAACAGCGCGGCTAATCTTCGCCTCGGCGTCACCCACGCGCCCTACACCCGGGTGCTGGACCGGTTCGCCGCCGACGGCTATCAGCTGATCCTGGCCGGGCACACTCACGGCGGCCAGTTGTGCCTGCCGTTCTCCGGCGCCGTGGTGACCAACTGCGACATCGACCGCTCCCGGGCCAAGGGTGCGTCGCACTGGGGTGCCGACACCGCACTGCACGTCTCGGCCGGGATCGGCACTTCCCCGTTCGCACCCTTCCGGTTCTGCTGCCGGCCCGAGGCCACCCTGCTCACACTGGTGGCCGCACCGACCGGCGGGCCCGATCGGATAAGCACCGTGGTGCGTTCCACGCCGGCCGCGCTGGTCCGCTAGTAACCAAGCGGTGGCCACCCTCATCGACCGGGTGGTGCGCCGCGAACAGTCCCGCTCCCGGACCACGCTGAAATCGGCAAGCATGCCCTGAGGGTGTTTGGCTTAGCGGCGCGCAGGTGCGATACGCTGTCGTGGCTTCACGCGGGGTGTGGCGCAGCTTGGTAGCGTGCTTCGTTCGGGACGAAGAGGTCGTGGGTTCGAATCCCGCCACCCCGACCGCGGTAAGACAGTCTTCGCTAGGGCGATACGGCCGTGGCTTTTCGTCGGCGATTAATCGCCACCTCGGCGGCGACGTAGATCACCAGTGATGCGATCACCGCGGCGATGATGGCCGGGTAGCGACCGGCGAAACCGTCGGCGGAGGTCTGCCGGATCAGGATGCCGACGAACGCCCAGATGAGCACCAGACCGTAGGCCATGTCGCGGTTGCGCACCATGGTGACGGTGCCGATCGCCATCGCGACTCCCACGATGATCACCGCCCAGGTCGGCTCCGACAGGCCGAGCCCATCCCATTTCCAACTGACCAGCAGCACCGTGATGTTGGCGACGACGGCCACCGTCGTCCAGCCGAAGTACACGCTGAACGGCACACCGATGAACCATCGCCGGCGTCCGCTGAGATTCGCCCGCCGCAGCGTGGTGGAGATCAGCGCAAGACACACAAGGATCACCACGATCAGCACCGCAGAGACCGGGATGCGGTCATAGTGCCAGGCGAAGACCCACGCCGTGTTAGCCAGCGATGAAACCGCGAACAGAATGCCCACCCGGTTGAGCAGAGCGGTCTGCTCGGCGGTGTCGGGGCCGTCGCGGAACAGTCCGAGTTGATAGAGAATGTGCGCCCCGAGAAGGAGGTAGATCACCCCCCAGACAGAGAACGTCACGCCGGCCGGCGTGAAGAGGTTCGGATAGGCGTCGGACACGTCACCGGTGCGCCGGCCGTTCAATGGCAGCGCGTTAGCCAGAACATTCGTCGCAATCATGGCCAAATAGGTCAGAAGCACCACGACCTTGATCGGGCCTCGGGCGGTGTCCGCACTCATGGGTGATTCCCCTAGAGCCGATCTTTGACCGCCGCGGAGAGTCTGGAGCCGTCGGCCTTACCCGCCGCGATCGCGGCGGCAGCCTTCATCACCAGACCCATCTGCTTGACTGACGGGCGCTCACCGAGCTCCTCGGCCACTTGCGCCATGGCCGTATCGACCACGTCGGCCACCTCCGCATCGCTGAGTTGTGTCGGCAGATATTCGTCGATGATCCGGCCCTCGGCGTGCTCCTCAGCGGCAAGCTCGCCGCGGCCGTTCTGGGTGTAGATCTCGGCGGATTCGCTGCGCTTCTTGGCCTCCCGGGCCAAAACCTTGAGGACTTCATCGTCGGAGAGTTCGCGGGCCTGCTTGCCGGAGACCTCTTCGGTCTGGATCGCCGCCAGCAGCATGCGCACGGTGTTGGTACGCAGTTTGTCCTGACTCTTCATCGCGGCGGTGAGGTCGGACCGCAGCCGTGCTTTCAGTTCAGACATGGAAACTCACACTACGCGAGACGATTACCCGGCGCCGGAATCGGCGGCAGAGGTTAATGCGATTGACCCGTCCATTCCATCAAATCGGCCCACATCGGCGCCCAGCCTTTGTACCGTCGCGTTTCCACACTTGTCGTGACCAAGGTTTGGCCAAGGTGCCCGCGGAATTCGGGATAACGTCGGTCCAGACTGCTCAGCGATTCCCGATAGGTGCGGATCGTGAAGAGAACTGCACCGGATTTCGGGAGTTTCCATAGCGTTTGACGCTCGGTTCGGAAATACATGGCCGCACCGAATTCCTCGGCGGTCCACCGTCGATGCGTACGCGCTTTACGTCCTGTTGCCGACGGCTGAAACAACTCCGGACTGTCCAGAACTGTCCAGTTGATCCGCCAGACCGGGCGGTCGGGAGTCAACTTGTCAAACATGGAATCCGTGGCTTTACCGATCCGCTCCTCATAGTGCGGCACGGGTTCGTGGATGCCATGCATGTTCGCACCGATCTTTGCGGACAACTCCCAGCGACTCGGGAAACAGACCGCGGCCGCGGTGAGTACCCACTGCCCGTCCTGCGGACTCATGATCGCCAAATCCTCCTGCACCAACAGGCTTGCCGCTTCGAGGGGATGCGCCGAATCATCGATCTCGATCGGTGCGGAGTATCTCTGCGGAAACTGCTCCGGCAAGTAGTCGACTAACTTCTCCAGGACTTCCGTTGACGCGAGCAAGCCCTGGGGCAACGCACCGAAAACCTCGGCTCGTCTGGTCTGGAGTAACTGCCGCTTCTGCGCCAATTCCGTCTCGAAGTGTTCGTCGATCTCAATCCACTGATCGGCGGCCATGGTTCGAAGGCCCATGGATACCGTGAACGGTTGTCCTTTAACGGGAACATGAGTCATACGTTCGCTTCTCCCACAGTCGACATCACCATTCAACCGCAGGTCGTTCCTAACGACCGCAACCCCAGCGCCCGCAACACCAGCAGTTTGAGAAATACCCGCACCCCCGACAAGATGATCCGATGAGCAACCGCACCGGAAATACTGCCCGGTGACCACACCCCTGCCCGGCCCGCCACCGAACTGGCCTGGCCAACCACCGCTCGGACCCCCCGGCTATCCGCCCGCATACCCGGCGGGCTATTCCGCGCCGGGGTATGCGGCCTACCCTCCGCCGGGTTACGGGGGCTACCCGCCACCGGCATATCCCCCGCCCGGTTATGCGCCACCCGGTTATGGCCCGCCCGGCAACACCGTCGGCTGGGGTTGGAAGCCCGGGGTGATCCCGCTCGGTCCGCTGTCGTTGAGTGAAGTATTCAACGGGGCCATCGGGTACATCCGGGCCAACCCGAAGGCGACCCTGGGGCTGACCGCCGTCATCGTCGCGATCACCTCGACCCTGGCTCTGCTGCTGCAGTTCGTGGCGCCGTCTGACGGTGACAACGTTGGCGCGTTGGTTGGCGCCCTCATCGGGTCGGTCCCGACGGCCTTGGCGACGATCCTGCTGTCCGGGATGCTGACCGTTGTCGTGGCCCGCGCAGTATTCGGCTCCGCCATCACCATCGGCGAGGCCTGGGGCAAGGTTCGTGGCCGACTGCCAGCCCTGATCGGACTGGGCGTGCTGCAGGTCACCGCGGTGGTACTGCTCACCGGCGGCGCGGTGCTGACGATCGTCGGGGTGGCCAGGGCCGCGAACGGCGTTGTCGCCGCCCTGGTCGGGATTCCACTGGTGCTGCTACTGATCGCCGCACTGGCCTACCTGTTCACCGTTCTGGCGTTCGCTCCGGTAGCGATCGTTTTGGAACGCAAGCCGATACTGGCAGCGATAGAACGATCGTTTTCCCTTGTGCGCCATCGGTTTTGGCGAATCCTCGGTATCCGTGTCCTGGCCGGCCTGATCACAGCGATCCTGGCCGGGTTGGTCTCAGTGCCATTCAGCATCATCGGAGGAGTTTTTTCGCTGGGGACCACCGACCCGACCATCCTGGGCGCTATTGTTGCGGCCGCCGGAGATGCGATCGGCCAGATGATCACCGCACCATTCGCTGCCGGCGTGGTGGTGTTGCTTTACGTCGACGCGCGAATCAGATCCGAGGCCTTCGATGTGGCCTTGCGCAGCGGTGCGGCCCGGGGTCCGGCCGCCGCGGCGTTCACCGACGATGTCTGGCTGACTCCCGACCGGTGAGATTCCTCAGGCGCTGATCCAGTTTCCGTGGAACCCGTATGGCACCCGGCGCGGCAGCCGGATCCGCGCCACTGGTTCAGCGGCGAAATCGGAGGCGTCCAGAATTACCAGTTCGCTGGCGTCGTCGGCCGGGTCATAGACGTAGCCCAGATACCAGCCATTGCTTTCGTCGGCGGGCCCCGATGGTGACGGCACAAAGACAGCCTCGCCGGGCCCACCCGGAGCATCCGGCGTACCGAAGCTGTGCGTGACGGCGGCGCCGGTCTGCAGGTCGTAACGCACCAGGCTGGCGTCACCCACCGAGACCGCGTAACGCGCCGGAAGGCCGGCCAGCCGGTCGTCGATGCGCGGGAACTCCACCGCCCGGTCATCAAGTTGGCGTTCGCTCACGGTGCCGTGCTCGAGGTCGATCGTCCATTTCCACAGGACGGCGCGGTCGCCGAATCCACCATCGTTGCGCCACAGCTCGGGATAGCGAACCGCTTGCACGACAATGGATTTGCCGTCATCGTAGGCATTCGCAACATGGAACACGTAACACGGATCGATGTCGAACCAGCGCACCGTGCCGAACGGATCATCGCGGCGCAACACCCCCAACCGGGCACCGTAGTCGTCCTCCCAGCGGAACGGCATGTCACCGCGGCCACTGATCGCGATATCCATGTTGAACACGATGGGCAGGTCCATGAAGATGACGTACTCAGCGGTCATCGCGAAGTCGTGCATCATCGTCAGCGCATCGACGTCGATCGGGCGACTGACGGTCAGCACGCCATCCGCGTCGGCACGGTGATAGGTGACGTGCGGGCCGAAGAGATTGCCGTACCCGAAGAAGTGCAACTCGCCGGTCGTGGGGCAGATCTTCGGGTGGGCGGTCATCGCATCATTGAGCTTGCCGTCGAAGTCGTAGCACCCGACGGTCTCCAGGTCCTTGGTGACCTCATAGGGCAGCGAGGACTCCACCAGGGCCAACGTCTTGCCGGCGTGGTTGACGATGTGGGTGTTGGCCACGGCCGAGCGCAGGTTGCGGCTGCCGTCGCCGTTGTAAATCGGAAAGGGATCGTCGAAACTCTCGGTGCGCACCCAACGGTTGCGATACCACTTTGCGGCGCCGTCCTGGATTCGGATGCCGTGCACCATTCCGTCGCCGGTGAACCAGTGGCCGTTGGGCTGGCGAGGGTTGGGGCCGTTGCGCAGGTACCAGCCATCGAGTTCGGGCGGGATCGCACCCACAACCGGCAGGTCATACTCGGTGAGTTCATCGGGCACGGGCGCATAGTTCCCGCGCTGGAAGAACTGGCCGGTGTCGGGCAGGTTGGCGGAGTCCGCGGCGGTATCGGTCATAGGGAACACTGTGTCACTTTTCGGCCGCGGTTTCCTGCAGTCTGTGAACCAAACCGCGTCGGGTCAGCTAGACCTCGACCCAGTCCAGAGTGCGCTGTACCGCTTTGCGCCAGCCGGCATATCCCGTCTCGCGCTGTTCTGCACTCCACGAGGGCTTCCACCGGCGATCCTCCTGCCAGTTGGCCCGGAGATCTTCGGGGTCCGACCAGTAACCGACGGCCAGGCCCGCGCCGTAGGCCGCGCCCAGCGCCGTGGTCTCCGGCACCTTCGGGCGCACAACGTCCACCCCGAGCACGTCCGCCTGGATCTGCATACACAGTTCGTTGAGGGTGACACCGCCGTCGACTTTGAGCACCTCCAGCGGAACTCCAGAGTCGGCGGCCATGGCATCCACCACGTCGCGGCTCTGATAGCAGATCGCCTCCAAAGTGGCCCTGGCGATGTGAGCGTTCGAGTTGAACCGCGACAGCCCGACGATCGCACCCCGCGCATCCGAGCGCCAGTACGGTGCGAATAAGCCTGAGAAGGCCGGCACGAAGTAGATCCCGCCGTTGTCCTCGACCTGTGAGGCCAGCGTCTCGCTGTCCGAGGCGCCGCTGATGATGCCGAGTTGATCACGCAGCCACTGCACCGCCGATCCGGTCACGGCGATCGAACCTTCCAGGGCATAAACGGGTTTGGCGTCCCCGAACTGGTAGCAGACGGTAGTCAACAGACCGTTTTTACTGCGGACGATCTTCTCTCCGGTGTTGAGCAGCAGGAAGTTTCCGGTGCCGTAGGTGTTCTTGGCCTCACCGGGCTTCAGGCAGACCTGGCCCACCATGGCGGCCTGTTGGTCGCCGAGGATGGCGGTTACCGGAACTTCCCCGCCCATCGGACCATTCGCTGTGGTCAGTCCATACGGCTGGGGTGAGGACGACGGTCGGATCGCGGGCAGCATCTGGCGCGGGATCCCGAAGAACGACAGCAGTTCTTCGTCCCAATCCAAAGTCTCGAGATCCATCAGCATGGTGCGACTGGCGTTGGTGGGGTCGGTGACGTGCACGCCGCCGGCAGGACCGCCGGTCATGTTCCACAGCACCCAGACGTCCGGCGTGCCGAACAACGCATCGCCACGTTCGGCGTCGGCGCGGACTCCCTCAACGTTCTCCAGAATCCACTGCAGTTTGCCGCCGGAGAAATAGGTGGCCGGCGGCAGGCCCGCCTTACGCCGGATGACGTCACCGCGGCCGTCACGGTCTAGTGCGGCCGCAATCTGGTCGGTGCGGGTGTCCTGCCAGACGATCGCGTTGTAGTAGGGCTGGCCGGTCTTGCGGTTCCACACGATCGTGGTCTCACGCTGATTGGTGATGCCGAGGGCGACAAGATCGCCTGCCTTCAGGTTGGTGTTGTTGAGGGCTGACGTCACCACCGTCTGGGTTCGCCCCCAGATCTCGGTCGGGTTGTGTTCGACCCAGCCGGCCCGCGGCAGGATCTGTTCGTGTTCGAGTTGGTGACGTCCGACCTCCAGACCGTTGTGGTCGAAGATCATGCAGCGGGTGCTGGTGGTTCCCTGGTCGATGCTGGCGACGAACTCGGCCACGGTGCTCCTTCGAGGGTCGGCACGCTAGAACTGTGTTGGGAGTCTGCCACCGTCGATCAGGGTTCATGGGGAAAAGCGACGTCCGGCCGGGATTTACTTGCGCCGCTGCACCGGAGCCTGTTGCATCGTCGGAGTGGGAGAAGACGTAGCGCACGCTGCCTACAGCCGCCAACAGCGGCAGGAATACCGGCAGAAGGTTCAACTCTGCCTGGACGTGTTCGAAACCATGCTGGCGGAATCAAGCTTCGACTTCGACCGTCCGCTGACCGGTATGGAGATCGAGTGCAACCTGGTCGATGCCGACTACCAGCCGGCGATGTCGAACCAGGAGGTGCTCGCCGCCATCGCCGACCCCGCATATCAGACCGAATTGGGCGCCTACAACATCGAATTCAACGTCCCACCCCGGCCGCTGCCGGGCCGGGCCGCGTTGGAGTTGGAGTCAGTGGTCCGGGCCAGTCTCAATGCCGCAGAGACCAAGGCCGGTGCCGACGGGTCGCACATCGTCATGATCGGGATCCTGCCGACCCTCATGCCTGAGGACCTGACCGGGAGCTGGATGAGCCCGTCTTTGCGCTACCAGGCCCTCAACGACTCCATCTTCACTGCCCGGGGCGAGGACATCGTCATCGATATCGCCGGGGCAGAGCGGTTGAGCATCCATGCCGAATCCATTGCTCCGGAATCGGCCTGCACCAGCATGCAGCTGCATCTGCAGGTCTCACCCGCCGACTTTGCCAATAACTGGAATGCCGCCCAGGTTCTGGCCGGACCGCAACTGGCGCTCGGGGCGAACTCGCCGTATTTCTTCGGCCACGAACTGTGGGCGGAGACCCGTATCGAGCTGTTCGCCCAAGCCACCGACACCCGGCCCGACGAACTCAAGGCTCAGGGCGTACGACCCCGCGTCTGGTTCGGCGAGCGGTGGATCACCTCGATCTTCGATCTGTTCGAAGAGAACGTGCGGTACTTTCCCTCGCTGCTACCCGAATTGTCAGAGGAGGATCCGGTGTCCGAACTCGCCGCAGGAGGTACCCCACGGTTGTCAGAACTGCGCCTGCACAACGGCACTGTGTACCGCTGGAACCGGCCGGTCTACGACATCGCGAACGGCCGGCCGCATCTTCGGGTGGAGAATCGGGTGCTGCCCGCCGGACCGACCGTCGTCGACATGATGGCCAATTCGGCGTTCTACTACGGGCTGCTGCGCACCATTTCCGAAGAGGACCGTCCGTTGTGGACGAAGATGAGTTTCATTGCCGCACATGACAATTTCATCGCGGCCGCACGACACGGCATGTCGTCCCGGCTGTACTGGCCCGGCCTGGGCGAGGTGGCGCCCGACGAGTTGGTGCTGCGGCATCTGCTGCCGATGGCCGACGAGGGGTTGCGCCGCTGGCGGGTCGCTCCGGAGGTGCGGAACCGCTATCTCGGCGTGATTGAGGGACGCGCCAAGAACGGCCAGAACGGATCAGCCTGGCAGGTCGCAACGGTGCACGCGCTCCAGCGGCGAGGCCTGGACCGGCCGCGGGCGCTGGCCGAGATGCTGCGCCGGTACTGCGAACTGATGCACAGCAACGAACCTGTCCACACCTGGGAACTGATCCGGTGACGCCGGCTCATTGACCCGATCATGCCGGCCATAGCCAGGCCTGGCGGTTATGAACCCGCTGCGAAAAAACCGGGATCCGCGTCAGAGAGTTGCGGCCAGCAGTTCGGCGATTTGAATGGTGTTGAGCGCGGCGCCTTTTCGGAGATTGTCCCCGGAAATGAACAGGGCCAACCCGCGACCATCGGGTACCCCGGGATCTTGGCGGATGCGGCCAACAAGTGAGTCATCAGCACCAGCCGCAGCCAGCGGGGTCGGAACATCGACCACCGTGACGCCCGGTGCTGCAGCGAGTAATTCCCGTGCACGTTGCGGCGAGATCGGCCGGGCGAATTCGGCATTGATCGACAGTGAGTGTCCGGTGAACACCGGCACCCGCACGCAGGTGCCGCTGACGGCGAGGTCCGGGATGCCGAGGATCTTGCGGCTCTCATGGCGCAACTTCTGGTCCTCGTCGGTCTCGCCGGAACCATCATCGACCAGTGATCCGGCCAGCGGAATGACGTTGAAGGCAATCGGGGCCACATACTTATTCGGCGCCGGGAACGCCAGTGCGCCACCGTCGTTCACCAGTTCCTCGACACCGTCGATCACCGCACGGGCCTGGCTCGCCAATTCCTCCACGCCGGCCAGGCCACTACCGGAGACAGCCTGATAGGTCGAGACGACGATTCGCACCAGTTGCGCCTCATCGTGCAGTGCCTTGAGTACCGGCATGGCCGCCATCGTGGTGCAGTTCGGATTGGCGATGATGCCCTTGGCAAGTCGCATACCCCGTACATCGCGGTCGAAGTTCACCTCGCTGACAACGAGCGGAACGTCAGAATCCTTGCGCCAGGCCGAGGAGTTATCGATCACCGTGACGCCGGCTGCCGCGAATCGGGGTGCCTGCACCCGCGACATGGTGGCGCCTGCGGAGAACAGCGCGATATCCAACCCGGTGGGATCGGCGGTCTCGGCATCCTCGACCTCAATCTCCTGCCCACGATAGGTCAGCTTGCGACCCTGTGACCGCGCGGAGGCGAAAAACCGCACGCTGGAGGCCGGGAAGTGACGCTCCTCCAACAGGGTTCGCATCACCTGACCGACCTGACCGGTCGCACCAACCACGCCGATGTTAACTCCCCGGTCGCTGCGCTCCTGCCCGCCGATGTTTATCCCCCGGTCGCTGCGCTCCTGCCCGCCGATGCTAACCATGCGTTACCGTCCAGTCCCGCCGTACACAACCGCCGCCTCATCGCCACCGAGACCGAAAGCCTCGTGCAACGCACCGACTGCCTTGTCCAACTCGGAGTCCTTGACCAGCACTGAGATTCGGATCTCGGAGGTCGACATCAGATCGATGTTCACGCCCACCTGGGCCAGTGCCTCGCAGAACGTCGCGGTGACTCCCGGGTGGCTCCGCATCCCGGCACCGACCAGAGACACCTTGCCGATGTGGTCGTCGTAGAGCACGTCGGTGAAACCGATCTCGGCCTGCAATGACCTGAGTTTCGCCACCGCGTTCGGACCGGAGTCGCGCGAACAGGTGAAGGTGATGTCGGTCTTGCCGTCTTCGACCTTGGAGATGTTCTGCAGCACCATGTCGATATTGACATCGGCATCGGCGACCGCGCGAAAGACCTTGGCGGCGTAGCCCGGAACGTCGGGCAGGGCGACCACGGTGACCTTGGCCTCGCTTCGGTCGTGAGCGACTCCGGTCAGGATGGCATCTTCCATGGCAATGTCCTCGATTGATCCAGTGACGATCGTGCCGGGCTTGTCCGAGTACGACGATCGGACGTGGATCGGAACGTTGTAGCGGCGGGCGTATTCCACGCAACGCAGCATGAGCACCTTCGCCCCGCACGCCGCCATCTCGAGCATCTCCTCGAAGCTGACGGTGTCAAGACGTCGGGCATTGGGGACGATGCGCGGGTCGGCGGTGAAGATACCGTCGACGTCGGTGTAAATCTCGCACACGTCGGCGTGCAGTGCGGCGGCAAGTGCGACGGCGGTGGTGTCAGACCCACCACGGCCCAGGGTGGTGACGTCCTTGCTGTCCTGGCTGACGCCCTGGAAACCGGCGACCAGAACGATCTGATCCTCATCCAGAGCTGAGCGCAGGCGTCCCGGTGTGACGTCGATGATCTTGGCGTTGCCGTGGGTGCCGGTGGTGATCACGCCGGCTTGGGAACCGGTGAACGACCGCGCCTGGGCGCCAAAGGACTCAATGGCCATCGCCACCAGAGCATTCGAGATCCGTTCGCCCGCGGTCAGCAGCATGTCGAGTTCACGCGGCGGCGGCGTCGGACACACCTGTCGGGCGAGGTCGAGCAGGTCGTCGGTGGTGTCCCCCATCGCCGAGACCACCACCACGACATCGTTGCCCTGACGCTTGGTCTCCACGATGCGTTCAGCGACCCGACGGATCCGTTCGGCATCGGCCACCGAGGATCCGCCGTACTTCTGCACGACGAGAGCCACTGTCCGCCCTTTCCAGGCATGGGGGTGTCACTGTGGATGGGTTGGGCATAAGGATAAACCGTGGGCGCAGCCGGTTTTGCCTACCCGGACCGGCGGGTAACCTGCCTGCGATGCCCGACCAATCCGCAGACCGTCGCGCCGAGACCCAAGGTGTCATCCACCCGCCGATCGCCGACCGGTGGAGTCCGAGGGCCTTCGATCCCGATGCGGTGCTCACCGATGACGTGGTGACCGCCCTGCTTGAGGCTGCGCGGTGGGCTGCCACCTGGGGCGGACGCCAGCCGGTCCGGTTCATCGTCGGCGCGCGCGGTGATGACACCTTCGAGACGTTGGCCGGCCTGCTCAGGCGAGGAAACGCCTACGCGAAGGCGGCCGGGGCACTCGTTCTACTGTGCGCCGACGAGGGCGAGGACGAGAAGACGGCGCTGTACTCCCGCGTCGATGCGGGAGCGGCGATGGCCAACCTGAGCATCGAGGCGGTCGCGCGCGGCCTCATCAGCCACCCGATGGCCGGATTCGACGTCGACGGATCCCGCGCGGCGTTCGACATTCCGGGCAATGTACTGCCGCTCATGGTGATCGCCGTCGGGTCGCTCGGCGACTACAGCCGCATCAGCGCCGAGATCGCCGAACGCGACGCGCTGCCCCGACACCGGCTACCACTGGATGAGATCGCGTTCGGGGGCGTGTGGGGCCGGCCGTGGCAGTGAGGGCCGCCGAGGCAACCGCCATGATGGTGCCACTATGCCTGGTGGGGCGACCGGCGTACAGTTCACGTTATGCAGCGGTTGCTCCTTCTCGGACGCCGCGGCGGGGTCTGATCCAGACTGGCTTCCCGTCGCGGGTGTTTCGCGATTCGCCGGTCTGAAGTCCCTTCCAACTTCCCCGGAGCGCACATCGTGAACACCCCATCAGATTCCGATTCCGCATCACCTATCGCGTCCACCGGCTCCACCGACGCCTACGTGTCCGCACGCACCATCACCACCCCCGCCGGCGGGCGCCACGACAGCCAGCCCGCGTGGAACACGCAGCGCAATTCGGCGATGCCGGTGCACCGTTACCGCCCGTTCGCCCTTGAGGTCGAACCCATCAACGTCTCCGATCGCACCTGGCCGGACACGGTGATCGACCGTGCGCCACTGTGGTGCGCCGTCGACCTGCGCGACGGCAATCAGGCGCTGATCGACCCGATGAGCCCGGCCCGCAAGCGCCGGATGTTCGACCTGCTGGTGCGGATGGGTTACAAAGAGATCGAGGTCGGCTTCCCGTCGGCCAGCCAGACGGACTTCGACTTCGTGCGGGAGATCATCGAACAGGGCGCAATCCCCCGCGACGTCACCATTCAGGCGCTCACCCAGTGCCGCCCGGAATTGATCGAGCGGACCTTCGAAGCCTGCGACGGTGCGCCCAACGTGATCGTGCACTTCTACAACTCGACATCGATCCTGCAACGACGCGTGGTGTTCCGTGCCGACCGCGACGAGGTCAAGGCGATCGCGGTCGACGGTGCGCAAAAATGCTTGCAGGAAGCAGCCAAATACCCCCGCACCCGGTGGCGTTTCGAGTATTCGCCGGAGTCCTATACCGGCACCGAACTGGCGTACGCCAGGGACGTGTGTGACGCGGTATCGGCTGCCATCCAGCCGACACCGGACTGGCCGCTGATCATCAATCTGCCGGCAACCGTGGAGATGGCCACGCCCAACGTCTACGCCGACTCGATCGAGTGGATGAACCGTAACCTCGCCCGCCGCGACTCGATCATCCTGAGCCTGCATCCACACAACGATCGCGGAACTGCCGTTGCCGCATCGGAATTGGGTTATCAGGCCGGTGCGGACCGGATCGAGGGGTGCCTGTTCGGCAATGGCGAGCGCACCGGCAACGTGTGCCTGGTGACCCTGGGTTTGAACCTGTTCTCCCGCGGTGTGGATCCGCAGATCGACTTCTCCAACATCGACGAAATCCGGCGCACCGTGGAGCACTGCAATCAACTACCGGTACATGAGCGGCATCCCTACGGCGGTGATCTGGTGTACACCGCGTTCTCCGGCAGCCATCAGGACGCCATCAACAAGGGCCTCGATGCCATGAAAATCGCCGCCGACGAGGCCGATGCGGATGTCGACGACATGCTGTGGCAGGTGCCCTACCTGCCGATCGATCCCAAGGATGTCGGGCGCACCTACGAGGCCGTCATCCGGGTGAACTCGCAGTCCGGCAAGGGCGGGGTGGCCTACATCATGAAGGCCGATCACGGACTGGTGTTGCCGCGGCGACTGCAGATCGAGTTCAGCCAGGTAATCCAGCGGATCGCCGAGGGCACCGGCGGCGAGGGCGGCGAGGTCTCGTCGAAGGAGATGTGGGACGCGTTCGGCGACGAGTACCTCTCCCCGATTCGACCGCTGGAGCGCGTCCGGCAACGGGTGATCGGCTCGGAGGTCGACGGCGGAACCGATGTGATCGAGGCGACGGTGAAAATCGACGGCGTCGAGACCGAGATCCGCGGCGAGGGCAACGGACCCCTGGCCGCTTTCGTCGACGCGTTGGGCACCGTCGGCGTCGACGTGAGCGTGCTGGACTACTCCGAGCACGCCATGTCGGCGGGCGAGGAAGCCGCCGCCGCGGCCTACGTCGAGGCCTCGGTGGGTGGCCGGACGGTGTGGGGTGTGGGCATCGCCACCTCGATCACCACGGCGTCCTTGCGTGCCGTGGTGTCAGCGGTCAACCGGGCGGCACGGCTGCGGTGATGCTCAGAACAGGGCGAACTGCTGGCCCTGGTCGACCGACTGCTCGAATGCATCGATTCCGGTGCCCCCGACCACCGACGCGACGCACGCCATGAACTGCTGATCAGAGACCATCGGCACGCCGAGTTCGCGGGCTTGATAACCCTTACCGTGATCCGGTTGTGCGTCGTTGCAGATGACCAGCGAAGTCTCGGGGTCGACGGCGTCGGTATAGGCCAGTCCCGCGTGCAGAATTCGCTCGACGAGTTCTTCGTGGGTGCGATCCACCTCTTTCGACAGCGCCACCCGCATACCCTGCACCAACGGTTCTCCGCTGCGGTAGCGACCGGGATTGCGGTACGGGCACGCCAACCGCGAGGCCAGCATCTTCAACGGACGCAATGCCTCGTGGGTGACGTTGCCGTTGGGCCAGCGTCGTCGGGTCAGGGGTCTGATCGGCAGCCAGATGTCATGTTCATCCGCCCGTTGCAGCGCCGGCGTCAGCATGCGAGAAAGAACCAGTGCGTCATCGAACGCGTCGTGGGCGCGCGTCTGCGGGATATTCCAGTGCCGGGCAAGGGTTTCCAGGCGCAGGTTGTCCAGACCGAGATCGAGCCGGCGGGCGAGTTCGACAGTGCACATGACGTTGTCGACCGGCAGCACGGTCTGAGCCAGCTCGGCTTCAGCAGTCAGGAAGGAGTAGTCGAAGGCGGCATTGTGGGCTACCAGGGTACGACCGTGCATCAGCTCGGCGAGATCGTCCGCGATGTCGGCGAACCTCGGCTGATCCTCAAGCATTTCCGAGGTCAGGCCGTGCACATGCGTCGGGCCCGGATCCACGCCCGGATTGAGCAGGCTGACCACCGAGCGCTCGACGTTGCCCGCCGGGTCCAGAGCCAGGGCTGCCACGCTGAGGACCCGGGCCTGGCGTGGCCGGAAGCCCGAGGTCTCGACGTCGACGACAACCCAGCCGTCGTTGGCCTCGCGTGCCGGCCGGCCCCAGGTGTGGTTCACAACCCTCACAATGGCATGCGCCCCCGACAGCGACGGGCACATCGGATCCGTGTCGGGCCCGTCGTGGCGTGATTTTTTAAAACCGCAAGTCGGCATAAACTCACCTTCGATGTCCAAGCCGACAATGACAGTGCGCGGACGGGCCGCGCTGGCCCTCGGCTCGACGGCGCGCTGGGCCTCCCAGTTGACCGGCCGTGGCGCGGGCGCGATGATCGGCGGCCTTGTGGCGATGACGCTTGATCGCTCGATCCTGGAACAACTGGGAACCGGACGGCGCAGCGTGGTCGTCACCGGCACCAACGGGAAATCCACCACCACCCGGATGGTGGCAGCAGCCCTGTCGACCATGGGTTCGGTGGCGACCAACAGCGAGGGCGCCAACATGGATGCCGGACTCGTCGCCGCACTGGCTGCCGATCGCGATGCCCCACTGGCCGCACTCGAGGTCGACGAGATGCACGTCCCGCATGTTTCGGATGCAGTCAACCCGGCCGTCATCGTGTTGCTGAACCTCTCCCGTGACCAACTCGATCGGGTGGGCGAGATCAACCACATCGAACGCACCCTGCGTACCGGA